>Ga0137409_10000914_pt1 | contig 32450 bp, 30 predicted proteins | sample CZODoug1_16funga_FD_122059 | JGI IMG/M metagenome (GOLD analysis project Ga0137409, IMG submission 122059) | Vadose zone soil fungal communities from Angelo Coast Range Reserve, California, USA - CZODoug1_16fungal (Hybrid Assembly) | ecosystem: Environmental > Terrestrial > Soil > Vadose zone... | reverse complement strand
CCCCGTCGTCGATCACTCGAATGCCGGACAAGATGACCTTCGAAGACGCCGCGGGCTTCACCCTCATCTACCAGACCGGCTGGTTCGGGCTGCACCGGCGGGCCAACCTCAAGGCCGGCGAGACGCTGCTCGTGCACGCCGGCGCCGGTGGGGTGGGCAGCGCCGCCATCCAGCTCGGCAAGGCTGCCGGCGCGACCGTCATCGCGACCGCAGGCTCTGATGCGAAGGTCAAGGTGTGCCTCGAGCTCGGCGCCGACCACGCTGTGAACTACAAGACGCAGGACTTCGTCGAAGAGGTGAAGAAGATCACCGGAGGTCGCGGCGCGGACGTCGTTTACGACCCCGTCGGAGGCGACGTCTACGATCGCTCGACCAAGTGCATTGCCTTCGAAGGTCGGATCGTGGTCGTCGGCTTCACCTCCGGCCGCATTCCCCAGGCGGCCACCAACCACGTGCTGATCAAGAACTACTCGGTCGTCGGGCTGCACTGGGGCCTCTACACGCGGCGGGCGCCGGAGCTCATTCCGCCCGCCGCGCGCGCGCTTCTCGACCTTTATGAGGCGGGTAAGATCAAGCCCTACATCTCGACCCGGCTCTCGCTGAGCCAGGCGCCCCGCGCGCTCGCGATGGTGGCCGAGGGCAAGAGCACGGGCAAGGTGATCCTCACTGTCTGACTCCGAAGCGCCGCCACCCGATCCCCCGGCTTCGCCGGACACTGCCCCGCAAGGCGGGGAAGTCAAATCGCCAAATCAGCTTCGCCATTACCTGCCCGTCGGCGCGGGGGTGGCGCTGGCGCTGATCGCCCTTCTGCTCGTTGTGTTTGTGGGTCCACCGAGCACCTCCGCTCCGCAGGTTGAGCCGCTGGCGGCTGACCAGACTTTGAGCTTCCCGATCGGCCAGGACCTGGCGGACTTCGACCCGGCGCTCATCTCCACCGCCGCCGACGTCGACATCCTGCGCAACGTCTTTTCGGGGCTCTACAGGTTCGACGGCAAGCTGCGCGAGGTGCCGGACCTGGCCATCGGCCAACCACAGGTGTCAACCGACGGCCTCACCTATACGTTTCACTTGCACCACGACGGCCGGTTCTCCAACGGCGATCCCATCACGGCGGACGACTTCCTCTACAGCTGGAACCGCGCGGCCGCCAAGCAAGGTGACTACGCGGGGCTGTTCAACGTGGTGGCCGGGTATGACGCGGTTGCCGCAGGCAGGGCCAACCAGATGAGCGGGCTGGCGAAAGTCGACGACTTTACCTTCACCGCAACGCTCACGAAACGGGCCGGCTATTTCATGACGGAGCTGGGCCTGTGGCCGTTCTGGGTGGTTGACCAGAAGGTCATCGCCTCGGCCGGCGAGAATTCCTGGTTTACGAAACCCGAGACGCTGATCGGTAGCGGCCCGTTTCGCCTGAGCGCGCGCGTGCCCGGGCAGTCGATGGACTTCCAACCCGTGCCCAACTGGTACGGAGGCACGACCGGCAAGCTCTCGCGAGTTCACGTTGAGGTCGTCGGCGAGACCACAGCGCAGGTCACGCAGTTCGAGTCCGGAGTCTTCAGCCTGATCGGGTACGGGCGCCAGGGCCTTCCCCCCGCCGCGGCCACCCGCTACACCACGGACCCCAAGCTCAAGAGCCAGCTCAACCTGGTCCCGATCGGTCTCACCTTCTGGGTCGGCTTCAACCTCAAGACCGGCCCGTTTGCGGATGTCGAGGCCGGTAGGGCCGGGCGTCACGCTTTCAGCGCCGCCATCGACCGCAACGCATTGGTCGACGCGCTCTGCAACCAGAAGACCGCGTGTGTCGCGGCCACCGGCGGGTTGATCAGCAAGGGACTGCAGGGCTACCTCGGCGACGAGGCCGACACCCAGGTGAAGTTCGACCCGGTGGCGGCGAAAGCCGAATACAAGGCCTGGGACCCGAATGGATTGAAGGTCAAGGGCCTGACCTACACGTATGACACCAACGGCTTCAACAAGGCCGTCTGCACCAACCTCCAGGCACAGTGGGCAAAGAACCTCGGCGTCGACGTCGGATGCGTAGAGATGGACCGCAAGACTTTCTTCGACGACCGCAACGGCCGGTGCGCCTACCCCCTGTTCCGTCAGAGCTGGAGCGCCGACTACGACCACCCTCAGGACTGGTTCGACTATCTGTTCGTCACGGGCGCCAGCTCGTCCGGGTCGTGTTATTCAAATCCCAACCTGGACAAGGTGATCGCCGGCGCCGATGTGGCGCCGCTGAACCAGAGCCTGGTCGATTACAAGACGGCCGGCCACATGCTGATCAACGACACCGTGTTCGCCCCGCTCATCTATGGCGTGCAGCAGTACCTGTCACATCCGTATGTCGCGGGCGTGGGCGGTAACGCGCTGTATGACTTTTCCTGGACGGAGGCACGGATCCTGCGGCACTGATCCGGTGCCACCGCCCCCCACCCTGGCCCTCCTGTTCAAAAGGGGGGAACTCCCCCCTTTAGGCGCCATGACCGGCGAAGCCAGCCCTGGCGGCACCCCCCTGCTGCGGGGGAGGGAAATTCCATCAGTGGGAGATCAGCTGGATCTCGTTCCAGTGGTATTCGAAGAAGTTGTTTGCGCCCTCTCCCTTGACGTACGGCTTGAACAGGTAGGCGCCGTTTGAGTAGAAGAGCGGGATGTACACCACGTCGTCGATGAGCATCTGGTTCAGCTTCTTGTAATCGGCGATCGCCTGGTCGCCTGTCTCCGCATCCGCCTTGTCGAGCAGGCTGTCGTAAGCCTTGGTCTCGTAGCCGCTGCTGCAGTTCGAGTCGGGGCAGCCCACGACATGGCCCCACAGGTTGTCGAACCAATCCTGCGGGTAGTCGTAGTCGGCCTTCCAGCCGTCGCGTGACAGGACGTACTGGCCGTTCAAGCGCGCCCTGATGAACTGCGAGTGCGAAACGGCCTGGAGCTCGACGTCGACGCCGAGGTTGTCATGCCACTGCGTCCTCAGGAACTCGGCCGTCGGCTTGTTGAAACCGTTGCTGGGGTCGTACACGTAAACCAGGCCCTTGGTCTTGGAGCCGGTGGGGTCGGCAGCCTGGTAAAGCTGCTTGGCCCTGGCCGGGTCGAACTTGCCGAGCGGGTCCTGGCCGTCACCCATGTAGCCGATCAGTCCTTTCGGGATCAGGCCCCCGGTGGCCGCCGTGCATGCGATGTCAGAGCACACGCTGGTCGCCAGCTTCTTCTTGTCGATGGCCAGGGCAAACGCGAGGCGCAGGTCGTGCGCGCTCTGGCCCTGGTCGAGCGAAAAGGGTCCCTTTGCCTGCCGCTTGCTGTCGGCCACCAGGTTGAAGCTCACCCACATCGTGCTGACTTTCGGGCGGAGCAGCAGCTGGTCCTTCTCGCTCGCGGTGCCCTGTATGCGGACGATGTCCGCGACCGGTGCGTTGCTGAACCCGCCGTAACCGTAAATGTCGTAAACGCCCTGCTCGTACTTCGCGATCGCGCCCGACGCATCGCTGACGATGTCCATGTGAACCCGCTTCACGGTCGGCCTGGGCAAACCCCACCAGCTGTCGACGGCGACGAAGTCGACCGACTCGTCCGCCACGTGGGCGGCCATCTTGTACGGCCCCGTTCCGACCAGCGTCTCGGGCTTCATCCACCACTTGTCGAAATCCGTCTTGACCGCGTTCTGGTCGACGATGGACCCGGTCGCGCCGGTGACCGCCATGGCCGGCAAGAACCAACCGGCCGCAAGGCTGAGCTTCACCTTCACCGTGTAGTCGTCCGGAGCGGTGAGGCCGGTGAGGGTGACCGACGGGTCGTTCTTCTCGAGCAGACCCTCCAGCGCCGCCCCGCTCGCGGTGTTCTGCGCCAGTTTGGTGTAGCCGTCGATCGCCGACAGGTTGGTCGCGTACGAACCCTGCATCGCCGCCGCTCGGTTCCACGAGTACAGCACGTCCTTCGAAGTGAACTTGTCGCCGTTGGAGAAGATCACGTCGTGGCGGAGCTGAAACGTGTAGGTCAGGCCGTTGTCAGCCGGCTGAGGCACCGAGGTCGCGAGGTCCGCAACGAGGTTGAGGTTGTTGTCGAACTTGACCAGGCCGTTGAAAAGGTTCTGCTGGATCTCCATGTCGGTCTCGGCATCTGAAAGGGCCGGGTCGAGGGTGCCGAAGTCGTGGAGCAGGGGAAACTTCAAGGTCTGGTCGGTGGCAAGACGGGTGGTTGGCGGGCTGCCGCTTTGGCACGCGGCAAGCAACATGCAGGCCGCGGCGCTCAGGGCGAGCGCCCTGGCTAGTGGAGGGACGCCAGGACCTCCGGCGCCATGTCGCTGCCGAACGGACCGTCTGGATTCTCGATCAGCCACACGTGAAGCATCTCCGGCGTGCTGCGGTTGCTGCTTCCTCGCGGACAGGTACCGCTCTTGTCGGTGGTGTTCGCGGACCCGTCATGCGTGAAGGCGACGATGACGCCTGTCGTCCTGTCGAAGCACAGGTTGTCGTGCTTGTGCCAGGCAGTGAGCGAACCGCCGATCTGCGGACCCGGCATGCCGAGCCTGGGCATGATGTACATCGCACCGATCAGGACCGGGCCGCGTGAGCTGTTGAAGTAGATCAACGACTGCACATGATCCGGCCGGAGGATGTCCGCGTCGGTGAAGTAGGCCTGGTTGACGTAATGCATGATGGCCAGGCCCTCCGGTTCCATCGGCTTGTAGCCGGCGTTGATCGCCGCCTGCCGGTCGGCGTACTTCGCAACCGCGGCCTTCGTCTCATCGATCAGCTGCAGCGCCGCTTGCAGCTGGGCGCCGGTGACTCCGTTTGCGGTGGCGTGGTTGTGGTCGGTCAGTGCTGCCGTCGAGGTGGTCTGCTGCACCGATGCCGCCCAGCCGGCGGCGTCGCTCGACACCACAATCAAGGCAAGCGAAGCGATGAGCAGGCCTCTACGCGCCCATGTGCCGCCCGGAAGCGAGGTGTAGGCGGCGCCGATGAGTCCCACCACCACCAGCGCGATGCCGGTCCCAAGCAGCACGTGGCCTGGGTTGGACAGCGTAAAGATCCCCTCTCGATGCGCAAGGGTCGGATCCTGGGCATGAAGGTAGGCATCCAGCGCCAGCCCGAGCAGCAGCGCCGCCACCCCTAGGAGTCCAGTGGTCAGGAAGATCGCCAGCTTCTTCATGCGGACCTCAGAGCTTACCGGCGAAGTGGCAGGCTGCCAGGTGACCGCCTTCCTTCATCTCCAGCGGTGGCTCCACCTCGGAGCAGATCGGCTGGGCGATCGGGCAGCGGGTGTGGAACCGGCAGGCGCTCGGCGGGTTCACGGGAGACGGGATCTCGCCCTTGAGCAGGATCGGACGCCGGGAAACCTCGAGATCCGGGTCAGGGATCGGGACCGAGCTCTGGAGCACCTTGGTGTACGGGTGGAGCGGCTTGTCGCGAACCTCGGCGGTCGTGCCGACCTCGACGATCTTGCCCAAGTACATGACAGCGATCCGATCGCTCATGTGGTTGACCACCGACAGGTCGTGGGCGATGAACAGATACGTGAGGTGAAAGCGGTCTTGCAGATCCTCCATCAGGTTGACGATCTGAGCCTGGATCGAGACGTCGAGGGCCGACACGGGCTCGTCGGCCACGATGAAGTTGGGATTGAGGACCAGAGCCCGCGCGATGCCGATGCGCTGCCGCTGGCCACCGGAGAACTCGTGCGGGTAGCGGTTGATGAAGTTGGGGTTCAGCCCGCAAACGCGCATCACCTCCTGCACGCGCTTCTCGGCGGCGCGGCCCTTCGCGATGCCGAAGTTTCGCAGCGGCTCGGCGATGATGTCGCCGACGACCATGCGCGGATTCAACGACGCGTACGGGTCCTGGAAGATCATCTGCATCCGCTGCCGGACCCGCCGCAGCTTCTCGCCCCGGACCTTCGTCAAGTCGACGTCCTCGAAGAACACGTGGCCCGACGTGGCGGGCTGCAGCTGCACGATCACCCTGCCCAGGGTTGACTTGCCGCACCCCGATTCCCCAACCAGGCCGAGGGTCTCGCCCGTGTTGATCGCCAGGTCCACCCCGTCGACCGCGTGCACCGTGGCGTGCCCGAAGATTCCGGCGCCGACCGCGAAGTGCTTGACGACGTTCTCCACCCGCAACAAGGGCGAACTGATGGCACCCCCCGGCGTCGCGTGCATCGCCTGGGCGGTCACTGCGCGCCCATATCCCCCGCCGGCACGTTCTTCATAAGCACCCAGCAGCGCGCGCTCTGCCCGGCGCCCACGTCATCGAGGTTCGGCTCCTGGGTGAGGCACTTGTCGATGCGGAACCGGCAGCGAGGGTGGAACTTGCATCCTGGGGGCGGATTGGACAGGTCAGGCGGCAGGCCTGAGATGGAGAGCAGCTTTTCGTGCTGGCGCTCGTCAGCACGGGGGATCGAGCGCAGCAGCGACCAGGTGTAGGGATGCTGCGGGTTCTTGAAAATCGAGCGAGTGGGCCCCTCCTCGACGACACGGCCGGCGTACATGACGATCACCCGCTGGCAGAGGCTCGCGACCACCGCGAGGTTGTGGGTGATCAGGATCACGGCCGCGCCCATTTCGCGATTCAGGTCGCGGAGCAGCTCGATGATGGAGGCCTGGACGGTGACGTCGAGCGCTGTCGTCGGCTCGTCAGCGATGAGGAGTGACGGCTCGTTGGACAGGCCCATGGCGATCATCACGCGCTGGCGCATGCCGCCTGAGAATTGATGAGGATAATCGCGCACCCGCTGGGCGGCAGCCGGGATGCGGACGCGCTGCATCATCGGCACGACGCGGTCATGGGCCTGCTTCCTCGTAAAACGTCGATGCGCGGCCATCGCCTCTTCGATCTGGAACCCAACCCTGAGCACCGGGTTGAGGGACGTCATCGGGTCCTGGAAGATCATCGCGACGTCGGACCCGCGGAACTCGCGGATTTCGTCGTCCGACATGTGGACGACGTCGCGATCCCCGAACAGGATCTTCCCGTTCGTGATCTTTCCCGGTTCAGGAATCAAGCGCAGGAGCGACAGGGCCGTCATCGTCTTTCCAGACCCGGACTCGCCGACGATTCCGACCGTCTCGCCTTTCTCCACGTCGAAGCTGATGCCGTCGACCGCGGTGACCGTGGGGCCCGAGCCGAAGAACTGGACCCGGAGGTCTTGGACTCGCAGCAGCTTGCTCAGGTGGCTAACGCCTCATCCGTGGGTCGAACGCATCACGCAGCCCGTCGCCCAGCCAGTTGAACGCCATGAGGGTGATCGAAAGCGCGATGGTCGGCGCGAGGGCGATGTGAGGCGCGAAGTCCAGTCCGTGGTAGCCGTCGTTGGCCATGGCGCCCCACGACGGCATCGGTGATGGCAGCCCCAGGCCGAGAAAGCTGAGGAAGGCCTCGAACAACACCGCCGCGGGGATGGCGAAAGTCGCTTGGACGATGATCGGTCCGAGCGCGTTCGGAAAGATATGGCTGAAGATGATGCGAAGATCGCGGGCGCCGCTCATGCGTGCGGCCTCGACGAACTCGCGCTCCCGCAACGCCAAAGCCTGCCCTCGGACTAGGCGAGCGACGTCCATCCATCGGGTGAGCGAGAAGGCAAGCACGATGACGAAGATTCCGCGGGGAATCAGGTGGAGTGCATCTGACAGCACGAATACGAGGATCAGCGCCACGAGCAGGTCGGGAATGCCGTACCAGATGTTGATGAAGAACGAGATCGTGGTGTCAACAGCGCCGCGGTAAAAGCCGGCCAGCAGTCCGAGCGGGATGCCGATCAGGCTGACGATGATGGCGCTGCCGATGCCGACCTGGACCGTGATCGAGGCCCCGCCCATGATCCGGCTGAGGATGTCGCGCCCTGCCTGGTCGAGGCCAAGCGGGTGCGCGGCGCTCGGTCCTTGATACGTCGGCCCCACCGCCTGAAGCCACACCGGGTAAGGCGTCCAGAACGTCGCCACAATGGCGGTCAAGAACAGGATCGCGATGATTCCGGCGCCCACCAGGGCTAGCCGGTTGCGGCGGATGCGGTTCCACGCGTCCTGAAGCATGGACACCTGCTCCGGCATCTCATAGGCGGTGACGAGATCGGGTTCGGGGACAGCAGCCATGGCCATCAGTAGCGAATCCTCGGGTCGAGCACTGGATAGATCACGTCAACCAGGAGGTTGGCCAGTCCGACCAGGGCGGCATAGAACGTGAAGACGCCGATCACGATGTTGTAGTCGCGGGCGAGGATGCTCGTCACGAACTCCTTACCGAGTCCCGGGATCCCGAAGATGTTTTCGATGACCACCGAGCCCGTGATGATGCCAGTGATCAACGGACCGAGAATTGTCACCACCGGGATCAGCGCGTTGCGAAGAGCATGCCGGAGGACGACCACCCTTGCCCTGAGGCCTTTGGCCCAGGCTGTCCGGACGTAGTCGGTTCGAATGGTCTCGAGCATGCTGGCGCGCGTGAGCCTTGCCACGTAGCTCGCGTAGGGCAGGCCAAGAGCCAGCGCCGGCACAGGGACCTGTTCGAGCTTGCCCCAGCCGGGGACGTAGTAGAACGTCCCGCCCGTCCAGATGTAGAAGTAATGCCCGGCGAGCAGGAGGCCGAAGATCGCAAGCACAAAGCTGGGGATGCTGTACCCGACGACCGAGGCGCTGGAGGCGACGTAGTCGACCCAGGTGTTCTGTCGCAGCGCGGCGACGATGCCAAGCAGGAGCCCGAGCCCGATTGTCACGATCAAGGCGTAAAAGCCGACCGTCGCGCTGACGGACGCCTCCCTGATCAAAAGTGGGGTGATGAATGTTCCTCGGTTCTTGAGCGACTCGCCCAGGTCGCCGTGCAGCAGCACACCGGTGAACCAGTTCACATACTGCTGGCCGAGGGGCAGGTCGAGACCGTAGTGGTGGAGGTTGGCCGCCAGCGACTCAGGGCTGGTGCGAGTTTCGTTGAGGAACGCGTTGCCCGGGATCTGATGCAGCAGCAAGAACACGATTGACGAAACCAGGACGGTTGTGATCGCGATCAGGACCAGTCGCTGTCCGATGTAGCTGACCGTGCCTCGAGTCATCTGCCTCCCTCGCTCGTATTTAAGTCAAGAGGGGGGCCGCCACGCCGGCGAGCCCCCCTTATTGTCCGCGTTATCGGGTACTGATTAGCTGTGCTGCAGGATTCGAACCTCGGTCCAGCGGAAGTCGTATAGCGCGTTACCGCCGGCGCCCTTGACGTAAGGGTGGACGACGTACTGCTGAATTCCGTAGACCAGGTTGCCGGCTACCGAGTCGTCGATGACCATCTGGCTGGCCTTCTTGTAGTCAGCGAGTCCCTGGGCTAGAGGCTTGGTATTGGCGTTCTTGACCAGAGCGTCGACCTGCGGGTTCGAATAGCACGAGCCGCTCGAGCCGGCGTTGGTCACGAACAGGAAGTCGAACCAGTCCTGGGGGTGGTCGTAGTCCGCGCCCCAGCTGTGGCGGAAGATCGGGTAGGTGCACTTGTTGCGAGCGGAGAAGAAGGATGCTCGGTCCTGAGCTGCGCACTGTACGGTCACGCCCAGGTTCTTCTGCCACTGCGAGGCAAGGTTCTCGCACACTGCCTTGTTGAAGGCCCCGGTGTTGTATGTGTAGACCAGGCCCTTGACCTTGGATCCTGTCGGGTCCCACGCCTGGTATTCGGCCTTGGCGGCCGCAGGGTCAAACTTGGCGTTCTTGTCGGTTCCGTCTCCGAGGTAGCCCTGGAGGCCCTTGGTGATCGTGCCACCCGTGGCAGCGAAGCACGCGGTGCCCTTCGAGCACGCGATGTCGACGAGCTCGGCCTGGTTGACCGACGTGATGAACGCGTGGCGACCGGCCTTACCGGCCTCGGTGCCGGCGAACGGTCCGGACTTGAGGCTGAAGCCGATCCAGGTCGTGCGTGCAGCCGGCTGAAGCGTCAGGTCGGCCTTGAGCGAAGGGCTCGAGTTGTAGCGGATGACGTCTTCGGGCGTCAGGCTCTGGTTCATGAAGCCGATGAGGCTGTAGTTCCCAGACTCGTACTTGGTGATCTGCGCCTTCTGGTCGGCGATGACTTCGATGTGGATCTTCTTGAGGGCGCCAGTCGAGCCGCCATACCAGTTGGCAACCGGCTCGAAGTCGAGCGACTGCTTCGGTGTGCGGGCGGTCATCTTGAACGCTCCGCTGCCGATCAGGCCGGCCGGGGTGGTGAACCACTTGTCGTCGCCGCCGTTGGCGGTGATCGCCTTCTCGGAAACTACCCAAGCGGTCCACAGGCCGACTTCGGTGTACCAGTATCCAGCCGGAGCTGAGAGAGTGGCCGAGAAGCTGTAGTCGTCGACCTTCTTCAGCCCGGGCATGGTCTTGGTCTTGCCGGCTGCAACGTCGTCGTAGCCGACCACCGGTGCGAAGACTGATGCGTAGTCGCCCTGGATTCGGGCGGCCCTGTTCCAGCTGTAGATGAAGTCGTCGGCCTTGATCCCATCACCGTTTGAGAACTTGGCGTCGTGACGCATCGTGAACGTGTAGGTGAGGCCGTCCGACGAGATGTCGGGCGCCTTGGTGGCGATGTCCGGCACTTCGTTCAACTTGCTATCGAACTTGTAGAGACCGGAGAAGACGTTCTGGAACAGGTCGATGTCGACCGCAGCCGACATGTGGGCCGGGTCGAGGTCGCCTACGTCGTCAACGATTGGAAAGCTGAGGGTCTGATCAGACGCCAGATTTTCGGACGTCCCCCCACCACCACCGCCACAAGCAGCGGCGACGCACAATGCCCCTAACGCGGCGGCTAGGGAGCGGAACCTGGAGTTACGCGTCATAGAACCTCCTCACGGAAAATAGATGCGAGGAGGCGCAACAGGCACCACCCTCGCAATCCATCGCCCTCTTCCCGGCAGCCCGGGGCGAGAGTGCGCCGGCGACGGACTCCGCCATCCCTAGATGGCCCCGCTACTCCACGGTCCATCTTGGGGCCTGACACCCCAAACGGTCAAGTTGCGGCATCGGCTCGCCGGGAGGCTGGCTTCCCGGGTCGTGGGATGATCGCTGAATGGACTCGAGGCGCCCTGGGATGCGCCGGCTGGAGGGTCGGGGCAAGGTGGACGGGTCGGCCAGGTTCACCGCCGATCTCGACCTGCCAGGGCTGCTGCACGTTCAGCTCGTGCTCAGCCACCTGCCGAGCGCCCGGATACGCAGCATTGAAGTGACCGCCGCCCGCTCGGCTCCCGGGGTGGTCGCCGTGGTCACCGGCGCCGACCTGCCAGATGTGGAAGCCTCCGGGCCGGACAAGCCGCTGGCGGTAGACCGCGTGTTCTACACCGGACAGCCCGTGGCCGCAGTGGTCGCCGAGAGCGAGGCCGCCGCATGGGATGCCGCCTCGCTGGTCGACGTCGAGCTCGAGGCACTCCCGCTGGCAGCCGATCCCGACCAGGCCATGCTGGAGGGGTCGCACGAGGTGCTCGAGCCGGACGCCGAAGGTTCCGAAGCCGACGCCTCGATGCACGGTGCGGCGACCGACGCGGAGTCGACAGCTGTAAAGAAGCCGCGCAACGTCTCCTCAGTCGCCTCTTTCAAGCGCGGCGACGTCGCCGCCGGCCTGGCCGAGGCGGACACGGTGATCAAGGCGAGCTATCGCCTGTCCGGCGTGCACCACTCGTTCATCGAGCCGCACGTCTCGGTCGTGCGGCCGGAGCCGGGTGGTGGCATGACGATCTGGGCGCCGACGCAGGGGCCTTTCGCCGTCCGCGACGAGATCGCAAAGCTCCTCGACGTCGCGCCTCACGAGGTGCGGGTGATCTCGATGCCTGTCGGCGGCGGGTTCGGCGGCAAGGTCATGCTGCTCGAGTCGCTCCTGGCACTCCTGGCGCGGAAGGTGCGCCGGCCGCTGCGGCTGTCCCTGACGCGGCAGCAAGAGTTTCAGGTGGGTCGCCCCGCGCCGGCGGCGCGCTTTGACATCGAGCTCGGTGCCAGGCGCGACGGCACCCTGACGGCGCTCCGCGCGCGCTACGACTACGACAACGGCGCGACCGGCGGCTGGCACGCCGGCATCACGGGCTCATTCCTGGGTGGCACCTATCAGATCCCCAACTTCGAGCTCACGGGCTTCGAGGTCGCGACCAACAAGACTCCGGTCGACGCATACCGCGCGCCGGGGGGACCGCAGGCGTATTTCGCGCTCGAGTCGGCGATGGACGAGCTCGCGACCGCACTCGGGATGGACCCGATCGAGCTGCGCCTGCACAACGCATCGCGCGAGGGCGACCTGACCGCCGACGGCAGTCGCTGGCCGCGCATCGCGATGGTCGAATGCCTCGAGGCGGCGCGCAAGCATCCGCTGTACACCAGGCCTGTCGGCGCCGGCGAAGGCGTCGGCATCGCTCTCGGCTCGTGGGGCGGCGCCCGCTCCCCGGCGGCCGCGGGCTGTCGCGTCGAGCCCGACGGAACCGTTTCGGTCCTGATCGGGTCGCCCGACATCAGCGGTTCCTCGACCGGCCTCGCGCTGATCGCGGCCGAGGCGTTTGGCATCTCACCCGAGAAAGTGCGCGTCAACATCGGGGACACCTCCGTGGCGCCGCAAGGCCCGATGGCCGCCGGCAGCCAGGTCACCTACAGCGTGGGCGGGGCGGTCTACGAAGCGGCGCTCGAAGCCAGGCGCCAGCTCCTCGAGGTCGCCACCGAAGAGCTCGAGGCCGCGCCTGAGGACCTAGAGATCGTCGACGGCCGCGTGACTGTGAAGGGCGTGCCCGAGCGTTTTGTCGAGATCACGCGCCTGGTGGCCTTGAGCACGGAGTTCATGGGGCGCCATCGGCCCATCAATGCGATGGGACGCTCAGCGGTTCAGCGCGCATCGCCCGCGTTCACCGTCCACATCGCGCGAGTCCGCGCCGACGCCGAGACGGGCGCGTTCCAGCTGACGGGTTACGCGGCGATCCAGGACGTCGGGCGGGCGATCAACCGGCCAGAGGCGGAAGGACAGGTGCACGGCGGCGCCGTGCAGTCCCTGGGGCGCGCGCTCGGCGAGCAGATGGCCTATGACGCGGACGGCCAGCTCCGCAGCGGCAGCTTCCTCGACTACGAGCTGCCCACCGCGGACCAGATCCCGCTCGTCGACGTGGAGCTGGTCGAGGTTCCGTCGCCGGTGGGGCCGCTCGGAGCGAAGGGGGTCGGCGAGCCGCCGGCCATCCCCGGCGCCGCCGCGCTGGCCAACGCCCTGGCCCGTGCGACCGGCGTCAGGGTGCGCTCGCTGCCGATCGACCGTTCCATGCTGGCGGGAGCGGGGTCGATCGCCCGTTAGGTGAGCGAACGACGGCAGGTAGATCGCCGAGCCCCGCCACCAGTGACCGGTGAGCGCAGGCGTGGCTCGTCGCTCCAGGCCTACGTGGCCAGAACTCTGCCCGGCTACTCTCCGATCCTCGTCAGCAACCGCGCCCCGCACGAGCCCACGATGGAAGGAGGCTTCAAGCGCGGAGCCGGAGGCGTGATCACAGGCCTGCTCACGCTGGCCGACGCGACTGGCGCGGATTGGGTGGCATGCGCACGAAACGACGCCGAGCTCGCCCTGGCATCCAGGAACGGTTCGCCGGTCGCCGTCCCACTGCTGCACTCGATCGGTCGCCTTCACTACGCGACGCCGACTCGCGAGCAGTACGAGATGTACTACGCGGTATTCGCCAACCCGGTGCTGTGGTTCATCCAGCACTACCTGTGGGACCTGGCCATCGAGCCTGTCATCGACGACCGCATCCACCAGGCATGGGCTGAGGGGTATGTGGAAGTAAACCGCCAGATGGCTGCGAAGGCGGTCGAGGTCGCGAGGGCGGCCCGAGCCCGGCCACTGGTGATGGTCCACGACTACCAGCTCTACCTGGTGCCTCGGCTGGTGAGGCAGGAGCTTCCCGATGCGGTCATCCAGCACTTCGTACACGTGCCCTGGCCGACGCCGCAGTACTGGAAAGTGCTTCCCAAGCACATGCGGGACGCGATCCTCGAGGGATTGCTGGGATGCGACGTCGTCGGCTTCCAGTCGAGCCTCGACGTCCGCAACTTCCTCCTGACGTGTGAGGAAAATGCCGGGCTTCAGGTGGATGAGCGGGAGCGGGCCGTGATGGCGAGTGGGCGCGTGGTGTACGCGCGCCATTACCCCATCTCCATCGACGTCAACGCCAACATGCGAATGGCCGCGTCGCGCGGCGTCAAGCGACAGGAGCACAAGCTGGCGTCCTGGCGGCCGCAGCGTCTGATCGTGCGCATCGATCGTACCGACCCCTCCAAGAACATCGTCCGCGGCTTCATCGCGTACGAGAAGCTGCTTCGCTACCACCCTGAGCTGCACCGCGAGGTCCAGTTCTGGGCTTTTCTGCAGCCATCGCGCCAGGACATCGCCGCGTACAGCCGCTACTTGAGGCAGATCCGCCAGGCGGCGGGACGCATCAACAGCGAGTTCGGCTCAGAGGATTGGCAGCCGGTCCGGCTCGAGATCGCCGAGAGCGAACGCAAGGCGGTCGCGGCGATGAAGAACTTCGACGTGCTGCTGGTCAATCCCGTTTACGACGGGCTGAACCTGGTCGCCAAAGAGGGTGCGCTGGTCAACGCGACCGAGGGCGTGATCGTGCTGTCCGAGAACGCGGGAGCGCATGAGGAGCTTCGCGGCCACGTCCTCTCGATCAACCCCTTCGACGTGGAAGCGACAGCGGAAGCCCTGTTCGCCGGACTGACGATGGCGGCGGCGGACCGACACCGTCTGAACGAGGGCGCGCGCGAGGTCGTGCGGGCCAACGACATCGCGCGCTGGATCAGCAACCAGGTCCAGGACCTGCGGGACCTGGTGGCACCCGGTCACGGCGCGCGCCTCCAAGCGGAGACTCCGGATCGGCCTTAGTTAGCGGCGCCGTCCCCTTTCGGCGCGCGTGGCGATGGCCAGGAGGCCGCTCAACACCGCTCCTTCGAAGAGCCCGTAGAGGATCGAGCGCGGGACCGGCTGGTAGAACGGGCCGATGTTGATCAGGAAGGTCAACACGGCAAGCACGGGGAATGAGAGGGCCAGCTGCTCCCACGTTTCCAATCCCTCCCACCACTGAACCAATCGCGGTGGTGGCCTGGGATCGGGCTCTTGCCTCAACTCAGGCGGAGTCACCACCGGCTTCCGCCCACTCGACGATCTCGTTGAGGAGGGCGACGACCTCGTGCGGTCCGTTGACCAGCACGTCACAGCGGTCGAAAAGGTGAGGTGGCGCTTCGGGCGAGTCCACGCCTACGCAGGTGTGCGGGATCTCGAGCGAGCACACGTAGTCGAACATCGACCTGTCGTTCTCGTCATCGCCGAAGCACACGACGCCGCCTGGATCTTCTCCCGGCAGCAGCGCCGCGAGGGCGTTGCCCTTGCCGGCGTTGGGGGCGTGAACCTCGATCACCTTGCGTCCCTGGTCGGCCGCGAGGCGCCGGCCTTCGAGCAGGGGCTGGATGAGGGCCAGCATTTCCTCGCCGCTCATGCTCGAGTTCCGAAAGTGAATCGCGCTGCTCGCGGGCTTGACCTCGAGCCACGCGCCTGGGATCCGGGCGAGCAGCACTGCGACGTCGGCGTTGAACTGCTCCAGCGCTTCCTTTTGCGCCTGTCGCGGGGTGGCGCGCCCGCTGTCACCGATGAGCCGGACGCCCGAAATCGGCACCAGCTGCTCCAGCTGTTCTTTGGTCCTGCTGCTGAGGACGACGACGTCGGCGAGCAACCGGACAAGCCTGCTCAGCGCCTGCAGCGCTTCCGGCAGCGCGGCAGACTGACTTGGGTCGGGAACGATGTCGGCCAGCGTGCCGTCGAAGTCGGTGACCATCACGAGCTCGGCCGGCGGTACCTTCGATGCCGCCGAATTTCGCCAGGCCCCGACGATCGGATCGGTTTGGAGCATCTCTATAAGTTACGCGGGCGGTGGCGCTCGATGATCGAGGCGAACCTGACGCTCGATGGAAGCGTGCCGAACGAACGGCCCCAGTCTCCGGCCAGTCGCGAGGCGCAAAAAGCGTCTGCCACGTCGGGGTCGCCATGGCGGAGCAACAGCGAAGCCTGCAGCAGAACGGCGATGCGTTCGACGATCCGGCGGGCACGCGATTCCGCTTCATTTGTGTCAGCGAGGTCGCGCTTGAGCGCGGTGACGGCCGGGTCGAGACGCGCATCCGGGCTCGCGAGCTCCACCTCCGCGAAGAAGGCGGCGAGCGATTCCGGCTCTCGATTCAGCGCGCGCAGCACGTCGAGCGCGTTCACGTTGCCCGAGCCCTCCCAGATGGAATTGAGAGGCGCCTCGCGATAGAGGCGCGGGAGGATCGACTCTTCGACGTAGCCGTTGCCGCCGTGGCACTCGAGCGCCTCGGCCACGACGGCAATCGCGCGTTTGCAGGTCCAGTACTTGCCGGCCGCCAGCGCGAGGCGGCGGAAATGCAGCTCGTCCGGATGATCCGGCGCGCGATCGAAGGCGCCGGCCAGACGCATCATCACGATGGTCGTCGCCTCCGACTCCACCGCCAGGTCCGCGAGCACGTTGGCCATCAGGGGCTGCTCGGCGAGCAGCTTTCCAAACGCGCTGCGATGGGCCGCGTGATGCGTGGCCTGCGCGACAGCCTGGCGCATGAGGGAGGCCGACCCGATCACGCAGTCCAGGCGGGTGTGGTTGACCATCTCGATGATCGTCCGCACGCCTCTTCCCTCTTCCCCGACGATGGTGGCCCACGCGTCTTTCAATTCGATTTCCGAGGACGCGTTGGATCGGTTGCCGAGCTTGTCTTTCAGCCGCTGGATGTGAAGTTGTTTCGAGTGCCATCCGGAAGTACGCGCGGCAGGAGGAAGCACGTGAGGCCGCCCGGGGCTTGCGCGAGGACGAGGAACGCGTCGCACATCGGCGCGGAGCAGAACCACTTCTGGCCGGTGAGCAGGTGCTCACCATCGGTGCCCGTCGGTACGGCGCGCGTGGTGTTGGTGCGCACGTCGGATCCGCCCTGCCGCTCCGTCATCGCCATGCCGAAGAGGACGCCGCGTTTGGTCGACGCCGGCCGCAAGCCGGGGTCGTAGTCGAGCGTGGTCATGAGCGGCTCCCACTTCTGCGCCAGACCCTCCTGCCGGCGCAGCGCCGGCACCGCCGCGTAGGTCATCGACACCGGGCAGCCGTGCCCGCCCTCGACCTGGGACCAGATGTAGAAGGCGGCCGCGCGCGCGGCGTGCGCTCCGGGACGCGGCTCGCGCCACGGCATGGCGTGCAGGCCATGGCCGACGGCCACCTCCATCAGCCTGTGCCAGGCGGGGTGGAACTCGACCTCGTCGATCCGCTCGCCGAAGCGGTCGTGCGTACGCAGCTGCGGCGGGTTGGCGTTGGCCTGGAATCCCCAGTCGATGGCCTCTTGCGTGCCGGCGAGCCGGCCTAGATCGCCAACCATGTGGTGGGCCCATGACCCACCTTCGCGCTCGAGCGCCTCGCGCAGCGGCGCGTCAGCTTCGAACAGGTTGTAGTCGACCAGGGGTGGAGGTTGGTTGTACACCCGTTACAGGCTAACCGTGTTGGCCTGAATTCACTGTCGGTGCCGGCGATCGCGGGTTTGCTTTGCTCGGGTTACCCGCGCGAGCCGGCACCGGCGCCACGGAGGCGACGGTGTAGCAGCCACACACTGACGATCAGGGGAATCGCAGACACCACTTCGAGAAGAGCGAAGGTCCACCGACCGAGGCCCGACCACCGAATCGAGAAGCTCAGCTGGAGGACGAGAATATTCCACACGTTGAAGGTCAGGATCGTGCCCATGAACCAGGCAATCCCGGCGACGCTGTAACGGTTTCGAATCAGCCCCACCGCCATCAGGCACATGAGCGCACCACCGCCGGAGTACGTGATCAGGAGCACCAACCAAACGCCGCGGCCGACCACCGTCGCAATCCCTGTCCCAGACAACGCCGCCACGGCCAGAGCGACCAGCATCCACCAGAGCTCAGAGTCCTCTCGCTTCAGCGGCGCTGAAAAAATCGCAAATAGCTTCGGGGACTGGTCAGCCAACTTCTCTGGCTAGCTCGGCGACGAGGTGCAGCTGCTGTTTGCGCTCTTCGTTGTCGAAGGCCATTGGCGAGACGATCAGCGTTTCGACGCCGGCGTCGCGGAACGCGCGGATGCGCTCCTTCGCGCGCTGGCGCGGGCCGACGATGCTGACCGCATCGATGAGCTCCGCCGGCAGCGCCAGCATCGCCTCGCTCTTACGGCCCTCGAGGTAGAGCTCCTGGACCTGCTGCGCCTCGCGCTCGAATCCGTATGACGAGACGAGGCGGTTGTAGAAGTTCTGCTCGCGCGACCCCATGCCACCGACGTACAGCCCCAGCATCGGGCGCATCGCGTTGCGCGCCACGTCGAGGTCGTCGCTGATCATCACGTTGACACTCGGACAGATGCGGAAGTCGTCAAGACTCCGCCCCGCGCGCGCGGCGCCCTCTTCGAGCGGCGTGCGCAGCTCAGCGGTGTGCTCTGGTGAGAAGAAAACCGGGAGCCAGCCGTCTGCGATCTCGCCGGCCAGGGCCACGTTCTTGGGTCCGAGCACTGCCAGATAGATCGGGATCCTCTCCTGCACCGGACGAACGGTCAGCTTGAGCACCTTCCCCGGGCCATCCGGCAGCGGCAGCTCCAGCGTCTCGCCGTGAAACTCCACCTTCTTGTGTTCGAGCGCCATCCGCACGACCGCCACGTACTCGCGCGTCCGCTGAAGCTGCCTGGCGAAGCGCACGCCGTGCCAGCCCTCCGACACCTGCGGCCCGGACGAGCCAAGCCCGAGGAGCATCCTGCCGCCTGAAAGCTGGTCGATGGTGGCAGCGGTCATCGCGGTCATCGCCGCGCTGCGGGCTGGGATCTGAAAGATTCCGGCGCCCAGCTTGATCCGGCTCGTGCCCGCGGCCAGCCACGCGAGCACCGTCGCAGCGTCGGAACCGTAGGCTTCGGCCGCCCAAACCGAGTCGTAGCCGAGGGATTCGGCCGTCTGGGCGATCTCGAGCTGATCCCTTGCGGTCAGTCCGAACCCCCAGTAGCCGACGCTGACCCCCAACTTCAAGGTGGGGCGATTATCTATCTACCTGTGACCAGCAGTGTGATCAGGAACACGTTGAGGCTGACGATCACGGCCACCACCACGGCGGCGACCACGGTCGTCACGCGTCGGTTGACCAGCGTACCCATCAGCCCCTTATCCCGGCAGAACAGCAGGAGCGGAATCAACGCGAAGGGGATTCCAAATGACAGCACCACCTGGCTGAGCACCAGGGAGCGAGACGGGTCGAGCCCGACGGCGATCACTATCAGCGCGGGCGCCATCGTGATCGCCCGCCGCAGGAAGAGCGGGATTCGGCGGCGGATGAACCCCTGCATGACCACCTGCCCGGACAGGGTGCCGACTGACGAGGACGACAGCCCGGAGGCGAGGAGGCCGAGCCCGAAGAAGATGTCCGCACCGTGTCCGAGCCTCGCGCCGAGGGCGTGAAACGCTTGCTCGAGACTCTGGATCGGACCGAGGTCCTGGTGGTAGAACGCGGCCGCCGCGATCGTCAGCATCGAGATGTTGATCAGGCCGGCGATGCTCATGGCGATGATCACGTCCCATCTCTCGAACCTGAAGATCTTTCGCTTCTCAACCTCTGTCACCCCGACGATGCGCCGCTGCGTCAGCGCCGAGTGCAGGTAGATGACGTGAGGCATGACCGTCGCGCCGAGGATGCCCGCCCCGAGCAGAACGCTTTCGGTCCCATCAAACCGCGGCGTGAAGAGGCCGGTGACGACTCCGCCGACAGATGGTCTCGCCAGGAAGACCTCGAATGCGAAGGCGGCGACGATCACGCCCACCAGCGCTGCGATCACCGCCTCGAAACCGCGGAAGCCACGCGATTGAATTGCCAGGATGCCAAAGGCGGCAAAGGCGGTGATGACGCCGGCAACAAACAGCGGTACGCCTGGGAAGAGAAGGTGGATGCCTATGGCCGCTCCGATGAACTCGGCCAGGTCGGTTGCCATCGCGATGACCTCGGCCTGGATCCACAGGCCAAAAGTCAGGGGACGGGGGAACTTTTCCCGGCAGACTTCGGCGAGGTTCAAGCCCGTGGCGATGCCGAGCTTTGCGCTCATCGACTGGATGAGCATCGCCATGAGGTTGGCCGTGAGCACGACCCAGAGCAGCATGTAGCCGTACTGCGCGCCGCCCGCAATGTTGGTCGCGAAGTTGCCGGGGTCGACATACGCCACCGCGGCCACGAAGGCCGGACCCAGGAAGGGGACCAGCGCGCGGAGGCCCCGAGTCTGGCCGTTGAGCGCCTTTTCCGCGGCGCGGAGGACACGCTCCTCGCCGGGTAGGGCGGCGACCGCCGGTTCGACCCTTGGCATCGTTGGTGGTTTGGGTGGCGGCGCTTTGATCACGCTGCGGTCTTGCGCGCCTCCACGAAGACGGCGCGCGCCAGGCCGAGGGGAATGGTCAGGCGGCGGCCCTTGATGCGGACCCCGATCGGACCCTCGAACTTGCTCTCTTCGACGATCTCGATCGGGGTGCCCGGCACCAGGCCCCGGCGGTCGAGCTCCCGGAGGCGGCCCGGGTCGTCGTCCGACACGCCTTGAACCACGACCTTTTCGCCCCGGCGGCACTCGCTGAGGGAACGGTCGCTCAATGGGCGGACCTTGCCGCCGAGGGTCGGGATCGCGTGGCCGTGGGGGTCGAGCTCGGGACGGCCCAGGAGCTCGAAGATGCGCTGCTCCATTCGCTCGGAGATGACGTGTTCGAGCCGCTCGGCCTCTTCGTGGACCTCGTCCCAGGTGTAGCCGAGGACCTGGACGAGGAACATCTCGAGCAGGCGGTGGTGGCGGACGAGCTCGAGGGCGACCTTGCGGCCTTCGCGTGTGAGCTGCTGGCCGCGGTAGCGGTCGTGCTCGACGAGGCCCTGGGCGCTGAGGCGCGTGACCATCTCGCTCACGCTTGGCGACGAGATGCCGAGGCGCTGTGCGAGGTCGCGGGTCGGGACCGGGCGCTGGTCGCCGCGCAGCTGGTAGAGCGCCTTGAGGTAATCCTGCTGGGCTCGGGTGAAGCTGCTGCGACGCTCGACCTGGTCGACCATAGGGCTAGGCCACCCTAATTCTGGTTGCGGGCTTGCCTAGCACAAAAGATAGGATAGCCTAACTCTTGCTGGTTTTCGCAAGTTTTGGGAAAGACACGACCCAGAGCGGGGTTGGAGAGGCGCGAGTGCCGGCTCCCGCGGATTTCGTTTCGTCTCGAAGCCAGCGAGTGCCGGCTCCCGCGGTTTTCAATGCTTGCTAGGCGCACGCTCCAGTGGCGGAGGCGGCTGGGTTGTACGTGACGCTCACGTCTGGCGTCACCGTCACGCTCCCCGCGGCGGTGATCACCGTCAGGTAGGCGGCGCAGCCTTCGGCCAGGTGGAAGTCGGAGTTGACGTTGGTCGTGTTGAGCCAGCCGATCGCGCTGCCTGAGTGGTGCATGCAGTAGTTGGTAGAGCCGCGGCCGGTCTCGACGCATCGCACGGCGTCACCGAACTGGTGGATCGAGAGGATGCTGACCGACATCGGACCGCTGGAGCTGAGCTTCAGGTGGTAGGTGAACGTGTCGGGAACCCCGGCGGCCAGGTAGAAGTTGGCGCCGGTGATCGTCTGCGGGACATTCCAGATCCCGAGCGTCGGATGCGCGAGCTCCGCGGTCAGGCTGTTCACCTGCCCCTGCGAGGTCGTCAGCTCGTGTTGAGTCGCGGTGAGCTGGCCCTGGAGGATCTGGTTGCGCCCGGTCAATGACGAGTTCTTGAGCATCAGGTCGTGTGCGGCATTCTGGGCGTTCATATCGTCGACGTAGAGCACTCCCAGCCCGCCGGCGGTGAGCAACAATGCCCCTGCGAGCGCCGCCGTCCAGAACCGTCGCGCCCGCGGAACGTGCGGCGCCCAGGTTGAGATCACCGTCGGCCTGGTCGCGGCGAGAGGCTCGAGCTCGATCGGTTGCACTGCCGCTTGCTCGGTCGGCGGAGAAGAGACGTCCATGGCTGGGGCCATGATCGCATTCCCTGTCTTGTCAATTGTCATGTCTGCCCCGGGCGCGGCCACGCGCCAAGCACCTGGCTGATGCGCGAAGCATCTTCGGCCTGCCGGATCACGTCGTAGGTGAACGTCTTGCCGTTCGGCTGGGTCGCTGGGCCCGGACCGCAGTTGCTCCCGCACGGCGCCTCCTCTATGTAGAAAGCGGAGACCGTGTTGACCCAGGCCACCGACGATCGAATGTTGGGCAGCTGGCCTCCGGTGCGCCCGGCATGCCCATAAACCCAGACATGTGGCGTGCCGGGGGTGTCTCGCACCGTGAACGCGAGATTGTCATCGCCGGGATCGGCCCGGGGCCGGATCCACGCGAGCTGCTGGCCGAAGGCCTGTGACACACCGCCACTCGAGTCCCAAAGGCTGACCACCGTGCTGATTGGCTTGCGGAAGTACAGGCGACTTCCGCTGCTTCCCCATGTCGCCATCGTGCCGGAAGCCTGTGAGTAGGCGAGGCTGCCGTCGGTCGTGTGTCGGATCTGCAGGTGGTCGCCGGACGCGGTGTAGGTCTGGACCAGCGCGAAGTACGCGCCGTCCGGTGAGAAGCCGAGATAGGCGTCGTCCTCGGAAGGATTCACTCCGCGTCCGGGGACCGGGCCCATCGATGAGACGACACGGTCACCGCCACCGCTAAGGAGGTGCAGGTTGACCGCGCCCGCGTCCGAGGTGAGGTACGCGAGAAAGCCGCGATCCGGGCTCCAGGCGTGAAGCCCGTCCAGGAAACCGCCGCCGGTCCAGGTTGCGACCACGGTCGCCGTGCCTGTGAACAGGTCAAGGACGGCGACCACGCTGTCACCCGGCGTGCCCGGGCCGCCCTGGGTCGCCGACCACGAGATCATCGTCTGCGTCACGAGCTGAGGCGACCAGGGACCCGTGATCGAGCAGATCGTCTTCGGGCTGCGAGCGTCGATGACGTCGGCCAGAACCGGGGTCGTCGAACCCTGCATCACCAACAGCGCCTCCTGGGTCGACGGAGCGCCGGGGCAAGTGCCTTTCATCGCCGCCCATGCGGGCACGGCTACCGGACTCGCGGATGGAGAGGGCGACGGCGAAGGGGTCGGGCTTGGCGACGGGCTGGGCGAGGCGGAGGGCGTCGAGCCGGCCGAGGGTGACTGGGATGGTGTCGAGTGCGCCGCGGCAGGGCCGTTCGCCGAGCAGCCGGCCGCGGCCAGCAGGACTCCTATGAGCACCAACCCCCTCCTCATGCGAGGTTGAAACGACTGCCGGTGGGCCGGCGTTACGCGCGTCTCCTCTCTGTCCAAGTCGCCCACAATATTCGCTTACCGATTTTGTTAGCAAGACGTTAAGGAACAGCTGGAATGAAGGTGGCGGGACTGGTCGCCCTCGTCTTGATCATGGCGGGATGCGACAACCCGGTGCCGCTCACCGCGTTGGTTGAGACGTCGGCGACCAAAGACGCCGCGGTCGGCGGCCGCGCGCAGCTGTCGGTCAAGCTGACCAACACCGGGCCCGCCATCCCCCATCTTGGCCTGGTCTTCAGGACGGCCGACAGGTGGTATGAGCATCACACGGTGTCCGACTTTGGTGGCTGCGCGCTGGCTGCCGATGCCTCCGCGTTCGACTGCGGTGACGTGGGCGCGGGCGCCACAGCGTCTTTCTTGATCGTCGGGACAGCAACGGACGCCGGCACCTTCCACTACGAGCTCGTCTTGAGGGAGCTCGTGCGCCCGTTCGACTACGTCAACGATCACCCGGACGGCGCCGACGTACATATCTGGGACGAGACGGTCACGCCCAAGTAGCGTTGCGTCCGTGAATCGTGCTCGGAGGCCCGGACGGCCGCCACTCTGGCTTGCGGCCGCTGCAGTCGCCGCGGCGTGGGCAGCGCTCTACGACGTCGCCGTCTGGGTCGTGCTGTTCGTCAGGCAGCCGGTGCACCCCGACTTCAGGATCTTTTACGTCGCCGCTGAAGCGGGGATTCGCTTTGGGTGGTCGAGCATCTACGACGTCTCGGTGTTGCGTTCGCTCTCCAGCGAATTCCCCGCCGGGCAGAACTACATCAGCTCGGCGCTGCCTTACATCCACCCACCGATCCTCGCGTGGCTGATCGCGCCGCTTACACTCCTGCCGCTGCCGGTGGCGTATGCACAGTGGTCGGGCTTGCTGCTCATCGCGTTGGTGTGGGCCTGGTACATCGCGGCGCCTTACTCAGGATTGAGGAAAGCAACGCTGCTGTTCCTCGCTCTTGGGGTCTGGCCGGTGCTGGACTCCTTCTACTACGGCCAGCCGTCAACACTGACTCTGGCGCTCGTTGCCGCCTCGTGGTGGCTCTGCTCAAAAGATCGGCCGATCGCCGCCGGGGTCGCGCTGGCCTTCGCCACCGCGCTGAAGCCGCACACGGTGATCCTGGTCCCGGTGGCGCTCGCGGCAAGCGGCCGGTTCAAGCCGGTCGTCAGCTGGGCGGTGGTCTGCACGCTGCTGGTGGGCGCCTTCGCGCTCGCGCTGGGGCCGGCGGGGATCGGCAACTGGTGGCAGGCGCTGGCCTACGGGCAGACCGACACGGGCCAGGCCATGTTCACGGCCGCGTTCGTTTTCGGAGCGGGTCCTGTGGCATATGCGGTCGAAGCACTGCAGGGAGCGGCCGCGATTGTGATCGCTCGACGCCGGCGCTCCGACCTCAACCTGGTGTTCGCCCTGGGCATCATCGGCTCGCTGGTTTTCGCCTTTCACCTTCACGATTACGACTACATCGAGCTGATCCTGGCCGCCTGGCTGGTGCTCCGGACGGCGCCTCCGCTGTGGCACCGGCTCTGGCTGCTGGCGGGAGCCGCCACGCTCCAGGCGATCGCCCTCGGGCTGCCACTGCCTCAGTTGGCCTGGGATGCCGGCTGGCTGGTGATCCTCGGGCTGGGCATCGCCGCCGGAAGTGACGAACCTGCTCCGGCAACTCCTCTTAAGGGCGACGTAAGCGGGTGATTGACAAAGCAGTTAATGCGAGTAGGCTCCATCCGGGGAAGGGGGTGATCGCCCCGTCAGCTCCGTAATCGGAGGTGCCTGCCATGAATCGGAAGCGGTTGGTGACTGCCTTCAGCGTTGTCGCGCTCTTCGGGGCAGGCGTGCTCGCCGTAGCCGCCGAAGGCGCAATCCAGGCCAAGCCTTTCATCTACGACCCGGGAAATACCCGCCTGGTCCAGGGAGCCTGGCTCGACGGAATTGGATGTCCAACCGGCGCGAAGATCGCCCTCTACCCGTCCGGTTCGGAGTCGTTCACCGCGGCCGGCTGCCCGACCGGAGATGCTTCGGACAGGTCCAACCAGGGGCTGCTGCTCGCGAAGACGGGACCGACCAAGAACAACGCGTCGGCCGGTGCTGTCCTGAAGAACGTCAAGGGCATCACTCTGACCGAGCTCGGATATGACCTTCGGAAGGCAGGGGACAATCAGAACGATGCCCGTGGCTCACACTGCGGCGCCGGAGCCGCACGGTTCAACGTGACCACCTCGGATGGATTCTGGTTCGTCGGGTGCAACTCACCGGCGCCAGCGGTCACGGCGGCGGGCGATGGATGGATGCGGCTGCGATGGGACGGCCCGACGGGATACAAGGATGGGGTCACCCTCTCACCGATCACCGGCACCGTCCAGAGCATCTCCATCGTCTTCGATGAAGGCCAGGACACCGGACCGGACAACTTCGGCCTCGCCGTCCTCGACAACATCGACGTGAACGGCGCGCTGGTCGGATCAGGCCGGGCCGGAGAGCACAGCGACAGCAACGACAAAGAGGGAAACAGCAACGACTAGGTAAACAAGCCGGACGCCTCCGAGAAATCGGAGGCGTCTGCCCTCTCTAGGGCGTGACGCCTCCCTTCTTGAACGCGTTGCGGACCAGGCGCTTGACCGCCGGGCGCTCGGCGTCGGCGGGCGAGCGCAGCGTGATGAACCGCGAGTCCTTTCCGCTGCCCTGTAGCAGGCCGCTGCCGTCGTCGAGCTCGCGACCGCGGTAGAAGAACAGAGCCGAGTGGTTCGTGAACGTGCCGATGCCGACCACGTTGTCGCCGTCGACGGCATAGCGAACGAGCTTCCACATCGCGCTGCTCGAGCGCGGAGGCTGGCTGCGGTATGGGATCTCCTGCGCCTTGGGGGCGACGGCTTTGACCAGTTTGATGGCGGCCTTCACGGTGGGGCGCGTAGCTGCAGGAACCTTGCTCAGCTGATCTGAGAGTGAGACCTTAGGGGAAGCCGGCATTCGCTCGATTGTAGGTTTGGCCGAGCGGGCGGTGACGCCGGGGTCGGTGAGGTAGCGCTGGACTGCAGGCCCCAGCCATGTGGCGACGACTTCGGGCCGGGCGCTTGCCAGCGGCTCCAGCTTGACGACGTAACGCAGCATCGCCATCCCGATCAGCGTGCTCGCGGCGAGGGTGGCGCGAAGGTGCGGTTGATCGACGTCGAGCGCCCGGGCCAGGCGGCCTAGGACCTCACGAGTGACAAACTCACGCAGCAAATCGGCCGCGTCCTCGCTGGCGACCACCGAGCGGATCAGCGCCAGCAGCGGGCGTCCGGCGGGCGAGTCCCACGTCTCCAGGAAGAAACGAACCAGCCGCTCGCCGAGCCCATCGAGGCCCGGAGCGAGCAGCCGTGGGATGAAATCCGCGGGGTCGACCGGAAAGTCGACGGCGGCTCGAAACACACCTTCCTTCGAGCCGAAGTAGTGAAGAACGAGGGACGGGTCCACACCCGCGTCGGCCGCGATGCCGCGGACGGTCCCGGCTTCATAGCCGACGCGGGCGAAGTGGGCGCGGGCGGCGGACAGGATCTTCTCCCCCGTTCCACCCGAGCCCGGCCGCCTTCCAGTTCGAGGCATGGTGCTTAGGCTGCCGACGCGATGGTGGCAACGCGCGGTCGCCGGCGGGTGGTGACGAGCTCCCCCAGCCACATGAGGACAAGGCCGCCGGCGACCCATCCGGAGAGGACGAGAAGCGGGGCGCCGAGACTTGCCCCGTCGAAATACATGGCGCCGCGCAGGGCGCTGTACAGCTGCCCGGCCGGCATCCAGGGCGCCAGCGCCCGGTAGAAGTCGGGAAGGAGCTGGCTGCCGACTGGCCCTCCGGATGACACGAGGTTCAGCAGCACGACCACGAGCGCCGCGAGGCCGAGACCAGGAGGGCCGAGCAGGCGGGCGCAGCCGGCGACGACCGTGCCCACCGCCAGGGCGGCCAGCATCACCAAGCCGACCGCCGTCCAGAATCCCGAGGCATAGTCATCCGCGATCCACGCAGCGGTACCCATCGCGGTAAGGCCGGCCAACACCGCGAACACCACCGCAACGGTCAAGCAAGTACCAAATCCGGAGTCGGGTGCGATGCCGAAGAGCAGAGCCTGAGTCACCAGCGAAGCCACTATCACCGCCACGACCACAAAGAAAAGGATCAGGCCGTGGGCGTCGCCAGCGGCAAACGGGTGCACCACCTCGACCTCCGGCGTCACCCCCTGAGCCCTGAAGACGTTCGTGAAGGCTGCCGTGATGACGCCAGTGGCGGCATCACCCGCGGCGCCGGCCACGATCAGCCGCGGTGGCGAACCGAGGACGAGAACGCCGTCCACGGTGCGAGAGTCGAGCGCCGCCCTGGCGTCCGCGTCGGACCCGTATGTCGTGAACTGAAATGCGCCCGGCGCGTTGGTGCCGAAAGCAGTCGAGATCTGCAGCACCGCGGGAGCCGGCCCGACCAGGCCGACGGGGATGTCGTGCGGCTTCGGATCGCGGATCGCGGTGCCGATCAGCCCGAGCAATGCGATCAGCAGCAGCAGGCCACCGATCACAGGCGGAACGAGCATCTCCATCCGCTGCCCCCCGCCTGAGTGAGTCCTGCTTGCATTCAGTGCCCCTACGTTTTCCATCTCTGCGCCTCCAACCAACTAATTCAACTGGCGTTGAATTCTACACACGTTGAATTACGCAAGTCAAGACGGTTGGACTAGCTTTTCAGTCCTTCCGGCAGAGGCGGCTCCGCGAATGGCTTGAGGATGTCCGTCAAGAATTCCACCTGGTCCGGATCGCACTCCGGCATCTCGTCGTAGATCTGGCGGGCCCGATCCTGCTCCCCATTCATCCAGTAGAGATAGGCGATGTTTCGCAGTACGAAAACAGTTGCCTCAGGGTCGCGTTTCCTCACCACATCCAGGGCGCGGGCCATGGTCTGCTCCGCTTCCTCGATTCGGCCCTGCCGGCGAACCACGACTCCGAGGCAGGCCAGCTGCTCGCCCAACGTTTCGTTGGATTCGCCGCGATGTTCGATGCTGCGCCGGATGAGCGCCTCTGACTCGGCGTTGCGCCCGGTCGACGCGTAGACATCGGAGAGGAGGTTCCAGGCCTGATCCATGGTGTCGGGATCAGGGGAGGTCTGGAGCACCTCGAGCTTGGCGATGGCTTCGTCCCATCGCTTCTTGTCCATGAGCTCGATCACGTCTCCGTGAAGATCGAGCGCCTTGAAGGCCCGTTTTTCCATGCGCAGCGTGATGATCCAGCCAAGGAGGGCAAGGACCGTGACGCCGGCCGTCACGATGAAGATCACGTCGGCTGCAGTCCTTGCTCCCGCCCCGTCGACCACGGCGGCTACCCCAATTCCAAGCAGCGGGGCAGCGAGCATCGTGATGAGGAACCAGGCGTTGTATCGATCGACGCGCATCCACGCGCTCAGATTTACCTGGTCGCGATTCGGCGACGATGTTTCCGTCCGTTTCCTGCTTGGCAGGAGCGAAGTATCGCCGAGATAGTTAGCATGGCGAGCCTCGATGGGCGGCCTCCACCCGGTGATCGAGCCTTACGACTCGGGGATGCTGGACGCGGGTGACGGCAACCTCGTCTACTGGGAGGTGTGCGGTAGCCCTGCGGGCAAGCCCGCGGTCATGTTCCACGGGGGACCAGGATCGGGATGTGTTCCCGGCTGGCGCCGGTACTTCAACCCTGCCGCCTACCGAGTCGTCTTGTTCGACCAGCGCGGCTGCGGCTGCAGCACCCCCCACGCAAGCGATCCGACCGTCGACCTCGCCTCGAACACCACCGAGCATCTCATCGCGGATATCGAGCTCCTACGTGAGCGCCTGGGGATCGAGCGCTGGCTGGTCATCGGCGGATCGTGGGGTTCGACGCTCGCCCTCGCCTACGCCGAACGCTTTCCGGAGCGAGTTTCCGCGATGGTCCTGTTCAGCGTCGCGACCACCACGGCGCGGGAAGTGCGCTGGGTGACCCGCGGTGTGGGCCGGTACTTTCCCGACGAGTGGGCTCGCTTTCGGGACGCTGTGCCGGCGGCCGAGCGGGACGGCGACCTGGTCGCGGCGTACTACCGCCTGCTACACGATGCGGATCCCGAGGTACGCGTCCAGGCCGCCCGCGACTGGTGCCGCTGGGAGGACGCGCACGTGGCCGTGAGGTCCGATCACCGGCCCGATCCGCGCTACGACGATGCAAGCTTTCGCATGGCGTTCGCGAGACTCGTCACTCACTACTGGCACCATGCGGCGTTCCTCGAGGACGGCGCGCTGATGCGCGACGCGGGCCGTTTGGCCGGCATACCCGGCGTGCTGATCCACGGGCGGATTGATTTGAGCTCGCCGCTTGACGTCCCGTGGCAGCTCAGCCGGGCATGGCCCGGCAGCGAACTGACCGCGATCGACGACGCCGGCCACGGCGCGGGCCAGCCAGGCATGCAAGAGGCGGTGCTGGCCGCCATCGAGCGCTTCGCGCATAAATAAACCGACCGTCGGTCTGCCATAGTCGGGCAACAAGCGCAAGGTCGTTTTGATCCAGGCCTTCATGCAGGCCTGGTTCTTCATCAGCTTCATCGGACCGGAGCTCAAGCTGCCCGAGGCGACGCTTCGCCTGTCGGCCTTCTACTACTACGGCACGCCGCTTCTCCATGGACTGCAGGTTTTCTCGCAAAGACATCGGCGTACAGCCGGCCCACGGAGGAAGTCTGCGCGTCGCACAATGCGTTTCACGTGGACAACGTCACCCTCGCAAGGGCCACGATGGGAACCTCGCTCGGGTTCCACATCGTTTTCGCGGTGCTGGGCGTCGGGATGCCGCTGCTCATGTCCGCGGCAGAGGGCCTTGCACTGTGGCGACACGACGAGGCCTGGATGGTGCTCGCGCGCCGGTGGTCCAAGGCGTTCGGGATTCTTTTCGCGGTCGGCGCCGTCTCGGGCACCGTGCTGTCCTTCGAGCTTGGTCTCCTCTGGCCGCGCTTCATGGCGTTTTCGGGCGGGATCTTCGGCCTTCCGTTCTCCGCTGAAGGATTTGCCTTTTTCCTCGAGGCGATCTTCCTCGGGCTGTATCTCTACGGTTGGAACCGCCTCAGTCCGATCAAGCACTGGCTGACTTCGATACCGATCGCGGTCAGCGGGGCAGCGAGCTCGGTGTTCGTGGTCATGACCAACGCGTGGATGAACACGCCGGCGGGATTCCGACTCGGCCCTGACGGCCAGCTCGCGCAAGTCGATCCACTCGGGGCGGCCCTCAACCCGTCGACCGCGACCGAGGATCCCCACATGCTGGTCTCGGCTTACGTGGTCACCGGGTTCGTCGTCGCCGCCGTCTATGCGGCGGGCCTGCTGCGAGGGAGAAACGACATCTTCCACCGGCGCGGACTTGCCGCGGGCATGGTGATGGCGGCGGTGGCGATCGTGCTGGCGGGGATCACCGGCGATTCCAGCGCGCGATTCATCTACGAGGCCCAGCCGGCCAAGTTCGCGGCGATGGAAGGGATCTACAGAACGCAGCGCGGAGCTCCGATCACTCTGGGCGGGATTCCGAGCGACGCCCAGCACCGAGTCCTGTACGGGATCGAGATTCCAAAAGCGCTGAGCTTCCTCGCCACCTTCGACCCGAACGCCGAGGTGCGGGGCCTGGACACCTACCCTCCCGGCGACCGCCCCAATCCCGTCCTCGTGCACCTGTCTTTCGACGGCATGGTCGGTCTCGGTCTGTTCATCGGATTCCTGGCTGCGGTGTTCTGGTTGATTGCAATCCGGCGGCGATCCCTTCCCACCGGGCGCTGGCTGCTCCTGGGGCTTGTCGCGGCAGGTCCCGCGAGCGTGTTGGCGATGGAATCCGGCTGGTTCGTCACCGAGTTCGGGCGGCAGCCGTGGATCGTCTACGGAATCATGCGCACGTCGGAGGCTGCCACCACCGCGCCCGCGCTCGGCCCGGCGTTCGCGCTCTTCCTCGTCATCTACGCCGGTCTCGCGATCGCCACCGCTCGGCTGTTGCTCATGCTGGCCGCCCGAAATCGCAAGGCCGCGTATTGAGCACCGCCGAGGTCATCGCCGGTATCTTGTGGCTCGCGCTCACCGCATACGCGGTGCTGGCTGGGGCTGACTTCGGCGGCGGCGTCTGGGATCTTTTCGCCACCGGGCCGCGCGCCGCCGAGCAGCGAAGCGCGGTTGCCGAGGCGATGGGCCCGGTGTGGGAGGCCAACCACGTGTGGCTGATCTTCATGATCACCGGGCTCTTGACGGCTTTCCCGGTCACCTTCGGTGTGCTGGCCCTGGCTCTGTACATTCCGTTCACGATCGCGCTCGTGGGCATCGTGCTTCGAGGCGCGTCGTTCGCTTTTCGGGCGCACGGTGCGGACGCAGTTGGTCCGGCTTCACCGTGGGGCGTGATCTTCGGAGTCGCGAGCGTCGTCACGCCGTTTTTTCTGGGCACAGCGGCGGCCGCTGTCGCGTCGGGCGCGATTCGCGCTCCGGGCGGACACCTGGCCAGCGGTTTCTTCGATGGATGGACCACGCCGCTGGCGGTCGTGATCGGACTCTTCGCGCTGTCGATATGCGCGTACCTCGCCGCGACCTATCTCATGGTCGAGAACGAGGACCGGCCCGCGTTGCTGACCGACTTCCGGCGACGAGCCATGGCGGCAGCGCTGGTGTCGGGCTTCCTGGCGCTGCTCGCGGTGGCGATCTCGTTTGCCGACGGCTCACGGTTGCTTCAGTCGCTGACCGGACGAGGACTCCCGCTGTTCGTGCTGGCTTTGCTCAACGGCCCGCTGGCATTGTGGGCGGTGTGGCGTTCGCGCCCGCGAATCGCCCGGGTCGCGGTGATCGGTCAGGTGGTGCTCGTGCTTTGGGCGTGGGCCGTCGGCCAGTGGCCGTACCTCATCCCGCCCGACCTCACCATCTCAGCGACCGCGGCGCCCGCAGCCACGTTGACGGGGATGCTCGTCGTCACCACTGTCGGCGGACTCCTCCTTTTACCGTCGCTGTGGCTGCTGTTTCGGGTGTTCAAAGCGCGCAACCCACAAGCCCGCGCCTAGCGGGACGACGAGCGGAAATTCCGCGTTTTTGGTGCCAAACGGGCCCTTGCGGCTCTGTTACGCGCCCGTTTGGTGCGAAAAGTGCGGAATCAGGTCACGCCGCTGGTCGAGGCGGACCTGGCTGGTTGGCGGAGATAAGCTGACGACGCGGTGT
>Ga0137409_10000913_pt1 | contig 32457 bp, 30 predicted proteins | sample CZODoug1_16funga_FD_122059 | JGI IMG/M metagenome (GOLD analysis project Ga0137409, IMG submission 122059) | Vadose zone soil fungal communities from Angelo Coast Range Reserve, California, USA - CZODoug1_16fungal (Hybrid Assembly) | ecosystem: Environmental > Terrestrial > Soil > Vadose zone... | reverse complement strand
AACGGCGTCCAGAACTTCCCCGTGAATTGCCACACGAGCAGCGCGTCGATGGTGTACTTCAACGCCGTGAGACCGAGGCCATGGTGCAGGTATGTGCCTCGATCCACCGGATCCGAGAATCGAAACCATAGGCGCAGCCAGCGAGCCGTCATCTTAAGCCCTGGTTTCTTCGAGCTCCTTCTTACGGGACTCCGTCACTTTCGCGGCGACGTCCGGGGGCGCGTCCTGGTAGACGTGGAACTTCATCCTGTACGTGCCGCGCCCGTGGGTGATCGAGTGCAGCGTGGTCGCGTAGCGATCGAGCTCGGCCTCGGGAACCAGCGCCTTTACCTTGGTCAGCCGGCCGTCCTTCTCCGTGCCCACGATGTGACCGCGACGTGAGGAGAGGTCGCCCATCACCGCACCCTGATAATCGTCCGGCGTCCATACCTCGACGTCCATGATCGGCTCGAGCAGCACGGGCTTGGCGGCCGGACTCACGTTCCGGAAGGCCAGGATGCCGGCCATCTTGAACGACATCTCGTTGGAATCGACGTCGTGGTAGGATCCGTCGTACAGCTCCACCTTGAAGTCGACGACGGGATAGCCGGCGACCGGCCCCTTGTGCGCCGCCTCGACGACGCCGCGCTCGACTGCGGGGATGTACTGCCGCGGGATCACGCCGCCCACGATCTCATCGATAAACTGGACGCCGGATCCGCGCGGCAGCGGCGCGATGCGAATCCAGCAGTCGCCGTACTGGCCCCGCCCGCCCGTCTGCTTCTTGTGCTTCCCCTGCCCCTCTGACCTGCCGCGGAACGTCTCGCGATAGGCGACCTTCGGCTTGGCGGTCTGCGCGTGCACGCCGAATTTCCGCGCCAGCCGGCCCACGATGATCTCCAAGTGGCGCTCGCCCAGTCCGCGGATGAGCGTTTGCGCCAGCTCCCCGTTGTACTCGTGATGAAACGTCGGATCCTCTTCGTGCAGCTTGTGGAGCCCGGTGGAAAGCTTGTCCTCTTCCCCGCGCTGCTTGACCTCGACGGCGACCGTGATGACGGGCTCGGGGAACGGAATCTTCGGCAGCACCAGGCCTTTGTCTTTGGTCGACAGCGTGTCGTTGGTATGCGTGTCCCGCAGCTTCGCGACGACGCCGATGTCCCCCGCGTGCAGCTCCGGGATCTCGAGGCGCTCTTTCCCGAGACCGACGCACAGATGGTTGAGCTTTTCCGACACCTCACGCGGCGCGTTCCATACATCCTGCCCGTTCTTCACGTGGCCGGAGAAGATCCGGAACAGCGTCACGTCGCCGACGTGGGGCTCGGAAACGGTTTTGAACACCTGCGCCGCCAGTGGCCCGGAGTCGTCCGCGGGGAGCGTGAGTCGTTCCGCGCTGCCCCATTTCTGAGCGTCGACGGGCGGCCGCTCCTGCGGCGCCGGGCACAGCTCGACGAGCTTGTTGAGTAACGCCCGCGTGCCGTAGGTCAGCTCGGCGGCGCCGCAGAACAGCGGGAAGAGCTCCCCCTTCGCCATGCCGGCCTTCATCGCCGCGATCGCCTCGTCGCGGCCGATTTCCTCGCCGCCCAGGTAGCGCTCGAGCAGCGTGTCGTCCGTCGCCGCGATGCTCTCGATCAATTCCTGAGAGTATTTCTCGAAGCGGTCCTTGTATTCGTCGGGAACGTCGACCTCGTCGTATTCCCCCGCCTTCGTTCCCTTTTTGTAGAGGTGGGCCTTCTTCGAGAAGAGGTTGATGATCCCGTGGAATTCCAGTCCCTCGCCGACGGGGATTTCCACCGGGATCACCTTGGCGGTCAACTGGTCTTTGATCTGATTGAAGACGCGCTCGAAGTCGGCGTGCTCCTTATCCATCAGCGACACGAAGAAGAGGCGCGGCAGCGCGCGGCGCTCGCAGTAATCCCAGACCTTCTCGGTGCCCACTTCGACGCCCGCGGTCGCGGACAGCACCATGACGGCGGAGTCGGCGGCGTAGACGCCGGCGAGCGCGTCGCCGGTGAAGTCGAGATATCCGGGCGTGTCGATCAGGTTGATCTTCGTGTCCATCCACTCGGCGACGGCCAGTGCGAGGTTGATGGAGTACTTGCGTTCGATTTCGTCAGCGGTGTAATCGGTGAGGGCGGTCCCATCTTTCACGGAGCCGTGTCGTTTGCTCGTTCCGGCCACGAACGCCAGCGCATCGACCAGGGAGGTCTTGCCGCTCGCGCCGTGGCCCACCACGGCCACATTGCGGATTTCCGGAGTCTTGTACACGCGCATACGGGCGCAACGCTCCTGCAAGGGGGGAAGGAAATATGCCGCGAACAGGAAACGGGGGCTAGGACAGTCTGTCCCAACCCCCGTTGCTGGTCATTGCAGGTCCTCAATAGCCTACAGCATTCATCTCCGAGTCTGCCACTTCGTCATGATCCTCGTGATTGTCCCTGATATGCTCCACGAGTCGATGCAAGATTTGCATAGCTCGAAGATTCAGGGCCAAAGCCGTCACCTTGTCTCCCCCAACGAACGCCTGATCCGCCTGCACCCTCAACTCCTTCACGTGCACCAAAACCGCGCGGATCCTCGGCGCATCGCGGCCGCCCAGCATCCGCTCGATCCGGTCGATGGCCGTGTCCACCGCGAGCCCCGTGCGCTCCGGCGCATTCGGGAAGATCGCGATCACGGCCGACAGCACATCGCGGAACGCCGTGCGACGATAGGCACGAGCCGCGGTCGTGTCGCCCGCCTGGAACGCGGCCCACGCCGAGTCCCGGTTGGCACGGGCTGAATCGAGGTACGCACGGGCTACGGGATTGTCGGTGGTGCGGAGGGTATCCAGTACTCGTCTGAACCAACCTTCGCACGTGGTGCCGCCTGCGGGCGTGGCGGCCACGTTGTCTGCGATCACCTGGGCGTTCTGCGCGAGCATCACCTCATTGGAGGAAGCAGCGCCCGTCGGATCCTGGGAGCACGCGGCCGCAAACGTCAGGGCGGCGAGTGCGATCGTCATTCGCTTGTACATCGGTTGCTCCGTGAAAAGTCTGGCTCTTTGACGTTGAAGCGTGGATGTCGTTAAGACTCGGAGGGAGGGGGTTCAGGTAACGGGACGGCCGGGGTCGGCGGAGCAACGGGTGGCTGGCCCGGCGCGACGTGATGCGGGACTGGGGCAAGTCCGAACGACGCCAGGCCGGCGATGACCATGATCACTCCGGCGAGCAGAAACGATGTGATCGGGCTCACAACGTCGTAGATCGTGCCGATCAGCGGTGGACCGGCGGTGCGACCCAACGCGCCGATGGCCTGGGCGGCGCCGAGGATCGTCCCCTGCTCCGATGGGTCGGCGTACACCGATACCAGCCCCGTCGCCGCGGGCGCGAATACGCTGTTGGAGAACGCGAGCACGAAGGTCCAGCCGTACAGCAGCGCCGAGCTCGACAAAAACGGCACGGCCGCGATCGCCGCCGCCATGCCGAACGTGCCGGCGATCACCAGCGTTCGCTCCCCGGTTCGTCGCACGATCTTGCCGAAGAAGTATCCCTGCACGGTAGCGGCCGTCACGCCGATGATCGTGAATAGAATCGCCAGCTCCCGCTCTTTCCAACCGAGCGCGGCGTTTGCCCACAGCGGCAGCGCAACGGTGTAGCCGGCAAACGCGAGCGGCACGAGTGCCCAGACCAGCATGAGCGGACGCAGTTTGGGCCGGCCAATCGCCTCGCCGATATGCCGGAGATCGAGAATCGGCCGCTTCACACGCAGGTCGTGCTTCAGCGACTCCGGCAGGATGAAGTAGGCAGACACGAAATTCGCGAGCGAGAGGCCGACCGCCACGAGACCGGGAGCAGTCGCACCGCCGTAATGGGCCGCGAATCCGCCGATGGCCGGGCCCAGACTGAAACCGATGCCGAACGCGGCACCCACCATTCCCATGCCGCGCGAGCGCTCGGCCGGCGTCGTGATGTCGGCGATGTAGGCCTGCGCCGCCGAGATGTTGCCGCCGGCAAAGCCCGAGACCACGCGCGACAGGAACAGGACCCAGTACGAGCCCGCAAACGCAAACAACGTGTAGCCCACCGCGTTGACGATCATGGTCGTCAGCAGCACCGGCCGCCGCCCGATCCGGTCCGAGAGCTTGCCGAGCAGCGCCGTCGCCACGAATTGCATCAGCGAGAAGACACCGATGACCGCGCCGTAGCCTAGCCCCGCGGCGCCGAAGCGCTGCGCGTAGAACGGCAGGATCGGCAGCACGATGCCGAAGCCGATCAGATCGATCAGGACGGTGAAGAAGATGACGCCGATGCGGGAGCGGGAGGCAGGCATGGGGGCTGCAATATAGCATTGAACTGATACGCCTCCGCTCAGCTAGTACGGAGCGAGCCACCAATCGATCAAGTCGCGCAACTCTGCGTCACTGAGCTCGTGGCCTCCCGGATAGCTGTGAAATGTCACGGTCGTAAAACCAAGCGAGCTCAACGAGGCTGCCGCTTGTTGGACCAACTCAACCGGTCTCAGACGGTCCTGCTCACCGGTGGAGAACCAGGCGGGGATCCGCTGTGAGCCGATGCCTCCCGGAAAGACTCCACCGTGCAAGACGGCCGTGTGCGTAAAACCAGCGCGATTGCTCGCGATGTAGGGCGCGCTGCTGCCACCGCCGGAGTATCCGGCGATGAGCACGTGAGAGTCGTCGAGGAGAAAGCCAGCATGTGACCGCACCCATGCGATGCAGTCCACGGTGTGCGTGAGGTCGGGCGTCACATCGCCTTGCTTGTCACCGACTTCCCAGGTGAGCTGGCCGCTGTGGTCGCGGGAGTCGGGAGCGATAATCGCGAAGTGACGCGTCTTGGCGAGATCACGGAACGTCGCGACCATTTCGGCGCCGGACTGTCCTGTTCCGTGCAGGATGACCAGGACTGGCAGACCGTTCAGACGCGACCCCGCCGGAACGTAAAACGTCCCGGAGCGGCCGGAGGAATTTTGAACGCCGATGGGACCTTCCTCGTCGCCCTGAACCGGATCGTTCGGGAGTTGTCGCGACACTGCTGGGCTCGATTGCGCCCGAGCCGACGTCGTTCCGGAGTCTTGCTGCTGTCCACCAGAGGAACGGCGATCGCCGCACCCTGCGGCGACGTAAATCGCGGCGAGCCAGACAGGCGGTAGCAGTGCGCGGCGTAGCATGCCCGGCTCAACTTGACGCGGGCGTCACATCTGTCAAGCAGATGGGCCGGGCGTGCTTGCGAGTCGCTGCAAACCGCGCCAGCTTCACAATCTCAGCGCCCCCCGGACCTCTCCTTCATATCCTCGGAGCAAACGATGCAGAAAAACGTTCTGAGAATCCTCGCCGCCGTCGGCGCAATTATCGCCGCGGCCTGCGTCGAATACGCGCCGGTCACGCCGACCGCTAACACGGCAACGCAATCGAACCCAACCGCAACGCCGTCGCTGCAGCTCGCCACCACCGCTTCGCTTTCCTCGTCAATCGAACTCGTTCCCGGGCAATACATGGTGATGTTCAAGGGAAACGGAATTCCGCAGTCGTTCGCGACTGACGTGGCGGTACGGGGCGGCACGGTCGTCAGCAGCTATCCCAAGCTCGGTATCGCCCTCGTGAGCGGCATCAGCGATAACGCCGCAGCCGCGCTCTCGAAACGGACGGACATCCAAAACTTCGAACAAGATGCGCTGTTCAGCCTTGATGATCCGGCCGATCTTCTCGTCGAAGCGGCGCCGGATGCCGTCGTGGCCAGCCCTGCATCGCCGTCAGCTGCGTTCTTCTTCCCGCGCCAGTGGAACATGCGCGCCGTCAGTGCCAACGCCGTCTGGGCCACGGGCAGAACCGGCTCGGCGACCGTGACGGTCGCGATTCTCGATACGGGCATCGACTATCTCCACACCGATCTGAACGGCCGCGTGGACCTGTCGCGCTCGGTGTCGTTCGTCCCGAGCGACGATGCACTCGTGCACGCGATTTTCCCCAGCCGCAACGTGATCACCGATCTGTATTTCCACGGCACGCACGTCGCCGCCACCGTCGTCAGTAACTCGTTTGTCGCGGCGGGCGTGACGAGCAGGACGACCCTATTCGGCGTGAAAGTGTGCAGCGTGCAGGCGACGTGCTCCACGAGCGCGGTCCTGAACGGCATTCTGTACGCGACTGATCACGGGGCGGACATCATCAACATGAGCCTCGGCGGTGGATTCCATAAGCGGATCGCGGGTGGCTTCGGCAGCATCATCAATCGCGTCGCGAACTACGCGAACCGCAACGGTACCTTGATCGTCGTGTCGGCGGGAAATGAAAGCTCGGACATGGACCACAACGGCGATATCTACAAGACGTACTGCGACTCGCCGAACGTGCTCTGCGTCGCTGCCACCGGGCCGGCATCGCAGGCTAGCGTCAACGGCCCCTGGACCAATGTCGACGCACCGGCGCTCTACACGAACTTCGGCCGCTCCACGATCAACGTGGCCGCGCCGGGTGGCTCCATCACGCCGAGTGGCGCCGGCGTGTCGGCCGTCTGGGCCGCCTGTTCGCAGACGACGCTCGTCGCGCAGCTCGCGGCGTGCCGCACCTCGCCGAATTTCGTCGTGGGGGCGATCGGTACGAGCATGGCAGCGCCACACGTCACCGGTCTCGCCGCGCTGATCAAGGCCGAGACTGGCGCGTCGCCGTCCCAGATTCGCGCCAGGATCCAGCAGAGTGCTGACGACCTCGGCGATCCCGGCACCGATCCATTCTACGGAAAGGGCCGGATCAACGCGGCGCGCGCGCTCGGCATCAACTAAAGGATCACGTTGCGTAACGGGCCTGCGCAGGTGGGCCCGTTTTTTTTATGCCACGACCGTGTCGCCCGCCGTCTTGCGCGCGTCGAACAACATGCGGCCAGCCGTCGCGCCGAGAATGAGCGTGCCGCCCAGCAATGTCCCTGTGCCGGGCCGCTCGCCGTGAACGAGCCAGGCCCAGATGGGATTTAGGACGGGCTCCACAAGAAGGAATAGGCCGACCTCGAGCGCCCGCACCTGCGGTACCGCACGAGCGAGGAAGAGATACGGGATTCCCAGCTGGCACACGCCGAGCAGGATCACGACGATCCAATCCACGGGTCTGCCGGAAACGAGCGGTTGCGCCATCACCAGCGCGATGAGGCACGCGGTGAGATTTCCCGAAACGGCCGCGGCAGCGACGGAGGAGCCGCGTGCCGCCAGCCAACGATACCCGATGACGGTGAATGCCCACGTCACGGCGCAGATCGAAGCCAACAGGTTGCCGAGCGCGGGATTCGGCGCGGTGGCAGAGGGTTGATCGGAGCCGACGAAGAACAGGCCCAGCCCGAGGCCCATCACCGCCATCTGCGCGATGTCGCGCCGTGAGGCATGCTCGCCCAACAGGAGCGGCGCCAGCAGCAGAATGAACAACGGGCTCGTGGACTGCAGGAAAATCGCGCTGGCCGCAGTCGTATGTTTGTTCGCCTGCACGTAGAGCAGCGTGGTCGCGGCATACGCGAACCCCACGAGTACGGTGCGCCAGGTCCAGCCGCGCCGCGATTCGGGAACGAGGACGAAGATCGTGAGCAGCGCGAACGCGGCCCGGAACGTCGCGAGCTGCCAGGCGCCGAAGCTGCAAAACTTGATGGCCGCGCCCCCGGTCGAGAAGAGCAGCGCCGCAACAATGATCTTGGATCTAGGGCTCATGGTGGCGGGGAATATATTACGGCCCCATGGAAGTTCAGGTCTTTGGCGTCCACAAGAGCGCCGGCACCCGTGCCGCGCTGCGGTTCTTCGCCGAACGGCGCATCAAGGTGCATTTCGTGGACCTGAACGAGCGCGCCGCGGCGGTCGGCGAGCTGCGGCGCTTCGCGCAGAGGTTCGGCGTGGCGGCGCTCGTGGACCGCGAGTCGCGCCGTTTCGGAGAGCTCGGCCTCCGCTCCGCGATCCTCAGTGACGAGCGGTGGCTGGAGAAGCTCAGTCTGGAACCGCTGCTGCTGCGGATGCCCCTCGTGCGCCATCAGCAGCAGCTCACCATCGGCCAAGCGCCGGAGACCTGGGACGAGTGGTACGCCGCCTCCAAAGCCTGATTCTCGCTCTGTGCGCCTCGTGCGCCACCGGCAGCGGAAGGGACTCGCGCGTGACCGTTGACGACCTTTTTGCCGCGTATTCCGGCCCGTCCGTCCCTGGCGCGAGCGTCGTCGTGATTCGGGATGGGCGGGTGGTGATTCGCCAGGCCTTTGGCATGGCCGATCTGGAGCGGCACGTCGCTGCCGCGCCCGAGACCGATTACCGCCTGGCGTCGGTCTCGAAGCAATTCACCGCCATGGCGGTGATGTTGCTCGTGAGGGACGGCAAGCTGCGTTATGACGAGCCGGTGCGGGAAGTCCTACCGGAATTGCCAGCCGCTGCGCAGGCCGTGACAGTGCGCCACCTGCTCAACCACACGTCGGGGCTGTGGGACTACGAAGATCTGATCCCCGAATCGCGGACGGCGCAGCTCGACGACAGAGATGTGCTGGCGCTTGTTGCCGGGAAAGATTCCACCTACTTCCCGCCAGGCGCCCAATACCGCTACAGCAACTCCGGCTACGTGCTGCTCGGCATTATCGTCGCGCGCGTAGCGGGGATGTCGTTCGCCGATTTCGTGCGGACCAGAATCTTTGCCCCGCTCGGGATGCGCGCGAGCGTCGTGCACGTCGAGGGATCGGACACGGTGCCGCACCGTGCCTACGGGTATTCACCACGCGGTGGCTCGTTCGCGCAAACGGACCAGAGCGTGACCAGCGCGACGCTGGGCGACGGCGGCATCTACACGAACGTGGACGACATGACGCGCTGGGATCGGGCGCTGGACGGCACTGCGCTGGTCGACTCGGCCACGATGGCCCTGGCGACGACGCCGCCTCTGCTTCCCGCGGGTGCGCGCACAGAATATGGATTCGGCTGGTTCGTCGATACCTATCGCGGCGAGAAGCGCTGGCGTCACACCGGCGAGACGAGCGGATTTCACAACGCGATTATGCGGTTCCCCGCCCGCCGCCTGACCGTGATCGTGCTCACGAATCGCTCGAGTGGTGAACCGGACGCGATCGCCGAACGGATCGCCGACCGGTTGTTGTTCCGCTAGCGCTCGATGCGGTAGCCGAAAGTCCGCACGGTGACGATGTGCCGCGGGTGCGCGGGATCATGCTCGAGCTTGCGGCGCAGCATCGCGACATGCGTGTCGACCGTGCGGCTCATCACGTCCTCCGCGTAGCCCCAGACTTCGCGCAACAGCTCGAGGCGGCTCGCCACGCGGCCGCCGCGCTTGAGGAGCGCGACGAGCAGCGCGTATTCCTTGGGCCGGAGCTCGGCGGTGCGCCCGCCGCGTCGCACCTGATGGCGCGCGACATCGACCGTGACGTCGCCAAAACCGCGCAGCGCTGGATCCGCGCCGTCGCCGGCCTCGCGCCGCACCCAGTCGAGGAAGTCTTCGGCCCGCTTTACCGTCGCAATCACGCGCTCATCGTCGAACGGCTTGAGCAGGTAATCGAACGCTTGAATCTCGAATGCATGCACCGCATGCTCGTCGTAGGCCGTGACGAAGACGATCGCCGGCGGCCGCTCCTCGCTCGCCGCGGCGGCCACCGCAAAGCCGTCGAGATCGGGCATCTGGATGTCCAGAAAGACGAGGTCGGGCGCGCCGCGACGCAGCAGCTCGACGGCGTCCCGGCCGCTCGAGCACTCGTCGATGCGCGTGACGCTGCTGATCTGTTGCAGCACGCCGCGCAACCGCCGCCGGGCCGGTGCCTCGTCGTCAACGATAATCGCGCGCATGGTCGGAGTACGGAATCTCGATCGTCGCCAGCGCACCGCCGCCGGGAGCGGGAGTGTTCGTCAATTCGAACCGGTGGCCGGGGCCGTACATCTCCAGCAGCCGCGCTCGCGTATTCGAGATGCCGAGGCCGCTGCCGGAGCCGTTGCGAGACCCGAACCCCGGCCCATTGTCGCGCACCTCGAGGTGCAGCCGGTCACCGTCGCGGATCGCCGCAATCTCCACTTCGGCGACGCCGCCGTCGGGGACGGCGCCGTGCCGGATCGCATTCTCGACCAGCGGCTGCAGCAGCAGCGTCGGGATGACGGCCGCGGCGGCGCGCGGATCGACGCGGAAGGTCACGCGCAGCCGCTCGCCGAAGCGCGCCTCCTGAATCGCGACGTAATGATCCAGCAGCTCCAACTCCTCCTCCAGCGTGACGAGCGGCCCCCGCTCGCGGTTAAACGAGTGCCGCAGCAGCTCCGAGAGTCGAGTGATCATCCGGTTGGCCTGCTTGGGGTCTTCCAGGACGAACGCCGAAATCGTGTGCAGCGTGTTGAAAAGGAAATGCGGCTGGAGTTGTCCGACCAGCGCGTCGAGCCGCGCCTGCACGAGCTGCATTTCGAGACGCGCCGCCCGCCAGGCATGGTACAGCCCGGCCACCATCGCGTAGACCAGCAGATTGAACGTCCAATACATGGCGACGGCGTCGCCAACGCCGCTGAACAGCGTGTGCGGCGTCCGGTATAGCCCGAACAGCCACTTCACGCCGCCTTCAAACCCGGCGCACAACACCGCCGTGGCCAGCGCCATCGGCACGTGTGCCGCGATCAACGCCGCGGGCCGGCGAATGCGTACCGCCCAGGCGGCGAAGGCGCACACGGGAGCGGTGAACACGGCCCAGCTCCACCAGCCGGCGAACTGCCAGGCGAGAATCCAGCCCCAGGACCGCGACTCGGCGGGGGCGCTACTGCTCGTCTGGAAATGCATCTGGATCGCGAACAACAGCGCGACCGCCGTCCAGGCGCCGAATACGATCACAGCCCGCTTCATGAGCCTCATGGTACCATGCTACCGGGAACCACGCGGGCGCGGGCGACGGCGGCGGTCAGAAACGTGTGAATTTCACAAACTGGTGACGCGCCGCCTCTACGCCGGCTGCTACGCTGCGTCCAAATTGAGCACGGGAGGCACCCATGCATCGTCTGCTGCTTGCCGTCATCGTCGTCACTGCCAGCGCCGACAGAGCGTCCGACCGTGAAGCGCTCCTCGCCGCCGATCGCGCGCTCTCCGGCAAGACCGCCTCGCTCGGCGTGCTTCAGGGGTTCGCCCCGGCACTGCTCGATGGCGCCGCCTATCTCTATCCCGGCGCGCCGCTGCTGCGCGGCGCCGGCCACATCCGCACGTTTCTCCAGGGCAACGACTCAGTTGCCACGCTTCGCTGGTCGCCGGCATTCGCCGACGTGTCGATCGATGGACAACTCGGTTATACGTATGGCTGGACGCGGTCAGGAGCGACGCGAGGCAAGTATCTCGCGTGCTGGCGGAAGACAGATGCCCGGTGGCGGATCGCGGCGTACGCGATGAACCGGCCCCTGCCGTTGACGGACTCGGTCACTCCCGCGATGCGCACAGGCGGGCTCACCGCCCCAGCGCGCGGCCGAGCGGACCCGGGCGAGCTGATGCGCGCGGACTCCGCGTTCGCCGCGCTGTCGCGCGCGCAGGGCGCCAAGGCCGCGTTCCTCGCCTTTGCCGCGGAAGAAGCGATGTCGTTCGGCGGTGGCACGCAATTCAGTGAGGGACGGGAGGCGATCGGCGCCGGGTTCGACGGCTTTCCGGCCGGCGCCGTGCTGTCATGGTGGCCGCTGGGGGCGGAGATCGCGCAATCCGGCGATCTCGGTTGCACGATCGGGGAAGCCACGATCGAGAGCCTGCACCACTACAGCAAGTATCTCACCGTTTGGAAACGCCAGCAGGATGGCACCTGGAGGTTTGTCGCCGACGGGGGAAACGTCCGGCCAAAGCCCTAGAAGCGCACGCTGAAGCCGCTGTACAGTTGGCTGGTGGGTTCGGGACCGCCGCGCTCCGCGTTACCGGACAGCATCAGGTACCAGGCGCGCGCCACATTCACGTCGAGATCGAGCCCACCCCAGAGAATCGTCTGTGTCGCCGGCAGCGCCAGTGCATCCCGCTCCACGCGCGCGCCTCCGGACAGTTCGACGCGCAGCCGGCTCCCGGGCTCGAATGCCAATGCGGTCGATTGTAGCCAGCCACTGACCCGTTGACTTCGATAGTACGTCGTGCGCGCCCGCACACCGATTTCGAGCGATGTGACCCGGCTGGCGCCGAGCGACAAGGTGTAGGAATTCGCCCGGCCTGCCGGCCCACCACTGCTTTGGCGGGCGTCGACACCGATGGAGTAGCGCCGGCCTTCCCCCAGTCGCAATTCTGCACCGCCCCACACACCCTGGCGGAAGGCGTCGTCGAACGTCGTGAGCGGGTTCACGAAGTCCCGGTACAGGAGGACGTTGCGGCGGTTGTCGAAACCGACGTGGATGTCCAATCCGTTGCTCGCGCGATAGCGTGCGGTGGCGAAGGTGCTGGTCGGCGAAATCGACGCCGCTCCCGCCGTTCGCTTCCAGGGGCGGTAGTAGTCGATCTCCTGTGAGACGAACGTGCTGAAACGGAGGCTCGAGAACGAGCCCTGCAGAAACGCGAACTCGCGATTCGCATGCGCATTCTGATACGACCCGGTCACCCCGAGCGTGGTGGACCAGCGGCGACGCGCGCCTGGCCGGCTGCGGCGCTGCACGTACCCGCCCAATTCCAGGATGTCCGTCGAGAACCCGAGATTCAGCGGCTCGGGCTGGCTGCCCGTGAAGACACCGACGCTCCCTTGCGGGTTGTTCAGCTCGGCCAGCACGCCATCAAACAAGCCGACGACGGCGAGGGCGGGGGCGAGCTGGCGCCCCAGCGTGACGCGTCCCGGAGACGAGGCGGGGTTCCACGACAACGCCATCTGATACGCCCGCGCGTGCCCATCGATGGCGGTGGCGCCGGCAAGCGTGCTCACCGTGCGCCGCGCGCGGACATCGAGTGACAGGCCGATCGGCCCGCCGGAAGCGAGGCGCCCGTCCACGCGGAGGTCGAACGAGGGCTGCGTAAATCCGCTGCCAGGGCCCTGGCCCACGGTGAGGTAATGCGCGCCCGCGCGCCCGCGCAGCGACGTTCGCGACAGCCCGGCCTGCGCCGCTGGCCGAGCAGCGACGGTCGAATCGCGCGCCGGCGTCGCGGGCGTGAAGCGCACCGAATCTCCGACAGTGATTGGCGTCGATTCACTCACGATGTCGCACGCGGCTTGCCGCGACGCGAGAAAGGCGACCTTGAGCACGCCGATCACCGCTCCGCCCCGAATCACCTGCACGAGCGCCCCCTCGCGCACGCCGGCGTCTCGTCCCGCGTCGATGTACGCCGAGCTGCTCGTCAGATACGTCACCTTGGCGGTGCGGACCGAGGTCGAATCCTGAGCGCGGAGCGGCGCGGCGAGCACCGCCATGCCCAGGAGCACGCCGGCTGGGCAGGACCAGATCGCTAACGGTGATGGCATCCGTAGCAATTCGTGCTGTTCCACACGTAGCCGTTGACGCCCGTGTGGCGCGGATCGGTTTGGGCCTGCGTGTGGCAGACCGTGCAGACGAACACTGCATAACTCGACGGGTCGGTGTGACAGTCGCTACACGCAGTCGCGCTGTGGTGCGGTATCCGGAACCACGTGTGGTTGAACGACGCGCCCGTCCACCCGGTGGTCGTGTGACAGTCCTGGCAGGTCGTCGCGAACGCCGCGGCCACGTGACTCGGATTCGTCGTGGCATCATACGCCTGCTGGTGGCAGGAGACGCACTCCGTGTTCTTCCCGGCATAGACACCATCGCCGTGGCACTGCGCGCAGCTGACCGCGCGATGCGCCCCGGTCAGCGGGAAGCGCGTGCCGGCATGGCTGAAGCGCGCCCGCGTCCACAGGGTCGTGGCGTGGCATTGGACGCAGTTCGTCGAGATGCCGCCCGCCTGGTGATTCGGGTTGGTCGTCGCCTGGTACTGGGCGCGATGGCAGTCCACGCACTCCGCTCCGCGGTTCACGAACGTGAGCCGACCTTGCACCGTGGGCGTATGGCACCGCTCGCAATCGACCGCGACATGCGAGCCGGTCAACGGAAAGCGCGTCTCCTGATGCATGCGTGCCAAGCGTGCGCGATCGAGGAAACTGCGGGGTGTGTGGCAGCGCGCACAGTCAGCGCCGAGCTCACCGCGGTGCACGTCACGGTGGCAGGACGCGCATTCGGCGGGTGCCCCTTTGAAATCGAGCGACGCGTGACACGACCGGCACGCCGCCTGGGCGTGTGCGCCCGCCAGCGGAAATCCCGTTTTCCCGTGGTCGAACGCGGCCGTGACCCGCGCGGGGACCCAGCCCTCCGGAGCGTGACACACCGCGCAGGGCTGTTGCAGCCGCCCGTGCGGATTGGTGGTGGATTGCTGCGCGGCGCCGGGCGCGGCCGCCAGCACTGCCCACCCAATCACGCCGGACATGATCAGGATCGATCTCATCGGTGACAGGCCTCGCAGGCCGTTGACACAGGGCGGTAGATGACGATGGGTTTGCCGTCGGCCCCGCGCGCCGTACGGTGGCAGCGCTCGCACGCTACGCCGGCATGGGCACCCTTGAGCGAGAACGCGGCGTCGCGATTGTGATCGAAACCGCTCGCCGGGCGGAATGCGTCGACGCCATGACAGCTCTCGCACGTGCCGCGACCGACACCCGCCGCGAACTGGTTGCCGTGCGGATTCGCATGGCACCCGGCGCAGCCGCCCTTTGGGGCCGCGAACAGGAGTGGCGGACCCGACCAACGCGCGGTCGACAGTGTTGAAGCGGGCGGCGCCTGCCGCATCTCGCCGTGACAGGCGAGACAGGGAACGGCGCGGTGCGCCCCTGTGAGAGCGAAGCGGAAGCGCCCGTGCGCGGCGATGTCGATCGTCGCGGGTCGGAAGCCGCGGACGTTGTGGCAATCGGTGCAGCGCGCGTACCGCTTGTCGTGCGGGTCCACGTGGCACGACACGCAGTCGGCGGTCGCCGGGCGCATCGCCACCACCGCTGCTCCCGAAGTGTTCACGTGGCATCCACTGCACCGCGCCTGTTTGTGCCGCCCCTCGAGCGGATAACGCGTGAGACTGTGCTGCGCGACCGTGTAGCTCGACGGCCGCCAGCCATCGACCGTGTGGCACGACGCGCAATCCACAACCCGCCCCGCCAGCGTCGCGGTGCCGGCATGCGGATCTGGCGTGTGACAGGCCGTGCAGGTCGCGAAGCTGGGATTGCGCGAAACGTGGTCGCCCGAGAAATCGTGGCATTTCTCGCACGACACCTGCGCGTGCCGTCCACGCAGCGGGTAGCGGGTGCGATCGTGATCGAAGGACGCGCGGTTGATCGTCTGGAACGACGCCGTCGTGTGGCAGCGGTCGCAGCTTGCGCCGAGTTTGCCGCGATGCGGGTCGGCGTGGCACGCGGAGCATTGCACGTGCTCGAGCGGGCGATAGCGTGGGACAGGGTTGCCGCGTGTGTCGCTCGCGAGCTGCAGCCGCGGGCTCGTGTGGCAGTCGGCGCACTTCACCGTGACGTGCGCGCCCGTCAACGGATAGTCGGTCCTCCCATGGTCGAAACGTGGTGCCGGCTTCCAGTGCTCAATGTCGTGACACTTGAGACAATTCTTGTCGAGCGCGCCGCGGTGGGCGTCCTCGTGACAGGACGTGCATCGCTGTTCGAGCCCGACCCAGCCGACGTACGGGGGCGTCCGTTGCGAAAGACGCGCCGCCTGAGACACGCGGAAAGCGACTTTGTGGCAGTCGGCGCACTTTTGCCGTGCATGGCTTCCCTCGAGCGGCCAACCAGCTCGGGCGTGATCGAATCGTTCGGGCGCGCCACCATCGGGCCAGTTGATCAGCGCGAAGTCCCTGCCGGCATGCTCCGGATGACAGTCGGCGCAGCGCTGCTGCCGCACGCGTCCGTGGAACCCCCTCGAGCGCTCGACGAGCCAGGCAATCTCCTTATGGCAGCTCGAGCACAGTCCGGTCATCTGCTCCTTGCCCCGCCCACCACCACCGGCGTGGCACTTCACGCACTGCAGCGAACCATCCAGGCGCTCATGCGCGCGGGCCAGCGGGCCGGGCGAGATCTGGGCACGAGCTGTTGCCGAAGCTGCGAGAGAAAGCGCGAGGACCACGATCGCACGCCTCACCACAACCAGGTGGCGCCGAGGGCGACGACGACGGCGACGTGCACGAGCACGGCCACGAGCGCGGCGATGGCGACTGGGCGGTGGAATATGTGCCAATACCGAAACACGGCCTGCGTGGCGTCGAGCATGCGCACCTGCTGGGCCAGCGCGACTTCCTGGCGCGCGAGCCGCATCACCGACCGGATCACGGCGCGGTCCGCTGCGCGCCGCCGCGGTCCTCGCGCATCCCACAAGCGGCGCAACCGACGCTCCGCTGCACGGCGCGCGAAGTCGTCGGCAACCATGCGTTTTAGCGTCCCCCACACACCGGGTCGCTGGGCCGCGGGAGTAGGCGATAGGATCTCTTGGATTGTTGCCAGATCGAGCCCGCTGTGCTGCGCGATCTGCACGAGCAATGCGGCTCGCCGCCGAGCGATCTCCTCCCGAGTGAGCTCCACGCCTGCCCGGCCGCGCGGGATGCGCGCGTAGATGTAGCGGCCGACGATGCCGCTGAGCCACACGACCATCATCGACCAGAAGCCGAGGCCGATCACGCCGCCAAAGCGCCAGGCAGCGTGCACCGCAACGAGCAGCGGGAGTGCGAGAGCGGCCAGTACGTGGGCGTTGAGCCAGCGGGAAATCGCCCCGGTGAAGGCGAGCCAGCGGAATGTCTTGCGGAGCGGGTACAGCCACAGAAAGAGGAAGAGCGCAAGCGCGAGGAGGCCTGCGCTTTGTCCGATGTAGCCCGAAGGCTTGAGCCAAACGTGCCAGGGATTCCTGACGCGTGCGGCCATGGGGGCGAGGTAGTACCGCGCGCCCGCGACACAAATCGCCGTGAGAACGCCGAGCAACAGCAGCAGCACGGCACGCCCCGGCCGGCGCGCGGCGATGGGCGGCGCCAACGCAGCGAGCGACGGGCGTTCCGGTGGTTCCACCCCGAGCGGCGGAGGCTGGGCCCGTCGATCGGGCATAGGACTGGATTGCGCCATCATGGTTGTTATTTCCTCTGACGCGCTTGGGCCGTGACGCAGGCCACCGCCGAACGGGGCACCCGACGTGCACCGTCGTACAAGTGCCGCAGCGGCACTAATCTACGCGTTGTCGCCGAAGGAGCCGATGGACTCGACCCTGATGTATGTCGCGTTTGCCTTGATCCTGGTCCTCTCGATCGTCCGCGCCGTTCGGCAGATGCATCGCAGGGAAGCCGCCGCGCTTGCGGCCGCCGAGCGCGGCAAACTCCGCTCCGACGGGCCGCGCGCCCAGCACCCCCACATCGATGCCACGCAATGCATTGGATGCGGCGCCTGCGTCGAAGTTTGCCCCGAGGGAGATGTGCTCGCGGTCATCGCGGGCAAAGCCGCGATCGTGAACGCCCACAAGTGCATCGGGCACGGCCTCTGCGCCGAAGCGTGCCCGGTGGGCGCGATCACCATCGTGATGGCGAGCCCCAGTGTGGGCGCTGACATGCCGCAGCTCAATCCGCAACACGAGACCAGCGTTCCCAACGTCTACATCGCCGGCGAGCTCGGCGGCCTCGCGCTCATCAAGAACGCAGTCAATGAAGGACGCGACTGCGTGGACACCATCGCGGGACGCTTGCTCGGCATCAAGCGGGGCCGGACTGTTTCCGGCGTCCACGACGTCTGCATCGTGGGCGCGGGGCCGGCCGGCATCAGCGCGTCGCTGCGCGCGATCGAGCGCAAGCTCTCCTACATCACGCTGGAGCAGGACGAATTCGGCGGCACCGTGGCCAAGTATCCGCGCCAGAAGCTCGTCCTGACGAGCCCCGTGGAATTCCCGATACACGGCAAGTTCAACAAGCTCAAGATCTCCAAAGAGGAGATCCTCCGCTTCTGGCAGAAGATCCACAAGCAGGCGGGGCTCACGGTCAACACCTGCGAGAAAGTCGAAACCATTCAGAAGGACGCGGACGGCGCATTCGTGATCGAGACGAACAAGGGCCGCTACCGCGCCTGGACGGTGATCCTCGCACTCGGCCGGCGCGGCACGCCGCGCAAGCTGGGTGTTCCGGGGGAGGAGCTGCCCAAGGTCATGTACGGCTTGATCGAAGCCGAAGCGTACACCGATGCGCACATCCTGGTGGTCGGCGGCGGCGACAGCGCGGTCGAGGCGGCCCTCGGTCTCGCGTACCAGCGCGGCAACACGGTCACGCTCTCGTACCGGCGCGAGGAATTCAGCCGCATCAAGGAGCGGAATGCGCAGCGCATCGCGGAAGGCGCCAAGCGCGGGAAGCCGCAGGTGGTCTTCAACTCGCAACCGGTCGAGATCTTACCCAAGGCGGTGCGGCTCGACGTGGCTGGAACGACACAAGAGATTCCGAACGATTACGTCTGGGTCTTCGCCGGCGGCATGCCGCCGAGTGAGTTTCTCGGCAAAGTCGGCGTCCAGATCGGCCCGCGGGATCTCACTGCCGAAGCCGGGGCCGAGGCCAAAGCCAAACGGCGTGCGGGCTGAGATCAGGCCGCGATAACGCCGTCCCCGCCGCCGTCGCGAATCGTCAGCCAGTCGGTACGCACGCGGTCCCATTCCTGAATCACGAGCCCCTGGTCTTCGAACAGCGCCCGGATCTGGCTCGGGCCGAAGCCGGCGATCTCCTCGAGAATCGGCACCAGTACCGATAGCGCGTCGTCGCTGATCACGGTGCGCTTGGCGATCTGCGCGATTTCGCGCGCCTCAGACGCGGCGATCGTAAAGCCATCCCCGCGGTTCACGTGCAACATCACCGGAATGTCGGATTGTCCGTCGCCGACATAGATGACCTGATCGCGCGGCACGACGTGCCGTGCGCGGATCTCTTCCACTGCCGCGACCTTCCCATAGCCGGCCGCGACGCGTTGGAGCGAGCCGATCTTGCCGCTGTCCTGTTGAAACTGAAAGCGCGTCCCGACGACATGATCGGCCGGGACGATCCCTTCGAGCGCTGACAGCACGACCTCCTCGGGGGCCGCCGAGATCACGTAGAAATCGAAGCGGTGCCCGTCGATCCCCTGCGCCAGCATCTGCGCCAGCAGCTCGACGTTGCGCTTGAGGCGCACGCGCTTGCCGACTTCCAGGAGGTCGTTGCGCGTGACGCGGGCGTATTCCGGATCGTGCGCGAGCAGGTACGCGAGCTCGGCGCCCTGTTGTACGAGATTGAGCTGCGATAATGCCGCGACGCGCTCGCGAAAGCCCGCGATGCCCAGCATCTCGCTCAGCACGATGCCGGAATCGTTGAAGCTCAACGTCTGATCGAAGTCACTGGCCAGCAAATAATGCCTCTTCATCCAATCTCCTTCGTTGAATCTCTCACACGAAAAAGGCCCGCTCCATCAGGGCGCGGGCCGTCGTCTGAGTTGCGACCATCTAGATCGCGTCAGCTAGCGCCCGCCGGTTCGGTTGGGTTCCCGGTGTTGAGCATCTTGGGATTGCAGGCGCAGCACGTCATGGGCACAAGGTACGAATGCCGGGCCCCGCGGTCAACTCGGTAGGTGTCACAGCCGCGTCACGGCTTGATTTGCGCCGTTTCGGCAGCCGTGATGGACAGCTCCAACCGCTCCGCCTTCCGCACCGCGACGACGTTCGTGGTTGCACCAATCCGGTCGCCGGTGAGCAGACGATGCAGATCGTCGATGCCATGCACCGGCTTGCTGTCGAACGCGACGATGATGTCACCGGGCTGCAAGCCCGCGCGCGCCGCAGGACTTCCACCTTCGACCGTCGTGATCAGGACGCCGCTCGGCTGGATCAGTCGGTGCGCGCGCACGGCGAGGCGCGGCAGCGAAACGTTCTGCCCGCCGACACCAATGCGTGCGCGGCGTACGTGCCCAAACGCGATGAGCTGTCCGACGACGAGCTTCACCGTGTTCACGGCGACGGCGAAGCAGATCCCCTGGGCGGGAAGAATCACGGCGGTATTGACGCCCACGACGTTCCCGCGCGAATCGAGCAGCGGGCCCCCCGAGTTGCCGGGATTAAGCGCGGCATCGGTCTGGATGACGTTGTCGATCAAGCGGCCGGAGACGGATCTGAACGACCGCCCCAACGCACTCACGACCCCCGCGGTGACGGTGCTCTGAAAGCCCAAAGGATTTCCGATCGCGATGACGACCTGCCCCACCCGCAGCGCCGCGGAGTCACCCAGTGGCGCGGCGACTTGCGAGGACACGTCGACGCGCAGCACGGCGAGGTCGGTGTCGGGATCGTCGCCCACGAGCTCGGCCCGCAGGCGCCGGCCATCGGCAAACGCGACGTCGGTTTTCGTCGCTCCGTGTGCGACATGACTGTTCGTGAGAACGAAGCCGTCCGGCGTGAAGACAAATCCCGAACCGTGGCCCTGCTCTTCCCGCGAGGACCCGCCCCCCCGGCCCTTGCGCCGGTGCTGTACTTCCACACTGACGACCGCTGGTGCCAGGCGCTCGACGACTCCACTGACCGTGCGCGAATAGGCATCCAACAACTCGTCATCGCTGGGAGACGGCGGGCCAGCAGCCGCGGGCTGATCGCTGTGCAGATTGCTGGCGGCCAGAATACGCAATGTGCTCATGCTTGAGGAACGCCGTGCGGTTCCCGAACCGATATATTCGTGCTCGATGCGAGACGCCTTGCAGGCGCTGCTCCGTCAAGCCAGCGACGCCAAGCGCTCCGCCGACTTTTGGCGTGCGGCCGCCGCCATTTTGAGCGATTGGGCGGGCGGCGCGCGTCTGACCATCCGCTACCAGGGCATCAACGAGAGCGGGTCCGTCAGCGCGGGAACCGACGACCGGTCGGGCAAAAACCTCGCGGCCGAATGGCGCGATCCCGATGGGCGGCACGTCGAAGCCAACCTGGCGGGCGCACCCCCCGTGCTCCCGGCATCGGAGCTCGAGGCGGCGATCGAATTCGCCTCGCGCCTCGCGGTGATGGTCGGACGGCGGGCGGCGCTGGAGCGCGAACGGCAGCTCGGCACGTTCGTCGTGGAGCTGGCACGTTGGCTGCTCGCGGCGCCCGAGACACAGCTGCTGCTGCGCTACACGCTGCAGAGTCTGATGGAGCTGGTCGAAGCGCAGGGCGCATTCGTGGCCCTGAAGCAGCCCGACGGCGACACGCTGCGCATCTCGCCGGCGCTCGGCGAGGCCACGCCCATCGAGGGCCTGGTCCTGAGCCTCGACAGCAGCGTGACGGGTCGTGTCGTACGGACCGGCGAGCCGATGTTGACGGGCGACCTGCGCGCCGAAGCGGACGCGAGCCCGATCGCCAAGGCCCTCGCCGAGGGCGTGCGGGCGGCGCTGTTCGCGCCGTTGCGTATTTCGCAGGGCACGGTGGGAGCGGTCGGGCTGCTGCGGTATCAGGCGGCCGGCGATCCGTCTCCCCCGCCCTTCAGTCTGCACGACCTGCATTATGTCTCCGCAGTCGCTGCCCATATCGCCGGTGGCATCGAGCTCTCCGAAGCGGTCGCCGCGACGCGCGCCGCCGCCGACCGCGCGCACGCAATGGTGGACGCGAGTCCGCTGCCCATGGCACTCGTCGACACCGCGGGAACGGTGCGCCAGGTAAATGGGGCGGCGATTCAGGTGTTCGGGCTCGCAACCAAGGAAGCGGCGATCGGGCGCCATCTCGAGAAGCTCGGGCTGTCACCCAGCGGCCTGACGGTGCGCTTGATGCTCGCCGGGCGGCAGCAGGGTGAGCCGTGGCATGGCCGCGTCCTCGTGACGCAGGAGTCGGGCGAGCGGCGGATCTGCGACTGCACGGTGACGGACCTGCGCGGCCTGGGATCGCAGGACCTGCTGGTCGCGCTGTACGACCGCACCGAGGAGCTGCGCGCCCAGCGCGAGCTGATCGCGCGCGAGAAGCTCGCCACGGTCGGTGAAATCGCGAGCGGCGTGGCCCACGAGGTCAACAACCCGCTCGCGGCGATTCGCATGGAGGCGGAGCTGCTGGGCCGCTCCACGCAGGAGCCAGAGGCGAGCACGGCCGCCGCGACGATCGTGCGCGAGGTGGACCGCGCGGCGCGCATCGTGCGCAGCCTCCTCCGGCTCGCGCGCCGCGCCGACATTACGCCCGTTCGCATCCAGCTCAACGAGCTGGTCCGGGACGTGGCGGAAATCCGCCAGCGCGTGCTGCGCGCCGACAACATCGAGGTCCGCACGCGCATGGATCAGGGCGCGGAAGCGGTGCTGGGGCTCGGGCAGGAGCTGCAGCAGGTGGTCATCAACCTCATGACGAACGCCGAGCACGCCGTGCGCGGGCGTCCTCACGCGGTGATCGAGCTCGCCACCGAAGCACGCCATGACTGGGTTCGCCTGACCGTCGAAGATTCCGGGCCTGGCGTGCCAGTCGAGGTGCGCGGCCGGATCTTCGATCCATTCTTTACGACCAAGAGTCCCGATGAGGGGTCGGGGCTCGGCCTTTCAATCTGTCAGCGGGTCGTGGCGGAAGTGGGGGGGCGCATCTGGCTGGAGGACTCGGAGGCGTTGGGCGGCGCGCGGTTCGTGGTCGAGCTACCCGCCGCCCCGATCCGGGATAACGCGATCGGCTGAGCTAGGCTTCGAGAATCTGCCGGCGGTACAGGGCGATGGCGGCCAACCCGTACACGCCGATCGCCAGGAGCAGCGCGCCGAGCGGCCAATGCGGGCCGAGCTGCCAGATGCCGGCGACGACATACCCGATGCTCGCGAGGAGGCCGAGTCCCAGCACTTCCTTTCGCGCCATCAGGATGCCGAACACATATCCCCAGCTGAAGCCCGCGAGGCCCAGGAAGATGACGGCGTTGGGAAAGATTTTCGTCGGATCGATGAGATTGAGACCGCCCGCAAAGGCGCAGAACAAACCGATGACCGTATACGTTGCGAGGTGGAGCGCCAGCGGCAGGGGCAGCGTGCCCATTTTATTGAAGGTCATGGAAACAAAATACGCTATTGGCTATCGGGTGTCAGCTATCGGGTTGTTACGCCCAATAGCCGATGGCCGATAGCTTACTCTCGGACATGCAAGCAACTCGAACGTACCTGGAACTCAGGGACCACACGCAATTCAAGGATGCGTTCGGGCATTTTCCGGCCATCGCGATCGCGCACGCCTCCAAGCCGCTTCCCGAGCTTTACCGGATGTGCTATCGCGCGGTGGGCGAGGCATTCCACTGGCGTGACCGCTGGGACTGGACCAACAAGGAGATCGCCGCGCACCTGGCAGACCCCGCGAATCAGCTATTCGTCGCGACCCGCGGCAGCACCAAGAAGAAGGCCAAGCTCGCCGGCTGGTACGAGCTGCGGCGGGTCGCCGAGGACGATTCGGTGGAGATCGCCTATTTCGGCATCGTCGCCGCCGAGTTCGGGCACGGTTTTGGGAAACATCTCCTCTCCAGCGCGGTCCGCGATGCCTGGGCGCACGGCCCGCGGCGGGTGTGGCTACACACCTGCACGCTGGATCATCCCAACGCGCTGCCGAATTACCTCGCGCGCGGCTTCACGCCTTATCGCACCGAAACGTACGAGGTAGATTCCCGTCCGTGAATTTCAATTTCCAGCTCACGCGCAAGCGCAAACTGATCATCGCGGGGATCATCCTCACCCCCATCCTGATCTTTGCCCTATACACCTGGTCCGCGCTCAACTGGAGCTACTCCGAGGGCGAGCGCGCCGGATTCGTCCAGAAGTTCTCGAACAAGGGCTGGCTCTGCAAAACGTGGGAGGGAGAGCTCGCGATGGTGTCGATGCCGGGCACCAATCCAGAGAAGTTCTACTTCACCGTTCGCGATGACGACGTCGCGCAACACATCAATACGTCACTCGGCAGACGCGTGGCACTGACCTATCAGCAGCACAAGGGTATCCCGACGACGTGCTTCGGCGAGACGGAGTATTTCGTCGTCGCCGTGAAGGTGCTGCCGCAATGAGCGCCAACAGTTTCGGCAGCCGCGCGACGCTGAAGGCCGGCAAGCGCAGTTACGAGATTTACCGGCTCGATGCGCTCGAGCGCCGCGGCCTGTCGATCGCGCGCCTGCCCTACTCACTCAAGATCCTGCTCGAAAACCTGCTGCGGCGCGAAGATGGCCGCGTGGTTCGGGCCGAAGACGTCGAAAAGCTGGCGCGCTGGGACCCCAAGAAAGTGCCGGATGAGGAAATCGCGTTTATGCCGGCGCGCGTGCTGCTCCAGGATTTCACCGGCGTCCCCGCCGTCGTGGATCTCGCGGCGATGCGCGATGCCATGGTCAAGATGGGCGGCGATCCCAAGCGGGTGAACCCGCTGCTCCCCGCCGAGCTGGTGATCGACCATTCCGTGATCGTGGATGAGTTCGGGACCAAGACCGCCTTCCAGGTGAACGCCGATCTCGAGTTCCAGCGCAATCGCGAACGCTACGCATTGCTGCGCTGGGCGCAGAAGACGTTCGCCGGTTTCAAGGTCGTGCCGCCGGACACGGGAATCGTGCACCAGGTGAATCTCGAGTACCTGGCCCGCGTGGTCTTCACGAGCGACACGAAGACACCGCAGGCCTATCCGGATACTCTCGTCGGCACGGACTCCCACACCACGATGATCAATGGGCTCGGCGTGGTTGGCTGGGGCGTAGGTGGAATCGAAGCGGAAGCGGCGATGCTGGGCCAGCCGGTCTCGATGCTCATCCCACAAGTCGTCGGCTTCCGGCTCACCGGGCGCCTCACCGAAGGCGCCACCGCCACCGACCTCGTGCTCACCGTCACGCAGATGCTGCGCGCCAAGGGCGTCGTCGGGAAGTTCGTCGAGTTCTACGGCCCCGGCGTCTCGACGCTGCCGCTGGCCGACCGCGCCACGATCGGCAACATGTCACCCGAGTACGGCGCGACCATCGGCATCTTCCCCGTCGATCAGGAAACGCTGCGCTACCTCGAGTTCACGGGCCGGCCGCCGGAGCTGGTGCAGCTGGTCGAGACCTATATGAAGGAACAGGGGCTCTTTCACACGCCCGACGCCGCCGAGCCGGTCTACAGCGACACGCTCGAGCTGAACCTCGCGACGGTCGAGCCGAGCATGGCGGGCCCGCGGCGGCCGCAGGATCGCGTCGGCCTGCGTGAGGTGCCCCGCAAGTTTGCCGAGGCGTTGCCGACGCTGCTGAAGCCGGTCACGGCCCCGCCGCTCAACGCCGTTCCCGTGGGACGGTGGGAGGGAGAAGGTGGCCAGGCGGTACTCACTCCGCCGCGCCCATCACACGCGACGTTGAAGATCGACGACGTCGAGCACGTGCTGCGCCACGGCTCCGTCGTCATCGCCGCCATCACGAGCTGCACCAACACGTCGAACCCCTCGGTGATGGTCGCGGCGGGGCTGATGGCGAAGAAGGCAGTCGAGCGCGGGCTGCGCAGCAAGCCGTGGGTGAAGACGAGCCTGGCGCCGGGGTCCAAGGTTGTCACCGACTACCTCGATCTGGCGGGACTGACGAAGCCGCTCGAGGCGTTGCGCTTCCATCTGGTGGGCTACGGCTGCACGACGTGCATCGGCAACTCCGGCCCGCTGCCCGAGGTCGTGTCGACGGCCATCGCCGAATGCGAGCTGGTGGTGTGCTCGGTGTTGTCGGGCAACCGCAACTTCGAGGGCCGGATTCAGCAGGAAGTGCGCGCCAACTATCTCGCGTCGCCGCCGCTGGTCGTGGCGTACGCGCTGGCCGGCCGCATCGACATCGACTTCCACAACGAGCCGCTCGGCGACGGCATCGATGGAAAGCCGGTCTTCTTGCGCGACATCTGGCCGTCCACGAAGGAAGTCTCCGACCTCATCGAGCGCTCGATCAAGTCCACGATGTTTCAGAAGAGTTATGCCAAGGTATTCGAGGGCGACGAGCGCTGGCGCGGTTTGCCGGTTCCCGAGGGCGACCGTTTCGCCTGGGAGCCCACCTCCACGTACATCAAGCGCGCGCCGTACTTCGACGGCATGCCGGCACAGCCGGGTCCCGTCCGCGACATCCGTGGCGCCCGCGTACTCTGCCTGCTCGGCGACAGCATCACGACCGACCACATCTCGCCCGCGGGGTCGATCAAGAAGACGAGTCCGGCCGGGCAGTATCTCGTCGCGCACGGCGTCCAGCCGCTCGACTTCAATTCGTACGGAGCGCGGCGCGGCAATCATGAAGTGATGGTGCGCGGCACCTTCGCCAACGTGCGGCTCAAGAACCTGCTCGCGCCGGGCACCGAAGGCCCGTTCACCGCCCACCTTCCCGAGGGCGAGGTGATGACCATCTACGACGCGTCGCTCAAGTACGCCGCCGAGGGCACGCCGCTGATCGTCCTGGCGGGCAAAGAGTACGGGGCGGGGTCGTCACGCGACTGGGCCGCCAAGGGCCCACGCCTGCTTGGCGTCCGCGCCGTCATTGCGGAAAGCTTCGAGCGCATTCACCGCTCGAACCTGGTCGGGATGGGCATCCTGCCGCTGCAATTCGCCGCCGGTCAGAACCCGGCGACGCTCGGCCTGACGGGCAAGGAGCGCTACGACATCCTCGGCCTGGGCGAGACGCCAAAGGAGTTGACCGTCACCGCGACCTCCGACGAGAGCAAAGTCACCGGCTTCAAGGTGCTCGTCCGCATCGACACGCCGCAGGAGCTGCAGTACTACAAGCACGGCGGCATCCTGGAGTACGTGCTGCGCCAGCTCGCGGGGAAGCAGTGAGCACACCGCGGCTCGCCATCCGCTATGTGCTGGCCGTAATCATCGGGATCGTGCTGCTCGTCGTCGTCTTCGCCTGGGTGCTCGTCGATTCCTACCAGTCAGTCGATCTGCCGTCGACGCCGATGGCGCTGCGCGTCGTCGCGGTATTGGCGCTCTACGCGCTGGCCGCCGGCCTCCTCTCATTCACGGGACGAGACGCCACGTGGGAGTGGGGGCTGCGGGTTTCCCTGCCGACGTTGGTCGTCCTGGGGATCGACGCGTTGCTGAATGGATTCACGTCCCGGGAGGCGCTGCAGGTCGAAGAGCTGATGGCAGGCCTGCTCGCGGCTGCCTGCCTGGGCTCGTGGCTCGGGTCGCGGCTGGCGCGCCGGCGCATGGCGGCTCCGCCCGCGTAGTTAAGACGCGTTCAGCAGAGACTCGATGTCGGCGGCGGGAACCGCGCCGACACGCCGGCCGACTTCCTTTCCTTGCCTGAACAGAATCAGTGTGGGAATGCCGCGAATGCCAAAGCGCATACCGGTGGCGGGGTTCTTGTCGGTATCGAGCTTCGTGACGAGCACTTCGCCGCTCTTGCGACGCGCCACATCATCGAGCAGCGGCGCCATGATTTTGCACGGCCCGCACCAGTCGGCGTAAAAGTCGACCAGCACGGGAACTGTCGTGTCGGCGGTGACGCGGTCGAACGACGCATCGGACACGGCAATCGGACGGTCGAGGAGAATCGGTTTGCCGCACTTGCCGCACTTCGGGTGCTGCCCGATGCGACTGAGGTCCACGCGGTTCAACGTCTCGCAGAACGGGCAGGCGACGGTCGCGGTTCGTGTCTCAGTCATCCGATCCTACAGGTTGCAAGGTGAGCGGCTTGCGGAAGATCAAAAAATACACTGGCGCGCCCAGCGCCACGATCCCGACGCCGAGCACGGCCTGCAGCGGACTGCGGGCGGCCACGAGAAAGAGCACCACAGCCGCCAACACGAGAAACAGCACGGGCGTGACGGGATAGCCCCAGGTCCGATATGCGGCGTCAGGCGAGCGGCGCCGAATCCGGAATAGGCCTGCCACGGTAGCCGCGACGAACAGCACCGTGATGAAGACGAAAAACCCGATGATCTGATTGAACGTGCCGGATGCGACGTACACGGAAGCGAGAATGGCCTGGATCGCGATCGCACGGGCCGGCGTGCCGAACCGTGGATGCAGCGCGGCGATTGCCTTGAAGAACACGCCGTCATTGGCCATCGCGTAGTACACGCGCGGCAGCGCCATGAGGAGCCCCAGCAAACTGCCGAGCACCGCCACAATGACGACGCCCGAGAACACGCGGCCGCCCGCTGGCCCGAACAACGCCTCGCCGGCTTGCGCGGCGAACGTCTCGCCGGAGGTCACGCGCTCGAGCGGCACGAGATACAAGAAGACGGCGCTCGTCATGATGTAGATCGCCGTGATGATCGCGACACCGATCGCGAGCGCCCGCGGCACCGTGCGCGACGGATCACGCGCCTCCCCCGCCAGTTTGGGGATTTCCCACCAGCCGCCGAACGCAAAGAAGGCGCCCACCAGTCCCGCGGCCAGCGCGACGGGAAGGGGATCCGAGCCGGCGCGTTGCGCGACGAAGGGGACCAGGTTCGACCAGCTCCCCGCATGCAGCGTGAACGCCAGCACCGCAATCAGGGCGAGCGCGCCGAGCTTGAGAGCGGTGAGTCCCTGCATGAGCCCTGAGCCGAGCCGCAGTCCCGCGATATTGACCGCCGCGATGATCAGGATGGATCCGATCGCGATGCCTTTGAGCCATACGCCGGAAATCCCCAGCGCGTAGCCGACGTAGCTCGCGAGACCCGCCGCGAGTGCCGCCGTGATGCCCGGATCCATGACGAGCAGGCATTTCCAACCGTAAAGAAAGCCGACCGCCGGGCCATAGGCTTCGCGCAGGTAGACGTACCCGCCGCCTGCTTCCGGCCGACGCGCCGCGAGCTCGCCATAACAGAGCGCGCCGCTCAGCGCCATCAGCCCCATGAGCAGCCAGACGATCAGCAGCCAAAAGGGAGAGGCGAGCGAGCGAGCCATGCCGGCGGGGGTGAGAAAGATCCCGATCCCAACGACCTCGCCGACGACGAGCGCGGTCACCGCGACGAGGCCGAGCTGGCGGCGTAGCACGTTTCTAAGATAGCCCGCATCTTTACGTATGGTTCGCCCTCTGACTCTCCCACTTCCCACGCTGCTCCTCGCGCTGATGCTCGGCGCGTGCGGTGCTTCCCGCGCTCCGGTACCCCTCGTCGGACAGTCAGCCGATGTGTCCGCCCTGACCGGCGAATGGTCGGGCGACTACAGCAGCGCCGAGTCCGGCCGCAGTGGCAGCATCAGCTTCACGCTGCGCGCCACGGGGGACTCCGCGTTCGGCGATGTGGTCATGGTGCCGGCCGCGTGGGGTCGGCCGCTCGTGCCGTGGCGTCAGGAGAACGCGATCGGGGGCAACCAGGCGCCGGCGTCGACGGTGCTCACGATCCGGTTCGTCCGCGTGGAGCACGGCCACGTCAGCGGCACGCTCGATCCGTATGCCGATCCGCAAACGGGTGCGCGGCTGCTCACCAGGTTCACCGGTGAGGTGAACGGCAACATGATCACGGGGACCTATACGACCCAGCTGCCTTCCGGCGCGGAGCAGACCGGGCGTTGGAGCGTGCAGCGCCGTTAGGCGCGCGACTCGCGCGCGACGGTGGGTGTTGCGAACTCCGGCGGTGGCACCGGGGTGAGTCCCAGATACTGCCGCGCGCGATTCAACGCGTCATCGATGTTGCCGTGGATGTTCTCCTCGGTCAGCTCGTCGTACAATCCGGAGCGCTCCAGCGCCACCACCGGCTGCGCGTGCACGTCGGACAGAATCACGAGCATCCCTTCCCGCTGACTTCGCTGGATCATCTCGCGCAGCGCGTGCAGGCCGGTCGAGTCGATCGCGGGCACATGCCGTAGCCGTACGATCAACACCTTCGGCTTGCCGGCGATGCGCCCCACCCGATCCTTGAACATCTCGGCGGCGCCGAAGAAGAACGGGCCGGTGATCTCGTACACCTGGACCCCATCCGGAATGACGCGCCGCCGTACCGCATTGGGATCGTGCTCGAAGTCATCCACCGGGTCCGTGAACTCGTGCGTCAGCACGCTGATGTTCGTCACCTCCGCCATGCGCCGCATGAAGAGGAACGCGGCGAGCACCATGCCCACCTCGATCGCCACGGTCAGGTCGACCAGCACGGTGAGCAAAAACGTGGTGAGCAGCACCGCGACATCGCTCTTGGGAGCCCGAAACTCAGATATGAACGTGCGCCATTCGCTCATGTGGAAGGCGACCACGACGAGGATCGCCGCCAGCGTCGCCAACGGGATGAGGCCTGCCCAGCGGCCGAAGAACAGGGTGATGAGCAGCAACGTGATCGCATGCACCATGCCGGCGACCGGCGTCCGGCCGCCGTTCTTCACGTTCGTCGCGGTGCGGGCGATCGCGCCGGTGGCCGGCATCCCACCGAACAGCGGCGACGCGATGTTGGCGACTCCCTGCGCCACGAGCTCCATGTTGGAGCGGTGGCGGCCGCCGATCATGCCGTCGGCCACGACCGCCGAGAGCAGCGACTCGATCGCCGCGAGCAGCGCGATCGTGAAGGCGGGCCCCGCCAGCGCGCCGACGATCGCCACGGACAAGTGGGGGATCGCGGGACGCGGCAGCCCCGCATGGATCGCGCCGAATCGCTCCCCGATGGTTTCGACGGGCAGGTGCAGCAGCTGCGCGAGCGCCGTCGTCACGATCAGGGCGACGAAGGGACCGGGAATCCGCGTGGAGACCTTCGGCCAGACCACGATGATCGTCAGTGCCGCGACGGCGACGACCAGCGCCCAGGGATTGACTGAATCGAAGGCGTGGACGTAGGCATCCCATTTCGGCAGGAACGCGGACGGCACGGACTGCATCTCGAGGCCGAGCAGATCGCGGATCTGGCTCGAGAAGATGATGAGGGCGATGCCGCTCGTGAACCCGATCGTCACCGGGTACGGGATGAACTTGATCGCCCCGCCGAGGCGGAGCAGCCCGAACGCGACGAGTATGAAGCCCGCCATGAGCGTCGCCACGACGAGCCCATCCACGCCGTGCTGTTGCACGATGCCCGACACGATGACGACGAACGCGCCGGTGGGCCCGCCGATCTGGACGCGTGAGCCGCCGAGTAGCGAGATGAGAAAGCCGGCCACGATGGCGGTGTAGAGCCCGCGCTCGGGGCTGAGCCCGCTGGCGATGGCGAACGCGATGGCCAGCGGCAGTGCCACGATGCCGACGATGACGCCGGCGATCACATCGCGGGAGAACTGTTCCCGCGTGTAATCTTTGAGCGTGGTGACGAGCTTGGGAACGAGCACGGCGGCGACAAGATACTAAATTCGGGCGTGCATTTCATCGCCGCAGAACGGCCAGCACATACCGGGAAAGAGAGTGCATTGAGATGAGCGGCTGGGGAATCGCGCCCTACTTCATGGTCGATGATGTGGTCGTCGCGGCCAACTATTATCGCGACAAGCTCGGCTTCAACTACGAGCGCTTGTGGAACGATCCTCCCTCTTTCTGCATGGTGAAGCGCAGCGGCATCATCATCATGCTGTCGCAGTTCGAACGGTCGGGGCCCATCCGGCCCAATCGGTTCGTCGATCCGCAAGGTGGGGCATGGGATGCCTATATCTGGATCGACAATGCGGATGCGCTACATAAGGAATTCAAATCGAAGGGCGTGAAGATCGTGCGGCCCCCGCGTAACCAACACTACGGCTGCCGCGACTTCGAGATCGAGGATTGCAGCGGCTATCGGCTCTGTTTCGGGCAGCCTATCTAGGCGACTCGGCAGGATGCGACCCGCCCGTGGAAACCCACGAGCCGGCGAGGATCAGCAGCAAGCCCAGGATCGACACGACGCCGAGATGTTCGCCCAGCGCCACCACGCCGACGACGACTGCGACGAGCGGATTCAGGTAGGTGATCACGCTCGCGCGACTGGGTCCGGCCTCGGCGATCAGGCGGAAAAACACGATCAGCCCCGCCGCCGTGCAGACCACGCCGAGCACGCCGATGGCCCAGAGGGCAGCGGGCGCCGGCATGCCATCGGGGAACGCCGCGATTCCAGCCGGCAGCAGAGCAACTGAGGCCACAAGCAAGCTCGCAGTCACGGGGCCGAGCGGGTCGAGATCGGCGAGGCGGCGACTGACGATGAGGGGCGCGGTGGCGTACCCGAGCGTCGCCACCAGCACCAGCGCGGCGCCCAGCAGCTCGCTCGGTCGGCCGGCAACGTCGACTCCGAGGAGCGCGACCACGCCGGCGAATCCGATCAGCAAGCCGAACAGGCGCGGCCGGGTCAGACGCTCTCCACCGGCCAGCCGCATAGACAGCAGCGCGACCATGAGCGGCATCGTGGACACGAGAATCGCGGCCAGTGACGAGGTGATGTATTGCTCGCCGACCGCGATGAGCACGAACGGCACGGCGACTTCACATGCGGTGTAGGCGAGGATCGCTCCGGCCCGGTCGCGCAGTCCGCGGAGCGCATTGCGCCGAACGGCGAGGGGCAGCAGTAGGGCGGCAGCGATCACGATCCGTGACCAGGCCACGAACGCCGGTGACATCCCGGTGGCGACGGCGATTTTGATGAACAGGTACGGCACGCCCCAGATCACCGCACTGAGGACGAAGAGTACCCAGGCGCGTGCGGTCATGCGGGTCTCCAGAGGCGCCGGTCGGAATCGAACCGACGAATCGAGGTTTTGCAGACCTCTGCCTTACCACTTGGCTACGGCGCCAGG
>Ga0137409_10000912_pt1 | contig 32462 bp, 24 predicted proteins | sample CZODoug1_16funga_FD_122059 | JGI IMG/M metagenome (GOLD analysis project Ga0137409, IMG submission 122059) | Vadose zone soil fungal communities from Angelo Coast Range Reserve, California, USA - CZODoug1_16fungal (Hybrid Assembly) | ecosystem: Environmental > Terrestrial > Soil > Vadose zone... | reverse complement strand
CATGAGGTCCTCGGGCTGCACGTTGCCCAGGATTTCGGCGGTGGATTTCTTGTCCATCTTCGCCGTTTGAGCCTGCAACTCTGCTTCTGCGTTCGCGCTCTCAGTTTTGAAACCCAGTCCCTTCTTGCCCAAGCGCCGGGAAATGATCTTGTCGAGCCCGACGAAGGCGCCGCCGCAGATGAACAGGATGTTGGTGGTATCGACCGGCGTGAACTCCTGGTGCGGGTGCTTGCGGCCACCTTGCGGTGGAACGTTGGCGACGGTGCCTTCGAGAATCTTAAGCAGAGCTTGCTGCACGCCTTCGCCGGAAACATCGCGGGTAATGGAAGGGTTCTCGTCCTTGCGGCCGATCTTATCGACTTCGTCGATGTAGATGATGCCAGTCTGGCAGCGCGCCACATCGCCGTCGGCAGCCTGCAGGAGCTTGAGAATGATGTTCTCGACATCTTCGCCTACGTAGCCCGCCTCGGTGAGCGTGGTTGCGTCGACAATCGCAAACGGCACGTCGAGCATCTTCGCCAGCGTCTGCGCGAGTAAAGTCTTGCCCGTGCCCGTCGGACCGATCAGCATGATGTTCGATTTGGCGAGTTCGATGTCCGTCGCCTTCTGCCGGTTCATGTAGATGCGCTTGTAGTGGTTGTAAACGGCGACGGCAAGTTTTTTCTTGGTCTGCTCCTGGCCAATGACGTACTCGTCGAGGAAGGTCTTAACTTCCTGCGGCTTGGGCAGGTGGCTGGGAGTGGTCGCGGCCGTTGACGTCGTGGTCCGGTCGTCTTCCAGAATCGAATTGCACACCGCGACGCACTCATCGCAAATGTAGGCGCGCGGATAATCGCTAGGCGAAGAAATCAGTTTCGCCACCGATTCCTGAGACTTGTGGCAGAACGAACACCGTAGAACTTCGTCGGAGCCTGACCTGTTTTTCACGGCTAACTCCCTGCTCTCCCGCCGGATACTGCCCGGCGAACCCGGCAAAACCGACTATACATTTACTTGGTCTTGTAAATGATATCGTCGATGATTCCGTATTCCTTGGACTGCTGCGCGTTCATGATGAAGTCGCGCTCTACATCCTTTTCTACCTTATCCAGCTTCTGACCGCTATGTTTCGACAGTAACTGGTTTGTCAGCTCGCGCATGCGTAGAATCTCCCGCGCATGAATGTCAATATCGGTCGCCTGACCAGAAAGTCCGCCCATGGAAGGCTGGTGGATCAGAATTCGCGAGTTTGGAAGCGCCATCCGCTTCTTGGCTTCCCCCGCGGCTAAGAGCAAGGCTGCCATCGACGCCGCCTGCCCCACGCACAGCGTAACTACATCATTCTTCACGTATTGCATGGTGTCGTAGATGGCCATGCCCGCGGTGATGGAGCCGCCCGGCGAGTTGATGTAGAGCTGAATATCTTTTTCCGGATCTTCCTGGGCCAGAAACAGCATCTGCGCGATCACGAGGTTGGCGATGTTGTCGTCGATCGGCGTCCCGATGAAGATGATGTTGTCGCGCAGCAGACGCGAGTAGATGTCATAAGCACGCTCGCCGCGCCCGGTTTGCTCGATTACCATGGGCACCAGCATCATCTGCGGACTGTATTGCGAACTACCTTTTGCGTCGTTACTCACGGATCGCATTCCTCCAGGAATGTTGTCACGGTTGGGGGGAAGCCGCCATAGCCCAGAAGGCCTAAGCCGACTGACGGTACAGAAATTCGAGAGCTTTTTCGTTGCGGATTCTATGACGGATTCTATCCAGCGCTCCATCCTCCGTCAAACGCGCTCGGACCGCTTCGGTGGTCTGTTTTGTTTGCTTCGAAATGGATTCGATCTCGCGATCCATCTCTTCGTCGTTGACTTCTAGCTTTTCGAGTTCGGCGATGCGTTCCAGCAGCAGGGAAGACTTCACTTCCTGTTCTGCTCCCTCACGTTGGCCAGCTCTGAGCCGGTTAAAGTCCATGCCTTTCATGTCTTCCGGCTTCATGCCTTGCGCCGCTAACGCTCGCAGGCCGCGTTCCAGCCGCAGATCGACTTGCCGTTCAACCAGCGCATCGGGAACCTTGAATTCATTGCGCTTGACCAGGTCCGCCATCAGCTTTTCCTTGCCTTCGCGTTCGACGGTCTGGCGCTTCTCGGTTTCCATTTGCTCGCGGATGCGTTGCTTTACCTGGTCGATGGTCTGAAAGTCGTTGCCCAGTTCCTTGGCAAAGTCGTCGTTCAATTCAGGCAAAGTCTTTTGCTTCAGCGCCTGCACTTTGACGGTGTAGATGAACGTCGTGCCCGCCAGCCTTTTATCGGAGTAATCGTCAGCGTACTTCACGTCGAAGGTGCGCTCGTCGCCCGCCGCCGCGCCGCGCAGGTTCTCCGTGAACTCCGGCAAAGTATTCTTGCCCCCGATCTCGACCAGAATCTCATCCATTTTGATGGGCTCGGCTTTGAGTTCCTTCGACTTGCCCTCCAGGCTCACCTGCGCAAACTCGCCCTCGGCCAGCCCGCGGCCTTCAATGGGCGTGTAAGTGGCGTGCTGCTGCCGAATGTCCTCCACCGCCTGATTCACTTCTTCGTCGGTGACGGCGATCTCCGGATGCTCGGCGCGCAGCTCCTTGTAACCATCCACTGGAATCTCCGGCATCACTTCAAAGCTGGCTTTGAAGCGCAGCGGTTCCCCGTCATGAATGTGCAAGTCGGAAACCTGCGGCTGAGAAACCGGATACAGCCCTTGCCGTTCGGTTTCCTTGCGGAAATGCTGCGGCACCAAGGCCTCGACCACTTCGCTCTTGATGTCTTCGGCGAAGCGCTGCCGAATAACGGTGGCTGGGACGTGGCCTTTACGGAAGCCCGGAATGCGGGCCAGCTTCTGGAATTTCTGGACAATCGCTTCCGTTTTCCGGGCCACTTCTTCGGCCGGGACTTGGACTTCAATCTCGCGTTTACAATCGTTTTTCGTCTCTGTGATACTCACGGTTTGCCTTATGAGGAGTGGAGAGGCAGGGGTGAATTTCGCTGCATCCACAATGTCTGACTATAAAGAGTGCCGAGCGGCAGCGTCAAACCAGCCCAGTTGCTCTTTTGGCTCCATTCCTTATGACTGTCGTAATCAGTAGATGCTGCATGAAGAAAAGAATTGTCATCCCGACCGGAACCGTTGCTTCGCGCAGCGAAGGAACGGCGGAGTGGAGGGACCTGCTGTTGCTGCATGAGTTGCTCGCGTGGAAACGGCCGCCCCCCGGCCGTCCAGCGGTGAAACTCCGCTCTGGTTTATGGAATGACCTATGCCGAATGCCCTCACCATTCTGAATCGCGAAGTAATCGCCTGCCGGCTCTGCCCACGCCTCGTTGCCTACCGCGAGCAAATCGCCAGCGAGAAGCGCCGCGCCTACCGCGATTGCGAATATTGGGGCAAGCCGGTCCCCGGCTTCGGCGATCCAGAGGCACGGGTCTTGATCTTGGGCCTGGCTCCGGGAGCACACGGCTCCAACCGCACGGGGCGCCCCTTTACGGGCGACTCCTCGGGCAACTTCATGTATCCCGTGCTGCACGAAGCGGGCTTCGCCTCCCAGCCCACCGGCACGCATCGCGACGACGGCCTCACGCTAACCAATGCATACATCACGGCCGCAGTCCGCTGCGTACCTCCGCAAAACAAGCCAACTCCCGCGGAAGCCGCCAACTGCGCGCCTTTCCTCGACCGCGAGATCGCGTCGCTTCCACGCCTCAAGATCATCCTCGCCCTGGGTCGCATTGCCTTCGAGGCCTATCTCAACTACCTCAAGCGCCAGGGCTTGATCGCAGGCAAGAAGGATTTTCCGTTCGAACATGGTGCCGAATACTCCACTTCCGACGGACGCATTCTGCAGGTTTCGTATCATCCTTCGAACCAAAACACCCAGACGGGAACGCTGACGCGGGCCATGTTCTTGAAAGTCATCCAGCGCACCGCACGGCTCTCGACACAATTCGACTAGATGAGATTGGCGGTTACCTTCAGATATCAGGACGTAGCCGCGCTTCGCCGATGAAACAGATGTGGCGCGGAATGCTGGGCCGGCTACGCAAAACGGCAGAGGAGCGAGAATGGCCTAGCGTAAGATCCGCGCCGCGTTGTTGACCGTGAACCAGAAGCGAACGGCTCTCAGAACCCCACAAACACCGGTTCCGGCATCAACTGCACGCCCCACTGCTCACGGACGCGCTGCTCGATCATGTATTTCAAATCGAAGATTTCCAAGGCTTTGGCCCCGCCCCGATTCACAATCGCGAGCGCATGTTTCCGCGAAATGCCTACGTTCCCTAAGCTAAAGCCCTTGGCAAAGCCGGAATGTTCTACTAGCCACGCCGCGGACACCTTCTTTTCACTGGAAACCATCGGGTAGCTTGGGACTTGCAGGCCCCGTGAATTCGCCACGGTGATCAGGGTTTGATACTCGCTCTCGCTCAGCACCGGATTCTTGAAGAACGATCCGGCGCTGCGGCTGTCGTCGTCACCCGGCGTGATGAGCATGGCCTTGCTGGCCCGCGTGGTGCGCACGGCGTCGCGCGCCTGCGCCAAGGTTGGGGGCACCCCCCAGCCCGCGAAATAGCGCTGCAAGTCGGCATAACGGATGCTCGGTGTTCCTCCCGGAGTCAATTCGTAGCCCACCCGCAGGATGATGTAACGGCCCCGATGGGTGGTGTTGAAGATGCTCGCGCGATAGGAAAACCCGCATTCCTCGGCGGACATTTCCCGCGTCTGCATGTCCTCGATGTCGAGAGCGAGCACACCGCAGATGGTGTCTCCGGCTTCCTGCCCGTAAGCGCCGACGTTTTGCACCGGCGTGCCACCCACGCTTCCGGGAATGCCGCTCATGCACTCGATTCCGGCGCAGTTCCGGCTCACGGCGTGTGCCACAAAACGGTCCCACTCCTCACCGGCCCCAACTTCGAAGCGCATCTGGCCGTCTTGGGCCTGCTCTTCAATGCCCAGAATAGCGATTTTCAAAATCAGACCCGGCCATCCGGCGTCGGAAACGACGAGATTGCTGCCCCCGCCCAGAATGAACATCGGGTACTCGCGCAACAGCGCCCAGTCAACCGCCTCGCGTACCTCCGTTTCGTTGGTAGCCTCGACAAAGTATCGCGCCACCCCGCCAACTTGCAGCGTGGTGAGCGGTGCGAGCGGGATGTCTTCCTGCAAATTCATGCTTTTCAGTCAATATACACAGCCCAAGGCGATGTTCAGTCGTAACGAAGGTGCGCTCGCGGTCAGTCGTAACACAACACAACCGGTAGTACATTGGCCCGAATCGGGAATCCCCAGGCTGGTGGGAGGCATCCAAGCCATATAGGTCGGGGTGTCGGAAGCGGCACATGCACGCGATGGGGACGGTACAATCAAGCAGTACTCTCGAGGTGAGAAACGTTATGCCGATGTATCCAGAAATCATGTTGATCCCGATGCGCGAAGAACTCACGCGTGTTGGTGTTGAAGAATTGCGCACCCCGGAAGCGGTTGATGCCGCCCTCTCCAACCAACCCGGCACCGCCATGGTGATCGTCAACTCCGTTTGCGGCTGCGCCGCAGGGAAGATGCGTCCCGCCGTTCGCCAGGCTCTCCAGCACGGTGCAAAGCCCGACAAGGTCTATAGCGTGTTCGCTGGGCAGGATCCCGCAGCCACCGACAAGGCCCGCGGCTATTTCACAGGTTACCTTCCGTCCTCCCCCTCGATTGGGATTCTTCGCGATGGCAAGCTCGTGTACATGATGGAACGCCGCCAGATTGAAGGGCGCGACGCGGCCACAATTGCCGCCGACCTGACTGGAGCGTTTGATAAACTCTGCGCCAAAGTGGCAACGTAACAGCGTTCGTGTTGTCGCGGGCACCCCCGCCCGCGTGGTCATGGAACCGGGTTCAAGGATTCTTCGATAGCGTGGATTCTGATCTGAAGGGGGAAGAACCATGAACAAGATCTCAATCGGAGTCATCGCCGGTTTCCTTGCGTTGGTGGCTATCACGCCCAGCGCTCAGTCTCAAACGACCGATAAGTCTCTGGGAGAAGCTGCTCGCGAGCAGCGGGCACTCCGAGTCTCCACCAAGTCCCAAAAGACCTACAGCAACGACGATGTCGAGTCCCCGGGCGCCAGGTGGAAGAGCCGAGGGACCCAGCGTCCAGCTGCGGTTCCACAGTCTTCGAAGCCTGCACCGGAAACCCTTGCCGCTGAGGCAAGCCGACCCGAGCCGCTCCCGAAACGATCCGTGTTGGACCATCGCACCGACGAGCAAGATGCCGAAGATGGCGTGGTCGTTCCAGAAGGAACCGAAATCAAGATCGAGGTTCCGCAGGTTCCCTCATCCCCCGTCGAGGTATATGCCGCCAGAGTAGTTGCGCCGGTAAGAGTAGGTTTTGCCACCGCGATTCCTGCACTTTCCACCGCCACTGTGCAGGTGGTGACGCGCCACTACCCATATCAGGACCGGAGTTGGTACGGCGGATACAACATGGGTTACTTCGAAGCGCTTGAGGTAACGCAGGTAGTCGTCGACAGCGTCTCCTACGACGTGCAAAGCGACCAGGTTGGGCGAGCTTGGGGAGGGCCATCGCCGTCCGAATTGACGTTTAAGCTGTTGAAGCCGTTGCTGATCGAGCGCTGAAGCCGCAAAGCTAGTGTAGTCGCGGGCGCCCTCGCCCGCGGGTCTTGCTTCTGTTCTTGCCTGCGAACTTTCCAACCCCGACCCGACCGCGCCGGCGAGGGCGCCCGCGACTACACAAACGTTATTGCCCCGGTGCCGCCAACCGGAACGCTTTCACCGCAATGCCATTCGGCTTCAGCCCCACTGGAATCATCGTAAGCAGAAAGTATTCGCCCTTCTCGAATTTCTTGGGCACCCGCTTCTCAATCACCGTCACATCTCCCGATCCCGAATCGAGCACCAGCAAGTGGTTCGCATCGGCTGTCAACGCCAACCCGTCAGGCTCGCTCCCCACAGGGATGCTGGCCACAATGCGTCCGAAATCGATGTCGTATACCGCTACGGCGTTCGAGCCAAAATTGCTGACGTAGAGCCGCGCGTTGTCCGGGCTTACCAAAGCCCGAGCCGGTTTGCTGCCGACCAGATGCGTACCCCCAACTTCGTTTGAGCTAGTTTCTATAAATGAAATGCTCTCGCTGTCGAAATTGCTGACCACCAGTTCGCCGCCATCAGGCTTGAGCGCCAGATGCGCCGGAGTTTTGCCCACATCGAGCAGCGCCAGCAAGCGAGCCTGTTTCAAATCGACCGCCGCCACTTGATTCGATCCCGAGCAAGAAACGAAGGCCTCGCCGGAATCCAGCGCAATCGCAATATCCTCCGGCTGAGCGCAGACCGTCACTGTGGCACGCACGGCGGCTCCGCCTGCGTCCGCTTTGGTATCGACGAGCGAAACCGTGTTGTCGCCGCGATTGCTCACCACAACCGTGTTGCCGTCAGGTGCAACAGCAGCCTTGCCCGGGCTCGCACCCATACGCACGGTCGCGATGACCGCCCGTCTGTCGAGGTCGAGGACCGAGAGGTTATTGGAAGCGGAATTCGCGACATAGCCTCGTTTGCCGTCGGGGGAAACATCAATTAAGTAAGGCCGCCCGTGAACGCCTATGGTTGCGACGACATGGTTCCGCTCTGCGTCGATTACGCTGATATTGTTCGACTCTGTGTTAGCAACGTAAATTTCGTTCTTGAGGGCGTTCGCAGTTACGCCCGTCGGATTCAAACCCACCTGAATCGTCTTTGCCAGACGAAACGTCCGCAAATCGATCACACTGACTGTATTGCTGCCGCCGTTGGTGATGTAGGCGTACTCGCGGTAGAGCGGTCCGCGGTCCACCAACTCCGTGGCACGGTAATACCAATAGGCCAACGCGCCCGCGCCGAGCACGACGAGAAGTAATAGGAATTTCTTCAAAGCAGCAGGGAACTCAACGGCTTACGGGATTGGGCATGGGTTGCGCCGCCACCGACCGCCCAACCACGGGTGCGATCTGCCGAACTTGTGCCATCAGTTCGTCGAACTGGTCGGGGTATAACGATTGTGCCCCGTCCGAGAGCGCGTGGTCGGGATCGCAATGCACCTCGACCATGAGCCCATCCGCCCCCACCGCCACCGCCGCCCGCGACAGCGGCGTGACTTTGTGCCTCTTTCCTGTTCCGTGACTTGGGTCGACGATGATCGGCAAATGGCTTCGCTTCTGCACCGCGGGAACAATGCTCAAATCGAGCGTGTTGCGCGTGTGATCGGTAAACGTGCGAATGCCGCGCTCGCACAAAATCACGTTGTAATTGCCTTCGCTCATGATGTATTCCGCCGCCATCAGGAATTCATCCAGTGTCGCCGATAGCCCGCGCTTCAACATCACTGGCTTCTTCGCGCGCCCTGCGCGCTTGAGCAGTGAAAAATTTTGCATGTTCCGCGCGCCCAGTTGAATGATGTCGGCGTACGCCTCTACGAGTTCGAGCGACTCGTGATCGATCGCCTCGGTGATAATGCGCAGCCCAAACTGCTTGCGAATATCCGCGAGAATCTTCAAGCCGTCTTCCGCCAAGCCCTGAAACGTGTAAGGCGAAGTCCGCGGCTTATAGGCTCCGCCGCGAAAAAACTGTGCCCCTGCGCGATGTACCCGCTCCGCCACTGCAAACGCCTGCTCCCGGCTTTCAATACCGCAAGGCCCTGCCATGATGGCCAACGTATGTCCGCCGATCGTCGCGTCGCTGCCAGGAAAAGTGATGACGGTGTTGTCCGGCTTCACATCGCGGCTGACCAACTTGTACGGCTTCGAAACGCGAATCAGTTCCTGCACGCCGGGCATTTCGTCCAGCGTGCCCGGCTCGACCACCCCAGCGTTGCCGGTAATCCCAATAGCCGTCCTCTGCTCGCCCGGCATGGGGTGGGCGCGGTAGCCCAGCGACTCGATTTTCTTGCAGACCTCGCGGACTTGCTCGTCCGTGGCGTGCGCTTGCATGACGACTAACATGGCGAAATCTCCCAAAACCTTAAGTCTAGCTGGGTAGAGGCCGACCGGGCAACAGCTCCGCAATCCCTACAGATCGGCAATCCCCGGTCGGTCGGTCGGTCTCGTCCGATGGCGAACTGATTACGCGTGACCCTGTTGCACCCGCCGAATAACGTACCTGAATTTCCTGTTCGGAAAGATAGTGTAGGATGTTCGCGTAATGGTGCTCGCAGAGACCCTTGAGGATTAGTTTTGCAATTGACCTTCCGCGTTCTCCCCGCGAAAACATGCTGACCAGCGAACAGACGATCAGTCCGTTGCGCGCAAGAATCGCAATGTTCGCCAGTAGTTCATGGTCCATAGTCCTCGTCGGCCTGGCCATCCGCTTGGCGGTGGTTGGATTTCTCTATCCGGATCAGATGGATCCTGGACAAAATCACTGGCATTTTGCCTTTGAAAACGGCAAGATTGCCGACTCGATTCTCCATGGTCACGGCTTCGCGAATCCTTTGTTTGAGACCACTGGGCCTACGGCTTGGCAACCGCCGGTGTACCCATACCTGATCGCGGGTGTTTTCCTGATCTTCGGGACCTATACCACGGCGTCCGCCCTGGTTCTACTCGCGTTCCAATCTCTCGTGTCGGCATTAACCTGCCTGCCGCTGGCAGCCGTTGCACGCCAGCTTTTTGGAGATCGCGTGGCCCTGTTCGCGGGATGGGCTTGGGCGCTCTTTCCCCTCGGCATTTACTGGCCGGCGGAGCGAATCTGGCCAACCTGGCTCGCTGGGCTGCTACTCACCTTGTTGTTTTGGATGACTTTGCGTTTTGAGCGTCCGGCCAGCCTTGGCTGGTGGATCGGATACGGGTTCTTGTGGGGATTTGCTGGACTCACTGATCCCGTCGTGTTGAGCGTTTTGCCGGCGATGTTTGGCTGGATCGCCTATCGCCTGCATCAGCGCCATGAACGCTGGATTCCGCCGTTAATGGTCGCGTCGCTTGCTCTGGCTCTCTCTGTCAGTCCATGGTTCATTCGAAACTATCTAGTGTTCCACCGCATTATCCCTTTTCGCGACTCCATGGGATTGGAGATGTGGGTCGGAAACAATGGTGATACCTCGTATTGGGCTTCATACGCTTTGAGTTCGGCGTTGGTGCAGAAGATTGGTCCCTGGCGCAATGAGGCGGAGTTAAAGGAACTCCAGCGGGTGGGCGAGATCGCATATATGAAGGAAAGCGGGGAGAAGGCGATGGCATTCGTCAGGGCACACCCACGATGGTTCGCCGTTGTCACTGTACGGCGAATTGTTTTTATTTGGACTCACTTTTGGAGTTTCAATCCGAGCTACTTGGCTCAGGAACCCGACGATCCCGCAAATATCGCTTTCAGTACAGTCTTTACCCTGCTAACCCTGGTTGGCCTTCGTCGGGTGTTTCAGGAAAATAGATCCGTGGCCGTTCTCTTTGCGCTTGTGTTCTTGTTTTTCCCCATCGTGTACTACGTGTCACACGTCGAAGTATATTACCGCCGTCAGATCGATCCCCTGATGGTTCTACTCTCCGTTTATGGGCTGTCGTCGAGCCTCGGATGGAAGGTCAAAACACCTGTTCTGGCGAAAGCTCCGGGGGCTGCCCTGACAAATTGATTGCCAGTAGACAACCCCCATTTCGGATCCACCGTGCTCTAGAACGAATAGATCAAATCAAACTGCATGCGGCGCAGATATGGCTCCTGAGTCCCCGGAACCGTTCCCGTCGCCAGCACCGAATGCTCCAGGTTGCTGTTGAGGGTCCGGCCAATCCAGTAGCTGTAGTTGGCCGAAACATTCTGCCGCAACCGCCATTGCGCGTAGATGCGGTGCTGCAGAATATTCGTCGGTGCACGCTGATCGCTTTCCGCGAACGACGACAGAATGGAATCCTGTTCCTGCCGTTCAAACGCATAGCCGAAGATCACGTCGTTCTTGTTCTTGCTTTGCCCCAGGCTCACATCGAGCAAGTAAGCATGTGACTGACTGCCCAGGCTGGTGGGGTTGCCCTTGGAATCAAGCGGGTGTGCCGCAGCGTCCAGGTTGTTTTCGTATTCCAGCAGAACGTTGAGCGGCAGACGACTCAGCCCGGTTTTGATCTGGTTGTTGAGGATCAAATCTGCATACAAGAAGCCGGACAGGAAATGTACCGCACCTTTGGCATCGACAGTCGTAGCATTGGTCATGCCGTTGGCCGCGACCGCGCAAGGAGCAACGCTGGCTAGGTTGAGCCCGCCGGCGCAGCCCGGGCCTTCTCCCGGTGTCGGCAGGCCGGTAATCGGCGTCGGTGCCGTAGCAACGGTTCCGGTGGTCGTGGCCTGCACCGCAAAAGCAGACGCGTTCAGGATGGCATCCACGTTGCGCCAGTTCAGAATGGTGAAGCTCGGTGTGCTGGTCAGGAAACCGAAGTCCAGTTTGGTCGAGACCTGACCGCCGGCAGCGAACGAGTCATGCGTGTTGGCATACGCCAGCTTGGAGTTCGTATTCTCGCTGTATAGCAGGTTGATGGCTTGTACCGTGAAGTTCTTAACGACCGGAGTCTTCAGGTCAAACGAGACCTTCGCTACAAATCCCTCGGGGTTGATGTCGGGATCGAACGTGGTCGAAGTGCGGTTCCAGGTGTAAGCAAATTTTCCACCGGTCAACTGAAGCCATTTGTGTGCCACAGGCTGGTATGTGATATAGCCGCGGTCGAGACCAATCGTTTTGCGGTCGAAGAAGTTGGTGAGGGTCTCATTGGTGGTGGTGGGATCGCCAAGTGAACCGGTGGCGAAAGCCAGGCCGCCGGTGAAGTCCTCACTGAGTCTTCCTTCCAGCCCCAGACGCACGCGCACACGAGCGCGGTTGCGGTCAAAGCAGGCCGCGCAGGACTGCTGGTAGTTCTCACCGCGCACGCGGATATCGCCGTTCCAGCGGAGCCGGCTCGTGATGCCCTCCTGTGTTCCCAAGCGCTTGATGTTGTCTGCCTCGGAGGTCTTGATCAGGGCGAGGCCAGTCTTAGCCTCCACCGCGTTTTCCGAGGCTTGATCAGCCAACCGCTGCGCTTCGGCAGCGTCTTTCCGAGCTTGTCTAGCCGTCGACTGAGCCTGGTCGGTAGTGGCCTGTGCTTTTTGAGCTGCAGCATTCGCTTGCTGCGTGGCATCGACCAATTGCTGGAGTTGCGACCGCAGCTGCTCGACCTGTTGGTGCTCGGCTTCCATCTGCTTCTGCTGGGAAGAGACGAGGTCCTTGAGCTGCTGCACATCCTCAGTGGTGGCGGCTGGATTGGCAACTGTCCGTTTTTTCTTGGCAGTTTGCCCCTGCACAGAGATAACAAGTAATACTATTAACATAATAGGAATAACAGACAATAACTGGCGACGCATGGTGTTGGGCTCCTTGAGATTTTTAGATCGAATGCAGGGAATTCAAAGCTCTTCGGGGGAGAGCGTACGGTCTATGTGGAGGGCAGCAGACCCCACTTATGTTGCAGTCTCCGCTCGACGGAGCGGAAAAGCCATCCATCGACGATGTAGCCGATGGCCACAATCAGGATCATCACGGCGATCACCTGAGGCATGTCGTTGTTGTCGCGCCCGGCGTTGAGCCGCTGGCCGAGGCCCAGCGAAAGGGAAAGCATTTCCCCCGCAAACAGCGAGCGCCACGCGAAGGCCCACCCTTGTTTCAGTCCCGTGATGATATAAGGCATACTGGCTGGCAGCAGCACGTGGTAAAACAAGTTCCACTTGCGTGCGCCCAGGTTCCGGCCCGCCATGCTGTAGATCTTGGGCATCTGCTTGCGCCCGGTTTCCATGCTGATAGTGACCGAGAGCGTCGACCCCATGACGATGACGAACAGGATGGCATTCTCCGAGAGGCCGAACCACAGCACCGCCAAAGGAAGCCAACAGATGCTGGGCATGCTTTGCAGACTCACCAGCAACCCGCCCACGGTTTGCTCGAGGTACTGATTGGCCGCTAAGCAGATACCGAGAAACATGCCCAGAATCACAGAAATGCCATAGCCCAAAAGCATGTGCCGCGAACTTACGCCAATCGCAATCAACAGGCTGTGATCCTCAAAGCCATCCTTGAGCGCGTTAAAGACGTCAATCGGCGGCGGAACGATATACGGCGGCCAGATATGCAGCCGGGCGATCAGCGCCCAGATACCGACCAGCAATGCGTAGAAAGCGAACTGCCTAGCGGCGCGTTTCATCGTTGTACTCAGCCTCCAGGCTCTTATCGATCTCCTCGCGGAGATCCGTCAGGATGTCGCGAGCGGTTCCAGCTACTGCGGTGTCCTCGAGATGGCGTGGCCGCGGCAGGTCAATCTTGTATTCGCGCTTAACGCGGCCGGGACGGAAGGTGAAGACCGCCACGCGATCTCCCAGCCGAACTGCCTCGCGCACGTTATGTGTGACAAAGACGATAGTGCGTCCGGTGGATGCCCAGATGCGCTCCAGTTCATCGTGCAGCAGGTCGCGCGTCTGTGCATCGAGCGCCGCAAAAGGCTCGTCCATCAATAAGACATCCGGTTCCGTCGCCAGCGCCCGCGCGATAGCCACGCGCTGCCGCATGCCACCGGAGAGCTGATGAATGTAGCTCTTCTGGAACTTCTGCAGATGCACCATCTTCAGATATTCGTACGTCTGCTCTCGCCGCTGGGCCTTCTTAATGCCCTTCATCTTCATCCCGAACTCAACGTTTTCCTCGACGGTGAGCCAGGGAAAGAGGCCGTGCTCCTGAAAAATCATGATGCGGTCGGTGCCGGTGCGCTCCACAACCTTACCGTCCATCAGGACTTTTCCTGAACTGGGTTCGTGCAGGCCGGCGATCAAATACAGCAGCGTACTCTTGCCGCAGCCAGAGGGACCGACGATGCACAAAAACTCTCCCGCGGAAACCTGCAAGTTGATCTTGTCCAGCGCCAGCAGCTTGCTCCGGTCTTCCGCACGATAGTGTAGAGAAAGATTTTGCAAACAAAGCTTGGCAACCGGCTGTGTGGCGCGGGCGCCCCCGCCCGCGTGGTCTTGATTTTTCTGTAGGACCTCTTCCACTAAATTCGGAGTCGCGCTCATTGGACCGCCTTCAATTTCTTCTCCGCCAGTACCTGATTGAGCAGAGAAAGATCGTAAAGATTGGAAAGATCCGGCATCGTCTTGCCCAAAAATCCAGCCTCAAACGCCGAGTGTGCCGAGTTCAGCAGGGAAGAGCGTAGCGGATCGTAGGTCACTTGCAACCGCCCGAACGCCTCATCCAACAAGGCCGGAGACAACGCCTTTCCCGTTTCCTTCTGGATCTGATCGTTCAGCATTTTCTTCGCTTCTGGCAGATGCCCGCCGATCCACTGTGTTAACTCAACATGCGCGCGAAGAAAGCTCTTCACCACATCCGGGTGCTCTTTTAAGAACTTGGTGCTGACGATGATGTGCGCAGTGACAAACTGCCCCTTGGGCCACAAATCCCGCTCATCGAGAAACAAGCGGCCGTTCCCCTCCTTGATGAGCCGCGTCGCCCAGGGTTCAGGAGCCCAGGCTGCGTCCAACTCCTTTTTCTGGAACAGCGTAAGCTGATCCGGATTCGCCATGGGCATCACCATCACGTCGCCGCCCTTGTCGGCCGACTTCATGCCGTGGGCTTTGAGCCAGGCACGCAAAGCCACGTCCTGTGTGTTGCCCATCTGCGGCGAAGCCACGCGCTTACCATGAAAATCTTCCGGCTTCTGAATGCCCGAGTCATTGCGGACAACGAGCGCCGCCCCACCGCTGGTGGCCCCGGCAATCACGCGGAGGGCTTCACCATTCGACCGCACGTAACCAGTGATCGCCGGATTCGGACCGATATAGGTGATGTCCAGCGCACCCGCAAACAGCGCCTCAATGGCCGATGGTCCGGCGTTAAAGCTCTTCCACTCAATCTTGATGTTGTTGCCCAAAGCCTTCTCGAACCAGCCCTCATTCTTTCCGACCATGGCTTGAGGATGGGTAATGTTCGGAAACGCGCCAATACGCACTACGTTTTGTCCAAAGCTCGCCGTCACGCTCACGACAACGACCACAAGTAACAGTGCCGCCCAACCTTTTGAAACCTTCATGACGTGTGTTCCTTTCGCGGCATGGGGATCGTTCTGTTGGCCATATCTCCGCTCTTCTCTCGTGCCGATGCTCGGGCCCTCGACGTCTTGCTTTCAGCGGGCTTCGACTTCTTCGCGGGCCCCGAAGGCATGCGTGCAATATCGGCAATCGTCGTGCTCTCCAGGATGTGAGCCGCCGCATCGCGCACTTGCAGAAAGACTTGATACAGCGCCCGATGACTGCCGTCACTCTCAATCAAGTCGCGAAGCGAATCCGCGTCGCCGAACGGCGCGAGAGGACCATCGATCAACCGCATGATCTCGCTCAGGTGAATCTCCGACGCCTTACGCCGCAACTGATAGCCACCCTTGGCTCCACGCACGCTATCCACGATGCGGGCATTCTTGAGTTCCACAAGAATCAGTTCGAGAAACTTTTCCGGAAGGTTCTCCTCATAGGCGATGTCACGAATCTTGATCGCCCCTTCGTTGTCATGCCGCGCCAGCATGATCAATGCCTGCAAGGCGTATAGGCCTTTTTGCGAAACCTTCATGTGTTCAGGGCTCTCCTCGCCCGCTCCCTACAGATTGTACCCTATTGGTATACTAGACATTATATCCATACAAGACATGGCAATTGAATCGCCACTCCCATTACCAATGGCTTAGCCCCTAAGCCCCTCTTTCCATACGCCTTAGATTCTCAAGACCAGCCGGCCGTCGCAGGATGTGTGCAAAGTTTTTCCTCCCGGCTCGTTGTAAAATTAACAATTGCTCTGTTTCCCAGAGTCACCCTACTTATGGCTGAGCCCAACCCATCCCCGACCGTAGCCGAGCGCTTTGACGCCCAAGTAATTGAGAGGAAATGGTTTGACCGCTGGGCCGCCGATGAGACTCAGTATCAGGCCGAAAGCGATCACTCCAAGCCCAAGTACTATGTGCTCGAAATGCTCCCGTATCCGTCGGGCGTCCTCCACATGGGGCACGTCCGCAACTACGCTATCGGCGATGTTCTCGCCCGCTACATGTGGATGAACGGCTACAACGTGCTCCACCCCATGGGGTGGGATTCCTTCGGCTTGCCCGCCGAGAATGCGGCCATCAAGAACAACACACCGCCCCGTCAGTGGACGCTCACCAACATCGCCAGCATGAAGAAGCAGTTTAAGCGCCTCGGCTTCGCCTACGACTGGAATCGCGAAGTCACCACCTGCTTCCCGGACTACTACCGCTGGAATCAGTGGTTCTTCCTCAAGATGTACGAGCGAGGTTTGGTCTACCGCAAGAACAGCCGCGTCAACTGGTGCCCTGACTGCGCGACGGTGCTGGCCAACGAGCAGGTAGTCGGTGGCTACTGCTGGCGTCACGAGACGACGCTCGTCACCCAGAAAGAACTTGAACAGTGGTTCATGCGCACCACCAGCTACTCGGACGAACTTTTGCGCGACCTCGATAAGTTGAACGATTGGCCCGAGAAAGTTCGCACCATGCAGCGCAACTGGATTGGTCGAAGTGAAGGCGCACTGGTGGACTCAAAACTGGAGGGGACTGCGGGCCCGGCAGGGGCGACGATCACCATATTTACCACTCGGATTGACACGATCTACGGGGCGACTTCCATGCAACTCGCGCCGCAGCATCCTCTAGTTAGAGATATGATCTCGGCGGATTCCGCTCTAAAAGCAAAAGTGGAACAGCTTGTGGCCGAGCAGAGAAGCGCCAGGGAAGCGGGGGACATTGGAGCCATTGAGAAGCATGGCGTGCCGACTGGACGCTTTGCCTTGAATCCGTTCAATGGCGAGCAGGTGCCCGTTTGGGTGTCGAACTACGTCTTAATGGACTACGGCACTGGCGCGATCATGTCAGTGCCGGCGCACGATGATCGCGACCACGAGTTTGCCAAAAAGTACGGTCTTGAGATTCGGCAGGTGATTCAGCCGGTGGCCGAAGCCGGGGGGAACGGCGATGCTGCTGTCAACGTGCCTATCGACGTGGAAGACGTGCCGTTTAGCACGCACGACGGCGTCCTCGTAAACTCAGGTCCATTTTCCGGATTGACCTGCGACGAGGCGATCGTGCGCATGGCGGCTTATGCCGAGGAAAATGGGTTCGGCAAGCCCACGGTTACCTATCGCTTGAGAGATTGGGGCATCTCGCGCCAACGCTACTGGGGCACGCCCATCCCCATGATCTACTGCCAGAAGGACGGGATTGTCCCGGTTCCGGAAAAAGATCTTCCGGTCATTCTCCCAGACAATATCGACGTATCGCAGACCTCCGGTTCGCCCCTGAGTCATGTCCCGGAGTTCATGAACGTAAGTTGCCCCAAATGCGGCGGTCCGGCGCGGCGGGAGACCGATACGATGGACACGTTCGTCGATTCGTCCTGGTACTTCTACCGCTACACCGACGCCCATAACGGCAAAGCCCCTTTCGACAGCGCCGTGGCCAACTACTGGTTCCCCATCGACCAGTACATCGGAGGAGTCGAGCACGCGATCTTGCACTTGATCTACTCGCGCTTCTGGACCAAGGTCATGCACGACATGGGCATGGTCAAGAACGACGAGCCCATCCATCGCCTCTTCACGCAAGGCATGGTCATCAAAGATGGCGCCAAGATGTCGAAGAGCCTGGGCAACACGGTCTCGCCCGACGACATGGTCGCCCGCTACGGCGCCGACGCCGCACGAACCTACAGCCTCTTCGCCGCGCCGCCCGACCGCGATCTCGACTGGCAGGAAACCGGCATCGAAGGCGTGCAGCGTTTTCTCGGACGCGTCTACCGCTACGTTATGCGCAACGCGCAGCCGCAACACCCCGACTGGCGCAAGCCCGTGCCCACAGACTTGTCTCCTGAGGCCCGTGCGCTCCAACGCAAGCTTCACCAGACCATCAAGCGCATCACCGACGACTTTCAAGGGCGCTGGCACTTCAACACCTGCGTCGCTGCCATCATGGAACTCCTCAACGCCATGTACGCCGCCGAAGCAAAAGGGGAAGACAAAGCAGCCGCAATCAAAGTGCCGGTAGCGTTTCTCGCCGACGCCCAACGCAGCCTCGTCTTGATGCTCGCACCCTTCGCGCCCTATCTCGCACACGAACTCTGGGAGACGCTCGGCGGAAAATCAAGCCTCCTTCGCGCCACCTGGCCCAAATACGACGCCGCTCTCGCCAAAGAAGATGAAGTCGAACTCGCCGTCCAGATCAACGGCAAAGTTCGCAGCCGCATCGTTGTCCCGGCGGACTCGCCGGAAGACTACGTTAAAGAAGTAGCTCTCGCCGACGAAAAAGTGAGAGCCGCGATCGCAGGCAAGCAGATTGTCCAGATCCGCGTGATTCCAGGCAGGCTGGTGAACATCGTCGTCAAGTAGGCTCGTGCAAGCCTGCGTGGGGCAGGTTCGTGTGGCCGCGGCCGCCCTCGGCCGCGAACAAGGCCTTTCTTCGGCAGCCTCAGCAACTTTCATTTATCCTTGCAATCTAAATCGAGCGCGATTTCCAGCGTCTCGGCCCAACAAACAGAATCCTTTGTCCCCGCCCACCCCAGTCCGCGACGGCTTCCGCGCCATCTGGCGCCAGCCCTCGATCTTCTTCGCCGAACTCGCTTGGCGCTGGAGTTGGGGAGGCGCAGCCATCCTCCTCACCGGTCTCGCGTTGTTCGAATACCTGCACACGCTCATCGTCACCCCCACGGACTTGATGCTTCTGCGGTTGAAGCATCCCCTGGCGGTTTCTCGTGCCTTGGCCGATATCTTCCACGGCAGCGGCCCCCGCGTCGTTTTCACCTGCATCGTTCTAATTCCGGCTCTAGCCCTCCTCTGGGCTCTCCTCGGATCCCTCGGTCGTTTCGCCACTCTTCGCGCCTTAGTCAGCCGCGCCACGCCGGATTGGGTGTCGAAACCCGGCTCCATTCGTGCCCTCGTGGGACTCCATGTTTTGCGGATTGCCCTCGCATTGGCGGGACTGCTGAGCTTTCTGGGCGCCGCCGTAGTTGCCTCCTTCGTCAGCACTCGCAAGACACCTCACGCGGGCCTGGAGCTCCTGCTCTTCGTCCCGCTCGCAATTCTCGTTTCCGCAATCTGGTCGTCGGTGAACTGGCTTCTTTCCCTCGCTCCGATCTTTACAGTTCACGATGGAGAAGACACCTTCGGCGCAATCGCCGCCGCCCTCGCCTTCACGCGCCGCTGCGGAGGCAAGACTTCAGCGGTAGGTTTCTGGTTCGGTGCTATGCATCTGGTCGCATTCGTAATTGGAGCGACCGTGGTCATCTACCCCCTCGCCGTCGCCTCGCTGATTCCGCCGGGAATCACGCTGCTGTTGATGGGAGTGATCGTGTTGGTGTACTTCGCTGTCGCGGACTGGTTGTACGTGGCCCGCATCGCTGGCTATCTCGCGATTGTGGAGTGGGATTGCAGCTCTCTACGGGAGCCAGAGGCTGTGGCGCCGGCAGTGATCGAACCGCCGATTCTGCCGAAACCTCCGGATTCAGGTAAGGGAGAGATCTTGGAGGACGAGCCATTATTTTCCTCTCGCGAGCGAAGCTTGGCGGACGAGGATTGCGATGAGCCGCTCATGCCAGGGTTTTCTCCGGGCGAGCCGTTGCCAGGGAGATAACGCCGCAGTTTTTGCAGCGGCATGCAATCTGATAAACTCATCCGTGGAACCTCAATCAATCGTCATCCTCGACTTCGGTTCGCAATACACGCAGTTAATTGCGCGCCGCATCCGCGAACAGAACGTCTTCTCCGCTGTCCTTCCTTGCAACGCCAGTCTCGAAGAAATTCGCGGCTACGCGCCCGTCGGCATCATTCTGTCTGGCGGGCCGAGCTCCGTCTACGACGCCGATGCGCCTCCCTCCGACCCGCGAGTGCTTGAACTTGGCCTCCCTGTGCTCGGAATCTGCTACGGCCTTCACTTCATGGTGCACACGCTCGGCGGCAAGGTGAAGCCGGGCACCAAGCGCGAGTATGGTCACGCCCAGGTGCAAGTAATCGAAGAGTCCATCCTGTTCCAAAACCTGCCTCGCGAACTCTCTGTTTGGATGTCCCACGGAGACGAGGCCGAAACTCTGCCCCAAGGTTTTCGAAGAATCGCCCAGTCACCAACCGCGTTGGCCGGAATCGAGAGCGCTGACAAGAAAATGTGGGCGGTGCAGTTCCATCCCGAGGTACACCACACGCCGCTGGGTGCGGAAATAATCAAGAACTTCGTGTTCGGAGTCTGCGGAGCGTTTCCGAACTGGACGCCGCAGCACTTCATCGACACGACGATCGCCCAAGTCAAACAGCAGGTGGGCGATGGCCGCGCCATCTGCGCCATCTCTGGCGGCGTAGATTCGTCTGTAGCCGCCGTCCTGGTCGACCGGGCCCTCCGCGATGAACAAGGCAATTCCCGGCTGACCTGCATCTTCGTCGACAACGGCGTCTTGCGCAAAGACGAATTCACGAAGGTCCAACAGAGCCTCCGCGACAAACTAGGCCTGCACATCGAAGCCGTCGATGCCAGCGCCCGTTTCCTGCGCCGCCTCGGGGGGGTCACAGAACCCGAAGCCAAGCGCAAAATCATCGGCAACGAATTCATCGCCGTGTTCGAAGAAGAAGCCCACAAGATTCTGGAAGCCGCCGCGGCGAAGAAGAGGCCATTCGCGGCCAAAGAACAAGAAGGGAATTCCAAAGAAGCAAAGTCCGACGCCAAGCTCGACAACTTCTGGCTGGTCCAAGGCACCCTCTACCCCGATGTCATTGAGTCCCGCTCCGTGCGCGGCCCGTCGCAAACCATCAAGTCGCACCACAACGTCGGCGGCCTGCCCGAAAAAATGCAGCTCAAGCTCCTCGAGCCGCTCAAAGACCTCTTCAAAGACGAAGTCCGCCGCATCGGCCGCGACCTCAAAATGCCGGACGACATGCTTCAACGCCAGCCATTTCCCGGCCCAGGCCTAGCGGTTCGGGTTTTGGGTGAAGTGACAAAAGAACGCTGTGACATCCTCCGCGAATGCGACGAAATCGTAGTCGAAGAGATCAAACGCGCCGGACTCTATACCAAAGTCTGGCAGTCGTTTGCTGTGCTTCTCCCAGTCAAGTCCGTGGGCGTCATGGGCGATCAACGCACCTACGCCTATACCTGCGCCATCCGCTGCGTCCATTCCGAAGATGGAATGACAGCCGACTGGGTATTTCTGCCCCACGAAGTCCTCAAGACAATGTCGAGCCGCATCGTAAACGAAGTAAAAGGCGTAAACCGCGTAGTCTACGACGTAACCTCAAAACCCCCTGGCACCATCGAGTGGGAGTAAGGTTTATGTGGCGCGGACACTCTTGTCCGCGAGGTCTCGGGTTAGCGTCTTAACTTTCGATGCTGCCAGACCGAAAGGTGCTATTGCCTCCGCTCCTGAATCTTCCTCGCCACAGCCGCCGTCCAAGCCCTAGGCGCAAGCCGCGTCGACTGCGCCACTAGCCAATTCATCCTCCCGGCAATGACAGTAGGCTTCCCCTTCAACATCGCGCGATACCCAATCTCCGCCACCGACTTCGCGTCCATAAATGGAGCTTTCATCATGTTCGAAAGGTCCATCGCCGCGCGTTTGTGAAACTCCGTTGTCGTAGGCCCCGGACATAGGCACGTGACCGTAACTCCCGTCCCGCTCAGCTCGTTGGATAGTGCCCCGGAGAACGACAGCACATACGCCTTCGTCGCGTAGTAAACAGCCATCAACGGCCCCGGCTGAAACGCTGCCGTCGACGCCACGTTCAGGATGCGTCCCCGCTTCCTCGCCAGCATCGGCCGAACATACAGCTTGGTCAAATGTGTGAGGGAAGTAACGTTGAGTTGAATCTGCCGGAGCTCTTCTTGCAGATCGGTCTCGGTATAGAAGCCAAACTGACCGAACCCCGCGTTGTTCACCAAGACATCGACCTCGATGCCTGCTTTCTGTGTCGCCGCATAGACGTCCTCCGGCCCGCTCCGTACGGCAAGATCCGCTGCAACCACAGTCGCTTGAATCTTGTAAGCCCTCTCCAGCTCCGTCGCTAGCTGCGCCAGTCTGTCACCGCTGCGCGCCACCAGCACAAGGTCGCTGCCGTCGCGCGCGAAGAGCTTGGCCAATTCATACCCAATGCCGGCCGATGCGCCGGTGATCAGGGCGGTGGAAGACGTCTTCGAGGACATTTTTATTGACCCTTCTTCGGCTTTCTCTTCCCCTTGGCTCGCGGTGCCTTCACGATGCTCTCCACTTGCCGCAGATGGTTCAGGTCGTGCCCAGCCACCATGTTAATCAGATGGGATACCGTCTCTTTCCCGCGCTCGGCATGCATGCCATAGTTTCCCAGCAGGTTCCTCGGGACGCTTTTCAAAAGCGCAACATTACTCTCCCGCAGAACGCGAAACCTTTCCAGTGAATCCTTGGGGTCGCGGCGCTCGTAATTGAAAGTCCCGGCCCAGGCGTCTTGATCGTAAGCCTGAATTGGCACGCCGTCCGACGTCAGAATCATCCGCAGCCGCCACGCCACCGCCAGTTCCGAGTCCGCCATGTGAGCCAGGATCTCCGCCACCGACCATTTGTCGGGCGCCGGACGCTTGGCAAGTCTCTTGCGGTCGAGTCTCTTGGTCAGAAGAGAGAGCTTCTTGGGCGTGGCTTGCTGTATGCGAAGACCAGGTTTTCCGTCTACATATCCCAAGAGTCGTTGCGTATATTCCTGCGCCGTTTCCTGCATGAGCCCTCAACCTCGTAAGACAGATTTGTTCAACGGGATTATATGATGGACATGAGATTCGATGTAGTGAGGGTGAACGGGGCTTCACTCGCCGCGAAGCTGACGCAGATCGTACGTGCCATTCACTCGCTGCTCGTTCCTCCAGTTGTGATACTGGTGGCACTCGAAGCATCGCCCCTCGGCAAATTCTTTCGTCGGTCCCTGTGCGCGATGGCATTCCTGGCAGGTCGTGATGCTGGGAAGGAGAACGTCCGGCGTCTCGTGACTCGAGGTCACCTTTGTGTGGCAAGACTCGCAGGTCATCATGCGATGCGAATCATGCCTGAATTCCGCACGAGGCATCCATCGCGCGGTGATTTTCGACTTCGCAATCTCCGGAAGCGGCCCAGCCGCAGCGGTCAGCGTGTGGCACTCTTTGCAGGTCTTGCGCCAGAGCAAGTCTTCCGTCTCTTCTACGCGGAACCCAACCCATTCCCGTGCGTCGCGGGCCATCCGAACCAGGGCTGGTCTTTCCGGAATCTGCCGATCGAATCGCACCGCTTCGTGAACCTCTCCGGGATGCGTGGCAATGTACTCCGCAAAGCGTTTCTCAAGAAATGCGTGCACAACCTCAGGTTTGTCGTGAGGAACCTGCTCTTCCGCGAAGCGCTTATCGAAGTCGAGCAAGTGGCACGCTGCGCAGTTCTCGACGAATTTTGGAGGTGCCATATAGGAGGCGTCGTGCGAGGATCGCACTCCCGCCATGTCGCGGGTTGAACTGGCAGGTTGCAACTGCACTCCCGCGTAGGACCACGCGCCCTTATCCCTGCCTGGACTGCGGTGGCAGTCCTCGCAACCCAATCGCACTCGCGTATGGTTCGGCCCTAGCAACGACTGCATATGCAGGTAGTGGTTGAGCTTGATGCCGCCCGGATCTCTCGATCCTTCGCGCAATCCCGCAAACTCCGGATGATCCTCGCTGAAACCACTAATCGAGTGAGCTACATGCAGACTGTCCTCGCGGGAATGCAGGTCCGCATGGCACTGCGTGCAAACCGAATCGGCCGTGGCAGTGAGCTGTAGAGAGCCCTTGTGCTCGATATGGCAAGAAATGCAAGTCGGAGTGAAACTCTGACTCGCTTGGTGGACCGGCGCGTCGTGGCACGAAAGGCAAGCTTTGTCCGCGACGTTCTGAAAATATCCCGCCTGCCGCAGATGGCACAACGCGCATTGTTTCGTAAACACTGCATGCGATCGAGACAGAGGACCAGCGCTGAAGACCCTCTGCCCACCCTGCGCATGCATCGTGCACAACCATCCCAACGCTGCCAGAGGAATCGCGCAAGAAAGCCAAAATCGCCACCGCCGCAGCCAATGCGGCCGCGCAAAGTACATCAAGTCAATGCGCCGGGCGCGTTCTTTGGTTGTGCGTATCCGTTGCATGGTTTCTCGAAGCAGTTCTCTAGTACTTCAACGCCATCACCGCATGCACGGCTCCCAGCAGCAACACGGCATACGACAAGGGAATATGCACTAACAGCCAACCATGTAGCACCAGGTGATATCTCCTCTGCTGATCGAGCTGTCGTTTTTCTTCGCAGATCGTTTCCAAATCGGCGATGGTGGAGTGCAAGGCGGCAGGCAGCAGAATCCGCAATTGTTGAAACATCCCTTTCGCTCGCAAGGGATCAGCGAGAGCCATGTCGCGCGCTCCTACTTTGTCCAGATAGGGAAGCGTCTCGCTGAGAAAAAAGTCCCGCAGCTGTCGGCTTGCATCCTCGTTGAAGCCCAACCCATCCGCCACGGTTACATCCCAATCCGTCCCGGCGCTTGCCGCTGCCGCGAGTTGGCCAACGCTGGCTCTGGAAAGCTCGCCGTCGAGCGCGTCGCAGGCGCTATCCACAAGTCGCCCGGCTTCCATGGCAAGCTGCTCGCGAACGTGATCAATCTGTTCATAGATTGTTTCCATGGGGAGCTGCGCCGTGTGGACACGAGGCATGAAGTGCTGAATCGCCGCCCCAAGAATTCCGCTCACGAACACGAGCGTGAAGATCCACATCATCACTTGCGTGAGTGGCCCGCCGAAATGGAACGCGCCGTGCAACAGAATCAGCGGATAGGAAAGGAATCCTAGCCAGAGATGCGCCCTCATCCACGTCTGCGCCCGGCCAATTCGCCACACGGGAAACTTTTTCCGCAATCCCAGCAGCCCGGCAAAAATCATGAACCCAAAACCAACGCTGCCGTAAATCAACCCAATCGCACTGCCTCCGCTCGGTCGAGGAGTTCGCAACGCGTAGGGAACATAGATCGCCGTCGCCACGCCAATCGCAACAACGGACCCGATGAACCAACCGCGATGCGTGCGATCAATGCGCAAGCTAGCCCCTCTCCGCCGATTCCTGTCGCTTTAGCAGGCCGCCGAAGAATTCCGGTGGGTTCACGCGATGCGCAGCATCATGAGGACAGGCATATACGCAACTCGGCTCCTCGTGGTCATGACACAAGTCGCACGAAGTCGCTTTCTGCCGCGTTCCGGCGATCATGCGCCCTGGGTGCTGCGGGTCGTCGAGTTCAACCGGAAAGGGATGCAGGTTAATGTTTCCGTACGGACAATTATTCGCGCACAGCCCGCAACCAATGCACCAATCTTCAATAATCACTTCCAGCGTGTTCCGCCGCCGGATCGACCCTACGGGGCAGCCAACCATACACAGAGGATCGCGGCACTGTCGGCAAGACGTAGCAACAAGATATTTATCGAACCGTAGTCCTTCGCGCACCAGTCGGCTTACACCCTGATGCGCATCCGCACACGCACGCACGCACTGATCGCAGCGGGTGCACTTCTCCAGATCCAGAACCAGCAGGCTCTGCGCTTCCATCAAGCCCTGCGCGAGAAAGGTATCGACGGGCACTTCGCCGACTTCTTGAACATGTTTCCGGTTTTCTTCCACTCGTCCGCGGGCCACGCTCTCAAGGCCCGCCCGAACTTCCGGAAACCGATCCAACATGGCCTGAAAGTCTTCGCCGGTGATGCGGACCACTTCCACGTGATCCAGCGCCGTGCACGAAGCGGTGCGCGTTCCGCCGCTCAACAGTCCGATTTCCCCGAAGAACCCGCCGCGACCCAGATACGCCAGAATCATTTCCCCGCCGGGGCGCTGCTCGGAAATCTTCACAAAGCCAATACGGATCAGATAGAAACTGTCCGCTGGATCGCCCTGGCGGCAGATTACCTGTCCCGGCTGATATCGAATCAATTCCACGCGGTCGCGCAAATGGTCAATAAAGTCCTTCGTCAGAGGCCCGAAAATCGGCACGCTCCGCAGATGCGAATCCAACGCCCGAGCCCGGTAGTTGCGCTCCAGTTGCGCACGGAAAGTTTTATTGCGTTGCAGAATGTCGAGCACATTGCGCAGCATCTCCAGCATCACGCAATCGGTCTTAGCCCGGACCGTCGCAGACCGCGGATAGTAGTTCATGCACGTCATCTCGCCGAACAAATCGCCCGGCACCAACTCGGCTACGGGGCTCCCGTAGGGCAAATCCACAGACGCATCAATCGGGATAAACGCCCGCGTCGACTCCTCGGCACGTTGGTCATCGATCCGCGGAGCCAGCAGGGAACTGAGCCGCTTGAAAAATCCCCCGCCGGAATCCTGCGTCTTGACGTGAGCAATCGGGCTGGAAAGGTAAACCTCGGCCTTGCCCTCCAGAATATAAAACGCAGTTGATCCAAAATCGCCCTCGCGGCAGATGATCTCTCCTGCACGGTAGCGCCGCTTAACAATAGCTTTTTGATTGAGTTCCAGAAACGTGCCAGACACGTTTTGGAAGATGGGCAAGTCCAAAAGATCTTCCGGATTAACGACGTCCCCGGTCCCCAGTTCGGTGCCGACAACGCGTTTGTTAGTCAGCGCCCCGGTCGGACACGAAACCATGCACTCACCGCAGGAAACGCAGGATGAATTCCCCATCGGCAGATTCGTATCAAACGCAATCCCCGCCTGATACCCTTTGCCGCGGCGTGCCAGCACCCAATTCGACCGAATGTCATCGCACCCGCGAATGCAGCGGTCGCAAAGAATGCAAGCCTCGTGATCGACGGCAATCGCCAAGGAAGAATCGTCCTTGCCGCGCGGCGTCGCCCGCTTCGGAAAGCGCGGATTCGTGACCCCAGCATCCGCCGCCAGCCGCTCCAGTTCACAATCTCCCGAGTGCTGCTCGCGCGCGCAAGGCGAAGGATGGTCCGACATCAACAACTCCACCAGCGTCCGCCGCGCGCTAATCACGCCATCGGTGCTTGTCTGCACCTTCATATTTGGCTCGCACGGACGAATGCACGAGGCCGCGTAAACCCTCTGCCCAACGTCGACAACGCAGACACGGCACACGCCGACTGGGTTCTCGTTCTGCTGATGGCACAACGTTGGAATCAGAATCCCGTTCATCCGTGCCGCATCGAACACCGTCGTGCCCGCGGGCACGCTCACGGCGAGACCGTCGATGGTCAATGCGATATCGGCAGCTTTGATCTCAGCCAAAGCACACCCCAGCCGAGCAGCGCCGCTGCTCAACGTGCTCTCTCACTAGATCTGGAAAATGCTTCATGACCGAGACAATTGGCACGGGCACCACCTGCCCCAGCCCGCAAATCGAAGTCATCTTCATCGCCGTCGACAGTTCTTCCAGCAATTGCAAATCCCCGGCTCCAGATTTTCCCTGCGTCCACGCTGTCAGCATGTCGGTCATCTTCTGGGACCCCACGCGGCAGGGAACACACTTCCCGCAGGATTCGTTGCGAAAAAATCGCACCGCATTCAGCGCCATATCCAGCATGCACCGCCCCTCGGCGCATACCACAATTGCGCCGGATCCCACCATCGAACCTGCCGCCGCGACCGCGTTCCAATCCAGCGGTAACTCCGCCATCGACGCAGGCAAATACCCAGCCGAGGGTCCCGAGGGCGCGAACGATAGCATCGCCTTCCCACCCAGAATTCCCCCGCCGTATTGATAAATTAGCTCCGAATATTTCGTCCCCATCGGCACTTCATAAATCCCAGGGCCGTTCACATCGCCGCTGATCCCCACAAACTTCATCCCCACCGACCCATTGGTCCCCTGGGCTTTGTACCACTCAATCCCGCGCGCGAGAATCGCCGTGGCAAACGTAAACGTCTCCACATTGTTGATGACGGTGGGCTTGTTCCATAATCCATTCGTCCCTGGAAACGGTGGTTTATTCCGCGGTTCCGAGCGTTTCCCCTCAATCGCCTCCAGCAGCGCGCTTTCTTCGCCGCATATGTACCCGCCAGGGCTGACAAAAATCTCTAGATCAAACGTCAGATCGCTCCCTAAAATGCCCTTTCCCAGCAACCCCTGCGAGTAGCAGCGGCCAATCTCCGCCTGCAAGATCTCTCTCGGTCCCTCGTACTCGTGTCGAATGTAGAGGATCCCCTTCCGTGCCCCCGTCACCAGCCCGGCCATGATCATCCCTTCAATCACCAACCAGGGCACCAGCTCCATGATGAAGCGGTCCTTTATCGTCCCGGGCTCGCTCTCATCCGCATTGCAGACAATATAGCGTTCCGTTCCCGGAGCATTCCGCACAATCTCCCACTTCATCCCCGTCGGAAACCCAGCCCCGCCCATCCCGCGTAGACTGCTGTTCTTCAACGTCGCAATTACGCCCGCCCAGTCTCGCGTCTCGATAAACTTACGCACCACAGCGTAGGTCGGTTTCCCTTCGTACGGATCCGACGCCACTCTGACGTTCCGCCCATCCCGAGGCTCCGCCGGAAGCTGCCGTCCCGCCAGCACATCTCGCGCCATGGCCACTGTTCCACTCGCGGTCATCTCCGGATAAATCAATTCATTCACGCAAACCGCGGGAGCCTGATCGCATCGCCCCAGGCAGGAAACATCGCGGATCACGACATCCTCCGTCCCGTGAAACGCCTGTTGCAGCGCCGCTTTCACCTCGGGTCCACCGCGGATGTGGCACGTCATATCCCCGCAAACGCGCACATCCACCCTGGGTGGCGGTGTCAGCCGGAAGTGCGGATAAAAACTGGCGACAGCATGAATCTGGCTCAGCGGAAGCTGAATCTTTCCCGCGAGCAACTGCAACTGCTCCACCGGCAGATATCCATACTCGTGTTGGATCTCGCGCAGCTCTTCAAACAAACGGAATTCTCCCTTAGCTCCGAATCATAGCGGGGAACGAACCACTTGAAACTTATCGCGCAAGGTTCCCGCCCAAACCCCCGCAGAACCACACTCTTCATTGCTTTCACGCCTGCGAATGGGTATAAGCAAAACGACTCCACAAGTGAAGGACGCTAGGGATGAAGTCGACCGGAACGTGCGCCGCACTCTGCCTGGGAGGGCTCCTCCTGGCCGCTTCCGTCGACGCGCGCTCCGCGGACACTGTCGTCGGCAAATACAACGGCGCCGGCGGTTGTGCTGCCAGTAGCTGTCACGGAAGCATTCAGCCCAAAATTGTCACTCGTGTTCCGCAAAATGAATACAGCATCTGGGCCGGACAGGATAAACACGCTCGCGCCTATCAGGTTCTTTCCAATCCTGTGTCCGTCCGCATCGGCAAAATCCTCAAGCTTGACCTTCCGCCAAACCAGGCTCCTCGCTGCCTAGCCTGCCACGCTCTGGCCATTCCACAAGAGCAACGCGCTCAAACGTTCGACATAACAGATGGCGTTACTTGCGAAAGCTGCCACGGGCCCGCTTCCGGCTGGCTCGGTCAGCACACGGTTAGAGATTGGCCGCACGAACGATCGGTAAAAGAACTGGGCATGATCGACCTGCGCGACGTGGCCGTGCGTACTCACATCTGCTTGCATTGCCACCTGGGTACTGCTGAAAAATCCGTTGATCACGAACTCATCGCCGCAGGTCACCCCGACCTGACCTTCGAACTCAACCTTTTCAGCGCAGTAATGCCGCGCCACTGGAAGGATACGAAAGATACGCCCTGGCTCGGCACAAAGGAGTGGGCCGTAGGGCAGGGAATGCAGTTGCGGGATGGCCTCGACCGTCTTGCCCGCCGCGCCCGCAGTTCCACGTGGCCGGAATTCGCCGAGTCCGATTGTTTCGCTTGCCATCACAGCCTGACCAAGCCGGAAGAAAGCTGGCGTTTGGTTTCGGACGGGTATTACGGCGATCGTAAAGTCGGAGTCCCGCCGTGGAATTCCTCGCGCTACGTCGTCTTCCGCTACGCGGCAAAGGAGGCCGATGCGGTCGCGGCCGAAAAACTTGAGTCCGAGATTGCATCCTTGGCCGCGTCCCTCAACCAGCTCAGCGGCGATCGCGAGAGAATCGCTGCCTCGGCGGAGCGGGCTTCCACTCTCGCGCACACACTCGCTGGCGAACTCAATGACCGTCCTTATGATGGCCCTTTCACCCTGCGATTGCTACGCCGGATTGCCACCGACGGCAGTCCAATCTCAGAAAAAGGCCAACGGGCAGCAGAACAAGCAGCCATGGCCCTCGACTCCCTCTTCGCCGTCTATAAGCGGAACGTGAGTCTCCCCAACGAACGCGAACTCCGCACCGCCATCGACCAACTTTTCCAGCAACTCGACAACCCCTCCGCCTATAACGCCCCCCGCTTCGCCGCGCAGATGCAGAAAGTGAGCGCGCTGCTACCGCGTACCTGAGTCATGATATCCAAGCCCACTACGCCCGAGCACCAGCGCCTCGCAGAGCCTTTTCAAGGCCATGTCGCCCCGTGGCGCAAATGGGGCCCTTACGTCAGCGAGCGTTCCTGGGGCAGCGTCCGCGAAGACTACAGCCCAGACGGCCGCGCCTGGGAATTTCTCCCCCACGACTGGGCCCGCAGCAAAGCCTATCGCTGGGGCGAAGACGGCATCGCCGGGATCTGCGACCGCTATCAACTGCTTGTGTTTGCGTTAGCGCTATGGAACGGTCGCGATCCCATCCTCAAGGAGCGCATGTTCGGCCTCTCCGGCAACGAAGGTGTCCACGGCGAGGACGTCAAGGAATACTGGTTCTATCTCGACAGCACTCCCACGCACAGCTACATGCGCATGTTGTACAAGTACCCGCAGCGCGAATACCCGTACGCCGAGCTGATCGAGAGAAACAAGCGCGACCGCCCCGGCCCCGAGCACGAACTCCTCGACACCGGCATTTTCGACGATGAACGCTACTGGGACATCGTCATCGAGTACGCCAAGGCCGACACCGAAGACATCTGCATCCGCATCGAAGCCTGCAACCGCGGACCCACAGCCGCCGAACTGCACCTGCTTCCCCACTTATGGTTTCGGAACACCTGGGCCTGGACCGAACCCGCATTAAAAGAGCCGCAAATCCGCATGGCCCCTGCCGGCCTTGATGAAATCCTTCTCCTCGCCGACGACTCGCAAGCCTCCTCACTCAGCAACCTGCAATTTCCCTACAAACTCGGCCAGCGCTATCTATACACCCCCTCCGGCGGCCGCCCGCTCTTCACCGATAACGAATCCAATGCCGAGCGCCTCTACAATTCCCCCAGCCGCAAGCCTTATGTAAAAGACGCCTTCCACCGCCACCTCATCCACAGCGAAGCCTGCGTCAACCCCGCGCTCACCGGTACGAAAGCCTGCATCGACTACAAAGTTCTTGTGCCCGCCGGAGGCTCCCACGTCCTCCGCCTACGCCTCTCCCTCACGTCGCAAATGCGTGCCCTCGAGCCCGTCGACAAAATCGTCGCTCTCCGCAAGCAGGAAGCCGACGACTTCTACGCCTCAATTCATCCTCCGCAAGCCAGCGAGGATGAAAAGCGTATTCAGCGTCAGGCCTTCGCCGGAATGCTCTGGAGCAAACAAATCTATCTCTTCGATGTCACCCGTTGGCTCGAAGGCGACAACCCCAACTCTCCTCCTCCGGAATCCCGCCAGCATTTGCGCAACCCGCATTGGCGCCACCTGAATTCCATGCGCATTCTGTCCATGCCAGACAAGTGGGAATTCCCCTGGTTCGCTGCGTGGGATCTGGCCTTCCAATGCATCACGCTATCGCTGGTCGATCCAGAATTTGCCAAGGAGAATCTTTGGCTCCTGCTCTTCGAGCAGTTCCAGCATCCAAACGGACAAATCCCAGCCTACGAGTGGGAGTTTTCCGACCTCAACCCTCCAGTCCACCCCTGGGCCTGCTGGCGCGTCTATCAGCTCGAGAAGGAACGCAACGGTAAGGGCGACACGGTTTTCCTCGAAAAATGCTTCCACAAGCTGCTCATCAACTTCGCCTGGTGGGTCAACCGCGTCGATAGCCAAGGCAATAACGTCTTCGAAGGCGGCTTCCTGGGCCTGGACAACATCGCTGTCATCGACCGCGGCGAAAAACTCCCCGACGGTGCGATTCTGGAACAATCCGACGCCACCGGATGGATGGGCCTCTTCTGTCTCTACATGATGCGCATGGCCCTGGAACTCGCCCGCACCAACCGCGTCTACGAAGGCATGGCCACCAAATTCTTCGAGCACTTCATCTACGTCGGCGCTGCCATGAAGCGGCTCGGAGGCCGCAAATACGCTCTCTGGGATGAAAAAGACGGTTTCTTCTACGACACTCTCCGCTATCCCAACGGCGAATTCCATAAATTCCGCCTACGCTCGCTCGTTGGCCTCATCCCCCTTTACGCCGTCGAAGTCCTTGAACGCGAAGACCTCGAAGCCTTTCCCACGTTCCTCAGCGACATCGAGTGGTTCATCAA
>Ga0137409_10000911_pt1 | contig 32480 bp, 32 predicted proteins | sample CZODoug1_16funga_FD_122059 | JGI IMG/M metagenome (GOLD analysis project Ga0137409, IMG submission 122059) | Vadose zone soil fungal communities from Angelo Coast Range Reserve, California, USA - CZODoug1_16fungal (Hybrid Assembly) | ecosystem: Environmental > Terrestrial > Soil > Vadose zone... | reverse complement strand
TATCGATGCCGCCTGACATGTGGCGCGGGAGGTCGGGCCGCCGCGCCAGCATCTGCGAGGGCGGGGTCCAGCTCGGCCATTCCTTTTTCGCAGAGATGCGGTGGACGCCGGACCAGCGAAAGCCGTCGCGGCCGACACCGATGCCGTAGCGAAGTGCCTGACCTTGAGGCAGGACGAGATAGAGCCGCCGCTCCGCGGTGTCTATGAAAATGGTGCCCGGTTTATATCGGCTGGCAAAGCTCACCACCTCGCGCCGAGCCGAGCTTGAGCGGCCGAGGCCGAAAAAGGAACCGCCTCCCATGACATCGCGCATGTCGAAGCCGAAAATGGAAGGAAAAATCTGGGGCCAATAATTCCACGTTTTGCATCGCTGCGTAGCAACGAGGCCAATATGCGCACGGGACCGGACAAACGTTACCCGATTGAATGGGTTTTCAAGCGTCAGGGCTTGCCGGTCGAGATCATCGCCATCGACACCGAAGCGGCTGACCTCGTCCTCCTCTTCCAGATCGACTTGCAAACGCCGACGCAGGTCTTTCGCGGCACTCACACTGGTCTGGGCTTGGTTCCAGCGTTCGGCTCGGTGCGCTTTTTCCTTTCTGTCCTCAGCGGCGAATAAGGCGTGCAACTCATCTCGAGAGCCGGACGGGTCCTTGGTCTCCGACATGAGCGCACGAGCTCGGTTGGTCGCTGACCGTCGTGTGATGAATCGAAGAGCAACCAAAACGGCCAGGAGAAGAAGTCCGAGCTCGAAGTTCACAGGGATGTGTAAGCGCTGCCTAACGGATCGCGCTTAAGCTGCGGCGCGCTGAAGAACAATTCATTCCACAATCTACGCGCGCCGCCAGCTTCAGGCGCTTGTTAGGCAGCACGCTTCGAACTAATCCGAGAGCCAGACGTGGACCCAGCGCTGGCCATTGTAAAAGTATGCCACAGCACCGTCCTCCAACGCGCCTGTCACAATACCAGGACGCTTGCTGTCGAATACCGCTAACTCGCCGGCCTCGAGTGCGACCGAGTCGTCACTCAATATCTCGGTACGCTGATACCGTCCGGGCACGAGCGCACTCACGTAATAGATTCGCCTCGGGCCCGTCGACACGTCTAGTGAATCCAAGCGGTAGGTCTGAGAATCTCCAAGAGCCACGATCAGCGGCGAGGTCGTGTCTCCAGACGGACTGAGCAGTACCGCAAAGTCGATCGTACCATCGCCGTCAAAGTCTCCCTTGGCGATGCCCAGGCAGCCGTCTCCTCCAGACCGTCGATCAGACGCGACGGCCCATGCCTCGTTATCTGATGAGACGGGGACACGGTGATGAGGGAACCGTGCTTTGAGTTGATCAGTGAGATTGGAAGGAAGCTTGTTGGCACACGCATCTTCACTGCTTGCCGGCAAAGAGTCGTGCTTCATGGCGACGAGGGGCACAGGTGCCGATGTGCTGTCCTGCGCAGCTCGCCCTGAGTCGCGACCACAGGCGATGGATAGAGACATTGCCAGGAGGCCGAGGGAGGTTTTCATCTCGGTGTGCTGCCTAACGGGAATTGGACTGAACTGTCTTAAACGTTTCGTAACCCATAGCCCCCTGCCTATCCTCTGAGTACGAGCACACATCAACGAAATAGGCCGGTCAGCCTAAACGCAATATCACTGCATCAAACAAAAAAGCAGGCGCGGTAGGTGATCAGTCTACCGCGCCTCACTGACTTACCCATCACGCCGCCTTCGGCGTCTGACTACCGCCCTCGCCCGCTGCCTGCCCCTTGGGCTTGAACGGCCCCAGCACGTTGCGCGCGCTGGCCCACGCACCCATCAGCTCAGCATCGTCGCCGAACCGATACTGCACGACGCCGTCGAGCAACTGCACCTGCTCGGCGATCTCGGCGGCCACGGCTGCCAGATCGGCGCTTGCACCCACATGCTCGCGCCGGCCCTCCCGGGTCGCCTCGAGCGACCGCTCCAGCTCACCCAGCGACTTGCCGAGGTCGTCCACCACCTGCGGCGACATCCCGAGACTGACCAGCACATCCTTCTGTGCCGTCGCCTTCTCCAGCGTCGCCTGGGCAGCGGTGACCAACGCCTTGTCACTGGCGTTCGAGGGCGGCAACGGGAACTGGCGCCCGTTGCAGCAGCTCCTCGAGCTTCGCCAGCCCGAGACCCTCTCCTACTCCGTCTGTCTTGTGGGCCCGCAAGAAATCCCGGACCCGCTCGGCCATTTCTAGCCGCCTGCGTAACTGCGCCCGCATACAACCTCCCTTCCCCTGCGTTCCCCCTCGCCCGCAGGGAGAGGGGGTCAGGGGGTGAGGACGGCACGGCGTCGGAGTCCGTGCCAGGAATTTGGAAATCTGCCGACGCCCCACGGTGCTTGCGCAAATCGTTCCACAACGACCGTGCGTGATTTGACGGGGACGGTGTCATTCGCCGAGGACAATGATCGCGACTATTAGCGGCCGTCTTGAGAAAAGCTTGCAAGGGCGCGCCGAACAGTGTCCACGCATTTCGACACGCTGTGCGCGGATTCCTATCGGGGGCGCTCGTGCAGTGCCTCGAAGTCGGCGCACCGCGGCGCAGAGCGCGTGTTTCGCTCATCGAGGTCACCGGATCGCGGCCCGATGCCTCCGGTTTGTGGAATTGAGGACACGCGCGATGGAACGAGGTTCCCGGATTCCTGTATTGCGTCCCCGGGCGCCGCGCGGCGGAGCCTGTTTTATCAATTCTGGAAGCGGCTCACGGAAATGCGGGGTCTAGATCTCCCAATTCGAAAACAGCACGCCTTGGGCAGCGTGGCGTTCGGGGTGGTTCTCGTACGTCATCCGCAGATCCGTCCAGCGCACGCGATAGCCGCGCGCGATCAGACGCCGGAACGCCTCGGCATACTTGGTCTGACAGCGCACCGCGATGCGGCGGATGCCGGCCTTGGCCGCCGCGGATTCAACCGCAGCAATCGCGGCGTCGAACGCCGCATCGTTGCGGGCGGCGAGCTTGAGCACCCGCACCTCGTCCCGCGTGCGACTGTCGGCGAGCGGCGCCGAGTGCCACACGGCCATGGCATCGAGCCCTGTGTCCCCCTCGACGAGCGACGTATCGCCCAGACCGAGCTCCGCGGTCAGCAGGATCTCGCGCGAGAAGTCGATGCCGGACACGAGGTCGCTCACGAGCGTGCGGCCCGCCGCCATCGCCGCCTCCTTCTCAGCGGCTGGGCGACGCGACAGCAGCACCGGCGCGGGGTGACCGCGCGTCGCGATCTCGTTGGTCAACGTCACGGTCAGGTATGCGGGAATGAACCCCAGCCGGGCGTAGAAGCCGATGTTCTCCGGGGTGCGCGGCATCGTCTCGAGGCCCAGCGTCGTGATGCCGCGGTCGATCAGCCAGTCGGCGGCGGTGCGCACGATCGTCTTCCCCACCCCGGTGCTTTGCCGGTCGGGGCGGACGGCGAGCGGCCCCATCCACCCTTCCACACCGGCCTGATGCGCGACGTTGAACGCGGCGATGTCCTCGTGCTCGTCGCGCCACACCATCGCGCCCTCGCCGGCATCGAGCAGCGCGTAGCGCCAGACCAGCGGATTGAGCTGCGGCACCCGGACGCCGATGAGCCCGTCGCGGCGGTAGCGGTCGGTAAACGATTCCGCAAAGACGCGGTTCAGCGCCTCGATGTCGCGCTCGGTGGCGCGCTCGGGGCCCGTTACGCGGGTGTCAGGCAGCCACGCTCGCATCGGGCGGTCCCAGGGTTGCAGTGTCGTCGCGCACGGCGCTCGCGCCGGTAGTGGCATCGTACGTCACGCGAATGACGCGGTCCAGCCCGTCGCGTACCTGCTCGATGTGCGTGATGAGAATGACCTGCGGGAAACGGTCGCCGAGGCGGCGCAAGAGCGCCAGCACGTGCTGGCGCCGCGATTCGTCGAGCGAGCCGAAGATCTCATCCAGCACCAGCAGCGACAGCGGCTGGCCCGCGCGCTCGGCGATCATCTGCGAGATCGCCAGGCGCAGCACGAGATTGGCGATGTCCTCTTCGCCGCCCGAGATCACCGGCTTGGGCACCCCCTCGTCGAGCACGACCACGCGATAGTCCTCGTCCAGATCGACTTCGTCGTAGCGACCGTCGGTGAGGTCCGCGAGGAAGCCGGAGGCCAGCGCACCGATCTCCGGCCGCATGGCGGCGTTCAGCTCGGCCCGCAGATCGGAGAACGCGCGATCGAGCTCGTTGTGCAGCCGCAGCTCGACTTTGCGGTCGGCGATGGTGCGCTCGCGCGCCGCGCGCTCGGCCGCGCGGCGTTCCGTGTCGCGCACTGCACTCTCGGCCGCGACCAGCTCGCCGCGCGTCTCGGCGACGGCCAGCTCGGCGGCGCGCAATGCATGCGCCGCGCGGTCGTGCCGCTCGCGTGCCGCCTGGAATTTCGGCTCCGAGAACCCCTGTGCCTTCACCGCATCCGCCAGCTGTTTGACGTGTTCTTCCCGTGCCGACAACGCTTTCTCCGCCAACTCCGCCTCACCGACCAGAGCCTCGGCGCGGTCGGCGCGCGCGGAGAGCGCGGCCGCCTGTAACGCCACCGGTTCGAGCCGGGCCAGCTCCGTGCGCACGGCGTTGTGCCGCTCCGCATTGTACCCGGCATCCCGCGCGGCTACCCGCCGCTCGATCTCCTGCGTGCGCTTCGCGAGGCCGGCCCGCTCTTTCTGAATCCTGCTCCGCTCGGTTGCTTGTGCACGGAGGTTGCCTTCCCGCTCGCTCGCCTGCCGCGCCTCCTCACGCAGCGCGTCGCGGGCGGCCTCTGCCTGCGTCACGGCCGCCGGGGGCGCCGCCAATTGCTCGATGCGCTGCTTGAAGTACGTCCCGTCAGTGACGATGACGTCGAGCTGGCTGTTCAGCACATCCAGCACGGCGCGATGCTCCACGCCAAGCGGCCGCAGGCAGGTCGGGCATTGTCCCTCAGGACCGAGGCGCTCGATCTTGTCACGCTGATCCTTGACCTCGTCGTGCTGCTTGAGCAGCTCGGCGCGACGGGTATTGGCGTACTCCTTCTCGCGGACCCATGCGCCCAGTTGTTCTCCAGCGACCTTGTCCGCCGCTTCCAGCCGTTCTGCGAGCGCGCGCGCCTCGCCGCTCGCCCGCGCGAGCGCTGCCTCGGCGTCGGCCAGCTCCGCGATGCGACGGTCCAGCACGTTCAGGTTGCGGGTCAGCTCGGTGACCTTCGCCTGCTCCTCGCGACGGGCGGCATCTTCCCGGTGCAGCCGCTCGAGCTCGACGAGCTCGGCCTTGAGCCTGGTGATCGGCGCGACCTCGGCGTCGAGCTTGCGCAGCTCCTCGCGCGCGGCGAGCGCCTCGGCCAGCTCCTTGTCGAGCCGCTGAAATTCCTGGCGCGCCACCACCACGCCCTGCTCGGCTACGCGCAGGTCGCCGTGGAGCGAGAACGTACGCTCACGCCGCTCGACCCATTGCTGCCAGCGCGGCTCTTCGTCCGCCAGGGCCTGCTGTGCCTTGGTGCGATCGTTCGCCGCCGCGGTGGCGGCTTTGCGGGCGTCAACCAGCCGCGCTTCCGCAGCTTTGCGCTCTTTCTCGAGCTCGGCCTGGGGGGGCAGTCCCGTCTCGAGGCCATCGACTTCGTGACCGAGCGCGTTGCGGCGCTCGCGGATGCGCTCCTGGGCGATCGTGAGCTGCTCGTGGCGCAACACGCGTGAGAGGAAGGCGGCACGCTCGGGACGCGTGGCGTCCGCCAGCACCGCCAGCTCTTTCTGACCCGTGAAATAGGTGTTGAAGAACTCGCCGTGCGTCATGCCAAGCACGCGCTGCAGCCGGCCCGACACCTCTTTCAGAGAATTGGCAACGACGACGCCGTCCTGATAGAGCTCGGCATTGTTGAGCCCCCGCTCCACGCGGTAGGCATGCGTGCCGAGTCCGAATTCCAGCTCCACGCGCACGGCCGCGCGTGCCTTGGCGCGCAGGTTGCGGATAGAGTCCTTGTCACCGCGCGCCGCCGGATTGCCGTAGATGGCCCACGCGATCGCCTCGAGCAACGAGGTCTTGCCCGAGCCGTTGGGCCCGATGATCCCCGTGATACCGTCGCCAAATACGATTTCGGTATCGGCGTGCTGGCGGAAATTGACGAGCCGCAGCCGCTGCAGCTTCATGTGGACGGTGGCTCGGCGGTCTCGAGGTACTCCACGCCGAGCTTCACGAAGGTTTCGCGATTCAATTCCGCATCGAGCGGCCGGCGGCCGAGGAAATCGCGGACGGTCTCAGTGAGCGTCTGGCGCTTCGTACCGGCACCGGCCGCGCCGACCACGCGCTGTGATTCCGGGCGGCGCAGCTCGAGCTGGAAGTTCAGCGCGCGGGCCTTGTACCCGCGGATCGCGGCGTGATCCAGATCGCGGGCGACCGCGCGCTCCACGTCCCACACCACGAGCCGGACGATCTGATCGTCGATCTTGGCGGCGCTCACGCGCTCGGCGATTTGCGCATCGATCTCCTTCGCGCTCAGGCCGGCGCCCTGAATAAAGGGGAGGTCGATGTGACGACGCGACGGTGCGATAGAGCGGAACGCGACGCGGGCACCGGGCAGGTCCACGAGCAGATACCCTTTGCCAACACGCTCCTTTTTCCCCTTGGCTCCGGTTCGCTGCGCGGCTTCGTCCTGGAGCTGGCCCCAGGGATTGGGCGGCAGGTAGTCGAGGCTGCCGGAGTACCAGGCATTGGTGGCCACCGACTGTGCCGTGTGATAGTGGCCCAACGCGATGTAATCCCATTTCTCGGGCGCGAGAATCTCACGCGACAACTCCGCCCCGCCGTATTCCATCGTGCCGCGTTCTTCCCCCAACCCGCCGTACACGCCATGCGTAACGAGCACGTTCAGCGTCGGTCCCCCCGCCTCTGGGCGGAGGGCGGGACGCTCCGCCTGGGCGAGCGCTTGTTGTGGGACGGCGAGCACCGCACAGTCGAGCTTGGGCAGGACGATGCGGCGAGCCTCCTCGACCGCGACCTCGACCCCGAGGGCTTCGTAGAGACGCAGGATCGCGCCGGTTTCGGTCGAGCGGGGCGTGTCATGCTCGCCGGCGATCACGACGATGGGCGTTTCCGCCAAACCCGCGCGCAACCGATGGAATTGGCGGAAGCAGAACAAGATCGCGGCGTTGGTGGGCCGCACCGAGTGAAACACGTCACCCGCGATGACGATCAGCTGGGGCTTCTGCTCCAGGAGATCGTCCACCGCCCGGCGAAACGCTTCCGCGACATCCCATTCACGCTGATTGATGCCCTTGGGTGTCTGCCGGTCGAACTGGCGGAAGCCGAGGTGCAGGTCGGCGAGGTGCGCGAGTTTCAAAAGGCGTCCAAGGGCAGGCCGCCCATCTCAGTAGGGCTCGTCGGATATGGGGTTGAGCGGCGGCACCGCGTGGTGCTCTCGCGGGACAGCGCTCTGGGGTGCGACGCGGGCTCCCAGCACCTTCCGAAAATAGGCGAGCACGTCATCGGGGCGCGTGCGCCGCACCGCCGCGAGCGCTCGACGCACGTCGTCCTGCTCCCGGTCGGCGATCAGGTCTTTGACCTGGTTCGGCCGGACACGGCGATCCAGCCGGACGAGGTGGCGCACCACCGCATCCTCGAACGGCACGTCCGCCGCCGGCGGAAACCGCTCGACGCCGTCCCGCCCCCGCAGCACCGGCGGCTTCGGGAAGCGCACGAAGATCGGCTGGGTGAAGTGCGGATGCCGCACCATCAGCTCGCCGATGGGAAGGGTCGCCAGCTTGCTCTTGATCGCGGGCGTGAGCACCTGGTACCCGGGGGTCGCGAGCTCATCCATGTCCATGCGGCCGAACAGCTGCGTCCCGGCGTTGCCCACCACGCGCCGATGCACCTGCGAGCGGAACTGCTCCGCGCCGAACAGGACCAGGCCGAGGTAGCGTCCGCGCTCGGAGATGTCGAGCAGCATTTTTTTCACGTAGGTCTCGGGACCGTCGCCGGGGGCGTACTTGTTGAGCTCGTCGACGAACACGACGACGGCGTCCACACCCAGCTCCCGCCGCTCCAGCTGCTCGCGCAGTTTCGACACGACGCGCGCGAACACGAGATCCTGCCCCAGCGGGTCGACGTTGGCGATATCGATGACGTAGACGGACCTGTCCTCGAACTCGTTCCAGGGCAGGTCGCTGGACGGCCCGTCGTCGGTCACGAGGCCTTTGCAGCGCGTCGAGATGTTCAGCAGCCGGTTGCGGACCTTGCGCATCGTGGCGATGTGATGCGTGCGCCACGTGTCGCCGCGGCCACCCGAGATGACCTCCAGGCCATCGAAGATTGACCGGAACAGCCGGTCCAGATCTGCGAACGTCTGCACGCGATGCGTCGTGCCGAATCCATCGTCGAACGTCCTCCCCAGCACCCGATCGCGCAGGTAATCGATGAACGCGTCGGCCTTGGCGTCGATGTCGTCGCGATTGAGCAGCACTTCGGCGTAATCGACCACCTCCTGCAATCCCCACGTGAGCGGCTCGACGTCGTCCACCAGATCGGGGTGCGTGCGCAGGGTGTTCAGGTTCACCCCGTCCGCCTTCAGCGGCGCGTACAGGTGAACGCGTTCGAAGGGCGTCGACGGCACACCGAGGCGTTCGTAGCGCTGCCGATCTTCGTCGCTCAAGTCGCCCGGTTGATCGAGGAAGCAGAGATCGGGGCCTTTGACGTTGAAGCAGAGCGCGGCGACGCGGCCCTTGTGCGCCGGAAAGTGCGCAAAGATTGAAGCGAGCAGGAACTCGACGGCGCTCGTCTTCGTCGCCAACCCTGAGACACCCGAGATGTTGAGGTGCGCCGCTTCGGGGCCGAGCAGGAAGTCGGCGTCGAGGTACACCGGCGCGTCTCGGCCGGCGGAGGTGTAGAGGCCGACGGGGATGGCCGTTGGCGTCGCCGAATACAGGAACCCATCCATGCGGAGCGCCTGCGCGACGTCCGCATCATCGGCCAGGAAGACCTGACCCAGTGGCACCGGTTGCAGCGGCTCTTCCGGTGTCTGCCGCAGCACGGCCGCTGTCCAGTAACGGATCTGCTGGCGGGCCGTGGGTGCGTCTGCCGCTCGGGTGGGATCGCCCTCGGCGCCGACGACGTCGTGTAGCGGCGTCGCCAGGTCCGAGTACGCAAACCCCTCAGTCACCACGGCGTACACCACGCGTTCTGCTCCCTGCTCCGTGCTCCCTGCCGTGACTTTTACGATCGCACCGATCCCGATGCTGGTTTCGGTCGCCGTCCAGAAGTGGAATTGGTGCGGCGTCGACGGCTTCAGCTCGGTGGCGACGACGCGGCCGATCGGATTCGCATCGGGGGGGGGCCGCGCGATCATGTGCCGGTCCGCGGCAGCCGCGACGCTCGATGCGACCGAATATCCCGGGGAGCTAGGGCCTTCAGATACTCTTCCACGTGATGTAAAGGATACAACAGCCGGTCCCAGCGTGCGGCCGGTGTCGCGAGCGGCGCGCGCTCGGCGAAGAGCCAGCCGCTCAGGTCCGAAGCACGCGCCACGGTGTCGGGGTGCGCGCGCGCTTCGATGCGCAGCAGCCCGTAGAACAGGTCGTTCCCTTCCCACGGCCAGAGTCGCAGGTACCAGGAGTACACTTCCGTTCGCGTGTGCCCGCCGCGCACGGCGAACACGCTGGTGCGATGACCGGCGGGCAGCGTCAACGCGCGTTCAAGGCCCCTGCCCTCCAAAAACTGCGCGCCGTGACTCTTGATGACGCCCAACGCGCCCGGATGCCGCGCCACGCTGGGGGATCGCGACAGGAGTCCGTCGAGCACCAGCCACTCGTCGGCGCCGAGTTTGTCGATGCACGCCTCGGCGATCTCGCGCTCGAGGTGCGCGCGCACGCGTCGCACCGTGGACTCGACCTGCTCGAGATAGCGGGCGGGCTGACCCGCCAACGCTCCGTCCATCGGTTCGACGTCAGCGCCGGATTGCTCCAGGATCTGGCGCAGCGCGGGACTCATGCTCTGGAGCGGGGCGATCGCAAAGGCGCGGCTGCGCTCGGCGCTCGTGTGCAGGACGCCGTGTTTATCGCGCCGCCGCACCGCAGCCGCGACGAAGGCACTGACGACCTGCGCGACGCCGTCGTAGGCGACGACGTGCCAGCGCTCGATCCCGTTCAGAAAGGAGACCGCTGCGGGAATCTGCGCGTTGTGATCACCAACTGGATGGGTTTCAAGCTCCGATCCTTCTACGAGATCTGCGTGATCAGCGGCTCCGGGCTCGTCGCCCTTGCCGCCGCTGCCAGGGACGGCGCCGGCGGCGATGAGCGCCTGCCACCACGTCATGCGCTGTCCTTCGTTTTCACGCCGATAACCAGCCCATCCCGCACGGGGATGATCGTCGCGACCAGGCGTGGATCATGCGCGGCCAGCTCATTGAACGCCCGCACGCCGAGTGCATTGGGGGACCGATCGTCGGGATCGATCGCCGCTCCGTGAAAGAACGCGTTGTCGCAGAGCAGCAGGCCGCCGCGCCGCAGCAGTTTCATGCCCCACTCGAAATACTGGGGGAGCGGTTCCTTATCGGCGTCGATGAAAACCGCGTCAAAGCCGGGCGGCAGCCGCGGCAGCACGTCGAGCGCCGACCCTTCGATGAGCTGCACACGGCCGTGCAGGCGGGCGAGATCGAACGAGTCGCGGGCTATTTTCGCGTGCTTGGGGTCTCTTTCAATCGTCGTCAGCTCGCCCCCTGGAGGCAATGCGCGCGCGAGCCAGACGCCGCTGTAGCCGCCGAGCGAGCCAATCTCGAGCACGCGCTTCGCCTGGATCGCGAGGAGCAGCACGTTCAGCAGCTTGCCTTCTTCAGGCGAGACGTTGATCGCCGGAAGATTCTCGGCGGCATGCCGGGCGCGGATTTTTGAGAGAATCGGGTCTTCAGCGGCGAACAGCTCGGTGACGTAGCGCTCGAATCGTTCGTCCACTACGCCGTAGCTTCGACGTTGGGGAATGGTGGGACCTCCAACAGCCACAGTCCGGCGAGCCGCGATTGTTTGTCCATCTCCACCAGCATGTGATCGGCCACGCGCACCACCGTCGCGGGCTTCTGACGTCCCACGCGGATGTGAAAGACCGACTCAGCCTGATTCTTGTCGACGGTGAGCGGCGTATCGACTTCCACGGCTGCCACGCCAGGTTGGGACTGGCGACCGGGAAACGTGACCTGACCGTCCTTTGAGGCCGCCGGCGGCGCGAGCGACGCAACGGTCCGCACGTCATCGGGCCACGTCACGACGTCGAGGCCGCGCAGCGCGCCACCAGCGACGTCGATGACGACAAAGGATCCGTCCCCGCCTTCGAGATCCACGGTGCCGTTCATCCCGTTCCCTTTCGCGACACCTTTGCAGGCAACGGTCAGAATATCTGTCTCAGGATCCCAGCGGTACGACACCTTGGGCAGTTTGCCGTTCAGCGGCTCGATGCGTGCTTCGAAGTGCATGCAGTTGTGCGCCTTCCCGCGCGAGTAAGGCTCGGGTAATATAGCTGCACGATGGAACGACGCGAGTTCTTGACGCTGGCGGGGACGGTTGCCGTAGGGACCGCAATGCAAAATGGGGAAGTCGGAATGCGAAATGGACTAGCTGAGCCAATTTCGCATTCCCCATTTCGCGTTTCGCATTCACAGACTCCCACCCTCGGCCCCGCCGTTTTCGCCCAGCGCATCGAGCGCCTCCAGGCAGAGCTCAAGACCCGCAAACTCGATCTCTACGTCGCCGAGCCCGGCACAAATTTCCAATACCTGACCGGCTACAACCCCGGCCGCAGCGAACGTCTCATCCTGTTGATGATTCCCGTATCGGGCACGCCCGCGGTCGTTTGCCCTTCCTTTGAAGTCGAGCGCCTCAAGCGCAACAGCGCGATCACCGATGTGCGAGGCTGGGAAGAGCAACAGGATCCGTGGGGGCTCGTGAAAACGGCGGGCCGTGAGATGAAGCCGGCGCATCGCAACGGAACGGCCGCGGTCGAGCCCTCCACGTCCTACCAGAGCTTTCTGCGCCTGGAAGACGGGCTCGGCGGCTGGAAGTTCGTCGAGGGCGGCGCGATCACCGAGCGGCTCCGTATCATCAAGAGTCCCGAGGAAATCGCGCTGATCCGGCGCGCCATCGCCGCCACCGAGGCGTCGATCGCCGCGACGTTCTCCCAACTTGCGGTCGGCATGACCGAGCGCGACGTGGCCACCACCCTGTCCCGGGAAATGAGCAACCGCGGCTCGCCGGGCGGCGGGCTCGTCCAGTTCGGACCCTCCAGCGCGCTGCCGCATGGCGGCCCCTCGGCGGGTCAGCTCGCGCGAGAGACGGTCGTCCTCATCGACGCGGGGTCGCGCATCGAAGGGTACACATCCGATATCACGCGGACGATCTGGTTCGGCGATGCGCCTGCCGCCGAGTTCAAGAAGGTCTACAACCTCGTGCACGATGCGCAGACGGCGGCGATCGAGACGGGAAAGCCGTTTACCACGCAGTGTCAGGAGCTGGACCGCGCCGCGCGCAAAGTCATCACGGACGGGGGCTACGGGCAGTACTTCACCCATCGGCTTGGGCACGGCATGGGGATGGACGGCCACGAAGCACCGTACATGGTGGAAGGGAACGAGACGCGGATCGAGCCTGGGATGGTGTTTACCGACGAACCGGGGATCTATCAGCTCAACAAGTTCGGCGTCCGCATAGAAGATGACTGCCTGATGACCGACAATGGCATCGAGGTCCTCTCACACCGCGCGACGAAGCTTTAGTCCCCCAGCTTTCTCGCAAAAGTCACGATTCGATCCAGCGCCTGTTTGATTGAGTCCGTAGCAGCCGCGTAAGACAGCCTCACCCACCGGTCATCACCGAAGGCAGCACCCGGAACGAGGGCGACGCCGCTCTGCGTTATCAGACGAGTGCAGAAGTCCGTGCCCGTGATCTTCCCGAACGAATCCACCCTAAAGAAGAAGTAGAAGGCGCCGAGCGGGTCGACGAACTCGCAGCCGGGCAGGTCCTGCCGGAAGCGCGCCACGACGAGGTCGCGGCGCTTGCGGAACTCGCCCACCATGCGATTGACGTCCTGCTCGACGCGCTCGTCGCCGAGCGCGGCCGCGGCGGCGAATTGGGCGGGGTGATTCGCCCCGGTCGTCGTGTGTGACTGCAGCGCCGCCATCGCCTTCGCGATCCTGGCCGGGGCGAGCGCAAAGCCGATGCGCCAGCCGGTCATCGCGTACGTCTTGCTGACGCCGGTGATCAGCACGACGCGCTCGAGCAGGTCGTCGGGCAGGTCGAGGAACGACGGCGCCGGCCCGGTGCCGTAGTGAATGCGCCGATAGATCTCGTCCGCAATCACCCACACCTTCTTCGCCTTGGCCCACTGCGCGATCGCGCGAATCTCGGCGTGCGTATAAACGGCGCCCGTCGGGTTACAGGGCGAGCAGAGAATGAGGCCGGTGGCACCGGGCAGCATCCGCTCCAGATCCTTCACGCTCGCCTTGAGGCTCCACTCGGGGTCCCCGGCGATCATCACGGGTCGAGCGCGCGCCAGATGCACGATCTGCGGATAGGAGACCCAGGCCGGCGCCGGGATTGCCACGACGTCGCCCGGACCGAACAGCGTGAAGCAGGCGTTGAACAGCGACTGCTTGGAGCCGTTCGACACGACGATGTGATCCGCGTTCACGGGGCGGCCGCCCGACAGCAGCGACAAATGCGTTGCCGCCGCGGCGCGCAGCTCCAGAATGCCTTCATTCGCCGAGTAATGCGTCTTGCCGTCCTTGATCGCGCGAATCCCGGCCTCGGCGGGAATCGGCGGCGTCGGGAAATCGGGCTCCCCCGCCCCCAGGTCGATGACGTCCTCGCCTGCGGCTTTGCGCCGCTTGGCCTCCGCGGAAATCGCGATGGTCGCGGACGTCTCGAGGTGCTGCAGGTTCGCGGAGAGACCGTCGGTCATCGTGGAATTCGCCCTGTCAGGTGGAGATCGTTGCGCATCGGGTCCCCGGAAGCTAGCATGCGCATCGTAAAGTCGCCCTTTGACAATCGAGGCTCGTGTGCGGCATGTCGTGGTCGTGACCCCTCCCGCGATGGAGCAAGCGGGAAAGGCGTGGGAGTTGATGGATCCGCATTCCGTCATTGTGTGCGCGGATCATGAGCACGCCATGCATTGGGCGGACGCCGCACCGGCCGAGCTCCCCGTTCATGCCGTTACCGGCCTGGCCCGCACCGCGGCCCTCCTCAAGGACGGGCGGGTCGGCGTCCTTGCCGGCTCCCCAGCCGACCTGGCCGCGCTCGTCGCACGCTCCGCTCTCAAGCTGGAAACCATCGAAACGATCGTCATTGCCTGGCCCGAGAGCTTTAGCGATCAGCTGGACACGCTGCTCGCCGAGGCTCCGAACGCGCGGCGCGTCATTCTCAGCTGGAATCCCTCAGCCCTCGAGGAGTTTTTCGAGCGCCATGCGCGCCGACCCGAGATCATCGGCGACATGCCGCTCGACGACGTCGGGCGACCGCTGGGGCCCGTCACCAGCGCGCGGTACGCCATCGTCGCCGCCGGACGCAAACGCTTTGGGGACGTACTCGATGCGCTGAAGTCGGTGCGACCCTACGTCTGGTTTGGTGGTCCGGTCGCAGCGCCGCCGGAAACTCCCGACGCGGTCGTGGCCGCCGTGCTTCCCACGCGAGATGAGCTGCGGCTACTGGCCGCCATTGCGCAGCCCACGCTGGTGGCACTCGCCTCGCAGCTGCCATACCTCCGGTCCATCGCCACGTTGAGTCCGCTCGCACTGCCGTCGCCGGCGGATCGCGCGCAGGATCGGAACGCGCAATTGCGGGCGCAGGTCTCCGCACGGCTGCGGCAGGGTGACGTCGATGCAGAGCTGGCTGTACTCGCGCCGCTGTTCGAAGAGCACGCTCCCGCGATGGTGGCAGCCGCGCTGCTTGCCATCAGCCGCCAGCCGTCAATCGTCCCTCCAGCCGCGCCGGTCGCCGAGCCGCCGGCGGGATGGGCGAAGGTCTTTGTGACAGTCGGAAGGAAGGACAACGCGAGCGCCAAGGATCTCGTGGGCGCGTTGATCAAGGAAGTCGGACTCCAGAAGGGTCAAATCGGGAAAATCGATGTGCGGGAAACGTTTTCGCTCGTCGAAGTCGCGGCGCAGGTGGCCGATGAAGCCGTGCGGCGTCTCACGGGTGTCACGATCCGCGGACGCCGGATCGCCGCACGGCCCGATCGGGGTTGACGCCGACTACTTCTTGTTGTTGACCGCCTGCTTCAGCTGTTTCCCGGCGCGAAATGCCGGAGCAATCGACGCCTTGATCTGAATGACGCTGCCCGTCTTCGGGTTGCGACCCATCCTTGCGGCGCGCTTGCGTGCCTCGAAATTGCCGAAGCCGGTGATCTGCACCTTCGAGCCCTTCTTCAACTCTGTGGCGATGATGCCCTTGTCGTCGAAGAGTGCCTCAACAGTGCGCGTGGCATCGGCCTTCGACATCTTGGTGCGCATGGCCAACGCGGAGGTGAGTTCTGCCTTGTTCACTGCGGTCTCCTTGATGGGGGGGCGCGAAAACCCGCATAGATACTGGCAGAACTATGGGATATCCCCCGGAAATCCGCAAGTTTGCTGGACTTTCTCGACTCACCCCTCCCCGGGAAGGCGTTGCTGACCGGGGCGGTCGCCGTGTAACGTGAGGGCCCATGTTTCAACAAGCCAATCGCCCAGGGTGGGTTGAAGTCATCTCCGGCGTGATGTTCAGCGGCAAGTCCGAAGAGCTGATCCGCCGGGTGCGCCGCGCCGTTATCGCCCGCAAGCAAGTGCAAGTCTTTAAGTCGCATCTAGATGCGCGCTACGCCGGGCTGTTCTCGGTGTCCTCGCACGACGGCGTGACGGTCGAAGCGGAGCCTGTCGATTCCGCCGAAGAGATCGCGCGCCGGCTGCGCGACACCACGGAAGTTGTCGCCGTGGACGAAGCCCAGTTCCTGGACGACGGCATCATCGACCTGGCGAACCGGCTCGCCGATCGGGGGGTGCGGGTGATTCTCGCCGGCACCGATGTCGATTTCCGCGGTCAGCCGTTCGGTCCCATGGCGACGCTCATGTGCATCGCCGAGGTGGTGGACAAGTTCCAGGCGATCTGCGTCGTCTGCGGCGGCCCGGCGACCCGCAATCAACGGCTCGTCAACGGCAAACCGGCGCTGTGGGACAGTCCGATCATCATGGTGGGGGGGCGGGAGTCGTATGAGGCGAGATGCAGACATTGTCACAAAGTTCCCAAGCAAGATGAGGATCAAACTGCACTGCTCTAAATGCGGAATGCGAAATGCGGAATGCGAAATTGACGCTTCCAATTCCATTTCACATTCCACATTCCGCATTTCGCATTAGGCATGCTCAACGTCGGCCTCACCGGCAATATCGCCGCGGGCAAATCGACAGTGGTGGAGCTCTTCAAGAAATGGGGGGCCACCGTCATCGACGCCGACGCACTCGCCCGGGAAGCGCAGGCGCCCGGCAGCGCCGTCCTCGCCGCCATCGCGAAACGGTTCGGGACCAACGTGTTGGCCTCCGACGGCACCCTGGACCGCGCCGGGCTACGCGCCAAAGTCATGGGCGACGACGCGGCCCTCACCGCGCTGAACGCCATCGTTCATCCGGCCGTGCAGCAACGGCGGCTCGAGCTGCAGCGAGCGGCGCGCGAGCGGGGCGACGCCATCGTCGTGAACGACATTCCCCTGCTGTTCGAGGTCCTCGATCCCGCGCAGTTCGACGCGGTGGTCCTCGTGGACGCTCCGGCGGCGCTGCGGCGCACCCGCTTGCGTGCCCTGCGCGGCCTGTCGAACGAGGAAGCCGATCGCATGATCGCTGCACAGATGTCGGCGGAACGCAAGCGCGCACAGAGCCAGTACGTGATCGAGAATAACGGAACTCTCAAGGAGCTCGAGGCGCAGGCGCAGGCGGTGTTTGCGGAGCTGCGCAAACGAGCCGCGAGGACGGGCGTCCAGAACGAGGCGCCCGGCCAGAGGCTGCTGCTGTGCGCCACGGACGCGAGGGACTCGGCGGCCGTGCTTCACGCCATCGAGCGCCGCTACAGCGACGCCGGCATGCGAGTCGAGCACGTGACCGTGAAGGCGCTGCCGAAAGCATTGCGTGCCGCGACGCCGCTCTCGATCGTCGCGACGGCCGCCGCGAGTGACGGGGCTCGCGCTGGGTGGGACGGCGCCGTACCGCCCCGACCCTGCCGGCTCTACCATCTCTCTCCCGATCCCGATCCGGTGGCCGTGCGGCTCGATTTGCGGCCCTGGGGTTTCGACCGCGTCGCGCTCAGTGAGGAGGATGGCGCAGGGCTGGCGCCCCGAGCGGACCTGTTGTAGGCTCCGCACCCATGTCGAGCATCCCCAAAGACCTGCGGTATACCAAGGATCACGAGTGGGTGCGGGAAAGCGACGACCCGCAGGTGGTGGAAGTCGGCATTACCGATTACGCGCAGGGCGAGCTGGGGGATGTCGTGTTCGTGGAGCAGCCCAAGGCCGCAGCGGCATTCAAGCAGCGCGACGTCTTCGGCACGATCGAGGCGGTCAAGGCGGTCTCCGAGCTGTACTCGCCGGTGTCGGGCACGATCGTCGAAACCAATAAGGCACTCGAGCAGGATCCCGCGCTGGTGAATCGCGATCCCTACGGCAAGGGCTGGATGGTCAAGGTGAAGCTCAAGGATCGCAAAGAATTGGAGGGGCTGCTCCGCGCCGACGCGTACGCGAAGCATGTGGGAGAGTGAAAGCGACATTCCACGGACATGCCTGTTTTGTCTTGGAGCGGGACGGTAAACGCGTCATCATCGACCCTTTCCTCACCGGTAACCCCGCCGCCGACATCGGACCGGACAAGCTCCCCAAACTCGACGCCATCTTGCTCTCGCACGGTCATGGGGATCACCTCGGCGACGCCGTCGCCCTGTCGCAGCGGCATAAGGCGACGATCGTCGCCACGTATGAGCTGGCGCAGTTCTGCGCCGATCAGGGCGCGACGAGCCACGGCATGCACATCGGGGGAGCGCACCAGTTTCCCTTCGGCAAGGTGAAGCTCGTGCCGGCCTTCCACGGCGGCCGGGTCGACGGGGACGAGACCGGCAAGTACACGACCAACCCCGCCGGCGTGGTCGTGACGATCGGCGGGAAGACCGTCTACCACACCGGCGACACGGGGCTCACGCTCGAGATGCAGCTGCTCGCCGGCCGCATCGATCTCATGCTGGTGCCGATCGGTGACAACTTTACGATGGGTATCGAGGACGCCGTGCGCGCGGTGGAATTCGTGAAACCCAAAAGCGTTATTCCAATGCACTACAATACGTGGGACTTGATTCGCGCCGACCCGGAAGAATTCCGGCGTCAGGTGGGAAACAGGGCCGCCGTCACCATACTGTCGCCGGGGGAATCGCACACGCTCGCCTGACATGAACGACAACAACTGGGATTTATTCCAAGACCGGCACATCGGCCCGTCGCCCGACGACCAGGCGGCGATGCTGAGCACGCTGGGCTACGACTCGCTCGATGCGTTCATCGACGCCGTCGTCCCCGCCGACATCCGCCTGCGTGGCCCGCTGCGGATTCCCGCGGCCAGGACGGAGCAGGAAACGCTCGAGGAGCTGCGCCTCCTGGCGGCCCAGAACCAGGTGTTCCGCTCCTACCTGGGGATGGGATATCACGACTGTGTCACGCCGACCGTGATCCAGCGGAACGTGCTGGAGAATCCCGGTTGGTACACGGCCTACACGCCCTATCAGGCGGAGATCGCGCAGGGCCGGCTCGAGGCATTGCTCAATTTCCAGACGATGGTGTCGGATCTGACCGGCCTGGAAATCGCCAACGCGTCGCTGCTCGATGAGGGAACGGCCGCCGCCGAGGCGATGCATCTGACGGAGGCGGTCTCCAAGCACGAGGGGAAGCTCGTGTACCTCGTCGACGCCAATTGTCATCCGCAGACGATCGCGGTGGTGCGCACCCGCGCCGCCGCTCGCGGCGTCGAGATCGTCGTCACCGAGCCCGACCAGTTCGATTTCCAGCAGGGCAACGTGATCGGCGCCCTTCTACAATATCCGGCGACGGATGGCGCCATCCGCGACTTCCGGCCGCTGTGTGAGAAGGCGCATACCGCGGGTGCTCTCGTCACCGCCGCCACCGATCTGCTCGCACTGACGCTGCTCACGCCGCCCGCTGAATGGGGCGCGGACATCGCGGTCGGCAACTCGCAGCGCTTTGGCGTGCCGCTCGGCTACGGCGGCCCCCACGCGGCGTTCTTCGCGACGCGCGACGAATACAAGCGCCACCTGCCCGGCCGCATCATCGGCGTCTCCAAGGATCACGCCGGCCGGATGGGACTGCGGATGGCGCTGCAGACTCGCGAGCAGCACATCCGCCGCGAGAAGGCGACGAGCAATGTGTGCACCGCGCAGGTGCTGCTGGCCGTCGTCGCCGCGATGTACGCGGTCTATCACGGCCCCAAGGGCTTGAACCGCATCGCGCGTCGCGTGCACGCGTATACGACGGGGCTGGCTGCCGCGTTGGAAAAGCTCGGCTACGGCATCGCCTACCCGCATTTCTTCGACACGCTCGCGGTCGAGGTCCCGGCCGAGGTGCTGCCGCGGATCATCGACGCGGCGCGCGTGAAGCAGATCAATCTGCGCACGCTGTCGCAGACGCGGATCGGCGTGGCGCTCGACGAAACGGTGACCGACGCCGACGTCGAGGATGTCGTCGCCGCGTTTGCGGTAGGCTCCGAGAAGAGCGCCGGGGCGCTCCGTGAAGGGCGGTCCGCGATTCCCGAGGGCCTGACGCGCACCACGCCGTTCTGCACCCATCCGGTCTTCAATACGCATCACTCCGAAACGGAGATGCTGCGCTACCTCAAGCGGCTCGAAGACCGCGATCTCTCATTGACCGCGGCGATGATCCCGCTCGGCTCCTGCACGATGAAGCTCAACGCCACGACGGAGATGATCCCGATCACGTGGCGGGGCTTCAATCGCCTGCATCCCTTCGTACCGCGCGCGCAGGCGCAGGGTTACGCCACGCTGTTCCGGCAGCTGGAGGAATGGCTGGCAGAGATCACCGGCTTCGCGAAGGTGTCGCTGCAACCCAACGCCGGCTCGCAGGGGGAGTTTGCCGGGCTGCTCGTGATTCGCGCGTACCACCACCACCGCGGCGAGGCGCATCGCACCACCTGCCTGATCCCGCAGTCCGCACACGGCACCAACCCCGCCAGCGCGGTCATGGCCGGCATGCAGGTCGTCGTGGTGAAGACCGACGAGCACGGCAACATCGACGTCGCCGATCTCGAGGCCAAGGCGAAAGAGCACGCCGCCACGCTCGGCGCGCTGATGGTGACCTATCCGTCGACGCACGGCGTGTTCGAGGCGTCGATCAAAAGGATCTGCAAGATCGTCCATCAGCACGGCGGCCAGGTCTACATGGATGGCGCCAACATGAACGCGCAGGTGGGCCTGTGCCGGCCCGGCGACATCGGCGCCGACGTGTGCCACCTGAACCTCCACAAGACGTTCTGCATCCCGCACGGCGGCGGCGGTCCCGGCATGGGTCCCATCGGCGTCGCCGAGCACTTGGCGCCGCACTTGCCGACGCACCCGGTGATCGACGTCGGGGTGCCGCTCGCCGAAAGCGCCGGCACGGTATCGGCGGGCCCGTGGGGCAGCCCGTCCATCCTGCCGATCTCCTGGGCCTACATCGCCATGATGGGACGCGACGGTCTGACGCTGGCCACCAAGGTGGCGATCCTCAACGCCAATTACATCGCGCGACGGCTGCAGGACGGCGGCCATTACGAGCTGCTGTATGCGGGACAGCACGGACTCGTCGCGCACGAGTGCATCATCGACACGCGCCCCTTCAAAGCCTCGGCCGGCGTGGACGTCGAGGACATTGCCAAGCGGCTCATCGATTACGGCTTCCATCCACCGACGGTCTCCTTCCCCGTCGCCGGGACGCTGATGGTCGAACCGACCGAGAGCGAGCCGAAGGTGGAGCTGGACCGGTTTGTGGACGCGCTGATCGCGATCCGCGGTGAGATTCGCGAGATCGAGAACGGCGAAGCCGACCGCGAAAGCAACCTGCTCAAGCACGCGCCGCATCCGCTCGCCGATCTGCTGGTCGACAACTGGGATCGGCCGTACGCGCGCGAGCGCGCCGGTTTCCCGACCGCTGCGACGCGGGATCACAAGGTATGGCCGCCGATCGGCCGGATCGATGCCGCGTTTGGCGACCGGAACCTGGTGTGTACCTGTCCGCCCGTGGAAGCGTACGCTGAAGTCTGACGGCCTGTGGAACGTGATGATCGATGCCCAGGGGCACTCGGGCGTCGAGAACATGCGCTTGGACGAAGCACTGCTCGACGATGCCCTGCACTCCGGCCGCGCGTCGCTCCGTTTGTACCGCTGGGACCCACCAACGCTGTCCATCGGCCGCAACCAGCCACTCGACGCGATCGAGCAACGCGATGTCCCCATCGTGCGCCGGCCGACTGGCGGACAGGCAGTATGGCACGAGCACGAGGTGACGTACGCCGTCGCGGCTCCGATCGCGGTGTTTGGTTCTCTGCGCGAGGCCTATTGCGATATCCACACGCGACTCGCGGCCGCCTTGCAGGCACTCGGGATCGACGCGTCCCTTGCACCGGCCCATCGGCCCATTCGCCCATCGGCCCGTCCCGGCTCCTGCTTCGCCGCGTCCGTCGGCGGCGAGATCCTCGTCGCGGGCCGCAAGCTCGTCGGCTCCGCCCAGGTGCGGCGCGGCGCGGCGTTCCTGCAGCACGGATCGATCCTGCTCGACGGCACCCAACCTTCGTCTCACAACGGGGAAACGACGCTCGCAGCGGTACTCAAACGACCGGTGCGCTTCGACGAAGTGGCGGACGCCGTGGTCGCAAACTGGAGCCATCTGGCGTCGCTGGCCGCCGAGTGAAATGTTAAGCGCCATGCCACGGCGCTCGCCATTCGCTGTCATCGTCATTCTTGCCGTCGTCACGATCGCGGGATGCGAGCGTCGCGGCGGATGCACCGGCCAGTACTGCGGCACGCTCGTCAACGCCGCAGTCGCCGAGCCCCCCACGCTGTTGCCGCCGTCGACCGACAACGTCGTCGCGGGCGACGTCGGCGAGCAGCTGTTCCTCAAGCTGGCGGACGTAGGAATGTCCGTGAACACGATCGGCGATGAAGATTTCCAGCCGCTGCTCGCGCAACGGTGGGAGTGGGACGGACCGCTGACGCTGGTCTTCCATCTCGACCCGCGCGCCCGCTGGCAGGACGGCCAGCCGGTGACGGCGGCGGACGTCGAGTTCACGTTCAACGCGTACACCGACTCGACCCTCGGCTCGCCGTTCCGGCCCAAGTTGCGGCGGATCGCGAGCGTCACGCAGCGCGATGCGTCGACCGCCGTGTTCCGGTTCCACGATCGCTATCCCGAGATGTTCTACGACGCCGTCTACCACATGCGCATCCTGCCGGCGCACTTGCTGCGATCGGTGCCCCGGGACCAGTGGAAAACGGCTCCCTTCGGCCGGCAGCCGATCGGCGACGGCCCGTACCGCTTTGTCGGCTGGCAGGCAGCCCAGTCGCTCGAGCTGGGCGCCGATTCGACGTTCTTTCTCGGCAGGCCCGCGATCCGGCGCCTGATCTGGCGCTTCACGCCCAACCTCCAGGTCGCCGTCCAACAAGTCATCGCCGATCAGGCGGATGTCCGCGAGCAGCTCGTGACGCCGGACAACGTCGCGCGCGCCCGGGCGGCGCCGCAGCTCGTCGTGTACCCGTTCCGCGGCAGTATCTACACCTCGCTCACCTTCAACCTGCGGGCCAACGGCGACACCTCGAAGCCGCATCCGATCTTCGCCGATCGCGACGTGCGCCGCGCGCTCACCATGGCGGTGGACCGCGCCAGTCTGGTGAAGAGCACGCTGGGCGGCCTCGGAAAAGTCCCGCCCGGCCCGATGTCGTCGCTGCTGGGGATCTGGGATCCGGAGATCCGGCAGCTCCCCTACGATACGGCGCAGGCCGCGCGGATTCTCAACGCCCACGGGTGGCGCGATCACGACGGCGACGGCATCCGCGACAAGAACGGCCAGCCGCTCGCGTTCCACATTCTGGTGCCGACGACGAGCGTGCTGCGGCGCCAGTACGCGCGCCTGTTACAGGAGCAGTTCCGTGCGATCGGCGTGCAGGCCGACATCGACGAGCTCGAGTTCAGCGTCGTCAACGAGCGCCTCGGCTCCGGGAAATTCGACACGTCGATTCTGTCGCGCGCCAACGATCCGTCGCCCGGCTCCGGCATCACGCAGATCTGGACGCGCGCCGGCTTTGGCGGCTCCAACTTCGGCCGTTACTCCAATGCCGAGTTCGAGCGGCTCGTCGATCTCGCGATCGCCGCGCCGACGCGCGAGCGAGCGCGGGCGCTGTGGCGGGCCGCGATGGCAACGATCAACGCCGACGCCCCCGGCATTTTCCTCTATTCCCTCGAGAACGTCGCCGCGGTGCACAAACGCTTCGACAACGTACAGATCCGTCCCGATTCGTGGGCGGCGCTGCTGCGCACCTGGCGCATCCCTCCCGACCGGCTGATCGATCGAGACCGCGTGGAGCGTTAGGTGACGGCGGTAGGCGGGATGTGGCTCGTGCGGCGCCTCGTCGCCTCCGTCGCCATCATCTTCGCCGTGGTCACGTTCGTCTTCATTCTGATTCATGTCGCGCCCGGGAAAGCCTGCACGGGAGAACCGGGCGAAACCGCCGATCCGGTCGAGTGTGCGCGGCGCGCCCGGGAATTCGCGCTCGACCGGCCCCTACCCGAGCAGTACCGGCGTTACCTGGTCGCGCTGGCGCAGGGCGACTTCGGGTATTCGTTCTCGCTGCACCGCCCCGTGCGTGAGGCGCTCGCCGACACGATTCCCTTCACCCTGCAGCTGGCGGGCGCGGCGCTGCTGCTCGATTTCCTGCTCGGCCTTGGCCTTGGCATCTATCAGGCAGGCCGCGTCAATCGCCTGCCGGACCTCATCATCGGGAATTTCACGCTGTTCATCTATTCCTTGCCCACGTTCTGGCTGGCGTTGCTGTTGCTGCTCGTCTTCGGCGAGAAGCTCGGGTGGTTCCCCGTTGGTGGGGCGAGCGATCCGATTTTCTGCCCGGTCGTCGATTCGGCGTACTGCCTGTTTGACCGGCTGTGGCACCTCGCCTTGCCGGCGGCGACGCTGGGCCTGGTCGGCGCGGCCGGAACGGCCCGCTTCCAGCGCGCGGCCATGCTGGAAGTCGCAAGTCAGGACTACGTGCGCACGGCGCGCGCCAAGGGCGTCCCCGAGCGGCGGGTCGTGCTGCGCCATCAGCTCCGCAACGCCTTGCTTTCCTTTATTACGCGCTTCGGTCTCGCCTTCCCCTTTCTGCTCACGGGCGCCGTCCTGATCGAAACCGTCTTCGCGTGGCCGGGAATGGGGCGGCTCGCATTCGATGCCATCCTGACGCGTGACTATGCGCTCGTCACGGCGACCGCGCTGATCGCGAGCGTCGTCGTCGTCGCGGGAAACCTGCTTGCCGATGTCCTCCTGGGAATTGCCGATCCGCGCCTGCGAGTGCGCAGCGGCGTCGACGCCGAGAGCATCGCCGCATGACGCTCGGCAGCTGGCTCGCGCTGTTCGTCGCGCTCATCGGGGCCGCGGAGATCGTGCGGGCGTTGCGCCAGCGTGGCTTGAAGCACGAGCGCTGGCGGCGCTTTTTCCGCAACCGCACCACGTCGTGGGGGCTCGGCATTCTGGTATTTCTGGTCATCGTCGCGATTGCCGCACCGCTGGTCGCACCGCTCGATCCGATCAAACAGCATGATCCCGTCCACCTCAAGAATCTTCCGCCCTCCTGGACGTTCATCCTCGGCACCGACGTCTTCAGCCGCGACGTCTGGAGCCGGGTCGTGTATGGGGCGCGGGTCTCGCTGGGCATCGGCGCGCTGGGCGCCCTCGTCGCGGTCTCGCTTGGCTCCCTGGTCGGCGCGGTCGCGGGTTACTACGGACGTCGCGTGGATGCCGTGCTGATGCGTGGTGTCGACGTGGGCCTCGCCCTGCCCCGCATTTTCATCCTGCTGATGGCCGTGGCGCTGTGGGATGGCCTGCCGTTCGTCACGCTCGCCCTGGCGATCGGCTTGACCTCCTGGTTCGGCACCAGCCGGCTGGTGCGCGCGGAGGTCCTCTCGCTGCAACAGCGAGACTTCGTCGTCGCCGCGCGGGCGCTGGGCGCCGGCGATGGCCGCGTTATCTTTCGCCACGTTCTGCCGAACGCCGCCGCGCCGATCATCGTGTCCGCCGCCCTGGGCGTCGGCAACGTGCTCCTGCTCGAAGCTTCATTGTCCTTTCTCGGCATCGGGGTCGCGCCGCCGCGGCCGAGCTGGGGCAACATGATCGCGGACGGCGCGTCGAGTCTCTATACCGCGCCGTGGACGACGCTCTTTCCGGGCCTGGCTATCTCTCTGGTCGTGATGTCCCTGAATGCGGTGGCGGACGGGCTGCGTGACGCGCTGGATCCGCGCGAGGAAGGGGGGGCCGCGTGACCACGGAGACGCCCGGGGGTGGGGGCGCGCTACTGCGCGTGCGCGACCTCAAGACGTATTTCGTGACGGAGCACGGCAAAGGGACCGCCCGGGCCGTGGATGAGGTCTCGTTCGACCTGTATCCCGGCGAGACATTGGGCATCGTCGGCGAATCAGGATGCGGGAAAACCGTCACGTCGCTGTCGATTCTTCGTCTGATCCCCGAGCCTCCCGGCCATATTCTCCCCGGCAGCCTGATCGAATTCGAGGGCCGCAACCTCCTGGCGCTCCCCGCGCCGGAGCTGCGCGCCGTCCGCGGCAATCAGATCGCGATGATCTTTCAGGAGCCGATGACCTCGCTCAATCCGGTCTTCACCGTCGGGGACCAGATCGCGGAGGCCGCGATCATCCATCAGCACCTGTCGCGCGGCGCCGCACGTGCCCGCGCGATCGAGATGCTGCAGCTGGTCGGCATTCCCGACCCAGGGGAACGCGTTGACCATTATCCGCATCAGCTGTCGGGCGGCATGCGCCAGCGCGTCATGATCGCGATGGCGCTCGTCTGTCACCCGAAAGTGCTGATCGCCGACGAGCCGACCACCGCGCTCGACGTGACGATCCAGGCGCAGATCCTCGAGCTCTTGGGCCGGCTCCAGAAAGAGCTGGGCATGGCGGTCCTCTTGATCACGCACGATCTCGGCGTGGTCGCGGGTCATGCCGACCGTGTCGTCGTCATGTACGCGGGTCGCGTCGTCGAGACCGCGCAGACGGACGAGCTGTTCGACCATCCCACGCATCCGTATACCGAGGGGTTGCTCGCGGCCGTGCCGCGCATCGACGCGCCGCGCGCGCGGCTGCACGCGATTCCCGGCCAGGTGCCCGCCGCGACCGCCTGGCCGACGGGGTGCCGGTTCCGCCCGCGCTGTCCGTATGCCTGGGACAAATGCCTCACCGAGCCCCCGCTGCTCGAGACCGGCACTCCCGGACACACCGCACGCTGCTGGCTCGTCACCGAGCCGGCACGCCGCCAGGCCAGCCGATGACGCTGGTCGACGTACGCGACCTGGTGAAACACTACGCCGGCACGCGCAGCTGGTTCGGCCTGGGCCCGGCGCAGCCGCCGGTGCGCGCCGTCGACGGCGTGTCGTTCAGCATCGCGTCGGGCCGTACGTTGGGCTTAGTGGGCGAGTCGGGATCGGGGAAGACGACCGTCGGGCGCACGATGCTGCGCCTCCAGGAGCCGACGGCGGGAAAGGTGCTGTTCGCCGAGCACGATGTGTTCGCGCTCGACGCCGCGCGGCTGCGCGCGCTGCGGCGCCGGATGCAGATCGTGTTTCAGGATCCCTACAGCTCGCTCAACCCGCGCATGACCGTCGAGGAAACGCTGCGCGAGCCGCTGCAGATTCACGGCCTGCATGGTCAGGTCTCCGCGCTGCTCGACGAGGTCGGCCTGGACGCCGCGTTCGCGAAGCGCTACCCGCACGAGCTGTCCGGTGGCCAACGGCAGCGCGTGGGGATTGCGCGCGCGCTGTCGGTCGAGCCGCAGTTCGTGGTGTGCGACGAGCCGGTCAGCGCACTCGATGTGTCGGTGCAGGCGCAGGTCTTGAATCTGCTCGCCGACCTCCAGGCACGGCGGCGACTCACCTATCTGTTCATCGCCCACGATCTCGCGGTAGTCCGTCACATCGCTGACGACGTCGCCGTGATGTACCTCGGCAAGCTCGTCGAGCGCGCGCCCGCCGCGGAGATCTACGCGCAGCCGCGGCATCCCTACACCCGTGCCCTGCTCTCGGCGATTCCCGAGCCGAATCCGCGCGCCACCAAACGCCGCATCGTACTCGCCGGCGACATCCCGTCGCCCGCGCATCCGCCTTCGGGGTGCCCATTCCATCCGCGCTGTCCGCACCCGAGCAAGAGCGAGCGCTGCCGCACCGAGCCGCCGCCGCTGCGAGAAATCACACCCGGTCACCTCGCGGCCTGCCATTACGCCGCAGAGCCGATGTGACGGCCGTCCTGCTGCTGGCGCAAACGCTCACGAATCTCGCGATCGCGCCGGCCGGGCCGGGCTTGCCGTCAGGCTGGCGGCTGAGCCGAACGCAGGGAGTCCAGCCCCCGACGTTTGAAGTGACGCGCGATCACACGCTGCGCATGATCGCGATCGGCCATGCGGGTACGGCGACCTATCGCCTGCGGAATCCCCTCCGGCCGCCGTCATCCGTCCGGCCAGGAGCATTGACGTGGCGCTGGCGCGCCGGCACGCCGCTGCGCGGCGCCGACCTGAAACGCCGCGCGACCGATGACAGCCCCGTCCGCGTGATTGTCACGTTCCAGGACGGCCGCACGCTCACGTACGTGTGGGGTAATCGCGAGAGCCGCAACGAAAGCTTCCCGAGCTGGGCGGGACGCAACAGGATGGTCGTCGTGTTGCAGCGGGGTGAGGACGCGGACGGATCCTGGCATGTCGAGCGCCGGGACCCGTTCGGCGATTATCGCCGGTTCTGGAGCAATGCGCCCAAACCGATTGTGTCGGTGGGCGTCAGCATTGATACCGATGGTTTGAAGGTTCGGGGAGCTGCAGAGATCGGAGACATCACCTGGCGAGGTCCCGAGCGCAGCTCACCGTACTAGCGAACACCACCCATCAGTCTGCGTATCAGCGGCGTCAGGACCAGCAGGATAATGGCGGCGACAAATGTCGTCAGCGCAACCGCGCCGAACAGCCGCGGCAGCGGCAGACGATCGAAGAATCCGCCGGCAAATCCCGCGAGTTTATTGCCCGTCGCGATGGAGAGGAACCACACGCCCATCATGGCGCCCGCGATGCGCCGCGGCGCGAGTTTCGTCACAATCGAGAGGCCGACGGGGCTCAGGCACAGCTCGCCGATCGTATGCAGGAAGTACAGACCGACAAGCCACCACGGGCTTACGAGCACTCCCCGTTCCTGTGCCATCTTTGCCGCCGGGATGATCAAGGCGAATCCCAATCCCACGAAGATCAATCCCAGCGCGAACTTTACCGGGCTCGAAGGCTGCCGCGGCCCGAGGCGAATCCACAGCCACGCGAGCAGCGGCGCCAGGCCAAAGATCATGAACATCGAATTCAGCGACTGATACCAGGTTGACGGGAACGCGTGCCCGAACGCGTGATTGTCGGTCAGTCGGTCGGCGAAGAGATTGAGACTCGATGCCGCCTGCTCGAACGCCCCCCAGAAAATCGACGAAAACACGAAGAGGACGGCGATAGCGCCCACGCGACCCCATTCATCGCGGCTAAAGCGCCACCACGGCTCGGCGGGGGAGGACGGCGTTGCGCTCGTTTCGGATTGTCCCAGTCGCTGCAGCGCCGGGGCCAGCCGGGGGCGCCCGGCGACGTATTGGATCAGTCCGGCAACCATCCCGACCCCGGCGCAGCCGAAGCCGACGTGCCAATCCACTTTCTGACCGAGCGTGCCGACCACGAACGGCGCGATGAACGCGCCGAGATTGATACCCATGTAGAAGATCGAGAAACCGGCGTCCCGACGCTCGTCGTCTTTGTCGTACAGCGAGCCGACCATGGTGCTGATGTTCGGCTTCAGCAGGCCGGTGCCGATCACGATGAGGCACAGTCCCAGGTAGAACGTCGTCACGCTGGGGAACGCCATGCTGAAGTGGCCCAGCGCGATGATGCAGCCACCGACGAACACACTGCGGTATTGACCGAGCAGGCGATCCGCGATCCAACCGCCGGGAATCGCCGCTGCATAGACACCGAAGCCGTACCACCCCACGATGCCCGACGCCTTCTGGGACGTAAAGGCGAGCCCGCCGTCCGCGACCGCCGCCGTCATGTACAACACGAGCAGCGCGCGCAGACCGTAGAAGCTGAACCGCTCCCACATCTCCGTGAAAAAGAGCGTCGAGAGACCGCGCGGGTGTCCGAACCACCCGCGATCGGCCTTCGACGACGTGAGCACCGGTTGCGTCATGCGAACCCTCTCAATCGAAGAGATCGTCCTGTTGCGCCGGATCGGGATGCTCGGCCGGTCGCAGCAACGTACTCAGCCGCTCTTCCCATTTCTCGACGTCAAAGTGGTGCTCGTTCTGCAGCGCGCGACGCAGCACGGGCGAGAACTCGTGAAACGCCTCGAGCAGCTCGCGGGTCGCCTCGCGCAACGCTTCCAGCCGGAAGCTCTCGTCCGTCGCCGCCATGTCCTCGAGGATGCTCTGCTCCGTCCGCGATGCGACCACCGGCTCGGGACGTCCCTCGATGAAGACGTTGGTGCGTTGCCCCGGCCCGCGGCCCTCTTCGATCGGCATCAGGCCGAGGATCCGGTCCGAGCGCCAGTATTTCCCATAGCCGAGGAATACCATGCGCCCCCGTTTCACATCCATAGTTACCTCCGCGGACGCCGGTTTTTGCGAATGTCTTCCAACACAACGCGATCAATTTTTCCGTCCATCCGCACGCGCACGTCGTAGTTCTCCCAATACATGAAGTTGGCGAGCGCGGTCAGAAACGTCTCGTTCAGCGCCGGCTGGGGAGCGGCGAGCCATTTCTCTCGTTGATTCGCGGGCTCGACCAACAGAATCGTCTCGAGCTCTTTCTGCAGCGCCGGCGTAATCGGCATGAGGTCGGCGGAGTCGGTGGTGAAGAAGTAGAGCTTGTGCAGCGCGTACAGCCGCTGCAGCTCCTTGATCGGATCGGGCGCGTCGTATACACGGATGTCGATGTAGCGGTCGTTGTTGCCGAGGTAGCCGGCATTCGCCCGCACGACGAGCAGCGCCGCCGACTGCATTCCCCGCTTGTCGCCGCCGCCCGCCTGGCCCGCGACCAGCGCGGCAATCAGCCGATCGGCGAGCGATCCGCGGCTGCGCTCGAACGTCTCCGCCATGTTCCGCACCGTCGCATCCGAAACCATGATGTTGGCCTGCGCCGCGTAGCCGTGGCCGGTGATCATTTGTCCCTTGCCGCCCGCCTGGCCACCCCCAGTGCGTCCGCCCGCCCAATCGAACGTCGAGTCGCCGGTCCAGCTCGCCGAGTTGCCGTGTGCGTCCACCATTCCCACTTGCCGCTGCGACGGGCGCGGATCAGTGCGCATGATGATGCGCATCGCCTCTGGGGCGGTCGCGCCCCGCGCCAGCAGGTCCAGCCCCTTGTCGCCGTAATCGGTGTTGCTGAGTGACTGGGTCGCGACGGCACCGATCCCCGCCCGCGCCCAGGGCACGATCCCGCCGACGTTGGGGAATTTCGATTGCACGGCGATGCCGAGATCCCCGGTGGCGGAGTCGTAGGCGACAATGCTGTAGGTGTGAGCGCGTTTGGTAAAGTCAGATGGTGGAGCGTGTGAAGGTTGGTGGAGGACCTGCAGGAGCGAGAGGAGGAGCACGAGTCTATTCCTTTCTCATTTTCTTCTTGAGCTCGTCGAGCTGGCGCGCGGCCGCCGCTTCGCGCGCCGCCCGGTCCATGTCGGCCTTGAGCAGGTCATCCTGCAGATCCAGCTCCTCTCGGGGAGCCATGGCCGGCCGGTCGCGGTCCGCGCTTTTCAGCTGCGTCTGCATTTCATCCAGCTCGCGCAGCGCCAGCGCCAGCTCCTCACGCTGCGCGACGAGCTTGTGCTCGAGCACGGCAACGCGCTCGCGGTGCTTGGTCGCAAAGCGTGCGGCGACTGCCACCGTTTCCTGGTCCTGGATCTCGGCGGCGAGACGACCGCGCCGCTCGGCATCCGCCAGACGCTGGCGCTCGAGCCCCACCTCGCGCTCGGTGCGCGCCACGGCCTCCTGGACCTCGGCGACCGCGACTTTCGCGTCCACGACCGCCTCGCGCATCTGCCGGGCGAGCGATCGGAGATCGGCGGCGCCTTCGGCAGCGTCGAGAGCAGCGCGGAACGCGTCCCGCAGACGCTCGAACAGGTCGGTTGCCTCGCTCAGCTCTTACGGATGGTTTTTGCGAAGAAGTCGGAGAAGACGGGCTCCACCGCGGCGGACTCGCACTCGGGGCAGGCCGGATGAGGCCGCTTGGAGTGCTCCGCCATCGATTCGGTGCGCGAGAACAGAGCGTGGCAGGCGGTACAACGGTACTCGTACAGGGGCATGGGGGAAACGTTATTCCCGCGCAAAACCACGGTCAAGTTGACGCTTACGGCGGCAGCGGCAAATTGGCGGGATGCGGAGGCTTTGGTTCCTGCTGGCCCTGCTCGCGGCTTGCAACGGCGGCCTCGAGCCGGAGCGCATTTGCCCGCCCAGCCTGGTGGGGCTGTGCGGCACGCTGCGATTTCACGGCACGATACCCGATAGCACGGACAACGTCTTCCTCGCCGCCTACGTCACGTTCCCGCAGAACTGCAACGATCTCATCAACAACCGCAAGCCACCGATTCCCGGCTCGGTCACCTATACCGATTCGGCTGCGGCCTACAGCGTGCCGCTCGACCCAGGCACCTACCATTGGGTGCTCGCGGTCTGGAAGAAGGTCGGCATCCTGACCCTCTCGCCACAGGACACGGCGCTGCTGCGTGTCGCCGGCTATTACCGCAATCCCGCCGACTCTACGCAATTCGGCATCGTCACGATCCCGGCGGGCGGTACCGTCGGCAACATCGACTTCAGAGTCGACTTCGACAGCCTCCGGCCGGCAACCGATTTCGTTACATGCACCGCGCAATAAGGCTGCTGCTGTTGCTCGTCACGCCACTCCCGGCGGCTGCCCAGGGAGTGCTGCGGGGCACGGTCCGCGATACGCACGGCGTCCCGATCAGGGCGGCGATCGTGGGCGTGCCGAATACGACGCTGTACACGCAGACCGATCCGCAGGGCCGTTATCGCCTGGCACCGCTGCCTGTGGAAGGGGGCGACATCCGCGTGCGCGTCGCAGCCATCGGGTACGTACCTACGGTCAGTACGGTCTCGCTCCCGGCCGGCGACTCGGTAGTCGCCGATTTTACGTTGGAGTCATCGCCCCTCGAGCTGCCGCCGCTGGATGTCGTC
>Ga0137409_10000910_pt1 | contig 32488 bp, 27 predicted proteins | sample CZODoug1_16funga_FD_122059 | JGI IMG/M metagenome (GOLD analysis project Ga0137409, IMG submission 122059) | Vadose zone soil fungal communities from Angelo Coast Range Reserve, California, USA - CZODoug1_16fungal (Hybrid Assembly) | ecosystem: Environmental > Terrestrial > Soil > Vadose zone... | reverse complement strand
CTTGTCGCCTTACTTCGTCACCAACGCTGAGCGAATGGAATGCTTGCTTGAAGAGCCGCTTATTCTTTTGCACGAGAAAAAGATTGCCGCGATGCGCGACCTGCTTCCGATTCTCGAGCAGACAGCCGGTAGCGGACGTCCGTTGTTAATCGTCGCGGAAGACATCGAGGGCGATGCGCTGGCGACGCTGGTAGTAAATAAGCTGCGCGGCACGATCAAGGTTTGTGCTGTTAAGGCGCCTGCGTTCGGAGATCGTCGCAAGGCTATTCTCGAAGACCTGGCAGTGTTAACCGGCGCGCGAGTGATCACTGAAGACCTGGGCGTCAAACTGGAAAACGTTCAGCTAGCGGACCTGGGCACGGCCAAGCGCGTGATCATCGACAAAGACACGACAACTATTGTCGAGGGCGGCGGCGACCCACGGGCCATTCAAGGCCGAGTAGCCATGATTAGAAAACAAATCGAGGAGACCAGCTCGGATTACGATCGCGAGAAGTTGCAGGAGCGGCTGGCTAAACTTGCCGGCGGCGTTGCGGTGATTAAAGTTGGCGCGCCTACGGAAACCGCGATGAAGGAGATCAAGACGCGCGTTGAAGATGCACTCAACGCCACGAAGGCTGCGGCACAGGAAGGCACCGTGGTCGGCGGCGGCGTGGCGCTGCTGCGCGCGGGGCAAGTGTTAGACAAACTTGCGGACGATGATCCAGACATCGTAACCGGGATAAAAATAGTGAGACGCGCGCTGGAGGAACCACTGCGGCGAATAGCTGAGAACACCGGAGTGGACGGTGCGGTAATCGTGGGTAAGGTTGAAGAGCTAAAAGGCACGAAGGGATTCAACGCGGCCACCGGTGAATTTGAAGACCTGGCGGCCGCCGGCATACTCGATCCCACCAAGGTTGTGCGCACCGCGCTGCAGAACGCAGCGTCCATCGCGGGGCTTTTGCTGACAACTGATGCGGCGATCACGGACGCTCCCGAGCCGAAGAAAGCGGCGCCGTCAATGCCGGGCGGCGGTGAGGATTACGACTATTAACTGGGATCGCGGGGCGTTTCGCCCGCTTTCGTTGATTGCCACTTGGTCGACGTTGTCAAACTCAACCGAATCTTGAGTGAACGCGTAGCTTGAGGCGGGCGAGACGCCCGCGGTCTCAGTATCGACGGGCGGTATGAACTCCGACACGGTTTGCCAATTAGTCGGAAGTCCAACAGGTTGGCCGAAAATTTGCAAGAGTAAAATCCTGAGAATTCTTATTGCATCGAAACGCAACGGCGCATATGCTCAAGACATCTAACCGCCGGGTTAGTTAGATATTTGCAGCGTGCAAGACCAGGGACAGCGAAAGTTGCTGTCATGAAATCGTGCATGAGTGGTCAGCAACGGAAGTTAGCAAGGTTGAAAACAATGGTTGATCTGGGATCTTATAAAGACAAATTCGGAGACAGCGGGCAACGCATACTTGAGCACGCGCTTAGCGAGTCGCGCCAGCGTGATCAGAACGTGGTGTCGGTTGAGCATATCCTGCAAGCCTTGATGTATGAGGAGCCGGACATGTTCAACTCCGCCATGCGCGAGCTTTCGCTCGATCCGATCGTTGTCAAGATCGCCATCGATAAACGACTGACCACCAGCCGTCAGCAACACGTCGGCAAAGGGTTTCGCATTTCTCCTGACACCACCGATCTTTTCAAGCGCGCGATGGAACGCGCCCGCGCGCAAGGCCGCAAGACGATCGAAGCGACCGATATTTTTTCCGCGTTGACAAACCACGACAGTCTCTTCATTGAAGTGTTGCAATCCATGGGCGTCAATCCCGACGCGGTTGCTGAGAACGTTCAGGCGCAGGTGCAAAAGCGCGAGCGCGAAGAGGAACAGTATCGCAAGAAGTTTGAGCTGCCTCCTTATCTGAAGCATTTTGGTGTTTCACTAAATCGCCTGGCGCGCGCCGACAAGATCGCGCCGACCATTGGACGGGAAAAAGAGATTCAGCAGATGGTGGAGATTCTTTGCCACCGCGAGCGCGCCAACTCGCCAATGCTGGTTGGCGAACCGGGCGTGGGCAAGACCGCGGTCGTCGAAGGCCTGGCACGTTTGATCGAAATGGAACCGGAGAAGGTGCCGGCGCGTTTGCGTGGCTCACACGTAGTGCAACTGCAAATGGGCGGCCTGGTCGCGGGCACGATGCTGCGGGGAATGTTTGAAGAAAGAATCAAGGGCATCATCGACGAGGTCAAGGAACGCGACAACCTCATTCTCTTTATCGACGAGGCGCATACGATCATCGGCGCCGGCGCGGCCCTGGGCGCATCTTCCGATGCCGCGAATATGTTCAAGGGGGCGCTGGCGCGTGGCGACATGCGCATCATCGGCGCCACCACGCTCTCGGAATACAAGGAATACATCAGCGAAGACGAGGCGCTGGCGCGGAGGTTTCGCCTGGTGAAGGTCGTCGAGCCGACGATAAACGAAACTCGAGAGATACTACTCGGGTTGCGCCCGCGACTGGAACGAAACTATTCGGTGAAGATTTCCGACGAGGCCATCAACATCGCCCTGGAGATGGCGCCTAAATACATTCGCAATCTTCACCTGCCGGACAAAGCGATCGGCTGGCTCGACACGGCCGCGGTTAAGGTCGAAATCAATGAGCCACAAACGATGGTCGTCAAACCGGAACACGTCATCGATGTGATTTCGCAGGAGTCGCGCATTCCGCGTGACATGATCTTTCGCGACACGAGCGAGCGGTTTTCCATGACGGAGGTGATGCTCTCGCAGCGCGTCATCGGGCAGAAAGCCGCCATCAAATCCGTCGCGCAACGCCTGCGGCTGAACAAAGGTCCGTTGAAAGAGTCGCATTACAAGCCTGACGGCGTGCTGTTATTCCTTGGTCCCACCGGCGTCGGTAAGACCGAGCTGGCGAAGGCTGTCGCCGAATTCATGTTTGGCGACGAAGAGAAGATGGTGCGCATCGACATGTCTGAGTATAGCGACGGCACCGTCAGCATCGAGAAGTTGATTGGCATGCCGCGCGGCATTGTGGGATCGGAGCGCGGCGGAATTTTGACTGAACAACTGCGCGAGAATCCTTACACGGTGCTCTTGCTGGACGAAGTCGAGAAGGCGTCGCCTTACTTGATGAACCTGTTCCTGCAAGCCTTTGACGAAGGCTGGTTGACCGACGGCCGCGGCAAGAAAGTTTATTTGTCAGACGCGATTGTGATCATGACGTCGAACCTGGGCTCGGATAGCTTCAAGAAATTCGAGAAGCCGCTGGGCTTTGGCACCAAGACTGCGCAGGACTTCCGCGTCGTAAAGAACGAAGTGATGAAGGCGGCGGAGATGCGTTTCTCGCCGGAGTTTCGTAACCGCATTGACGAGATCATTGTCTTCGCACCGCTGACGATGGATGAGGTCCGCCAGATTGCCGAGCTTTACCTGAACAAGCTGCAACGCCAGATGCAGCGACAGGGCAAAGAGCTGAGCGTCACTGAAGAGGCGATCAACTTGTTGACCGAGAAAGGTTTCAACACGAAGTATGGCGCGCGCTTCCTGAAACGGCACATCGATGAGAAAGTGAAACTGCCGATCACGGCGTTGTGGAAGACGGCCACGAATTTCGTGGTTGAAGTGGAAGACGGCGAAACTGTGGTGAAGGCGGTCGCGGGCACAAACGCCAAACTGAACTAAGTGATTGGAAGCGGATACTTCTCCCGCCGTTACGAGTAGCATTCTCTGAGGGCTTCAACGATCTCCATTGAAGCCCTTTTTCTTTGTGCACGAAGCCTGTCTACTTCGTGACCTCCGTGGTAAATTCTGAGCGCGGCAAATTTTCAGATGATGATTTCCAAACGACAAACCCTGTTTCCCTTGTTGTTACTTCTTGGTTGCCTCTTCCCGGCGCGCCTGGCCGCGCAAACAACTACGCCGGCCCCGACCGCGCCTGATCCCAAAGCTGAGGCGATAGTCAATCGCGCGATCGAAGTCGTTGGCGGCAATGCGTACTTGAATGTGAAAACGGTCGTGGGACGCGGCTTCTTCACAACCTTCCGTGAAGGCATCTCGCAAATCCCGGCGAGATTTCTTGATTACATCGCTTATCCTGACCGCGAGCGCACCGAGTTTACGGGCGACGGAATTCGCGTAATCCAGACAAACACGGGCGAGACCGGCTGGCTCTTCGACGGCGCAACGAAGACTCTGAGTGATATGAAGGGCGCGCAGATCGAAGACTTCAAAAGAAGCATGCGCACCAGCGTCGAGAATCTGCTGCGCGGTTGGTGGAAAAAAGAGAACGCGACGCTGACCTATGTGGGCCGCCGTGAGGCTGGACTTGCGCGACGCAACGAAACGGTGCGGCTCACTTATCCAAATGGCTTCTGGATCGAATATGAATTCGCGGCCAAAGAAGGTCTGCCGGCGAAGGTGATCTACAAGACAAGCAAACCAAAGCCCGACTCGGATGAAATTGAAGAGAGCAGCGAAGCGGATGTTCTGGCGAAACCGATTTCGATTGCCGGCATTACAGCGCCCTGGGTGATTGACCACTTCATTAACGGCGTCCAAACCAGCCGCATCAATTACGAGTCGATCGAATACAACCAGCCACTCGCCGACACGCTCTTTGCGAAACCGGCAACCATCAAGGGCCTGAAGTAGTCAGATCGATTTGGTCGGGGCGCACCTATGTGTGCGGCCAGGGGCGGACAGGGTAGGTCCGCCCCTACACCTTTCGCGTTCGTTAAAGATGAAGTCAACCATCATCTCATTACTGCTAATCGTTTCCCTGCTTGGTGCTTCGTTCGTTTGCGCGCAAACCACAACCGATCAGGACGACGAAGTAATTCGCGTTGAGACTGATCTCACCAATCTGTTTTTCACGGCGACCAATAAACAAAAAGACTTCGTCACCACGCTTCGGGAGGGAGACGTTCGCCTGACTGAAGACGGCGTGCCGCAAAAAATTCTTACCTTTCAGCGCGAGACAGACCGCCCGCTCTCAATCGCCTTTCTGATTGATGTGAGCGCTTCCGAGCAGCGCACCTTGCCCCAGGAGAAAGCGGCGGCGCGAGCGTTTATCGAGCGTGTGGTTCAGTCGAGCAAGGACCAGGCGGCGATAATTCCTTTCACGGGTTCGGCGTTTCTCGAACAGGCCTTGACGCGCGATGTGTTCAGCATCTATCGCGCGCTGGAGCGCGTTGAGGTTGCGCTGCCCACGTATCTTGGCTCGGGCCGGCCCATCAGCGGCATCGCTTCCGGACCCGGCATGATGGCGACTCCGCCCGAAGGTTCGACGGCGATCTGGGACGCGATCGCGCTCGTGTCGAGCGAAGTGTTGGCGCGAGATTCGGATCAAAGGAAACTCTCGAGCGGCACCGCGGCTCGCGCCGCGCAGGTTCCAATTCAAAGACGCCGGGCGATCATTTTGCTCACTGACGGTTTCGACAGTACCAGCCGCCTGCCGCGCAGCGAAGCAATCAATCGAGCGCTCGCAGCGGAGACAGTTATCTACGCGATCGGGATCGGGGACAGCAAGTATGAAGGAGTGAATCGCGACGACATCAGCGCTGTGGCCACAGCGACTGGCGGCCGCGCGTTTTTTCCGAAACGTGAAAGTGATTTGCAGAACGCCTTCGCAGAGATCGAGCAGGAACTTCGTTCACAATATCTGATCGCTTATTCGTCCACCAACAAAGACCGCAACGGCGCTTATCGCCAGATGCACCTCGACATCACCAACCCTGAGCTGCAAAAAGAAAAACTCAAACTCCGCCACCGCCCCGGCTACTTCGCGAGGCCGCTAACCAATCAGAACCGGGAGCAGTAGCGACCGGGTCGCCCGCAGCCGGGGCAGAAGCCCTACTGAGTCCGAAGCTGGCGCCCACGTTCAGTAGGGGCGATGCTGGCGTCTCAATTTCCTTGCTCTCTTCTTCTTAAGTCGGCGCTGACGCGCGGGAACTGATGCCGCGCCACTCGACTCGGCCGCAGCCGGCCCCGCGTTGATCGAAGGACCACGCGCCGGCGCCGCACTTTGACGATAGGCATCCGCATCCGCCTGTGCGATCGCCCTTTCGAGGCGGGTATGACTGGTGGCTAGTAGATCAAGTTGTGCCTGCACCCCGTTGCGCTCAATCTCTAACTGCCGGCGTCGTTGTTCGCGTAACTCTTCCGGGTGAGTACTGCCGACTCCCGCAAGGCTGTGCTCGATGTTCTCCGGCTTTAGATTCTCTTCCAACTCCCGCAGACGTGTTTGCAGCTCTGCTTGTTTTGCTTCCACTTCACTCAACTGCAAGCGCAAACTAGCAGCTTTTTCCTGTGCGCTGTTTTGAGGCTGATAACTACCCGAACCCTGAGCGGAAGGTATCGCTGCTTCGCTCAGAAACAACATCGTCGAGACAACGAACACGGCCGGATATCGCATGCAGTTATCTTAGCGCTGCTTCAGTCTGAAACGGCGAGCAGTAATGAAAAAACAACAGAAACGCGAGTCGCATGTGCAAAGGGCTTAACGTCATTTCTTCGCGCGCGCCGGTTCAGTATTAGGTGTGGGTTTCTTTTCTTCCGCTCGATCGCTGAGCAATGGTAAAGGATTCATGGCGCCTCGCGCCGGTTCGTAGACGCCGAAGTGGAGATGCGGTGGCGTGCCGGCAGCATTGCCGGTGGTGCCGACGTAGCCGAGCAGTGTTTGCGTTGTAACGTAGTCGCCTTCCGCGAGGTGCGCCGCGTAGGCTTCGAGGTGTGCGTAATAATAGACTCTGCCGCCGGCGCCGATCACTGAAACCGTCTGGCCGCCCAGCGAATTCTCGCCGATGTTTGCAACGTAGCCTTCGGTCGCCGAGAGTATGGGAGTGCCGCGTGGCGCGAAGATGTCCTGTCCTTCATGCAAGCGACCGCCATCTCGCGGCGCGTGCCAGGTGTTGGCTACCGACTTCTTCTCGACAGCCTGGACCGGCATCGCCAGCTTCTTGTCCGGGTCCTTTGTGTAGAGCTCGGCGACGTGCACATAGAAAACAAATCTGTCTGCGAATTTACCCGCAATTCTTTCCGCGGCGGCAGCGACGCCCGTTACACTGCTCAGAATGAGGACTGCGATTACTATGACGGCGGCAAGGGAAAACTTTTTCATTGCGAGTTTAGGATGCCACAAAACAATCCATCGTTGCGCTGCCCGAAACCAAGGCCGGAGAAACTGATGTTTTAGTTACCGCTCCAATGACGCGCGGTCCCAGCCCGCGAGGTTGGCGCCGGCTTCGTAGGTGGTTTGGCAGAAATCCATGAGGGTCTTTTCTGGTGAGTTGGATTTACGCACGTCGTCGTACGGTAGAAAAAATTCCTTCATCTCTGAATTGTAGAATGTTTCGGCGGGAAGAATCTTTCCCTGCTTGATGGTGTCCCCGAGGCCGGCGGGTTCGGGCGCAGTGTAGGAATAAAACGCCGCTTCCATATCTTTATTGCCGGGCCACCAGCCGTGACTGATGACTTCATGCGAATAAGCCTCGCGGTTGATCAGACTGTCGCCGGGACGCTCGGGAGCGGCTTTACCCGAAAAGCGCGTGACGGCATGATCGAAACTGCCCCACCAAAAATGCACCGGACTGACTTTGCCGATGAAACGCGCGCGAAACTCCTTGAGCACATCGTCCATCTTCACCAGCGCGCGCCAGAATCGATTGGCGTATTCCGCGTCGTAGGACGCGTGAATCGTGTCTTCTTCAAAACGAATCGGATTCGGAATCTCGACCGGCATCGTCCAAATCTTGATATCGATTCCCAACCCATGAAGCGCCGACATCAGTTCCGCATAAAAATCCGCGACTGACTGCGGCCGCAGCGCGAGCGTCGTGGTCGAGCCGTCGCTGCACTCGATCAGAAGTTGGTGATCGATGAAATCGAATTCAATCTCAAACACGCGGCCATCGCGATAGGGCATCGGGGAAGTAGTGAGTCCGCGCGCCGAAACATAGAGCGGCACGTTCCACCAGTGATTCACGAGCGGCGTTTGCCGCAAACGGATCTTGCCGACCACCTGCGTCCACATGTGGAGCGTGGCGAGGGTGTCTTGCCATTCGGAGAATTTTAGGATGGGCCAGGGGTCGTTCATAGAGTAAACAGTGAACAGTGAACAGCCGAAGGGTGAATAGTGAATCGTAAATCGTGAATAGTGTGGAGCCAAAAGATCGAAGGATTCAGGATAGGGTAGCGATTAACTTACGTTCGATGCGTGGGGGAAGGTCGACAGTCTCAAAAGCTTTTGCATTGTAGAGATAGTCTTCACCCGATTCATCGACTATACGGATATATTCCTTAGGATCGTTGGACTCGGGGGGAACTACTTGATAGATCTTTCTCAGTTCCAGCGACGCCTCGTATCCCTCATTGTCTATGCAAATTGCGAAAGTCATTTAGTCTTTCAATCCAACAATCGTTTGATCTTAATTTCTTTCTTGCCAATCCCGTGAGCCTGATACCAGTGTAACTCCGCCAAACGAACCTCGCCATTAATGAGTTCGACATATGCCGAGCCCTTAACTTTACGCCAACGTTTTCCACCGTGTACTCGACGCAGCCGCCTGAGATTTTTGACCTGACCCGAGACGGCGATGTTTTCAATTTCCGTAATCGCTGAGACGATTCGGCGGAATTGGATCATGACATGGCGAAATATATCACAGCACTCCGAACGGATAACATCGCCAACGCCGGCTCTACCAAAAACAAAAGCCCTTCCTCATGGTCGGGCTTCTGCTTGCTGGCGGACAAGTCCGCTCTCTAAACAAACTACTCGGGTAGATCGTCAAACAAAATATTCTAGTCGGGTCCTTATGGCGATCACACTTTAGCGGCCTTCGTTCTGATGAACGCCAGGTTGAGTTGCGGTAGGGAATTGAAGGCCGCGGCCTTCGTGCAAAACTCTTTCGCCTTCGCCGTGTCGCCTTTGCCCTGATAGGCCTGACACAAGCGATATAGATCGTAAGGGTTTTGCTGGTTAGCTTGTTGCAACTCGGCAATGGCGCCGTCGTAATCTTTCGCTTCAAGCGCAATCATGCCCATCAGTTCGTGGGCCTGTCTTGTTTGAAACGGATTCTTCCGGGTTTCCGTGCCTTTGCGAAACGCTTCGGCTTCCGTCTTTGCAGTTGCCAAGTCCTTTTTTCCGAGCGCGACGCGGGCCAGATTGTAGTGCTGAAAAAGTTTCGCGTTGTCTTTGATCTCCTGCGAAAGATTCGAATCTTCAGTCATCTTCAGGCCGCGTTCAAAAAGCGCTTTGGCCTCATCGGGCTTGCCCATTTCCAGCATGATGTTTCCCCGAAGTTGCAGGTCGCCGGTCATCGCGGGAACGTCATTGGTCTTCTCGCCCAGCGCGTATTGTTTGTCGACTTCGGCGAGCGCTTTATCCATCTGGCCGCTGTCAACGTCAACCACAGTCAGGGCAAACAGCGCGGTGCGGCGTTCGGCGTCGCTGCGCGCCTTGTCGGTGATCTTCTGTAGCTCGGCCGACGCTTCGTCAGGTTTACCCTGGTACATCAACGCCGCGGCAATTCCCTGGTGAGAGTTGATAAAGTTTGCGTCGATCGCCAGCGCTTTCCGATACTGCGCGATTGACTCGTCAAACCTGCCCATCTTCAGCAGCAACTCCGCGTAAGAATCGTATGGGTTCGGATCGTTGGGAATCAACTCGATATATTTTTTGAAAGCCTGTTCGGCGTTTGCGTAATCGGCATTCTGGCGATAGGCGTAGCCGAGAATGTTGAAGGCGCTCGAGTAAGTAGGAGCCAGCTCGGTCGCTTTTTTGTAGTGCTCAATGGCCTGCGGCATGTCCTGCTGGCCGAAGTAGTAACCACCGAGATTGAAATGCGCGCGCTCGTCGTTGGGATAAGCGGCCACGAGTTGCTCGAGATATTCTTTCTGCTTCGCGGCGTTGCCGTTCGCGCCCGCCTCGTTGCCCAGAATGAGCAACCGCTCGCCATTCGAAGCTTTGTCCGCAAGGCTCACGGCCTTCTTCAGGTGATCGAAGAATTCTTTGCCGGTGGGGCTGACCTGCGCCCGGTTCAACTCTGCCAGCGCGAAGTTTGGATCGAGCGAGAGTGCTTTATCAAAATGTTGGATTGAATCCTGAATGAGTAGTTTCTCGGAGAGGTCGCGGCCCTGCATGAATTCCTTGCGCGCTTCTTCGGAAGACGTAGTCACAGGAATCTTCCGGCTCTCGCTCGAGGAATTGCCGGCGGCGACGGGCGACTTGCTTTCTTCCATTTTTGCGCAACCGCTCAGGGCCACGCCGCTAATAAAAACTATCGCCAGGAAAAGGACCAGAGATCTATTGCCGTGCATAGTGTTTCTCCTTCGGACTGGGTGAACAATTTCGTCGTGAACCCTCTGCCGCGTCAGCGACTCTGGGGAGACAGAAACTTAGTTTCAACTCTCTGCGCTAGCTCGGCGTCCTCAGCGTCTCTGCGGTGAGTATATCTAAACCAACTAACCGCCGAGACGCAGACCACGCAGAGGTTACGCAGAGAAGAATCGACAAATCAGGATGCGAAAAAACTTGGAACGGACGAAATGCGATTGCGCTTGCTAACAACGTGATTCGATCAATTAAGAGCAATCAGGATGAGGGAGGATACTGAAGAGAAATACCGCGGTCAAGAAAATTGTTGGACCAGAAAAACGGTTCCAACGCTTCGGTTTTATTCCGAATTTTCGTGTCCGATTTTAAGTAGAACTATGAGCAAACTCGGCCGCGGCTTGGTGCGGATATGAGTTCTTAGGATTGCTCCTACGCGCGTTTTCAGCCGCGTCGAGGCCCAACTTGCCGCCGTGGTTTAAGGTGTCATTTCGCGGGCGAATGAATTCTGTAATTGGAAGCTGATTGTGCCATCGTTGTTTGCTACTCCGTAAACTACTTTTAGGGAAGTATTACCACTGGGAAAGCTGCTGACTTCGGCTATGGCGAGGCAGCCGCCGGTGGCGCTACTACTATCATAAAGGCAAACTGACCCTGGATTGAAAATGTCTATGTCCACGGCCGGAAGAACCTGGTAACAGAGGTAGATTGTATCCCCGCGGGCTCCTTCGTTCATGTCCGTTTCTACCTGAATGTAGCCGTGGGGCGGGGTGTCTTCGTTATCCAATATCTGGATGTCTACGAGAGGTGGTCCCAGTGTTTTGTCCAGCGTGGTAGTGCAGACATAAACGAATTTCTCGTGGACTTTGGTTCCCTCATTGGCGTCCTGGTTGATGAGGTCATAGCCCGCCGGTAGCGTCGGAGGCCAAGTCGTGCTCGAGCCTGCCCTCAGGCCTGTAATCGGTACTCCCTGAGGATTCGCGCTGAGACGCTGGTAGCAGAGATAGATATACTTGCCATGTGCTCCTTTGTTGAGGTCAACATTAATCTTGGAGTAGCCCTTGGGGACTTCAATGTCCTTCTCGTTGTCTGCCTTGACGAGAGTGACACCAACGATCGGGTTAATGACCGCGGCCGGTAATTGATACGCATAATGAGGGGCAGCCTCATGGTCGTGGCCGTGAAAAAGGGCAATCACGTTGTAGGGCCTGATGATACTAATCAGAGTATCTATTTCCGCCTGTGTCCATGAGGTATCCGTATCGTCCCCGAGGGAGAAGCCCTTCAAGCCGAAGTGCTGACCAATAATCACTCGCTTGTCGGTTCCGACGTTCGCCAGGTCTTTGGCTAACCATTTCAGGCCGCCCGCCCGGCCCCAACGCTTATCCCCGCCGCAGCGGTGCAACTGCACGAAATGAATGTCGTTCACATCCACAGAGTAGTTGAAGCTGTATTTTCCCCAGTCCGGTGCCAGAATGTCCCCGCCGCCAGTAGCGCCAGACGCAGTGGCAGAGCGTGTTTCCAGGTTTGCATCAATGCTAGTGACATGAATCAACGGGTCGATTGTCTTCTTGTCGTAGTCACGTACTTCCCTATATCCCTTATAAAGACAGCGAATGTAATCCCACATTTGCGCTCTGCCCTGATCTTTATTGGAAAGGTCATGATTGCCAAGCCCGGCGTAGACGGGGCAGGTCAGCCCTTTCAGAAAAATCTTTTCAAACTGATCGAGCTGTGCTCCCGGATGTTTGATCGAGAGACCACCGGAGTCTTGCGTGATGTCGCCATTGACAAAGACCGCGGCCGGCTCGCCGATAGCCTTCCCCTCATCGTCGCCCCCACTCCCGGCGGGCCAGGTCAGATTCTGGAGATTGTTGATAGCTTTGACTACGTTTTGGGCGGCCGCTTTGTCGCCGTCATTGGTTATTTGGATGTCGTTAATGCAGCAGAAGACTGTTTTGCCGGTCGGAACTTCGGATGACATGAGGTTCTCCTAGGAGTGCTTTCACTCGTCAATGATGAGTAACGGAGTGGACGGATAGGCGTGGCACCTAGCCGGGCACGAATGGGATGCTCGCGCTTTACTGCTCGCCTCAGCTGGCTTCTTTCGGCAGGTTTTCGGTGCTTTGAGCTTTGCCGTTGGCCGCAGCGGCGAGTGTATGGCTGAACGTACCACAGCCGCGTGGCAGCCACAATCGAATCGCGGTTTATGAAGGCCCCCTGGAGGTCCAGAGTCGCTGCGGGAAGTCGATTGGATTGCGTCTGAGGTACGCTAGTCCTGACTCAAATCGCCAGACCGCCGTCTACTTGTACCACTTGGCCCGTGATGTAGCGAGCGTCGTCGGAAAGCAGGAAGCAGGCGATGCGAGCGACTTCATCCGCCTCGGCAAAACGGCCCAGCGGAATTTGCTCGATGATTTTCGCGCGGTAACTTTCATCCAGCGCCTCGGCCATGTCAGTGGCGACCATGCCGAGCGCGAGCGCGTTGACAGTGACCTTCCGGCTCGCCACTTCCTTCGCCAGCGCTTTCGTCAGTCCAACCATGCCTGCCTTCGATGCCGAATAGTTTGACTGTCCCGCCATGCCCACTTCGCCGCTGATCGAGGAGATGTTGAGAATCGATCCGCCTTCTTCCTGTCGCAGCATCGTTCTTAGTGCTGCCTTGGCGAAATTCCAGGCGCCCTTCAGGTTTGTGTCCATCACCGAATCCCAATCGGATTCCTTCATGCGCAGGATGAGATTGTCGCGCGTGATGCCCGCGTTATTGACCAGGAAATCAATTCGTCCAAAGGCATCTTTGACTTGCTTCACCATCTCCGCCGCTGCTTCAGTGTTTGCAACGTCGCATTGAGACGCAAACGCGCGTACACCGAGCGCTTCAATTTCTTTGGTCAGCGACTCGGCGGCTTCGGCACTCCGGGCATAGTTGAAGGCGACGTCAGCGCCACGCCGGGCAAGCTCGAGCGCGATAGCGCGACCGATGCCGCGCGTGGCGCCGGTGACGATAGCGGCGCGTCCGGAGAATTGTTTTTGATCAGACATATTTTCAATAGCGCCGTAGGGGCACGGCATCCCATGCCCCTACAAATCAAATTTTCAGTCTGCGCAAATATTCTTTAAACTCCGGTGCCAGCTCCTCATGCTTGAGCGCGAACTCGACAGTAGCAATCAGGAAGCCGAGCTTGTCACCGGCGTCGTAGCGCGTACCTTCAAAGCGAACCGCGTAAAACGGACGCCGCCGCAAGAGCGAACGCATGGCGTCAGTAATTTGAATCTCGCCGATCGCGCCGGGCGGTGTCTTCTCAAGCTCGTCGAAGATGTCAGGCGTCAGCACGTAACGACCGATGATTGCCAGATCAGAAGGCGCTTCCGCAAACGGCGGTTTTTCAACCATGTCCCTGATCTTATAAACACCGTCTGCCACTTCCTCGCCATCGATTACGCCGAACCGTGAAATCGCTTCGCCGGCGACTTGCATCGTGCCGAGCACGGGCGCGTCGTATTTTTCGTAGACGTCGAGCAGTTGCTTGAGCGCCGGCGTTTCGGAATCAATGATGTCGTCGCTCAACATCACGGCAAACGGTTCGTCGCCCACCAGGTCGCGCGCTTGCAGCACCGCGTGGCCCAGGCCGAGCGCTTCGCGTTGCCGGACGTAACTGACGCGCGCCATTTCGGAAATCGCGCGCATCGCTTTGAGCTCAGCCTCCTTACCGCGCTCCTCTAAAAGCTTTTCGAGTTCAAACGAAACGTCGAAGTGATCCTCGATCGCAGTTTTGCCGCGCCCGGTGACGATGATGATCGACTCAACGCCAGATGCGACTGCCTCCTCAGCCACGTATTGGATCAGAGGCTTATCAACCAGCGGCAGCATCTCTTTGGGAGACGCCTTGGTGGCGGGCAGAAAACGCGTGCCCAAACCGGCGGCAGGAAAAACTGCTTTGCGAACCTTCTGTGGCATTAGCGGAATTTCGGATTTCGGATTTCGGATTGCGAAGCCAGCGGTCTCTCGTACAAGCGTCAGAGACCGGAAGTTCAGAGTACAAGCTTTAGCTTGGGTCTTACCACCTGAAGGTTGAACTCTGAACTTCGGGCTAGCTGGCGTTTGTGCATCATTTGACGGTACATTCTAGTTTTCAAAACGGTCGTCTCTCTTATCACATTTTGCGGGAATAGAACAAATGCTTGATCTCAACTACGTGCGGGAAAATCTCGAGCAGGTGCGCGCGGCATTGCAGAAGCGCGGCGTCGCGCCCGAGGCCCTCGATGACTTCGCCGCGGCCGATGCTGAGCGCCGGCGCGTTATTGCTGAGTCAGACCAATTGAACGCTCAGCGCAATTCTGCGAGCCGCGAAATCGGCGCCTTGATGAAGCAAGGCAAACGAGAAGAAGCGGAAGGGCGTCGCAAGGAAGTAAACGAGTTGAAGGAACGAATCGCCGAGTTGGACCAGTTGCGCGATGAAGCGGAGACTCGTATGCACGAGCTGCTCGCGGCGCTGCCGAACATTCCGCACGAGAGCGTTCCGGTCGGCGCGGACGAATCAGCAAACGTTGAAGTCCGTCGCTGGGGCGCTAAGCCGGAGTTTGATTTCGAGCTTAAGGATCATGTTGATATCGGCACGGCGCTCGGCATTCTCGATCTTGATCGCGCCGCAAAAATTGCCGCCTCGCGTTTTGCCATTCTCAACGGCGAGGGCGCGCGGCTGGAGCGCGCGCTGATCAGTTTCATGCTTGACGTGCATGCGCGTGAGCATGGCTATCAGGAAACGTTGCCGCCTTTCATCGTCAACAAGGCGGCGTTGTTTGGCACCGGCCAGTTGCCGAAGTTCGAAGAAGATCTTTTTAAACTGACAGACGAACGCGAGTTATATCTCGTTCCAACGGCGGAAGTCCCGGTAACGAACTATCACCGCGAAGAGATACTCGACGCGTCGCAGCTTCCCTTGCGATGGGTTGCCTACACGCCCTGTTTTCGCTCCGAAGCCGGCAGTTATGGCCGCGACACGCGTGGTTTGATTCGCCAGCATCAGTTTGAAAAAGTCGAGCTGGTAAAATACGCGCTGCCGGAAAATTCTTATGACGAACTCGAGTCGCTCACGCGCGATGCGGAAGTGATCCTCCAAAAGCTGGGGCTCCACTATCGCACCGTCGCGCTCGCGACCGGCGATCTTGGCTTTGGCTCCGCGAAGACATACGACATCGAAGTTTGGCTGCCGTCGCAGAATACCTTCCGCGAGATTTCCTCGTGCTCAAACTATGAAGCGTTTCAGGCGCGCCGCGCGCAGATTCGTTTTCGCCGCGCCGGCGGAGCGAAACCGGAGTTTGTGCACACCTTGAATGGATCGGGACTGGCGATCGGCCGAACATGGATTGCGATCCTGGAGAACTACCAACAAGCGGGTGGATCGGTTGTTATTCCGGAAGCGCTGCGGCCGTATATGGGCGGGCTCGAAAAGATCAGTGGGCAGTAGGCAGCCTGGAAGGGCTGCAAGATAGTAGCCGGTGGTCGAAGCGAAGCGCAGACCACCGGATGGGTTAGGTTAAACAGATGCACCCTGAAGGGCTGCTACGAGATCTCACAATCTTGCACCCCTTCAGGGTGTTGATTATTTTTTCGAATCCTATCCGGTGGTCTACGCTACGCTTCGACCACCGGCTACTATCTCGCAGCCCTTCAGGCTGCCTTCTGTTTTTATTTTATCCGGAGGTCAAACGGCATCAGCAGCATCGACTCACCGCTCTTCATGCGATCAAGCAAAGTCATGAAGCGCACGGCGCGGCGCGCGTCGTCGGGCAATGTGGCCAGCACGGCCTGCTTTTGTTTTGCTTGCGTGTGCGACTCGTCGCCCTCGCTCAGCAGTTCCTGAATAAAGGTGCGCGGATAGGGAAGAATCACGCGATGCACGCCTTTATCTTTCGGAATCTTTGCCAGGTCCTTCGCAACTTCAACCGCGCGATCCAAACCGCCAAACTCATCAACAAGTCCACGGTCTCTACCTTGCGCGCCGGTCCAGACACGGCCCTGACCAATTGAGTCGATATAAGCGGCGTCCTTGTTGCGGCCCTGCGCGACCTTCGGGACGAAGTCGTTGTAGTAAGTTGTCTTGATCCAGTCTTCAAACTTCGCGCGTTCTTCAGGCGTGAATTTCTCAGTCTCGCGAAACATGCCGGCGTTCTTGCCGCGCAGCAGGTATTCGTTGGAAATGCCGAGCCAGTCGTAGAAGCCACGCATCACGGGTTTGCCCGCCACCACTCCGATTGAGCCGGTGATGGTGGAGGGTTCAGCTATGATCTTGCTCGCACCGGCGGAGATGTAATAGCCGCCGGACGCAGCGACGTCGCTCATCGAAATTACCACCGGCTTCTTCTCTTTTGCTGCCACCACGGCGTGCCAGATGATGTCCGAAGCCAGACCTGAACCGCCGGGGCTGTCTACTCTAATAACAATTGCCTTGATCGACTTGTCGTCGCGCGCGTCGTTGATTGCCTTCGACAAAGTGTCGGAGCCGATTGACTGACTACCGCTCGGACTGTTCTCTGATTGTCCGGAACCGATATCGCCGGTAGCGTAGATAACCGCGATCCTTTCACCCTGATCGAGGCCAAGCGATTCGGGCTCGACCTGCTTGTACTCGGAGCCTTTCACTACTCGCAGCTCATCCGAATCCTTGTAGCCCAACTTCGTCTTCAACTCTTTGTGGAGTTCATCCCGGTAGGCGACGCCGTCGATGAGGCCGACGTCTTTCGCTTTTGGTGCGCTATAGGGAGCGTCGTCGATGATCGCGCGCACCTCTTCCGAAGTCTTGCCGCGACCCTTCACAATTGCCTCAACGTAGCGATTGAACAGATCGTCAAGCAACGAGTTCATGAATTCGCGATGCGCGTCAGACATTTCCTTGCGGGTGAAAATGTCGCCCACGCTCTTGTATTTTCCGATCTGGTAGATGTCAGGATAGATGCCGAGCTTGTCCAGCGAGCCGCGGAAGAACATCACGTCAGCGGCCAGGCCGTTGATGAACAACTCTCCCGGCGGCGCCAAATAAATTTTGTCGCAGGCGCTCGCGATGTAGTACTCCTTGTTCATCCCGTATTCCATGTAGGCGTAGACAGGTTTGCCCGAGGAACGAAAGTCGGCGATGGCATCGCGAATCTCCTCTGACTTGCCCCAACCAACACCGGACATGTCGATGTCCAGTTGGACCACCTTGATGCGTTTGTCTACTTTAGCTTTCTTGAACTGAAGGATCAGATCGGTCAGCGACTGATCGGGCCCGCCGAAAAACTTTCGCAGCGGATCTTCGGTGACGTAATCAGGCAGCGGGCCGGAGACGCGTAACGCGAGTACGCTGTTGTCGGAAATGGTGGGCTCGCGGTGCCGGAATGCAGCTACCAAAACCGCGAGACCAATGAGCGCTACCAAAACGAGCCCCACCACAATGCTGGTAATAATCAGAACGGTCTTCTGTGTGCGCGACATTGCCATAGTATTTCCTGCCTTATATTTGGGTAATTAACCTGAAGTTATTCGTGGTGTGAGTACGTTTGTGGTCGGAAAAAGGTTTAAGAAGAACGGGGAAACTGGGAACAGGGGAAAAGGGTAAAGGGGAAGGGGTAAAGGGTAAACGGGAAAGACAGGGGCTTCGGAATAACCACGGCTGATTTTTACCCTTTGCCCTTTCCCCTTTTCCCCTGTTCTCCTGTTCCCCCCGAGGTCTTAACTATCCAACCGCCGCCCACGACTTCATCGCCGCGGTAGAAGACCGTGGCCTGGCCGGGCGTGATGGCTCGTTGCGGTTCGTCGAAAGTGACACGAGCGCGGTTGTTCTCGATTGGTGTGATTGTGGCTGCGGCGGGCATGTGACGATAGCGCACTCGTACCTCCGCTCGCACCGGCGCGCCCAGCTGATCAAACGCGATCCAGTTGACGCCCGCGGCGGTGAATTCCCGGCCGAGCAAATCGTCCCGATGACCGACAACCACCTGGTCTTTTTTTGCGTCGATGTCAATAACGTACAGCGGTTGCGCTCCGGCGATACCAATACCGCGCCGCTGGCCAATCGTGTAGCGATGGATGCCGGCATGGTGGCCCACCACAGCGCCGGCGGCATCGACTATCTCGCCCTCTCCCGGCTTTTGATCGACAGAACCGGTCGCCTCCAGATAACGATCGATGAAGCCGGCATAGTCGCCATCGGGAACAAAACAGATCTCCTGCGATTCAGACTTCTCCGCCACCGCCAGACTATGCTCACGTGCAACTTCGCGAACTTCCGGCTTCGACATCTCGCCCAGTGGAAACAGCGCGCGCGACAATTGATCCTGCGTCAGCTCCCACAAAAAGTAAGACTGGTCCTTCTGAAGATTGCGCCCGCGTAAAAGCCGGTAGCGGTTTGACGCCTCGTCATACTCAACGCGCGCGTAATGGCCGGTAGCCACTTTGTCGCAGCCCAAACTCGCCGCGAGTTTATCGAGCGAAGCGAATTTCAGCCGGCTGTTGCAGGAGACGCAGGGAATCGGCGTTTCGCCGTTGAGATAGCTCTGAACAAACGGCTCGACCACATCGCGTTCAAATTCGCGTTCGAGATTGAGCACGTAGAACGGAAAGCCCAACTCTTCGGCAACGCGACGCGCATCGTAAACATCGTCGAGCGAGCAACAACGCGATGGAAGCGGATCGCCATTCTCGTCCACAGTAATGCCGCGGCGCTGGTTCCACAACTGCATTGTGAAGCCCACCAGATCGTGGCCCTGTTCCTTAAGGATCGCAGCCGCGGCCGACGAGTCCACACCACCAGACATTGCTACTGCTAACTTCATTCAGTTTCGAGTTCCGAGTTCCGAGTTTCGAGTTGTGACGCTCGATCCTCTAGAATACCGTAGAAGGTCTGTTAAGTCAGGTCGTCAACAAGCTCCTAAGCATAGTTTAGAGGCGGGCATTGCCCGCCGTCTCAAGACTAATTGAAATCTAAACTAGCGGGGAAAACCCAGGTTGAAACGGCGGGCAACGCCCGCCTCTAAACGATTGTTGGAAAAACTCGGAACTCGAAAACTCGGAACTCGAAACCCGAAACTCGAAACCCGAAACCCGAAACTGTTAATTGTTAACCATGCCTGAATCAGCCATCGAAGAATATCGCGTCGCCGCAGAGCCTTATTACCTGCCGATTGGCCGGGAAGTGGATCTCTTCGAAGCGGCCCACTCTGCCCGCTTGCCGGTGATACTCAAAGGCCCGACGGGTTGCGGCAAGACGCGTTTTGTCGAACACATGGCGTGGCGGCTCGAGCGTCCTTTGATCACAGTCGCCTGCCATGAAGACTTGTCGGCGACGGATCTCGTCGGGCGGTTTTTGTTGGAAGGTGAGGAGACGGTTTGGCACGACGGTCCGTTGACTTCGGCAGTGCGTAATGGCGCGATCTGCTATCTCGATGAGGTTGTCGAAGCGCGCAAGGACACGGTCGTCATCATTCACCCGCTGACGGACCACCGCCGCCGGCTGCCAATTGAAAAGCGAGGAACGATATTGGACGCGCCTGCGGATTTCATGCTCGTCGTTTCCTACAACCCCGGTTACCAGTCCATTCTCAAAGACCTGAAACAATCCACGCGGCAACGCTTCGTGGCTATTGATTTCGACTATCCACCACCGGAGCTGGAAACACAGATCGTCGCGCATGAAGGCGGAGTTGACGAAGGCACCGCGCGCGATCTCGTGCTGATCGGGCAGAAGGTGCGCAACCTGCGCGGCCATGGTCTGGAAGAAGGCGTCTCCACGCGCTTGCTGATTTACGCCGCACAACTGATCACACTCGGCATCCCACCAGTCACCGCCGCCGAAGTAGCAATGTGCTCGCCCATCACCGACGACCGCGAGCTGCAACGCAGCATCCGCGAGATCGTGACCACGGTGATTTGATTCAAACGTGACCCTGAGCCTGAGTATGAAATGAATTGCCCCAAGCTCTATACTTGAAAGAGAGGTGAATACTTATGAAAGTAAAGGTAAGCGAGAAGGGCGTGCTGATTCCCCGAAAGTTTCTTAAGGGCGTCAAAGAGGTCGAGGTTCGCCAGCAGAATGGGTTGATTATTATTGTGCCCGTTGGCGCCAAAGATCCCATCTTTGACATCGGCAAGCATCCAGTCAAAAGTGGCATCAAAGACGGCTCGATCAACCATGACAAGTATATCTATGGCTGAAGCGCGTCTCCTCCTCCAATTACGCCGCTCAACTAATCACGCCTTTATCGTAGCTGTCACCGCGAGCTGCAACGCAGCATCAACGAGATCGTGACGACGATGATTTAGCGCTGCTTCACACGATGGTTTCACACGGATGAGCAAGTACGATAAACTTCTGTTTCAGATTCTGCGGGGCACTGCCGATGCAAATGTCGCATTTGATGAATTGCGTGGCCTGCTGCAAAGGATAGGCTTTGAGGAAAGAATTCGAAGTAGCCATCACATGTTTCGCAAAGAAGGCGTGTTTGAGAAGATCAATCTGCAACGCGAAGGCAATAAGGCGAAGGTTTATCAAGTCCGGCAAGTGCGAACGGTGCTTTTGAAATACAAGCTTGGAGGCGATCTATGACGCACCGATACGAGATCATTATTTATTGGAGCAACGAAGACCAGGCTTATATCGCCGAAGTCCCGGAACTTCCAGGCTGTATGGCCCACGGCGATACTCACGAGTCTGCCCTGGCAAATGCTAATGAAGCAATCCAACTCTGGATTGATACTGCCCAGGAGTTTGGCGATCAGGTACCGGAACCCAAAGGTCAACGCCTGATGCTCGCCTAGTCTCGCTCTCCCGCAGTTTTTCTCAATCCTTTGGTCTTAGAGCTTCAGTTTTGATCTACTACTATGCCACCCACGATCACTCAAAAAGACAAGATAGCCATGGTGGAAAGGTTGCTCAAGACAGTTAAGTCATGGGAGCTGCTCAAATCTCTGCCAGGTCAGATCTTCTTTGGCGAACAAACCCTATCCGTCAGTTCGCCTGAGTTTCAGGAATGGCAGAGGAAGGTAGCTGGTGCGATCTTGCTGATTTTTGGCGAATATTCACACTTCTTAGGTGATTTCAATGAGATAGAATTCACCGACCTTCTTACTGCTCTGGGTGATAAGAAAGCTAACAGAGCAAAATTTTGGGAGGGTGTAACGTCGGCGAAGTCGATGCTTCAATCGATGATCGACGAGATAAAAGAGCCATCGACTACAGCAGCTATGTCAACAGCGGTATCGGCCTCCCCTGCGACGGTTTCCATGTCGCCAATCTTTATTGGTCATGGCCGAAATCCAGTTTGGGCACGAGTGTCGATATTGTTAGAGAAAGAACTGGGATTAGAAACCGTCAACTACGAATCAGAATCGCGGGCGGGATACTCAATCGTTCCTATCCTCGAGAAGATGTTAGATCAAGCTAGATTTGCGATTCTTGTACTTACGGCTGAAGATGAAACTTCCTCAGGTAGTAAAAGGGCGCGACAAAACGTAATTCATGAAGCCGGGCTGTTTCAGGGGAGACTAGGTTTCAGAAAAGCGATCTTATTAGTTCAAGATGGCCTGGAAGATTTTTCGAATATTGCCGGGCTTCAGCACATCTCGTTCGAAGGCAATCAAATCGACCAAACATTTCATGAGCTCCGACGAGTGCTAAAGCGAGAAGGTTTGATTGAGTGACGTTTGAAGAAAACGAAGTAGATGCTGAGGCGGAGCGCCTGACTGAACGGCAGTCGTTTCTAAAGTTGACTCGCGAGCTGGCAGGTTTGCCGTTCGAGCAAGCGGCGGCGGCGCTGGAGACGAGTGCTTCCATCGCCGGCATATCTTTGCGCGCGAGTATTGAGTTCCTGCGTGCGGCGCCTGCGGCAGCGGAAGTTTTGGAAGCAGCGGAGCTACGTTCGTGGGGCGAGTTGGGCCGGCGGCTGGCGATGAGTGACGTCGAAACCGCCATCACATTTTTCACGGCCGGAGCTAGCGGACTCAAAGACGTCCCCGCGACTGTTCACCCACTAGTTTTCCAACTCTGCTCGCGACAGATCACGCTCTCATCACCGATTGCCATCGACACCTTTCGAAACCTATCGGCGCTCGCGGAAACCGTCCGCGATGAGGAACTGCTCGGCCCTGTTCTTGAAGTCGCAGCCGAGATCGCTCGTCGTTCTGCCAAACACAGCGCCGAGTTTCTCAATCAGACGCCCGCAGTCATCGAGAGTTTGCGACGCATCAAGAGTCCGGAGGTGACGAAGAAAGGGATCGAGCTGGCGGCGGAGTTTGCTTTTCGCGCCGGCGGCATTGCGGCAGACGCCTGGGCCGCGCTGCCGGCGGCATTGACGAATCTCGAGTCGTCTGAGGCGATAAAAGTCCTCGATAACACGATCCGTTTTCTCGAACGCGGCGGAGGCTCGGCGTTACAAGTCTTAGTAACCGGCGGCGAGATTCTGCGGACGCTGCCTGAAATATTCGACGAGTGGGTAAAACTGTTGTGGACCGTCGCACAACATGGCAACGCCAGCCTGGTTGCTTTCGTTCGCAGCAGTCCGCGATTTGTCCGCGCGCTCCGGAGCGAAGCGGATCACGATCGACTGATCAACCTCACGCTCCGGGTAATAAAACTGACGCGTGAGATTGCAGAGACTGACGGCGAAGCCGCGCTCGCCTGTTTTCGTTCGAGTTCGTCGGCGCTCCGGACGGTCTCAATCGCACAGTTTGAGGAATGGGCCCGCCGCGGTCTGTCCGGGCAGAGTAAAGATCCGCGCGCGCGCCGCAGTTACTTCGCGCTGGAAACGCGAGGCAGTTACGACGCGCTGCGCAGCGGCAGCAATGGGCTATCACTCGCGGAAGTCCGCGAACTTCTCAAGCTTTATATCGAAGCACTGACGGGCCACGAAGTTGAGATAAGTCCGCTGGCGGCAGTGCCGGTTGAGTCGCGCATTGGCGACGGCCGCACGATACATCTGCCCTCGCTGGTGGCTGAGTTTGCCGACGACGAACTCGACTTTCGTCTCTACAAAGTCCTCGCCGCGCATGCCGCCGGACAAATCGAATTTGGAACTTACGAGCGCGGGACCGCGGATTTGCGTGCCGCCTATTCGACGCTTGCCGAAACCTATGCGTCGGAAAACCGAGACGCGCTCGACGCCTTTTCCGTGCCTGACGAAATGGTTGAGATAACGGCGAATGCGCTTAGCCCCTCTCCGCGAGCGGAGAGGGGTTGGGGAGAGGTGGTCTCGACCGATAACCCCACTCCTACCCTCCCCGCCCGCGGGGAGGGCTTCAATATCGACTATCGCCGCGTCCTGCATCTGTTTCCGCAACTGCAACTCGCTCGCCGCATCTTTAGCACGCTGGAGAATTGCCGCATCGATCGCCGCCTGCGGCGCAAGTATCGCGGACTCGCGCGCGATCTGGATTTGATTCGCGAGCACTTACGACGCGGACGTCCCTCGGTCACCGAGTTGCCCGCCACGCTGGTTCCCTTTGAATTGCTTTTTCAAACTACGCTGCTCGGCGGCGCGACGGAGGACGCGCGGCAGTATTACGGCCAGATCGTTTCCGAGCTCGAAACCTTGACCGCGGAATATTTATCCAGCGATTCAGCCACCGTCGCCGACAGCTTGCTGGCGACGAGTCGGGTCTATTCATTGTTTCAATCGCTGGCTCCCAACGACGATTCGATTCAGGAAATTGAAACCGAGGAAGAGCCTTCAGAATCCGAAGAAGAAAACTCGATCTCGACCGAGAGCTTCAAGCGCCGGCGTGAAGAGCGCAATTCGCAACGGCGTGACGCGCGCGAACTTTTCAACGCCTGGAACGACCCCGACAGCGAAGGCGAGCCTGATGAACTCGCGGGCGCCGAAGCCTGGACCGAGGCCGAGTTTCCGGAGCAGGCGATTGAGGAAGGCGAAGTGGCCTACAACTACGACGAATGGGATCGTGAGTTAACCGATCATCGCATCGGCTGGTGCCGCGTGATAGAAAAACGCGTCAAGCACGGCGATCGAGCCTTTGTCGAGCAAACGCGCGAGCGGCACAAGGGCGTGATTTCATCGATTCGGCATCAGTTTCAGTTGATGAAGCCGGAAGATCTGCTGCGCGTCACGAATGAGTTGGACGGCGAGGAGTTTGATCTCAACGCGGTTGTCGATTACGTCATCGATCGCCGGGCCGCGAAGGTCGGTGGTGGACACCAATCCGAGCGGCTTTACACCAAGCGACTGCGGCGACGGCGCGATGTCGCGGTTTCTTTTCTGCTCGATCAGTCTTCATCGACGGCGCGCACAATTGGTCGGCATCCGCTTCAGCCTTACACGCGTCCTGGTCGCCGCATCATCGAAATTGAAAAGGAAGGTTTGGTGTTGATGAGCGAAGCGCTGGAGGCCGTCGGCGACACGTATTCGATCAACGGGTTCACTTCCGAAGGCCGGCGCAACGTGAAGTTTTACGTAGTGAAAGATTTTGATGAGCAGTATTCGGATGAAGTGAAGCAGCGAATTGGCGGCATAAATTTTCAGAACAACACGAGGCTGGGCGCGGCCATACGTCACGCGACGGCGAAACTTGCAAAGCAGGAAGCCCGCACGCGTTTGCTGATCGTCTTGTCTGACGGGCGTCCTTACGATCACGATTACGGCGATGCGCGTTACGCACGCGAAGATACGCGCGAAGCTTTGCGCCAGGCGAAGAACCAGGGCATCACACCTTTCTGCATCACTATTGATCGCGAGTCGGAGGCGGAGTTGCGCGATCTTTACGGCGAGATTGGCTACACGATCATCGACGACGTGCTGTCGCTGCCGGAGCGGATGCCGGGGATTTATCGAAGGTCGACGAGTTAGAATTCAGTTGCCGATTGAAGGCTTAAGGGGCTAGAGTCGGCCCACAACGACGGTAGGGTTCGATTCACCAGGAGCTTTGAATGGCAGAACTAATTTATCCGACAAATGAAATACTATATGGGCCCTGGCTAATCGAGCACCAACACTTAGAAGCATTTGATGAAATCCTGGCTCAAGAGTGGTCACGTCTGACTGCTTCCAAACAAAGAAAAGAAACGGAAGAGACGGAGCGAGAAATCGATCGCTTCATCAAGCTGAATCCATGGTTGGAAAAAGACCCAGAGAAGCTTAGGACAAAAGCCAAGGAACTTATCGAGGGCCGCTCGCACCTTTATAAGACCTATTCTTCCCGATTGAAACGCGTGATCAGCGTGTATCTCAAAGATGGAAAAAGAATTGAAGTAGACTCTTTTCAGGAGGCGGCTCGTCATCCTGAGCTATTAGAAGAGGTACCACATAAGTTTGATCTCAGGTTGGAGTGCGGTGAGATCGACTGTAGTATGAGTTTAACTAACAGTTTTTTAAGCATAAGAGTTTCTCCGGAGAATCTTCCAGAAGCCAGAGACCTATTCGTCAGCGTCAAACAATGGACGGCGCGAGTACGACCTCCCAAGTGGTTAGAGGTTTGGAAAAGAGTCAACGGTCTTCAATGGCTTGCATGGATTTTGATAGTTTGCATCATCGTCTTGAATGCTACCGGTCCCAAAGACGAAGCTAAGAAGGTATATCAAAATCAAGCTCATCAACTCTTGAAAGACGGATTATCGCCAGAAGAACAACTTAAGGCGACCGAAATCTCGCTGGCCCTGCAATCTGAGTACACACCATTAGGCGACAACTCCAAGACGCCGGGCTGGTTTTTGTTTCTGCTAGTCGGTGGCCTCGGGATCTGCATTATTTCTTCTATAATTCCCGGCGCAGTATTGGGCATTGGCAAAGGCCAAAATCGAGTCCGATTTTGGCGGAAATGGATCTGGTTCGTTTTCGCGGCTATACCAGGCTTCATTTTCATCAACATCATTTGGCCTTACATAGCGCGAGTCTTCTAATGTCGCCGCTGGCATCTACTTTAGTTTGAAGAGTTCTGCCGCAATCGCCACAGCCTATTGCTTTCCCAACCCGCCGCCGCCCGGTGTTTCAATTCTTACGCGATCGCCGGCTTCAAGTTCCCAACTACCTTTCGATCCAATCCGGCGCGCGCGTCCCCCGCGAATGATCGCGGCGCTGCCCGGCTTGCCGTCGTCGCCTCCGGCCAGACCGTATGGTCCACGCTTGCGTCTGTCAGCGAGCAGCGACATGCGTGCGGGCGCGAGCGTTTCGATCTCACGAATAACGCCATCGCCGCCACGATGTTTTCCTTTGCCGCCGGAGCCTTTGCGAATCCGGTACTCGCGCACGCGTAGCGGGTAAGCATATTCGAGCGCTTCGGCGGGCGTGTTCAGGCTGTTCGTCATGTGCGTATGCACCGCACTCAAACCATCGTGGGTCGGGCGCGCGCCCATGCCGCCAGCGACGGTTTCGTAATAGGAAAACTCACGTGAGGCAGCGGCGCTACGCGGATCAATTCCACCAATCGTCAGATTGTTCATCGTGCCCTGACTAGCGGCGGGAATTTTCGACGGCAGCGCCTGGGCCAGGGCTTTGAAAAGCACGTCAACAATGCGTTGCGAAGTCTCCACGTTGCCGCCGGCCACTGATGCGGGATGGACCGCGTTGACGACCGTGCCTTCAGGCGCGATAACTTCGATTGGACTCATCAGTCCGGCACTCGCCGGCACGTCGTTGCCTTCAAGCAGACAGCGAAACACGTAGGAGACGGCGGAGACGGTGATTGCTTCGACGGCATTGATCGGGCCGGCGACCTGAGGCGCGCTGCCGCTAAAGTCGACGCGCGCGCGTTGTCCCTTGATAGAGATCCTTACCTTGATGCCCACTTCTCGATCGTCTACGCCATCGTCGTCGAGCGCGTCCTCGGCTCGATAATCGCCGTCGGGAATCGAACCGATAGCGTGGCGCATGAGCCTGGCGGAGTATTCGATCAAATGGTTGGCGTATTCAGTCGTCTCGCGTTTACCTCGGCGCTCAACGATCTCCAGCAGGCGCGCGGCGCCGGTTTTCAACGAACCAATCTGCGCCTGAAAATCGCCGCGTCGTTCAGCGTGACTGCGAACATTTGCCAGGATCAAACGCATCGTGTCTTCATCGAGCTCACCGTTTCTTACCAGCCGAATTGGCGGAATGCACAAGCCTTCGCCGTAAATATCTGTGGCCATGCCCATCGAGCCCGGGGTCGCGCCGCCGATGTCGGCATGGTGCGCGCGGTTGGCGACGTAAAACAGAGTGGGCAGTGGGCGGTGGGCAGTGGGCAGTTGTTGAGACGGCGATGGCCGTAGAGCTTTCTGGGATCTCGCGTTGTTCGTAATAGGATCATTACTGCTCACTGCCCACTGCTCACTGCTCACTGGCATCACCAACGTAACATCCGGCAGGTGCGTGCCGCCCGCAAAGGGATCGTTCAGGGCAACCATGTCGCCGGGTTGGAGGTGGATTTCTTTTAACGCCGAAGCGACGGCCATCGGCATTGAACCGAGATGCACCGGCATGTGATCGCCTTGCGCGATCACGCGGCCTCGGGCGTCGAACACCGCGCATGAGTAATCGCGTCGCTCCTTGATGTTTGGCGAAAACGCGGTTCGTCTCAGCGCAATGCCCATCTCCTCGGCGACCGAGGTATAGAGCGCGCGATAGATTTCGAGAGTAGTGGGATCGAATTTTTTCATAATTCCTTTAACCGCCAAGACGCCAAGAGCGCCAAGAGAAACATAATTAGACTGAGACAATGGATCACACTCAACCGGAGAATGCTCAGTCGGGAAGGTGGGATTAGCACCCCAGCGGGCTACCCCGCTGGGGACCCCGCCTTGCCCCCGCTCTTTCAAGCCTGATTTGTATCTGCGGCATTTGTTTCTCTCAAAGGTTTACGGGGGCAAGCCCACCTTCAACCTGCGAATTCATACTACTTGAATGATCAAGTTCCCGTAGCCATCGAGCTCAGCATTAGTGCCCGGCGGAACTAAGGTAGTTGCAGAGTACTCAGTAACGATGCATGGTGTTCGGAGCTGTGAGCCCGTAGACAATTCGTCTCGCTCATAAACCACCACGCTGAGTTTCTTTCCGTCAAGATAGGCGGTCACAGACTTCACCGGCGCAGCATAATTCTTGGGAGCAAAGCGCGCGCGCGTTTGCGCCGGCTTCTCCACCAGCCCGCTTGATCGAACGCGGGCGCTGACAATTTCCACGATGCTCGATTCCTGAGCATAACCGTAGCGTTCACGATGCGCGCGATGAAAACCAGTGGCGAGATGGCCGCGCGTCTGTTTGACGTCCAACTCAAACGATTGCCCTTTGTAACGAAGCGCAAGCGAGCGCTCGTGTTTTTGTTTTCCTGTAGGAAAGCCCTCGCGGCGAAGAGCCACCGCGGCCTTGCGCTCCATCTCCGCGAAAGTCTGCTCCAGTTTCTTGTCAACTCCAGGCGAAAATTCCAACATCGTCGTCCGGCTCTGGTCCTTAACCACATCGGCGGTGAGCACTCCGATCGCCGAGAGCGCGCCCGCGAAATTTGGCACGATGATGCGCGGAATGCGCAAAGCCCGCGCCAGGTCAACCGCATGCAGTCCGCCGGCGCCGCCGAAGGGCAGCAACGTAAACTCGCGGCTGTCGTACCCGCGCTCGACCGAGATGCGACGAAGCGCACGTTCCATGTTTGTGTTTGCGACCGCCAACACTCCCTGCGCGGCGTCAATCGCTGTCAGCCGCCGGCCAGCAGCCTTGCTCATTTCGTTTGCCAGCCGGGCCATGGCTGTGCGCGAGCGGCTTACATCAAGTGGAAATTCTCCGCCGAGCAAACCCGCGCCGCCGAAGTGGCCCAGCACCAGATGCGCATCAGTCACCGTCGGCAAAAGCGAACGGCCGTAGCAGGCTGGGCCAGGATCAGCGCCGGCTGACTCGGGACCGACGCGCAGCGAGCCGCCTTCATCAACTCTCGCAATCGAACCGCCGCCGGCGCCGACCGTGTGAATGTCCATGACCGGCACAGCAACGGGCAAGCCGGCCACCGAAGCCTCGTTAGTCATGCGCAAGCCGTCGCGTTCGCAGAGCGCAACGTCGGTAGACGTTCCACCCATATCGAAGGTAATGATTTTTTCAAACCCCGCGGCTCGTGCTGCCCTGAGTGCGCCGACCACGCCGCCGGCTGGTCCAGAAAGAATCGTGCGCACCGGTTCGTCTGCCGCAACCGCAGCGGAAATGCTGCCGCCGGAAGACTGCATGACGCGCAGGCGTGGCGTGTTCATTGCGAGACGCTTGAGATAACTGCCCATCAGCGGCTGCAGATAGGCGTTGATTGTTACGGTGGAGGTACGCTCAAACTCGCGATACTCAGGAAGAACTTTGTGTGAGACCGACAGCGGAATGTTGAGCGCGGATAGCGCGCGGGCTATCTGCTGCTCGTGCGCGGTATTCACAAACGAAAACAGCAGGCAGATAGCAACGGAGTCGACCTTCGCTTTCTTTAGCCGCTGGACTAAGGCTGAAATTTCCGCGGCGTCAAGCGACTCGATCACTTCGCCGGTCGAAGTCACACGCTCACGCAATCCCAAACGAAGACCGTCCGGCACCAGCGGCGGCGGACGAACTGCATTCAAGTTGTAGAGCTCGGGTCGCGCTTGTCGCCCGATCACCAAAACGTCTTCAAAGCCGCGCGTCGTAATCAAGGCCGTGCGCGCGCCGCGTCGCTCGAGTAGAGCGTTGGTGCCAACCGTAGTTCCGTGGACGACCTCAATGCTCTTGAGTTCAACTCCGGTTTTAGCAGCGACTCGTTGCAGTCCTTCGCGAATCGCGCGCGAAGGATCAGATCGCGTAGAGGGAAGCTTGAAAACTTCGAAGTGCCCGCCGACCGCAGAGACAAAATCGGTAAAAGTCCCACCCGTATCAACGCCCACGCGCAACGTACGAACAGGGTTTGCTGGGCGCGGCTGACGGCGTGTTTTGTTGACCATTTTTGGCGAAGCAAAAGATAGGATCAGGCGACGTTTACTTGCAGCGGTCACTATAGTCAGAAGTAAAAATGTTGACAAGAAGGCGAAGGGTGTCGAAGATCGCGCACGCGCAATTTTACAAAACACTTTCCAAAATCGAATTTGCCCTGACGAAGGAAAATCCCGATGAAAAAACAAATGTGGCGCAAGAACTTCATTGGTCTGATTTTGATGCTTGCTTGTATGACTGCTGCCAGCCAGGCAAGCGACTCGCTTATTCACTCTTTTCGCAAACGCTAGTCCAAACGTTCCCATTCAGAAGAGGAGATCCCCCCGTGAAAAAGAATTCCTGGTTCAGCAGTCTGATGGTTCTCGCATTGTTTGTCGCGTGCGTGCTTGGTTGTAGTAAGTCAGGCGCTAATAGTTCGACGACGGCTTCGACTGAGAGAGACAGCAACGCAGCGCACGCGACTGCAACGCCGCCCGCGGATATTGCCGGCGACTATGCAATTGTCGGCACGAACGAGGACGGCAGCCCCTACAAAGGGGCGCTGGAAATTATTAAACACGGCGACGTCTACCAGTTTCGTTGGGACGCGGGCAAAAAATACGATGGCGTGGGTGTGCCGAATGGAAATGTGGTGGCCGTCGCTTTTACTGGAGGCAGCAACGGGAAGGGTTGCGGGGTTGTGAGTTATCAAATACTCGCCGACGGCACGCTCGATGGCAAATGGGGCTACTGGGGCTTGGATAACAGCGGCACTGAGCGGGTGACGCGCACCAGCGGGTCAGGCGTGGCCGGCAATTACAACCTTACCGGAAAAAATCCAGATGGCAGTGGGTACAAGGGCACACTATCGATCGCGCCGAAAGCCGGCGGCTACAAGTTTGCCTGGAGCAACAACACCTCGGGTTTCGGAATTAGACAAGGCAACACGCTCTCGGTTGGAATCGGCGGCACGCGCTGCGCTTTCGTGGCCTATGAGATCAAGCCGGATGGAACTTTAGATGGTGTCTGGGGCGGCTACGGCAGCGACAGGACGGGAACGGAAAAGGCCACGAAGAAATAAGGGCAGGACGCAGGAGCATAAGCGAGGGAACGAACCTCGGGTCGTGGGGCAAACATAAGGGTCGCACACACGTTACGAATGTCTCTCTAACCCTTTTGAGAAAGAAGAGGAAACTTCAATGACTGAGAACGACGTGCATTTGATTGATTTTGACGCTTACGTGAAAGACCTGGAGGCGGACAGCGATCCTGCCCACGAAGCTGACGTACTGTTGCTTACCTGCATGGATTTTCGCTTTTTCTTAGAGATCGCAAAGCGGATGAAAGGGATAAAGTATGATCATGTGATTCTCGCCGGTGCGGCGCTGGGAACTGTCGTGCATGGGAAGAAGCACTGGCACCGAACGTTTTTTGATCACCTGAACCTCGCCAGAGAGCTTCACAAGATCAAGAAAGTTACTGTTATGGAGCACAGAGATTGCGGGGCCTATGGACCAAAGGGATTCGGTTTGCTGCCACTCAATCCTGAGCGGAAGAGGGAGCGGTTGGTCCATGAGCAACAGGTGGCAAAACTCAAGCTTGAGATCCCTAGAGCCTTAAAGTTTTCCGCTCTTCTTCTGGAGGTGCCGCCGCGCCGACCAAAAGACGCTTTGACGTTCGATAAACTGATGTGAGGAGCCTGATCCGGCGGATTACAGGAGTCAGAATGAAATGCCGGGAGTGTTCCTGCTTCTTTATTCTGACTATTGCACTTTTACAAAGCAGCCGCTTTCGTTCGAAGCGCGCGCGGCGTCGAGCACGAGTTGCACGCGATAACCATCTTCAAACGTTGCGGCACCTTCCACAGTCTTGCGGCCTTCGCTGAGCGCTTCAACAATCGCACACGAAAAGGCAGTGAAGCCGCGTGACCAACTTCCTTCGCGCATCCCTGGGGCGATCGGGTCCTGATCTACGTCGACCGGTCGCCAGGCGCCCGCGCCCGCCGGCGAGTGCCACAATTCGCCGCTCTCCTCAACCATCATGGCGCCGCTGCTTCCGTAAACCTCCAACTGGTTTTGCAGCCTGCCGGATTCAACGACGGACAAAGAAGCTGCGCCGGTCGCGCCTTTAGTCAGTGGCGACTCGGCGAATCGCAACCTGTGTGGCCGCGATGCTGCTCGGCGGCTGTGCGTTGACGCCGATCAAGGATTCCGACCTCCCGGGAACCATCGGCGCCACCACTCAAGGGCCCACCTACGCCTACCGGCCGCTCGATCCCTTGGACGCGAAGC
>Ga0137409_10000909_pt1 | contig 32496 bp, 23 predicted proteins | sample CZODoug1_16funga_FD_122059 | JGI IMG/M metagenome (GOLD analysis project Ga0137409, IMG submission 122059) | Vadose zone soil fungal communities from Angelo Coast Range Reserve, California, USA - CZODoug1_16fungal (Hybrid Assembly) | ecosystem: Environmental > Terrestrial > Soil > Vadose zone... | reverse complement strand
CTTCCGCCGAGAGGAATGTACAAGTAATCGCGAAGCCAGGTGCTCAAGCTGATGTGCCAGCGGCGCCAGAAATCCTGAAGGCGATTGGCGAGGAAGGGCTGGCGAAAATTGACCATAAAATGAAAACCCAGCAATTGAGCGCTTCCGCGCGCGATATCGCTGTAGCCGCTGAAGTCTCCATAAACCTGCCAGGTGAACGCGTAAGTTCCAAGCAGCACAAGCCAGAAATTTGAAGGGCCGAACTGACCGCCAAAGACGGCGTTTGCGAGAACGGCACAATTGTCCGCGACCACGCATTTCCGGATGAGGCCGGAGAAAATCAGCATCAAGCCGTCGAAAAACCGGTCCGCGTCAAAGGTGCGTTCCTTCTGGACCTGCGGAAGGAGATGCCCAGGCCTTTGGATCGGACCGGCAATCAAGTGCGGGAACAGGCTGATGAAGAGACCATATTCAAAGAAAGACTTGGAAGCCTCAATTCTTCCTTTGTAGACGTCCACAATATAAGCGACTTCCTGAAACGTATAGAACGATATGCCGGGCGGAAGGATGATACGAATGAGGGGCAGCGGGATATTGTGAATTCCAAGTCTCTCGAGGCCGGCCAGGAAGGAGCCCGCGAAGAAGTCAAAGTACTTAAAGATCCCCAGAACCATGAAATTCAGCACCAGCGAGAAAACAAACCACTTCCTCCGGTGGGGGTCCGAGCGGCTAGGGGCGATCTTCTGCGCGATCAGGAAATCCATCGCGGTGCTGCCGATCATGAGGGCCAGGAAACGCCAATCCCACCAACCGTAGAAAAAATAGCTGGCCAAAAGGAGGAAAATATTCTGGGCGCGGTGATTGAGACGCCAGTACAGTAGCACGACAGGTATCAGGAAGAGGAAGTAAGCGGGGGAATCAAAGAGCATGGCGTCAAGTCAGATTTCGAGTTCTCCCACATTTTTCTGCAGCGAGCCGGAGGAGCATCTAGAATATTCGGACGCATGAGCGTGGAACAATCCGTTGAATCAAGGATTCGGGTTCAGGGTAATACCTGCATTCAGGACGAACAGGTCATCGGCGACGAAATTGTTGTCGAGCAACTCTTCAGAAATCCCATGAAAAACGCTTCCTCCGTTCTCTCAGCAATTGTCCGCTGCGATATTTAGGGTTAAGACCGGATTGTGAAGGGGCCCGGCAACAGTTACGGTTCCGCATGTGCCAAGTTCCTCCCCGGTTGGCAAAGCTCGTTTGAGCTGACCGATGCGGTCGAAGGGGAACGAGGCTTCACTAAATGAGGGTTCCGAAGTATCCGGGACTCCAACGGCGGTAGCTTCTTTGGAGGGGTCAGCATGGGGTTTCGCAATAAACAGTGGCCGTGGTTTGCGATCCTAGCCAGGACCGGCAGAGAAAAGAATGCGACGTTACTCCTGGAAAACGCCGGGTATGAGTGCTACCTGCCCGTGAGCAAATTTACCCGGCGGTGGTCCGATCGTGTAAAAGAGGTTGAAGTGCCACTGTTTCCCGGGTATCTCTTCTGCCGTATGAACCCGCACAATCGCCTGCCGGTACTGATGACGCCGGGAGTCATACAAATCGTAGGAGTCGGCAGGACCCCCATACCTGTCGAGGAAGAAGAGATTGCCGCCATCCAGCGCGTGGGAAAGAGCGGTCTTCCGACAATGCCCTGGCCGTACCTGGAAGTGGGCCAGGTGGTGACCATTGAAGAAGGCCCCCTTTGCGGCCTGGCCGGGATCGTTCTAAAGATCAAGTCCGGATTGAAGCTCGTTTTATCCGTCAGTCTGCTGCAGCGCTCGGTCGCGGTGGAAATCGACCGCACGTGGATCAGCAACACGCATGGCGCGGCAAGATCTTCATCAATGGAGTCGCAGGCAAATCGATCCATGGCTATCCCTGTTAGTCCCAGGCACTCGGATGCAGCGAAGGGTTCTCTTGGAGAGGCGGCAGAAGCGGATTGATAAAGGCAAAAGAATTGTTCAGGCCCGGCAAGGAGGCAAGCGTGACTCGGAGACAATTAGGGCGTTTGATTCTCATCTTTTTACTGAGCGCAGCGGGAGGGGCTTCTATGCAGGCGCAGGACGTTGCGGCCCCCGCCCAAGCTCCATCGCGACAAGGCGTCCGCGAGAACGGTGGCGGAGCCCGCGATCACGAACAAACACCTGTGCTACAACACCGCAATCGGCGTTACCAATTGCACTCTGCGGATGTGCTGGAATTGAACTTTCCTTTTACGCCGGAATTCAATCAGACCGTCACCGTGCAACCCGATGGTTACATCACGCTTCGAAGCGTGGACGGCATCCGGGTGGAGGGCCAGACGCTGCCCGAAGTGACCAACTCTCTCCAAACCGCTTACGCGAAGATCCTGCACGACCCGGTAATCAATGTCGTGCTAAAGGACTTCGAGAAGCCCTACTTTATTGTGGGCGGGGAAGTGGGTCATCCCGGGAAATTTGACCTGCGGGGAGAAACCCGGGCGACAGAAGCAGTTGCCATTGCCGGGGGCTTGAGGGAGTCCGCGAAACATTCACAGGTGGTGCTGTTCCACCGAGTCCCGGAAGGCTGGGTGCAAGTCAAGAAATTGAACATAAAGAAAATGCTGAAGGACGGGAACCTCGACGAGGACGCTTACCTGCAGGCTGGTGATTTTCTCTACGTACCGAAGAACACGATGTCCAAGATCGGGAGATTCATCCCTACCTCATCACTCGGTCTTTATGCAAATCCAGCAGCGCTCTAGCTTGTTTTCAAGAGAGTGAGGTCAACGCAATGCTTGAGGGAAAACTGATCGCTCACCCCGAAGAGAGTATACAAGTTTTCGAAGTTCGCGATTTCCTGTCAATCGGTTTTCGGCAGCGCCGACTAATCACGAATACGTTCCTGGGAATCTTCTCGATCGCCATCGTCATCGCATTTCTGTTACCAAAGAAATACGAAGCCCAGATGAAGATTCTGGTGAGACACGAGCGTGCTGACTCGGTGGTGTCGCCGGAGCGCGAAGCACCCGTGCAGTGGCGAACGGAAGTGACTGAGCAAGAACTGCAGTCGGAAGCGGAATTGATCCGGTCGAGGGATTTGCTCGGCAAAGTGGTGGTTGCCTGTGATCTTCAAAGTCATGACGGCGGCTCTTTCTGGAGCAGGAAGGGGGAGAACGACGATCAGAGAATTTCGCGCGCCGTCGTTAAGCTGGAGAAGAATTTGACGGTCCAACCCATTAAGCTAACGAATCTCATTAGTGTGTCTTACAAGGCCAAGGACCCTCAGATGGCGGCCAAGGTGCTGAACTCCCTGGCCGGTTTGTATCTGGAAAAGCACCTAGCCATGCACCGAGCTCCAGGGCAATTTGAATTCTTCCATCAGCAAGCCGACGAATATCGCAAGGCCCTGGCGAACGCGGAGGAAAAATTGACCAGTTTCAGCCGGGAGCAGGGAGTGGTCAATCCAACGCTCGAGAAGGAAATGAACGTACGCAAGGTCGCCGAGTTCGAAGCCGAGACCAAGGGGGCGCGCGCGACCATAGCGGAGAACCGGCAGCGCATTGCCACGCTCGAGGCGCAATTGGCGACGCTCCCTAAACGCCAGACAACCCAGGTGCGCACGTCGGACAATCCGCAACTTATGCAGAATATGAAGTCCAAGCTGCTGGAACTGGAATTGAAGCGCACCGAGCTCCTGGCAAAATTCGAGCCGACCTACCGGCCGGTGCAGGAGGTCCAGGAGCAGATTGCCCAGACGCGTTCGGCGATTGAGGCGGCAGAAAAGGCCCCATTGCGGGATGAAACGACGGATCGCGATCCCACCTATGAAGCATTGCGCTCCGAGCTTGCCAAATCCAAGACGGAGCTCGCAGCCACCCAGGCCCGGGCCGTCGCGACCTCCTCGCTCATTCGTACTTACCGGACGGAGAGCCAGCAGTTGGACCGCAAGGAGCTTCTGCACCAGGACATGGTCCGCGCGGCCAAGTCCGATGAGGAAAATTACATGCTGTACCTCCGCAAGGCAGAGGAAGCGCGGATTTCAGACGCTCTTGACCGCCAGCGCTTTTCCAACGTGGTGGTTGCGGAGCCGGCCACAGTACCTTTTACTTCCCAGGCGCGATGGTTGCTGGTGATGGCTCTTGGTGTGATCCTCGCAAGCCTGGTAAGCGTAATCCTGGCCTTTGCCGTGGATCGCTGGGACCCCTCGTTTCGGACCCCTGAAGAGGTCGAGTCCTTTCTGGGCAGCCCGGTGGTCGCGGCGTTCCCAAAGAATGGCGATTAGAACCCATGTTCCTCGATTTCTACAAGCTGCGTGAGCAACCGTTCGGAGTGACACCGGACCCGCGCTACCTTTATTTCAGCCCGGGGCATAGGGAAGCGCTGGCATCCCTGTTTTACGGAATTGAGACGGGGCGCGGTTTTCTCTCTCTTGTCGCAGAGCCGGGAATGGGCAAGACCACGCTACTGTTCCAGCTCCTGCAGAGATGGAAAGGCTATGTCCACAGCGCATTCCTGTTTCAGACGCAGTGCGATTCCCGTGAGCTCATCCGCTACTTGCTGGACGACCTGGGACTGAAGAGCGACGGCGAAGACATTGTACGGATGCATTCAGAACTGAATGATTTCCTGTACCGCGAGACGAAAGCAGGAAGGCGCGTCGTAGTCTTCATCGACGAAGCGCAAAATCTGTCGGACACGGTGCTGGAGACGGTACGTTTGCTTTCGGATTTCGAAGCGCCGGACAAGAAACTACTGCAGATCATTCTGGCGGGACAGCCGGAGCTGGCACTGCGGTTGTCGCGTCCGGGGCTGGCGCAACTCCGCCAGCGCATCGCCATCCAGGCGCGATTGGATGCACTGCCTGCCGGTGAGGTCGTTCGCTACGTCCATCACCGTCTCCGGGTAGCAGGGTATGAAGGCTCCGGATTATTCACGCCCGGGGCTCTGGAGTTGATCGCGGAACGCAGCCGGGGGATACCGCGGCTCATCAACAACCTTTGCTTCAACGCATTGTCGCTGGGCTGTGCCGCCCGACAGAGGCAAATTGAAGCCGCAGTGGCGAAGGAAGCCGCCGATGATCTGTCGATGGACTCTCCTGTTCCAAAACCGGCGGTCCCGCCACAGGAGGCAGGGCAAACTGTTACTCGCGATCTCCGGCCGCCGCTGGAGTCCATTTACTCGTGGGTGCGGGATAATTTCCTCGGAAACCGTCTTGTTCATACTTTGCTTCTTTCTCTTGCGCTTGGCAGTTTGGGAATTTACTGGGGCACGCGGACACGGTCGGCAGCCGTGCAACTCTCTGCTCTACAGGGTCTGAAATCCACAAGTTCTACTCCGGGTCCGGAGTCTCGGTCTGAAGGGCGCCGCACTGCGTCTGTGACGGGCCAGGCGTCCCCGGAAATACCGCCAACGGGAACCGGAGAGGGTTCGCGTGTGTCTTTCACATATGTGATTCAGCCAAGGGACACACTACGTGATCTTTGCCTGTCGATGTTGGGGAAGTATGACAACAGCGTCTTGTCCGAAATTCTTCGGCTCAATCCGGAATTGAGAAATCCTGACCATCTTGATGTGGGGCAAGCGATTCGGCTGCCGACGTCGGCAACGAAATGAGGAAGAGCACCCTGCGTTAGGAGTGGATTTTGAATTTGAAGTGTGAAGCGATCGAGGACCCATGAGCAAAAACTTCGAACTTCTCCAGCAAATAGGCAACGATGAGCAGCTGTTCCAGACGGCAGTGCAGCCGCAGGATAGCGAAGTGGCCGTAGAGTTCGAACCAGGTTCTGCGTTAGACAAAGAGACATTCGAGAAGCTCATGGAGAGGGCCTCCTTGGCGGGCCTCTTCCAGACTGCGAATGAAGCGACGCAACAAACTCTTCCCGAGCCTTCTGAATCCAGTCCCGAAGCAGGTGCAGAAAGCGCGTCGATAAATGCGCCGGGTGGCGCCTCGGCCGATGCATCCCGAACTTCCAGGAACCCCACAAGCCCAATTGGTGATCGGGGAAGGATGGCCGAGAACCGAGTCAGACGGGGCGCAGCGAGGACTATTACCGTGCCAACGACTCCTCATGCGGCTGGGAAACCAAAGGACATTCCTGGCACGGCGAGTGCTAACCCATCGTCTACTGCGCCAATGAAAGTTCGGCAGCGGGTCTCGCAAAAGCTCTCTTCGGTGCTTCCATGGCTCGATTCGATCAGGTCGGGAGCGAAGGGATGGGCACGAAATGTACGCGAGCGGAACAAACACTATGGCGAGGATTTGGAAGCGATAACCCGGGGGGAAGAAATCAAGTTGGTACAGCGTGTTTTTCCTGGAACAGATGAAGGCTCGCCTCGGACCGTGCTTTTTGCCAGACTGGATGGAGAAGCCGGATGTGCCCCGACTTGCGCGCGCGTTGCAGAAATGCTGGCGGCTCGCGCTGAAGGGCCGGTCTGTGTTGTTGACGCAAATTTCCACGCACCCTCGCTGCACCAATACTTTGGCGTAGAAAATGTGAATGGTCTTGCCGAGGCCACGGTTGAATCCGGTCCGATACAAAATTTTGCGCAGCAAATTCCTGAGCCAGATCTGTGGCTGATGCCGAGCGGAAAGGCGGCCGCCCAGTTGCGCTTTCCCTCAATGGCAGACGGCCTGCGGGTGAGAATGGAGGAACTGCGTAACACCTTCAGGTATGTGGTCATCCATTCGGGCCCTCTCCGACTGGAAACCAGCGCGATGCTGCTCAGCCGCTGGACTGACGGCGTAGTGCTGGTATTGGAGGCAAATGCGACGCCGCGGGACGCGGCGCGGCGAGTAAAGGAGATTCTTGAAGCCGCCAACGTCAGCGTGCTGGGAGTTATCCTGAACAACCGCACGTTCCCCATCCCTGAGGCGATCTATCGCCGGCTTTAAGAGGCGATTTCAATCCCCGCCAATCCGTGCGATTCGAAGTCTCAAGAGTGTGGACTGAAATCAGTGTCATTTGGTCGCGGAATCACTAAATAACGAAGAACTCCTGCCCAATCGAGCTCTTACCCTCATTTCACAAGGACATGGTGAACCAATATGGCTGGACAACAAACTTGGCAGTGGCCGAGTCGGATAGCACTGGTAGCGGAACATACAGAAGACAATCTCTTTTTTGCCGGTAAGAGATGCCTGGATGTGATTCTGGCGGGTCTCCTGCTGATCCTTCTTCTCCCGTTGATCTTACTTATCGCTGTTCTGATCAAGCTGGACTCACCGGGCCCCGTCTTATTCGCTCAGGAACGGGTGGGAGCGAAGCGACAGTGGCTGGGAAGACAGGCGATCTGGATCATTCGGAATTTCACAATGTACAAGTTCCGTTCCATGGTTCAGAACGCTGATCCTTCGGTGCACGAAGCGTACATCCGAGATTTCGTGGAAGGCCGCGCCCGGCCCGCTTCCGAGAATGGTGGAAACTTCAAGCTCACTAACGATCCCCGGGTAACGCGAATCGGCCATTTTCTGCGGAAGTTCAGCTTGGACGAACTGCCACAACTTCTCAACGTGTTGAAAGGGAACATGAGCCTCGTCGGGCCTCGTCCGGTTCCTCCCTACGAAGTCGCCTGCTACGGGGATGGCGATCACAAACGGCTGGCGGCACTGCCTGGAATTACAGGCTATTGGCAAGTGAAGGGACGGTGCCAAGTTGCGTTTGAGGAGATGATCCGCATGGACTTGGAATACATACGCAAGGCCTCGCTCTGGTTGGACCTCAAAATCCTTTTTCTTACGATCCCGGCAGTTCTATCCAGGAGAGGTGCTGAATGAATACCACGATCCTTGCACTCGGAGCGAAGGAAAATCCGCCAGGCGCGAAACCGGTGGGAATCGCGGTCGTAGGATGCGGCTATTGGGGAATGAACTACGTTCGAATCTTCAGCGAGCTCGTGGACGCGCGGGTAGTCGCCCTCTGCGACCAGAGCGCGGACCGGCTAAAGGAGGTTTCGCGACGATATCCGGGAGTATACCTGACCACGGAGGTCGATGCCGCCGCATCGCAGCCTGGCGTGGACGCCGTCGTAGTCTGCACCGAAGCGACAACGCACTTCCATGTAACGAGCCGCCTGTTGCTAGCCGGCAAACACATCCTCGTGGAAAAGCCGCTGACCACGACCGCAGCGGACTCGGAGAAGCTGATTGAACTAGCGGAGGCCAATTCCGCGATTCTGATGGTCGGTCATACGTTTCTTTTCAATGCGGGCGTCATGAAGGTCAAAGAGTACATGCAGAAAAGCGATGGCAGGGTGTATTACCTCTACGCGCGCAGAACAAATCTCGGCCCTATCCGCCGCGACGTAAATGCCCTTTGGGACCTCGCTCCCCACGACATCGCCATTTTCAATTTCCTTCTGGACAGCACACCCCAGTGGGTCAGCGCCGTGGGAGGCAAGGTTCTGCGGAACTGCCGGGACGACGTTGGCTTCATTTCACTCGGCTATCCCGACAACGTTCTCGCTCACGTCCACGTCAGCTGGGCCGATCCCGACAAAGCGCGGGAAGTTGTTGTCGTCAAGAGCGACAAGAGGATCGTGTTTAATGACCTGAACGGTGTTGAACAGGTGCGGGTGTTTGAGAAAGGGGTAAGCACTGTCGAACAAGAGCCCCTTAACTACGGCGAGTTTCGGTTCGAGATTCGGGACGGAGACATCATCAGCCCCCGCATCGAACCGGTCGAGCCTTTGAAGCACCAGTGTCGGCACTTCCTGGAATGCGTGAGAACGGGGAAGCGGCCGCTCAGCAGCGGTATCGAAGGGCGGGATGTTGTACGCGTGCTTGAAGCAGTAAATCGTTCTATCGAACTAAAAGGACTCCAAGTGGAGGTAGAAGGCAACGGTGATTATGTCCACACAAATGGTAATGCACTCAAAGCAACCGCAAGTGCCGTTCGTTGATCTCGCCGCGCAGTACCGCACGATCGCTGAGGAGATCAACGAGACGACGTCCAGAGTAATCCAGGAAGCCGATTTCATCCTGGGGCGCGAAGTAAGCCTCTTCGAAGAGGAGTTCGCGGCGTTTTGCGAAGCGAAATACGCCGTCGGCGTAGATTCAGGCACGTCGGCGCTGGAGCTGGCACTCCGGGCATATGACATCGGTCCTGGCGACGAAGTCATCACGGCCGCGAACAGCTTCATCGCTTCGGCGCTGGCCATATCCCATGCCGGCGCGACGCCGGTCCTGGTGGATGTGGATCCGTACACACACACCATGGATGTCATGGCCATCGAGAGTTCTATTACACCTCGAACGAAAGCGGTGCTTCCAGTGCACTTGTACGGTCATCCGGCCCACATGGATCCGATTCGGCAACTAGCCGACAAGCATGGACTGGTCATCATTGAAGACGCCTGCCAGGCGCACGGCGCGCGCTACAAAGGGAAGCGCACGGGTTCTTTGGGTCATGCCGCAGCGTTTAGCTTCTATCCAGGGAAAAACCTCGGTGCTTACGGCGACGGCGGCATAGTAGTCACAAACGACCGCGGGATCGCAAAACGTCTGGAGATGCTGCGCAATTACGGGCAGAAAGAAAAATATCAGCACCTGTTCCGCGGTTACAATCGCCGGCTCGACACACTGCAGGCCGCGGTGCTGCGCGTCAAGCTGAAATACCTGGAAAAGTGGAACGCCGCCCGTCGCTGGAATGCCGTCCTCTATCACAAATCCCTGGAAGGGCGCGGGGTAGTGCTCCCAGGTGAGGCTGGAGGCGCAGAATCAGTGTGGCACCTCTATGTCATCCGCTCAGAGCGACGCGATATGCTGAGGGAACACCTCATCAGCCGAGGCATCAGTGCGGGCATCCACTATCCTATTCCAATCCATTTGCAGCCGGCATATCGAGACTTGGGGTACAAGAGAGGAGACTTCCCGGTCACCGAATCATGCGCGCAACAAGTTCTGTCATTGCCAATGTATGCAGAAATTACACAAAGTCAAATTGAATATGTTGCCAACACGATCGGCAGTTTTCTCTCCGCAGGGCAGGACAGCCAACCTGGGTCAAAGCCTCTTGGCAAGCGCACCAATGCTAGTGCTTGAATCCGGCGCGTATGCAATCAAAAGAAACATTCAACGGAATGAGGCTCGAGCTGGCGAATGAGTTGTCCGCGCGCGCGGGGGATTACACCTCCAAGCCAGGCTGGGGGGTAACGCCGGAGACTCAACCGCGCCTCCACACCGTCGGGGCAAACTCGCTGGTGGTCGCGCTCCTCAGTCCTTTTCTTGCATTGGCATCCAGAAGGGTCCAACAGGTTCTCCTTGCGATCGTTGTCCTCGACGTTCCCATTCAACTCGGCAGGACGTTTTTCCTTCGGCCCTACGAAGCGGACCTTGGCGCAATAAAGGGCTTAACCATTTCCATTACAACCTTGGCGATTACCGGGTTGTATCTTTCTTGGTTCCTCCGAGCGCTGGCCGCCAGAATCCCTCGAGCGCGCCGATCGCTGCACTTCAATTTGCCTCTTCTCCTCTATATCGCAATCAGCGCATTCTCGATGCTGATCGCTCAGGATGTGGCCCTTTCCAGTTTCGAACTGTTTCTGCTCGTCGAAGCGTCCTTGGTGTATTTCTATGTGGCCAACAACATTCAGACCCGGGAAGAGGCCATGTTTGTTGTGCGCATGCTCCTGGGCGGATGCCTGCTGGAAAGCTTGATCATGATCATCATGCAGCTCACCGTGACGCCCTCGACCCAGTGGGATTATGCGATTCACATCATCGCCGAGCACGGGAGCGGCGGTCGCATGCGCATTGGTGGCACGATCGGCGTGCCCAATGTCGCGGCGGCCTATCTCAGCATATTGCTCGCATGTGCCGCCGCCGTGCTGTTTACATCTACTGAGCGCGTGCATAGATGGTTGGCCATGTCCGTTCTGGGATTCGGAGGCGTTGCGTTGATCTTCACGTTCTCGCGGGGCGCATGGCTCGCTTTGATTATCGCGGTATTCGTGATTTCTTTCTCAGTGTGGTTTCGCCGCGGACTCTCCTTGAAAGGTCCTATCGCTCTCCTGGTGGTCGGTGCTCTCCTGTATATGCCCTTTCACAGCCTGATTTCAGAGCGGCTCTTCGGAGACGACAAGGGGTCGGCGGAGGTCCGCATCCCCTTGATGAAACTCGCCTATCGAATGATTGCGGACAACCCCGTGCTGGGGGTAGGAGTTAACAATTTCGCCGTGGCTATGGACCGATATTTGACGCCTGAGTTTCGCCATGGTTGGCGGTTTGCCGTTCACAATAAGTACCTGCTGGTGTTAGCTGAAACAGGCATTGGCGGGCTATTGGCGTATCTCGCGTTCCTGCTGGGCACCCTGCGCACGGGCTGGAAATGCTGGAAGTTGCAGGTCCCCCTGCTTTCGCCACTTGCCCTTGGTCTCACGGCTGGTATTGCCGGCCATATGGTGCACTTGACCGTCGACTTATTCCACGTACGTCCTGTTCAACAATTGCTGTGGTTGGTTGCTGGCCTCCTGACAGCAATGTATAGGATCTCTGCAGAGCCTCCGACTCCGGATTCATTGTCCGCCATTCCTTGAGCGGCTTGTTTTCTTCCCGAGAATCGATTACCGAGCTTCAACAACTTATGGTGCAGAGCTGTTTGTGAAGTAACGGAAAGAATGGAGCGTAGTTGAAATGACTAGCGCAAGTACCGAGAGGCTCCACTGCAACCTCGACCGACGAGGTGTGTTCCGCGTCTTTTCAACCTTTTATGTTGTTTGGACCCTTGCAGTGGCCTCGCGTGTCCCAAAGCAAGGAGCAATCGCATGCTGAGTGCAATAGGGACTTTGTCCCTTGGATTTGCACGTTGCTTCAAGGCCGGCGGCATCATCGTCAACGAGCACACACTCGACCGGGAGCAAACGCGCCGCCATGTCGACACGCTTGGCCGGTGGTTCGATTTCATTCACTTGAACGAACTCCCTGCGCGCCTAAATCGGCGCAACGGGAAGCCATTCTGTTTGTTGACATTCGACGATGGTAAGCGCAGCAATGCAACCGTCGTGGCCCCCGAGCTGGAGCGGCTCGGAGTACCTGCGGTGTTCTTTGTCGTCACCAGTTATCTCGGTAGCCAAACGCCCCTCTGGTTTGATCGCTATTGGGCCCTTCGTGCCAGGCTTGGCGCGGAACCGTTCGGTCTTCGGATGCAGGTCATCAAGCAGATCCCTTATGACTCGCTGGTCGACCGCTTGGAACGCGCCTGCGCACAATGTGGAGTGGAGGCCGACCTGAGTAATGACGATGTTCGCCCTATGAGTTGGGACGAGGCCCGTGACCTTCATCAGCACGGCTTTAGCATTGGAGCACACGGGGACACTCATGCGATCCTGACCAGGGTGGCCAGACTCGCCGCATTTGAAAATATTGCAAAGAGCATCACAAGGGTTAGCGAGGAGATCGGCGCGCCTTGTACTAGCTTTGCATTCCCGAACGGGAACTACACACGAGAACTTGCGCAACACGCCGTTCGCTGTGGCGCCAAAATGGTGATGACCACTGAGCCGATGTGGGTTGACAAGACCTTTCCGCTCTGGCGCTTGCCGCGGGTACAGCTATTTCGAACCGACAGCCGGGGAAAGATGGAGCTCAAGATAGCCACAGCCGCTCCCGGCTGGCTTCGCTCCAATCCCGATGGTACGGGCAGACGCTATCGAAAGATGCATCGGCTTGCATACGAAATTCCGGGCCCAGCAGGTCCAGCCACGGCGCTCCATTCTCCGAGCCAGCGGAACATCATGGATGTTGGCGTTGCCGGGCGTAAACACTGAATTGAAAATGAATCAATTTTGAAGGCCTCCAGAGGTTCCCTTATGAGAGTGCTCATCATGAGCGCCATCTATCCCACACCGGAAAAACCGGCGTGGGGTACGTTTATCCGGACGGAAGTCGAGTCCCTTAGGAATGCTGGGATCGACGTGGAGCTGCTTCTGCTGACCGGCAGCTCTCGCAAATGGAATTATCTGAACGCCATGTTTCAATTGCGCCGCCTTCTTGCCTCGAAGACCATTGATCTGATCCATGCTCACATCGCTTATGTCGGCATGGTGGCCCGCATGCAGTGGAAACTGCCCGTCGTGGTCACCTACCCCGGAAGCGATCTGCTGGGGTTGGTCAAACCCCAGGGCAAGAAAGCGCTGTTGAGTCCGCTGGTTGTTGAGGCCGGCCGCATACTGGCTCGTTGCGTGGACGCGTCCATCGTTCAGAGCGCAGAAATGGCCCGCGTTCTCAACACCAAAACGAACACCTATGTCATCCCCTACGCAATCGACATGGAGACCTTTGGCCTGGCGAATAAGGATGAGGCCAGAGCGGCATTGGGGTTGGACCCGCACAAGAAGTACTTGCTATTCGCAGCCAACCCGCAAATCGCGGTGAAACGCTTCCCGTTGGCAAAGGCCGCGGCGGATGAGCTGAAGAAACGAGACCCCTCGATAGAGCTGCTTGTCGTTCACCAGGAGCCGCAAGACAGACTGGCGCTGGTGATGAACGCCTGCGACGCGCTGGTGTTTCCTTCCTACCAGGAAGGCTCTCCCAATATTGTCAAGCAGGCCATGGCATGCAATCTTCCGATTGTCGCGACCGATGTAGGTGACATAGGCGAGGTCATCGGGAATACCAAGGGATGCCATGTTTGCAACCCCGAAGTCGAGGACTTCGTCAAGCGGCTCTCTGAAATCTTGTCTCATCGCCAGCGAACCCAAGGTCGCGAACAAGTGCAACATCTGGCAGGACCCAGCATCGCCCAGAAAATCATCTCGGTCTACGAACAAGTGCTGAGAATGCGTAGCGCGCATTCTCTGGACCGGGCACCGGCCAATTTCTGAAGTGCCGCGAAGTAAGCCCTATGCGGTATCTGCAGTGATTTCTAAATTACCTAAGGAGACTGTATGCGTTATCTGATTACCGGCGGCGCCGGCTTCATTGGCTCACACCTCGCGGAGCGGCTTCTCGACCGCGGTGACCGCGTCGTTTTGCTCGACAACCTTTCGACCGGCAGCGTCGAAAACATCCGCCATCTCAAATCTTCCGGCCGCCTGCAATATCATCTGGATAACATCGAAAATCGCCAGTTGCTTGCGGAACTCGTCGATGATGCCGATATCATCGTCCATCTGGCCGCTGCTGTCGGTGTCAAGCTCATTGTGGAAAGCCCCGTAAGGACCATCGAAACCAACGTGAACGGCACTCAGCTGGTCCTCGAGGCTGCCTGCAAGAAGAAAAAACTCGTTCTGACTGCCTCTACCTCGGAGGTCTATGGAAAAAACGTCAACGTTCCATTTCGCGAGGACGCCGACCTCGTCCTCGGTCCCACCACCAAAGGCCGCTGGAGCTACGCTGCCTCCAAAGCGCTTGACGAATTTCTTGCGCTTTCCTATTGGAAGGAGAAGAAGCTTCCGGTCATCGTCGTCCGCTTATTCAATACTGTGGGACCCCGCCAGACCGGGCGCTACGGCATGGTGGTTCCCAACTTTGTGAAATCCGCACTGGACAATTCCACCATTGACATCTACGGGACCGGCAAGCAATCCCGCTGCTTTTGTGATGTACGCGACACGGTGGAAGGCCTCATCCGCCTCATGGACTCAGAGCGTGCCGTTGGGGAAGTCGTGAACGTCGGCAACACCGAGGAAATCACGATCGAAGGACTGGCTCATCGCGTGAAAGAGCGCACCCAAAGCTCCTCGGACATCGACTACATCCCTTACGACCGGGCTTACGAGCCGGGTTTCGAAGACATGATGCGTCGTGTGCCTTCCGTAGATAAGCTTGAGGCCCTGACCGGCTTCCGTCCCAGTACTTCGCTGAACGAAATCATTGACCGCGTCGCTGCTTTTTTTCGGCAAGAAACCGAGAGCATGGACGTTCACGCAGCAGCTGCGGCCAGCGCCGACTAATGAAACCTTCTAGCGATGCGCTGACGCGATGCCTTGCCTAAGGATCGACAATGAAAAGGTCTACCGGTAATCGAATCCTTATGCTGTTGGAAAACTTGCCTTTCCCTCAAGACCTCCGGGTCCGCAGGGAAGCCTACGCCCTGCACGATGCCGGCTACCGCGTAACAGTTATTTGTCCAGCTGCTGCAGGACAGCCTTCCGGCGAAACGGTGAACGGCGTGCGCGTATATCGCTATCCCGCACCGCCTGCCGCGAATGGGTTCCTTGGTTACATTTGGGAGTACGGCTATTCCATGCTCACCAGCTTCCTGTTCTCGCTGGTGGTCTTCTTTTCCGAGGGTTTCGACGTTGTCCACGCGCACAATCCGCCCGACACGTTTGTCTTTATCGCGCTTTTCTACAAACTGTTCGGTAAGCGTTTTGTCTATGACCATCACGATCTGTCGCCGGAAATGTATCAGGCCAGGTTTGCCGGGGGCGGAAACTCCGTGGTTTACCGCGTTCTCGTGTGGCTGGAGAAACTGAGCTGCCGTTTCGCCGACCACGTCATTGTCACGAATGAATCGTACAAGAGCATCGCCATCGAACGCGGCGGTGTGCCAGAATCCCGCATCACCATCGTTCGCAATGGGATCGAACTCAGTGGCCTGGAGGGCGCGATCGAGCCGGACCGCCGTTTGCGGCAGATGGAAAAAACGATCATCGGCTATGTCGGCGTAATGGGGTTCCAGGATGGCGTGGACTATCTGTTGCGCGCCCTACATCACCTCGTCTATGGCCTGGGCCGAATTGATTTTCATTGCATCCTCATCGGTGGCGGAGATGCCTGGGAAAGCTTAAAGACTCAGGCTCGCCAGCTTGGCCTTGACGATTACGTGCAGTTCACCGGATTCGTCTTTGGCGAACAGCTCCGCCGCTATCTCTCGGCTACGGACATTTGTGTAGATTCCGCGCCTTCAAACCCATACAGCGATCGTTCCACCATGTTCAAGATTATGGAGTACATGTCGCTGGGAAAGCCGATCGTCGCGTTTGATTTGGCTGAGCATCGGTTCACGGCGCAGCAAGCTGCAGTCTACGTGCCCCCTAACGACGAACGCGCATTTGCCCAGGCCCTTGCCGAAGTTATGGACGACCCGCGACGCCGGGCCTCCCTCGGGATGTCTGGCATTCTCCGCATAAGGACCCAATTGGCGTGGGACTTTTCCATTCCCAATCTTATCGGCGCGTACCGGGCAGTGCTTCCTCGAACAAGGCAGACAAATGCACGAGATTCGCAGCACGCAAAACTTGGAGTCAATCCGCAATCGTCTTCCTATGCGCATGCCCCAGAATACAAATCGGGAGTCTGAGCGCGAGATTTGCTTGAAAAGCCAGCTGCTGCTGTTTTGTCGAAATGTTTCCGCGATAGGAAGGTTCAAATTGCCGGAGGTGGATGCACTTGAACGTTGTCCGTGTAGATCCTCGGATTGATCCCTTGTGGTGCAGGCTGGTCCACCAGGTTCCCAGCAGTGTTTTTCACTCTCCGGGCTGGATGCAGGTGCTGTCCGATACCTATGGATGGGAACCCAACGCCTACGTCGTGCTCGACGAGTCAGGAAAACCCAAAGCGGGCCTTCCCTTTTGCCGGATATCGGACCTGCTGGGAGAACGGATCGTGGCCCTGCCCTTTTCGGACTATTGCGATCCGCTGGTCGAAGACGCGGACTCCTGGCGCCTCCTGATTGATGGTTTGTTGCCCGAGCAGATTCCCATCAGCTTGCGCTGTTTGCACAACAGCCTGCCACTTGCCGACGAGCGGTTTACCCTCGCGAAACAAGCCAAATGGCACCGCCTAGACTTGCGCCCGGAGCTCGACGCGCTGTGGAACGCGATGCACGATTCAACACACCGCGCCATCCGCAAGTCGGAGCGGGCCGGCCTCACCGTTCGTGTAGCGCAGTCGGAGCAGGAACTCCGATCCTTTTTTGAGATGCACTTGAAAATACGGAAATACAAATACGGCCTTCTAGCCCAGCCCTATAGTTTTTTTCAGAATATCTGGCGGCAATTCGTGGATTCACAGCACGGGTTTCTTCTTCTGGCAATCCACGAGGACAAGATTGTGGCCGGGGATTTCTTCCTGGATTGGAAAGACACGCTGTACTACAAATTTAACGCTTCTCTTCCAGACGATCTTTCTCACCGCCCGAATGACTTGCTCATCTGGGAAGGTATCCAGCGCGGAAAGGACTTTGGTCTTGCTTATCTGGACTTTGGCTTGAGCGACGTGGATCAGGAAGGCCTGATACGGTACAAGCGCAAATTCGGAACCGAAGAGAAGACCATATCGTTCCTCCGTTGCTCGCCCAATGGATCTTCGACACTCGCACAGAAAGAAATCCGCGAACTGCTGGGTACGCTGACGAACAGGTTCACCGACCATCTGGTGCCCGACTCCATCACGGAGAGGGCAGGAGAGGACCTCTATAGACTATTTAGCTGAGACCGTCCGAGGGCAGGAATGCACGTTCGACGGTCTGTTTGCTCCTCCGCAGTTCCAGGAAAGCAATCGAGTGGCAGCCTTCTGTTGCCATTACTCCGACAGCTACGTACGAACCATAGGCACAAATCGCCTACAAGGCGCGGATGGTATTTCAACATGTGGGAGGAACCCATGCCCCACTCCCATGCAGAGTTCGCCGCACCAGGCCGATTCCCTTTCAAAAGCCACGGAACGTACCGCCCGCGATCATTTGGCTCCATCCTTCTCTCACTTGGCAGACTGCTTGTCCTGACGGGCCTTTATGCGTCTCTGACGGCACTCCCTTGCTTTGCCACCTGCGCAAGCCCACGAAACCCCATCGAGGCGGAGAACTGCCTATCCGGCAATCCTCCCAGCGAGTGGTATGTCATCGGAGCTGGATCGCCGAATATTCAGGGCTTTACAACGGACATCAGCGTTAATGTAGGCCAAACCGTCTTTTTCAAAGTTTCTACGAACGCAGCTTTCTACCGCATAGATATTTATCGTTTGGGCTTCTATCAAGCGAATGGTGCGCGGTTGATAACGTCAATAACGCCTTCGCTGCGCCTTCCGCAACTTCAACCCCCGTGCCTGACAGAGAATTCTACCGGGCTAATCGATTGCGGCAACTGGGCCATATCGGCGTCTTGGGCGGTGCCAAGCACTGCGGCGTCGGGAGTCTACTTTGCCAGACTCGTGCGCACGGACACGGGAGAGGCAAGCCCCATTCTTTTTGTCGTTCGCGATAATTCGAGTCACTCGGACATCCTGGTGCAGACATCGGACGAAACCTGGCACGCATACAACACCTATGGCGGGAGCAGCTTCTACTCGGGGGAAATTAGCCGAGCATACAAAGTCAGCTACAACCGTCCGTTTAATGTGCCGAACATGTACACCTGGTTTTTCAGTGCAGAGTATCCAATGCTTCGGTGGCTGGAGGCCAATGGCTATGATGTCACCTATTTCACCGGCGTAGATGCCGACCGGAACGGAAAGCTGATCACCCAGCATCGAGTGTACATGTCTGTTGGGCATGACGAATATTGGTCGGGCGGGCAACGCGCCAACGTTGAGGCCGCCCGCGCAGCCGGTGTCAATCTGGCGTTCTTTAGCGGCAACGAAAGCTTTTGGAAAACTCGTTGGGAACCAAGCATTGATGGGACCAGTACGCCGCACCGCACTCTAGTTTGCTACAAAGAGACATTGGCAAACAGGGCTATCGATCCCGCCGATCCGCCCACTTGGACCGGTCTGTGGCGCGACTCACGCTTCAGTCCGCCCGGTGACGGAGGCCGCCCGGAGAACGCATTGAGCGGCACGATTTACAAGGTGAACGAGTTCCGGACTGACTCCATCACCGTGCCCCAGGTCGACGGCAGAATGCGTTTCTGGCGTAACACCAGCATTGCTTCGCTTGCGCGCGGACAGGTCGCCACTCTGCCGGCGGGAACGCTGGGGTACGAGTGGGATGTGGACGATGACAATGGCTTTCGGCCAGCAGGCCTTATCCCCCTCTCCACTACCACAATTGCTGTCCCGAGCTACCTCCGCGACGATTACACCGAGGCCGCCGGCGTTGCTACGCATCACCTGACGTTGTACCGTGCTGCCAGCGGAGCATTGGTTTTCGGAGCTGGCACCGTGCAATGGTCATGGGGCCTGGACGCCAATCACGCAATCTCCGGAACACCCACAGATCCCAATATCCAGCAGGCAACCGTAAACATCCTTGCAGATATGGGAGTTCAGCCTGCTACGTTACAGGGTGGTCTCGTGCCCGCGGTCCCTTCCACTGATGCGGATGCGCCGAGATCAATGATCACCTCGCCCACGCCAGGGACCAGAGCGAGGGCTGGCTCCGCACTCACAATCACAGGTACCGCTGTGGACTTTGGCGGAGGTGTGGTCGGCGCAGTGGAGGTTTCGCTGGACGGAGGAAAAACCTGGCACCCCGCGGTGGGCCGGGAGAACTGGAGTTATGCCGCCGTATTTGCTAATGACGGTCTGACGAATGTGCAGAGCCGGGCCGTCGATGACAGCGGCAACATCGAAGTTCCCAGCACAGGCATTTCTCTTGTTGTGACTCCACAACCGTGCCCATGCACGATTTGGCCGGCCACGGCGGTTCCGGGGCAAGTGGATGCCGGGCAGGGCTCGCCGTTGGAGTTGGGGGTTTCGTTTACGGCGGAAACTAACGGCTATATCACCGGGGTTCGCTTTTACAAGAGTACAGGCAACACCGGCACGCATGTGAGTAATCTGTGGACCGCCTCGGGTGCACTGTTGGGCAGCGCCATTTTCCCTGGAGAGACTGCCTCGGGCTGGCAGCAGGTGAATTTCCCGGCTGCTGTGCCGGTTACCGCCAATACCGTGTACGTGGCTTCCTACCACAGCACTTTCGGGCACTTTAGCGCGGACTGGAACTACTTCGCACGGTCCGGGGCGGACAATGCCCCTTTGCACGCACCCGCAAACGGGGCTGGCAGCGCCAACGGCCTATACGCATTCGGAAGCACCAGCGTTTTTCCCGCAAATACGTACCAGTCCGCTAACTTTTGGGTAGACGTGGTGTTCAACACCATCCCCAATCCTTTGTCAATCATCACAACGTTCCTCCCGAACGCCAGCGAGTCGATACCATACAATCAAACGCTGACAGCTTTAGGTGGCACTCCACCCTACACCTGGTCGATTGCCTCAGGAGCTTTACCTGCTGGGTTAACACTCTCCTCTAGCGGGCAGATCTCTGGCTCGCCGAGGACAGTTGGGTCCAGTATCTTTACGCTGCGAACGGCCGACGCGAGTGTTCCGAGGCAGACCGCTATGCAGGCTCTCAGCATCACAACGGTTCAACCCCCAGGGACTCCGGGGCCCAACAACTCCGAACTGAATGGCAACTATGCATTTTCCTTCAACGGAATCTCTGGAAGCTCTGGAGGCTCAGATGTCTTCGCTGCCGTGGGAAGATTCACAGCGGACGGGGCCGGAAACGTAACGAATGGCCAATTAGACACCAACGGTATAGGTCCCGGAACAGTGCTCACGGCGCAAGCCTTTACCGGCAGTTATGCGATCGGCGCAGACCACCGGGGCTTGATGACCCTAAACATTGGAGGCGGCACTTCGCACCTTGCGCTGGCTATGATGCCCAATGGCAACGCCCGGTTCATCACGTTGGATGCCGCGGGTGGGGCTGGCGTCGTCGGCTCGGGGACCGTGGAGAAGGTAGACACGAGCGCGTACAGCGCGAGCCGCATACTGGGTGACTACGTTTTTGGAGTTGCAGGCTCAGATGACTCGAACATTCGCACGGCGCTTGTAGGCCGGCTTACTTCAAACGGGGCGGGAATTTTTACTAGTGGAACGGCAGACATTAATACGTCCGGCGCGGTCGGTTCGATGACCTTTACAACAGCGAGTTACGCTCTGTCCGATTCCACAAATGGCCGGGGCACAATAAGCTTGTTTGCCATGGCTGGCGGAGTGCCTCGGAGCTTCAATTTCGTCTTTTATGTCGTCAATGCTGGAAAGCTGTTTGCGATGGAAAGGGACGCGGCCACGAGTTTGAACCCGCTGCTAAATGGCGTGGTGTTGCAGCAACAGAGCCCCAATGGCGGTTTTTCCAACACCTCGCTAAACGGCAACATGGTGGTTTATCTTACAGGACTTTCGTCGTGCGGTGCCGGGACAAGCCCAGTGCCATATGTGCTGGTGGGTTTGCTTACGGCTGACAGCCATGGCGCGCTCACCCTTACAGACGACCGGAACTGTGGGGGGACACCCGGCTTCAGCGTCGGCCTGCCGTGGACTTACAGTGTGGAGGGAAACGGACGGGCGACGATCGTGACGGGAACTAACGTGGCTCTCGCGTACCTGGTGAGCTCAAACCAGGCCTTCCTTCTCAATACGGATAGTTCTGTTTTGTTCGGGTTCGGCGAACCCCAAGCCGCGCAGTCGCTCGACAATAGTGCCGTGACGGGTACTTATGCCGGATTCACGTCCTCGCCGGCAACCTATGGCGTTGTCAACTTCTCTGGCGAGCTCACCGGGGACGGCGCGACAGGCAATATTGTCGGCGTTAAGGATATCGGTGCTCCGAGCGGAATGATCATAGGGGCACCCATTACCGCCGCTTATTCCATTTCCTCATCGCCAACAAACGGAAGAGGAACTGTGACGGACGGACAAGGTTGGAGCGGCAGTGCATACATAGTCTCGACAACGAAGTTTGTGGTGGTCCCGCTCGGTGACCCAAATCCCGCATTGATGATTTTTGAGCAGGCCTGGCCCCCGCCGACGGTTTCCTCTCTGGCGCTAACCCCAACGATCGTTGTCGGCGGAGCACAGTCGCCTATTGGCATCGTGATGCTGAGTGGTCCAGCCCCCGCCGGCGGCGCGTTAGTCCTGCTATCCTCTGACAATGGCGCAGCCGGAGTGCCCTCCACGCTGACCGTTCCGGCCGGGGCCACGAGTGCGACCTTTCCGGTGAGCACGTCTGTCGTGCCCACTTCCACTTCGGCCACGATTTCGGCCTCGTACAACGGCACGACACAGACGGCTCTTGTTGCAGTATTGATGTAACCTTGCTTTTGAGGGCGTCTCGGTTTTTCTTGTAGGTGTTGATCCTAAAGATAGGGAAAAAGAGCGAGCTAGTTTCCCACCTTTTCAGGATCCACGGATCTCGAAGCGATCGGACTAGATTGGTACGCGCCCAGATCGAACGGGCCACCCTGCGGGCGAGGTTTTCCGTTGAAATCCGTGTAAATGTACTTTTTCAGGTCGCCAACGATCTCGCTAGGCAATCCGGGAAGAGTGCTGGGGTCCATGCCCTTGCCCAAAGCTGGGCTGCCGGGTAGCAACATGAGTCTCTCTCCAAGAAACTGGGACGCCCGCATATCTCCATGTTGCTTCTCGAGTGCGAGTGTCAAATCCGGCGGGGCGACCAAGAGTGGATCGGCCCGCATGAAGTAGCGGCGATCGGAGGAAGGCGAGGCGTTGGAGCTTTCAAAGCACAGGTTAGAAAGGAAATCAATATTTTGCGTGGTTTTTTCCTCGGCGTAGCACGGGTCGGAGCTGCGCCAGGCAACGGCGAGATGGTTGATTACATATCCGTCGTGAGAATTAATGACGCTGACGGAGGCCTCAGTGCTCTTTGGCAGATCCAGGACATTTTTGTAGCACGTGTTGTTGACGAACCAAAAATTGGTGACGGTAAAGGCCTCGATGCAACGACCACCATTCGCATAGACGACATTGTTGATCACGAGTGCGGGGGGAGTGTTCGCCGAACTGTACTCTTCGGTGCGATTGCTGAGGTCCAGGATGATGCCATTGCCATCGGTGTGTTTAGAACTCTGGTCCACTTCACCGGCCACGATGTTGTTGGAGATGATGTTGTGAAACCCAGGATAAGTGTCGAACCACTGGTTGGAGTTGAAGGAGATGCCACTCGTCCAGCTGTACCACTGCGGCACTTTCGTCGAAGGAGGCACGCGGCCGTTGTGGTAAATGACGTTGTGGTCGGCGGTCAGGTAATCGCATTCGATAGAGCCGATGCCGGAGCCGCCCGTATTTGTGATGGAGTTGGAGATGAAACGAAGATGGTGAGCGCCACGGCAGAAGAATCCATCGGCGGCATTGCCCTGGCCATCCAGATTGAGCCCACGGAATTCGAGATAGGCGGGCCCGGAAGGAAACTTTCCACTGCCCAATTTGAACATGGGCGAAGCATCCGCAGCACCAGTCCAGACAAAGTTAACAGCGCCACCGTCGCAGTTCTTGTAGACGATCCAGGCGGAGGGTTTGCCGCTTGCGGGAGGGATGAAGGCGGAACTCAACGAGTACGTGCCCGCAAGGAGGCAGACCATGGAGCCAGGCCGGCTCGCTGCGGCTGCGCCCAGAAATGTTTTGGGGGAGGTAGGGCTGTTTCCAGGGTTTTGGTCATTCCCGGAAGGGGAAGCATACACGGTGCAATCGTTGGAACACGGTTCGCGATTCACAAACTTGACGGCATAAAAATATTTGACGACATAAATCAACGATAAGAAAAAGACGGCAATGCCAAGCGACGTTAAGAAGAGAGCGGGTCGGCTGAGGCGATGGGGGAACGCCTGTTCGCTACTTGCAAGACGCCAATACACGAGAAGTTCCGTTCATCTCCTAGGGATTCGGAGCCCCGCCCGAGGCTCTCGATTCGGGCGAGAGCCCGAAAATTCATGGGAACTCCTCGCTTTCACTCAGAGTTCACGATCATTGTTGATGCGGAAAGGTAGACGCACAATCGGGTAAATCCTCGCATCCGGCCCGGAATTGACCTCACCGCAGGGTTTTGCCTGCCAGCATCTCCGGTGTGTACCGGATTGCCCGGGCTGGCAGGACCAGATAGTTTGCCGTTGGATACAAAATGCAAGAGGACCCTGTTCCCGGCCACCGCGAAGCCCACAGATGAGCATAAGTCTCCGGAAAACCGGTGCAAACGCACTCTCGATTCTCACGAGCGACGTGATGAACCGGGCGACGAGCTTTGTGTTGTACGCCATGGTCGCCCGGCGCCTCGGTACATTTGAGTTCGGCCAACTCTCTTTGGCGTTTTCGCTTTTTTATGCCTTTCAGGTATTCGCGGTCGCCGGCCAGAAAACGCTCATAGTTCGGCAGGTGGCCAAAGACTGGTCGCAAACCAGGATGTATCTTGTTAATGGTTGCACGATTGTATCCCTGGCCTCATTCGTTTCCCTCGGTGCGGTCTTCGCTTTCCTCCGCTTGGCGCACTATGCGCTGGCCACGAATTTGATCATCTTGCTCCTTTCACTGGGTCTTTTTCCCTACGCGATTTCGGCCGTCTGCGAAGGCATCTTTCAAGCCTGGGAACGAATGCGTTACATCTCCTATGTCAATGTGCCCTTGAATCTCGCGAAAATGGTTGGCGCGTACCTGCTGCTGTCGTGGAATCGCGGGTTGTACACGGTAATTCTTGTTTTGGTCATTTCATTTTTCGCTGTTGCCGCCATTGAAATGTGGGTGGTGGTCCGGCGATTCCCGGCTCAGCGGGGCCGGATTGACATTCCGTTATTAGCGGCCATGGTCCGTAAAGGCAGCACATTCATGGGCATCGACGGAGCGCTGGCCATCGAGAACAGTCTAAACGTGGTTTTTCTTTCCAAGCTGGCAACAGAGAGAGAGGTTGGCCTGTACAGTGCAGCGACACAGGTGATGGTGCCGCTTGTGCTCGTCTATCAGAGCATTGCGCAAAGCATATTCCCCGTGATGTGCCGGAAGGTAGAACCGGGGCTTCAAGCCTTGAGGCGCATCGCGGAACAAGCCAGCGAGGGACTGTTGATGATGGCACTGCCCACAGTGGCGGGGATTCTTTTCCTTGGTCAATGGGCGCTTTCGATTCTCTACAAGAACCCGGCGTTCCTCCAGGCGTTCCCCGCGCTGCGGATTGTCGCCTGGGTGCTCATCTTGCAGGTATTTACATACGTGCTCGGGCAAGTGTTAGTAGCGACTCACCGTGAGAAGATCACCCTGAGAATTGTTCTCGTGGAAGTTCTCCTGAATTTGGTGGCGGGGTTGTTCTTGATCGGGAAGTTTGGTCTAGGAGGAGCTGCGGTTACGCTGCTGCTCACCAGAATGGCCGGCTGCATTCAGCACTACATTCCCGTGTCTCGTCTGCTTTCCGGAATATCGCTTGCGAAAATTGCCTGGAAACCCCTTCTGGCGGCGAGTTGCATGGCCGCTTATTTCCTTCTGGCCCCGGCCCAAGCAGGCATTCTGACGGGAATCTCCGCGACGTTAGTCTACGTTGGCGCGTTGCTGGCCCTCGCCATTTTGGCCTGCGGCAGCATTCGCGAATTCAAGGCCAGATTTTTCTGCATGTGGTCCGGATCTAGTTCCGGGAGGCAGGAAGAGGTAGGCCCATGACCGAATTGTCTGTCGTGCTGATCAGCAAGAATCAGGCCTGGAGTGTCGTCCGCCTGATGGAATCAGTCATAGGAGAGACTGCGTCCGTTCCGTCGAAGGAAATCATACTGGTGGACTCAGCATCAACAGACGAAACGGTTGAGCTGGCCGGCGCGTATCCGATACGGATTTTTCGCTTGCAACGGGGGCAACCGCTCTCACCTGCCATCGGGCGGCACGTCGGCTACAAGCAGGCGCAGGGCGAATATGTTCTTTTTTTAGACGGAGATACGGAGTTAGTTGAGGGCTGGCTTGCGCATGCACTTCGCGTTATGGGAGAAACGCCCAGTGCGGGTGCGGTGACCGGTCACGTAATTAATCTTCCCACGGCGGCGGTCAAGGAGCCTGCGGCCTTGCTTCGGAAAATCGAGATGCGTGCCCCAAGAGAGGTGTTATGGGGCTCTTACGGCGGTGGTGGAGCGGCAATGTATCGACGCGCCGTTCTCGAAGAGGTCGGGACATTCAATCCTTACCTCAATTCCGATGAGGAGCCTGAACTAGGTCTCCGCATTCGTCACGCAGGGTATCGTATTCTCGAACTCGACTACCCCATTGTGCGCCACTACAACGATGCGCCAGTTGCCATGTCCTCGGTGCTGAATCGGCGGAGTAGAAATTTTCTTCTTGGAATAGGCCAAGGTGCACGTTACCACCTCGGCAGCGCGCTGCTTTGGCGGTGGCTAAGGGAGCGCTGGTGGGGTCCAGCGGCTGTTCTTTTGATGGCCGCAGGTCTTGGGACTCTTCTCTGGTCTCTCGTTGTGCGTGACTTTATCTGGTTCAGCTTGTGGCTGCTTGGGCTGTGTTTGCTCGTCGCGGGTCTCGCCTTCCGAAAAAAGAGTCTGCGCGGAGCCTTTGTTTCGGTGTTCAACTGGGTCCTTCTGGCGGAAGGCGTGGTGAGAGGGATCCTGATAAAGCCACTCCCACCAGAGAATTTCCGCGCGACTCTCGAGGTGATCAAAGACCTCGGGAACCCCGAAGTTGTACTGGCGGCGCCGAACAGCGAAATGCCGCCGCAAGATTTCCCATCGAACCGTGGCAAGGCGAATGATTCCGCGAACAGACGAGTCGGCGCCGGCAATTCCAGTGCCGCACGTCAACAGGCCGTGAGCGGGGCCGAGCAAGGAACGCAAGGCTGACTGCGAGAACTCCTCATTCTTAGTTGACTTGTTCGTTCAGCCAATAATGCTGCCAGAGCCGGCGGCGGAGTCTTGCCGTTCGTGCTTGGCTCTACATTCTGGCTTTCTCGCGCGGCAAAAATGAGAAACGGACGGTACCGGGCTTTGGCCCGGCGCCGCCCGTTTAGCTTGGGGCGCACCCTGAGGCCAGAAGGCGTCAGGGTCTGAGAGCTAGTGTTGGTAGGCTCCGAGGTCAACGGCGCCGGCTTGTGGGCGGGTTTTGCCGTTGATGTCGGTGTAGATGTACTTTTTGAGGTCGCTGACGATGGCGGAAGGCAGTCCCGGCAAGGTGCTGGGATCAATGCCGCGATTGTAGGCCGCGCTGAGGGGCAGCAGGGTGAGACCGTTGCCGAGCAGGGAAGGCACGAGGGCCGAGGAGTGGCCGTTCAGGCTCAAGCTGGGAGGGTTGAGAAAGAGGGGATCGACCTGGAGGAACTGGGAGGGGTCGGAGGGGGAGAAGTTGGGGGAACTTCCGAAAGAGAGGTTTTGGAAGTAGCGGAGATTGGAGACGGGGCCGGACTGTTCGAAGGTGGGGTGGTTGGAGCTAATGGCTACGGCGATGTTGTTGATCATGTAGCCGTCGTGGGAGTTGCTGGCCTGGAAGGAGCCGAAATTATTTTCCAGGGTATCGAGATCGTTTTTGTAGCAGGTGTTGTTGACGAACCAGAAGTTGGTGACGACATAGCCGAGGATGCAGCGACCACCATTGCCGTAGACGACGTTGTTGATGATGAGGGCGGGAGGGGTATTGGCGGTGGAGGGGTCATAGGAGCCGGAACTGAGGTCGAGGATGATGCCGTTGCCGTCGGTATGATTGGAGGAGCTGTCGAATTCACCGGTGACGATATTGTTGGAGATGATGTTGTGGAAGCCGGGGTAGTTGTCGAACCACTGGTTGGAGTTTAAGGAGATGCCGCTGGTCCAGCCGTACCACTGAGGGACGGAGGTGGAAGAGGGCAAGTAGCCGTTGTGGTAGACGAGGTTGTGATCGGCGGTGAGGTAATCGCAGTTGCGAGAGGCAACGCCGGAGCCGCCGGTATCGTGCAAGGTGTTGGAGATGAAGCGGAGGTGATGGGTACCGCCGCACCAGAAAGCGTCGCCGGAGTTGCCTCGGCCATTCAAGTTAAGGCCGCGGAATTCGAGGTAAGCCGGGCCGCCGGAAGGGAAGCTGCCGCCGTTGGTGATGCGGAAGATGGAGGCGGCATTGGCGGGGCCGGTATAGACGAAGTTGACGGGAGTGGAATCGTAGTTTTTATAGACGATCCAAGCAGCGGGGGAACCGCTGTGGGGAGGGGTGAAGGAGGAAGAGAGATTGTAGGTACCGCCGAGGAGGCAGAGGACGGAACCGGGCTGCGTGGCGTTGGCGGCGCCGAAGAAGGATTTGGGGGTCGCGGGGGAGGAGCCGGAGTTGGAGTCGTTACCGGAGGGGGAAGCGAAGAGGGTGCAGTCGGAGGCCGTGGAGGTGTTGTTGACGGTGATGTCCACGAGGGAGCTGGTGGCGGACTTTGCGGCCGTATTGTTGACTTTGGCGATCAGGGAATGAGGGCCGTTGGCGAGAGCAGCGGAATTGAGATTAAAGGACCAGTTGGAGGTACCGGAAGCATTGGAATAGCTTCCGCCATCGACGGCGACTTGCACGGAGCTGATGCCCACGCCATCGGAGGCCAAGCCGGAAACCGCGACGGTCCCGGAGACGGTAGCGCCGCTGACGGGGCTGCTGATGGACACCGTGGGGGGTGCTGCGGTCACAACATTGATGGTGAAATTTCTGGAGGCGGATTGCCCGGCGGCATCTTTCACCTGCAAGGAGAAGGCGAAGGATCCCGCCACCGTGGGCGTCCCGCTGATCGAACCTGCCGCATTCAGTGTGAGTCCATTGGGGAGAGAGCCGGAGAGGACACTCCAAGAGTAGGGAATAGAGCCGCCCGAGGCCGTAAGAGTGGAAGAATACCCGAGAGCAAGAGTGCCCGTTGGCAAGGAATTTGTAGTGATGGCGAGAGTCGATGTTGGCGGAGGCAGCGTGCTTTGCACCACTTCGATGCCGTTTACCTTGGGATTCTCGACGGAACCGGGAAGGAAGTTGATACTGAGGGTTCCATTGGCCACCGCGACGTTGAAAGTTTTCACGACCGGGATGTTCATTCCACCGGCTGCGGCATAGATATCGAAGTTGGTGAGGACCTGTGTGCCGTTAATGGAGACGTTGAAGAGGCGTCGTCCGGGGCCGGCCAGAAAGGATTCAGCAAAATCCAGGTTCACGTTGTAGTTGCCGTTTGAGACAGGGATGTTGTAAGCGAAGGACGATTTCCCCTGGCCGTAACGCTCGGTGCGATACACCTGCGGTGCGGGAGTGCTGCCAGCAATGGTATTGGAGTTGGCGGAGGCCGTTCCCCCGATGACGAGCTGATCCGCGAGCCAAGCGTTGCCATTGTTATCGGTATAGGACGTTGTCGCGCCCGCGTTGATCCGTACGGACGTCGGTGCTGCCTGGGTGCGACCGCTCCCCATGGAAGTCAGGAACAGCAAGAGGAGCGAGGTGCCCCAAAAGGCATGAGACAAACGTTTAGCGTTCAAGGAAAGGCCTCCAAAGCGTTTTCTGGTTTTTGAGGAACGCGAGAGATCGCTTTGGCTAGGTGTTAACGATCAAACTGAAGAACCGAGTCCCTGGGTGGCTGAGGATGACCATGCTGGGGATAACTGGTCTGCCTGGGGGCGGGCCCGTGATACTGTTCTCGACGTCCCACTTACAGGCGAAAGGTTAGAGCAGCGGCGTTTTTGATTCTGTCGGCGGGGAAATGATTCTGCCGTCAGACCTTGTGTTCCATGAGCGTGTGCGAGCGTCTTACAGAAGGACAGCTTTTACCTGTCCTTCCTTGTGTGACTTGGCGTGTGAGCTAGAAGGAATGCCCGAAGCGGGATTAGGGGAATTACACCCACCCGTTCCGGGTCTTTGCCCGATTGCCCAGCCGAATAGATTCGCTTCAGGGTATGGACTGGGGCACAATGACCACGCATCGAACTTCCGGGCCCGCGGCCCATGCAACAAAATCAGCCCTCGCCCAGCAACGTGAAACAACTCTATCTCTCTATCAAGAGATCCTCAGAGGTCTTCCTGTAGGCATAATCGTGTTGCAGCTTGAAAATCCTAATGACGTCAGTACATTCAGAATCGCTGACGTCAACCCCGCGGCTGCTCTCCTCACCGGCGCAGCCCTGGAAGACCTCCGTGGCAGAACCTTGGCTGAATTTCCGAAGCTCTTGAAGACACGGTTCCCACGAAGGTGCTTCGAGGCATTTGCATCCCGCGAGTCAAGAAACTTGGGAGAGATTTCCTATGGTGACGAACGGATCCGGGAGGGCATCTATTCTGTCCAAGTGTTTCCGCTGCCGGGCCATTTCATGGGTGTCGCGTTCGAGAATATTACAGATCGCAGACATGCGGAACAGGCTCTTCGTGAAAGCGAGGAGCGCTTCCGTTTGCTTGTCCAGGGCGTGCAGGAATACGCCATCTTCAACTTGGATCCGCTTGGCAACGTGGTCAGTTGGAATAATGGAGCGGAACGATTGAAAGGCTACCGGGCGGAAGAAATTCTGGGGAGACACTTTTCCACCTTTTATCCCGCGGAAGAAGTGACAAACGGAAGGCCAAAGGAAATCCTCGAGGAGGCCGCTCAGCGCGGCCAGAGCGAGGATGAGGGATGGAGAATTCGCAAAGACGGCTCCCGTTTCTGGGCGAACGTTGTTGTCACCGCACTGCGGAACGCCAAAGGAAGTTTGCGGGGATTCGCCAAGGTCACGCGCGACATGACCGCAAGGCACAGCAAAGAGGAGGCCCTGGCCAAGACCACGGAGCTGTTGGAACTCCGCGTGGAGCAGCGAACCGCTGTCCTGGGACGAGTGAACCAGGAATTACGGACAGAAATCGCTGAGCGCGCTCGCGCCGAGGAACAACTGCGTGCGTCCCTTGATCAACTCCGCGCTCTCGCCGCCCGTCTGCAGAGTGTGCGGGAAGAAGAACGGACCTCAATCGCACGCGAAATCCATGATGAACTCGGCCAGGCCTGCACGGCAATCAAAATGGACTTGGCCCTAATAGGCCGCAAGGCCACCAGAAGGCAAACTCGCCTGCTGGCAAAGGTCGATTCAGCCACCCAGTTGGTCGATGGGATGATCGTCACATTGCGAAGAATTGCCTCCGATCTCCGGCCAAGAACACTCGACGATCTGGGCCTTACGGCTGCCTTGGAATGGCAGGCCCAGGAATTCGAAAGCCGCACCGGAATACGCTGCCGTATCACGTTCCCCGAGGAACCGCTGGTCCTTGACGCCGAGCGGTCCACCGCCATTTTCCGCATTTTTCAGGAGTCACTTACCAACGTTGCTCGACACGCCCATGCCGCGCGCGTCGAAGCTCGGCTGGAAAGAGCGGTGACGGACCTCTTCTTTCAGGTTCGTGACGATGGCATGGGCTTTGATCCCGAGGAGGTTAGGACGCGCAAGTCTCTCGGCCTGGTCGGGATGCAGGAGCGCGCGCTCCTGCTCGACGGCGAGTTTAAAGTGGAAGGGGTTCCAGGTGCCGGAACTACGCTGACTCTGCGGATTCCACTTCCACCCTCGACCCTGCCCAAATAGGATGCGAGATGAGAATTTTGATTGCCGATGATCATGCCGTTTTTCGCCGCGGCCTCAAGGAAACAATCGGTGAAGCTTTTCCCAAGGTGACTTTCGGCGAAGCAAAGACGGCGCTTGAAACGCTCGAACATGTCCGTCTTCGCGATTGGGATATCGTGATTTTAGACATCAGCATGCCCGGAAAAAGTGGGCTTGATATCCTCAGTGACTTGAAGCGCCTGCGGCCTAAATCACCCATTCTTCTCCTGAGCATGCACCCCGAAGAGCAATATGCCCGGCGAGCGCTCAAGGCCGGCGCGTCTGGTTACCTGACCAAGGAGAGTGTGCCCGAAGAGCTAAAGCTGGCCGTCAAGAAAATCGCGGCCGGCGGCCGCTACGTAAGCGCGAACCTCGCCGAGAGACTGGCACATGACTTAGGAAGCGGAGTGGATACCCCTGTCCATGAACTCTTGTCCGATCGCGAATTTCAAGTGCTGCGCATGATCGCTTCGGGCAAGACTGTCAAACAAATCGCCGACGATATCGGCCTCAGCGTGAAGACGGTCAGCACGTATCGCGCGCGCATTCTGGAAAAAACGGGTTTGCAAACGACTGCGGAACTCATTCGCTACGCCCTTCGAGCGCAACTTGTGGACTAAATCGGGAAGCGGAACTGCATTTCGAGACTGCTCGAATCCGTGATTTCGCCGTCTTGAGCCGCCTCTCCGCACGTGGGACAAATGCGGTCCTGGTCACTTCACTTTGTCTTACACGAGATTCCTGTATTCACCGGATGTATTTCGAAATGAATCCGTCATTATTCTATGCATGGATGCAAGGGTCTCGAGGAGAAACAAGGTGAGAGTTTTCATTGTCGATGACTCCAAGGCGGTTTTGGAACGACTTGCCGATTTACTAAACGAAGTACCGGGCGTTGAGCTGGTAGGAAGAGCAAGCGATGTCCCGGGAGCTATTCATTCAATTCTGAAGACGAATCCCGATGCCATTATCCTGGACCTTCAAATGCCTGGAGGCGGCGGCTTGGAAGTCCTGCGCACCATTCGTCAGAGCCACTCTTCCCTCTGGGTACTTGTCTGCACGAATTACCCCTATCCCCAATATCGCGAGGAATGTCTTGCTGCGGGCGCAAATTATTTTCTCGACAAATCCGCTGAGTTTGAAAGAATTCCCGACATTCTCCTTGATTTGGTCAAGAAGACCCAGAAGGCTGCGCCCGCGGCCCGTTAGGTCTTGCCGCTCTGCTTCCTTCACTCGGTAAGTCCGGTCAGCCCCAATTCAGTGTTGGTAGGCTCCGAGGTCAACGGCGCCGGCTTGTGGGCGGGTTTTGCCGTTGATGTCGGTGTAGATGTACTTT
>Ga0137409_10000908_pt1 | contig 32497 bp, 32 predicted proteins | sample CZODoug1_16funga_FD_122059 | JGI IMG/M metagenome (GOLD analysis project Ga0137409, IMG submission 122059) | Vadose zone soil fungal communities from Angelo Coast Range Reserve, California, USA - CZODoug1_16fungal (Hybrid Assembly) | ecosystem: Environmental > Terrestrial > Soil > Vadose zone... | reverse complement strand
CCGTACGTATTCTTCACACCCGAGAGGAAATCCCCGTTCCGGCGATGGGATTAAGCAGAAGAGGCATTATGAGTGGGGCGGGCGGGGAATCAAGAGTTTTCCGATTGAAAATCGGCGGCGCTGGAAGTGATCAGCCGTTTATGCCGGTCGGTTGCTTGGTGAGGAGAGAGCGGGAAATTGGAGCGGCGCAGAATTCGGATGGCGCAACAAAGAAGGCCACTTTCGTGGCCCTCGGATTCTTCAGTCGGCAATTGGATTAGTAGCGATTGCCGCGATCGCCGCGGTCGCGGCCACCGCCGCCACCTCCGCCGCGACCACCACCGCCTCCGCCGCCGTAGCCGCCACGGCCACCGCCGCCGCCACCGCCGTAGCCGCCGCCACCGCCGCCGCCGCCATAACCACCACCGCCACCGCCGCCCGGACCGTTGCGCTTCTTCTGCGGCCGAGCCTCGTTCACCGTCATCGGACGGCCGCCGTAGTCCTGGCCGTTGAGCTTCTCGATTGCGGCTTGCGCTTCCGAGTCATTGCTCATCTCGACGAAACCGAAGCCTTTGCTGCGCCCGGTGTCGCGATCGGTGATGAGCTTGGCGGACTCGACGGTGCCGCAAGCCGAGAACTTGGCGGAGATGTCTTCTTCAGTAGCGGAGAAAGGCAGATTGCCTACATACAACTTCTTGCCCACGAACCCTCCCAGGCTCTTTTGTCAGAAACGTTTAGCACCGTTTAAGGAGGAATCTGGGCACGCGGCCCCTCAGGCTCGATGAACGGTTACCAAGCCGCCGTAGTATATACCGCAACTCCAAACAATAAGCAGCCCGCCATGCTCGGATTCCCACCGCGAAAGCAACCCCGGACCGTCGTCTACCTGCTCGGTTGGTTGGCGCTCGGCCTAACGGTCGCCGCGCACGCCCAGCCCAGCCAGCCGCCCGCTCGCGAGCTGCTCAACAGCGAGCGAATCGAGCAGAAGTTCGGCAGTTACGGGATCGCCGTGCTGCACAGCGACGCGCGGCTGCGCGTCGCGAATCTGTTCAACAGGACGCGGTCCGCGGCGGGCGACGCCGAGCAGCAGACCTGCCGCACGTTCGCCGTGACGCGCTACCCCGACGACGTCGCGGCGGCGTTCGCGGCGGAGCATCGCGAGATCGTCGCCGGCGGCTCGATCGGCGCCGTGTTCGCGGCCCATGGCTGGCGCGTTACGAAAACTCATCTCTACTATGGCGAGACGGACGCGTCGCCGCGGGTCGCCGAGTTGATGCGAGTCGCGGCGGGCACGCCGCTCGCGCTCGACGCGTACGTTCTCGAAATTGCGAAGGACGGCGCCGCGTTCCAGTACGCCTCGATCGTCGAGATCCATCATCCCGACTACCTGCGATTGCAGGACCTCGCGGCGATCTACGGCGTGCCAAACCCTCGCGGGCGCGAGGCGCTGCTCGCGAGCGCGCTCGCGGATGCAGAGGCGGCGGGCCGCAAATAGCGTCCTGCGATTGCGGCACTCCCGCCATCCATGGCGGTCGTGCTAGAAACGGGAACCGCCGGCCTGCGCGTCGAAACGCCGGCGCGTGATGCCGCGGCTCGCGGGCCCAAGCAAGAACAGGTACGGCACGACCAGAGCCTCGGGCGCCGGCAGCGTCGCCGGGTTCTCGGCGGGGTAGGCGCGGGCGCGCAGCCGCGTGCGCGTCGAGCCGGGATTGATGCAGTTGACGCGGACCGGCGTCGTCTCGAGCTCGTCGCCGAGCACTTGCGCGAGGCCCTCCGTGCCGAACTTCGAGACGCTGTAGGCCCCCCAGTACGCGCGCCCGACGTTACCGACGCCGCTCGACGTGAACAGGACCGAGGCGTCCGCGGACTGGCGGAGCAGAGGCAACAGGCAGCGGGTCAGGACGAAGGGCGCGGTGAGGTTGACGTGCAGCACACGCTGCCAGAGCGCGATGTCGTAGTGGTCGATCGGGGTCCGATCGCCGAGGATCCCGGCGTTGTGCAGCAACCCGTCGAGCCGCCCGTAGCGCGCCTCGATCTCCGACGTGAGCGCTTGGTATTCGGGCCCTTGCGCGCGCTCGAAGTCGAGCTGCGCGACCGCGGGCTCCGGTCCAATCGTCTTGAGCTCCTGGTAGAGGGTCTCGAGCAACTCGGCGTTGCGGCCGTGCAGCAGCACGGTGGCGCCGTGGGCTACGAGCGCGCGCGCGACGGCCCGGCCGATGCCGGCGGTCGCGCCGGTGACCAGGATTACGCGGCCCGCGAGCTCGTCGGGCGAGGGCGCGTAGTCCTGCCACGGTTTCTCGGCGAGCGTCATCCGTCCAGCCGCCGTGCGTCTTCAATCGGGCCCGGGCCTTCGATTGGACGGGAGTCGTCGATCGGCTGCGACGAGGCGGTGTCCCCGGCCGCAGCGTCCGCCGCGATGTCGCGCGGCATCTCTTCTACTTCTTTCAACGGCGCGAGGGGCTGGCGAGGCTTCACTCCGAGATCGGTGAATCGCCGCGCGCTCGGCAGCACCATGCGCTCGAGCGAGCCGACGCTGCGGTTGAAAGCCTTGACGCCGTCGCCGAGCGCCTTGCCGAGGTCGCCGAGATGGGTCGTGAACGTCGCGAGACGCTCGTAGAGCTGCACGGCGAGACCCCGGATCTCCGCAGCGTTCGCCGCGAGCGAGACTTGCTGCCAACCGTAGGCGACGGCCTTGAGCAACGCGACCAAGCTGGTCGGCGTCGCGAGGATGATGTTCTGGCGCAGCGCCTCGTCGAGCAGCTCGGGCCGTTCGGCAAGCGCCGCGCTCAGGAACTGGTCGCCCGGAATGAACAGGATCACGAACTCCGGGCTCTTATCGAATTGGTTCCAGTACGCCTTGCTCGCAAGCTCGCGTATGCGACCGGCGACGATCGCCGCGTGTCGCTCGAGGGCTGCGCGTCGCTCGGCGTCGCCCGAAGCCTCCGTCGCCTCGAGGTACGCGTCGAGCGGCGTCTTCACGTCGACGACGAGCACGCGGCCTTCCGGCAGATAGATCACCATGTCGGGACGAATCGCGCCCGTGTCCGTCGGCTGATGGCTCTGTGTGACGAAATCGCAGTGCTCGACCATGCCCGCGAGCTCGACCAGACGGCGCAGCGTGATCTCGCCCCACTGGCCGCGCACCTCCGGACGACGCAGCGCGTTCACGAGGTTGCGCGTTTCGACGCTCAGCGTGTGTTGGCTCGCGGCGAGGAGGCCGAGCTGGTTGCTGATGCTGCCGTGTGTGGCGCGGCTCGACTGGTCGAGCTCCCGCATCTGGGTCTCGGCGCGCAAGAGCGCGTCGCGGATCGGCCGCACGAGCCCGTCGATCGCTTGCTCGCGCGCCGCGAGGTCACCCTTCGCGCGTTCCTGCTGCACGCTCAAGCTCTCGCGGGCGAGCTTGAGGAACGTCTCCGTATGGCTCCGGAACTGCCGATCGGCGAGCTCGCCGAAGGCGGAGCCGAGCCGCTCGCTCGCGAGCTCGAGCGCACGCTCGCGCTCCACGTCGAGGCTCGTCCGCTGGCGAAGCTCGGCCTCCCGCACCGCGAGCTCGTGCCGCAATTCGCCGGCGCGCCAAGCGCCGATCAGCCAGCCGATCAGGAGGCCGATGGCTCCCGCGCCGAGACAATAAAGAGCGAGCGCGCTCACGGGCGTCTCGCGCGCACGGCTTGCCACGCCCCGGCGAGATCCGTTGGGCGGCGCAGCACGACGTCCGCGCCCCAGGCCCCCACGTCGTCGCGCGGCCGAATGTAGCCGTAGGCCGCCGCAATCGTGCCCATGCCCGCGGCCTTGCCGGCTTCGATGTCGCGCGGAGCGTCGCCGATGTACACGCAGCGTTGCGCCGCGACGCCGATCTCGTCGGCGGCGAGCCGCAGCGGCGCGGGGTCCGGCTTGCGCTGCGGCAACCGGTCGCCGCCGATGACGCAGCCGGGCTCGGCTGCGATCCCGAGGCCTGCCAGCAGGGCGCGGGTGAGAGCGCCCGGTTTGTTCGTGACGATGCCCCAGCGGACATCGGGCAAGGCCTCGCGAATGGCCGCGATCTCGATGAACAGCTTGGACCTCACGCAGACGTGGCGGGCATAGAGCTCGAGGAACCGGCGGCGCAACGCCTCGAGCTGCTCGCCCGGCTCGAGCCCGCCGAACCCGAGCCGCAAGAGGCCGGCGGCGCCGTTCGACACTTCGTTGCGCGCGACGGCGTACGGCATCCGCACCCGGCCTTGCTCGATCAGCAGCGCGTTCAGGACGGCGACGAGGTCGGGGGCCGTGTCCACGAGCGTGCCGTCGAGGTCGAACAGGACCGCGTCGAAGCTCACCCGGACACCGCGACGGGTGGCTTGCGGGAGTAGGCGAAGTAGTTCACGTCGACGTTGCCGCCGAGCGAATAACTATTGAGAAGCGGGTTGAAGTGCAGGCCGGTGAGCTCGGCAACCTCGAGCCCGGCGCGTCGACACCACGCCGCGAGCTCCGCCGGCCGAATCATCTTCAAATACTCGTGCGTGCCGCGCGGCAACAATCCGAGCACGTACTCGGCGCCGACGATCGCGAGGCCGAAGCTCTTCGGATTGCGGTTCAGCGTGGAGAAGAACGCGGCGCCTCCCGGCCGCAGCGCGGCCGCGCACGCGCTCACGAGGCTCTTGGGATCCGGGACGTGCTCGAGCACCTCGAGGCAGGTCACGACGTCGAAACCGCCCGCCCGGTCGCGCGCGATGTCCTCGACCCCCGCGCAGCGATAGTCGATTGCGAGTCCCGCCGCGCCGGCATGCGCGCGAGCCGCCGCGACGTTCGGCTCGCCGCGGTCGACGCCGACGACGGTCGCGCCCCGGCGCGCGAGGCCTTCGCTCAGCAAACCTCCGCCGCAGCCGACGTCGAGCACGCGTGTGCCCGCAACCGGGGCGCGGGCGTCGATATAGTCGAGCCGCAGGTCGTTGATCTCGTGCAAGGTGCGGAACGGGCCGCGCGGATCCCACCACTCGTCGGCGCGGCCGGCGAATTTCGCGAGCTCGATCGAATCTACATTGCTCATGACGCGCCTCCGCCGCGGAGAAGCCGCCCCCAGCGCTGCGCTGCCGCGGAGATCGCGTGCGCATCGAGCCGCACGAGCGCGCGGTCGGACACGAGGTGCTCGCCCGCCACCCAGACGTCGGTCACGTCGTGTCTCGAAGCAGCGTAAACCAACTGCGAGAGCGGATCGAGAACCGGCTGGAGCGCGAGATCCGCGAGGTCGACGCAGATCATGTCGGCCGCCTTCCCCGGCACGAGCGACCCGATCTCGCCGGCCAAGTTGAGCGCTCGAGCGCCGTTGATCGTGGCCATCGCGAGCGCCGCGGCGGCGGGCACGGCGGCCGCGTCGCGGGCGACGTGCTTGCCGAGCAGCGCGGCCGCTTGCATCTCGGCCCAAAGGTCCAACCGATTGTTGCTCGCCGCCCCGTCGGTGCCGAGCGCGACGTTCACGCCCGCGGCGAGCAATTCCGCGACGGGACACGCACCGCTCGCGAGCTTCGCGTTCGACCGCGGGCAATGCACGACGCTCGCGCCCGCGCTCGCGAGCAGCGCCGTCTCCTTGGGCTCGAGTTGGGTCGCGTGGACGCCGATCAGCGCCGGCGTGACGAGGCCGAGCGCGTCGAGCCGCGCGAGCGGCCGGCGGCCGGTGCTCGCCACTGCCGCCTCGATCTCGGCGGCGGTCTCGTGCAAGTGCATGTGAATGGGCACGTCGAGCTCGTCGGCGAGTTGCCGGATCCGCTCGAGCGCCTCGTCGCCGACCGTGTAGGGTGCGTGCGGCGCGAACGCGGTCGTGATCAGCGGCTCCGCCTTGTAGCGATCGTGCACGGCGAGACCCTTGCTGACGTATTCGTCGGCGTCGCGAGCCCACGCCGTCGGCGCGTCGAGCACGATCATGCCGAGCACGGCGCGGATGCCGCTCTCGGCCGCGACCTCCCCGACCACGTCGGGGAAGTAATACATGTCCGAGAAACAGGTGATGCCGCCCTTGAGCATTTCGGCGACCGCGAGCCGCGTGCCGTCCGCCACGAACTCGGGGCCGATCCACTCCTTCTCGACGGGCCAGATTCGCTCGCGCAGCCAGCGCTCGAACGGCAAGTCGTCGGCGTACCCTCTGAGCAGGGCCATCGCGGCGTGCGTGTGCGCGTTCACCAGGCCCGGCAACAGCACGTGGTCGGGCCGTTCGTGGCGCGCGGCGGGCGTGAACCTCGCTTCGGCTTCGCGCTCCGGCAGCACGGCCACGATGCGACCGGCGTCGACGGCGACGGCGAGGCCTTCCTCGGCCGCTACGCGCGGCTCGACGCGGATCGTCCAGCGCGGTCGGATCAGAGCGTCGATTCGTTGCATCGCCAAGGAGCTTTTTCCCAGGAGTTTTCGATCCGCGAAAGGCGCGCAAGTATAGCGGCTCGTGGGGCGAGAAATGCTACGGGCGCGCGCGCCCTTGTGCTAGACTTTTGGCCTTGTTTTTGGGCACTTGGACAAGTCAATCGGGTCGTGCGAGCCCCTCTGAAATCGGTCGCGGCATTGCCCGAACAATCTTTCACCCGGGTCGCTTCTCGGTCCCCTGCATGAATCACCCAGGGGGCGGGGAAGGGACCGGTTTTTTCGCGCGAATTCCGGTGCTTTTCGAGCACCGCAGGTAGTCGTTTGAGCACGAGCAATGGCAGCCGGTAGAGAAGTCTTCCCCGTCAATCTCGAAGACGAGATGCGTCAGTCGTATCTCGATTACGCGATGAGCGTGATCGTGGGGCGCGCGCTGCCGGACGTTCGCGACGGCCTGAAGCCGGTCCACCGCCGAGTCCTGCACGCGATGCGCGAGCTCGGCAACGACTACAACCGGGCGTACAAGAAGTCCGCGCGCGTCGTCGGCGACGTGATCGGCAAATACCATCCGCACGGCGACCAGGCCGTGTACGACACGATGGTGCGCATGGCGCAGCCGTTCTCGCTGCGCTACCTGCTCGTCGACGGCCAAGGCAACTTCGGCTCGGTCGACGGCGACGCGCCGGCCGCGATGCGCTACACCGAAGTGCGGATGACGCGCCTCGCGCACGAGCTCCTGGTCGACATCGAAAAAGAGACCGTCGACTGGATCCCGAACTACGACGAGAGCGAGCGCGAGCCCGCGGTGCTGCCGACGCGGATCCCGAACCTGCTGGTGAACGGCTCCGCCGGCATCGCGGTCGGCATGGCGACGAACATTCCGCCGCACAATCTGGGCGAGATCGTCGACGCGTGCCTCGCGCTGCTCGCTAACCCCGGGCTCGGCATCGCGGATCTCATCAAGCTCGTGCCCGGGCCTGACTTCCCGACGGCGGGCATGATCCACGGGATCCAGGGCGTCGTGAGCGCCTACACCACCGGCCGCGGCCGCATCTATGTCCGCGGCCGAACTCACGTCGAGCCGTTCGGCGAGCACGGCCGCGAGGCGATCGTGATCACGGAGCTGCCGTACCAAGTCAACAAGGCGCGGCTCATCGAGCGGATCGCCGAGCTCGTGCGCGAGAAGAACCTCGAAGGCATCAGCGAGCTGCGCGACGAGTCCGACAAAGACGGCATGCGCGTCGTCATCGAGCTCAAGCGCGGTGAGCTCACGGACGTCGTGCTCAACAACCTCTACAAGCAGACGCCGCTGCAGAGCGTGTTCGGCATCAACATGGTCGGCCTCGTCGACGGCCAGCCGCGGCTGCTGTCGCTCAAGGAGCTGCTCGAAGCGTTCTTGAGGCACCGCCGCGAGGTCGTCACGCGGCGCACGTTGTTCGATCTGCGCAAGGCCCGCGAGCGCGCCCACGTGTTGGAAGGCCTGATGGTCGCGCTCGCGAACATCGACGACGTGATCGACCTGATCAAGGCGTCGCCGTCGCCGGCGGAAGCCCGCGCGGCGCTCTGCGCGCGGGCGTGGAAGCCGGGCGCGGTGACCGAGCTGCTTTCCCGGGCCGGGGCGAGCGCCACGCGGCCCGAGGACCTCACCGAGGAGTCGGGGCTCGACGGCGGCGCGTATCGTCTGTCGACCATCCAGGCCCAGGCCATCCTCGACCTCCGGCTGCACCGGCTCACGGGCCTGGAGCAGGACAAGATCTCCAGTGAATACAGTGAGCTGATAGAGAACATTAAGGCGTTTCTGGAGATCCTCTCCAACCCCGACAGGCTCCAAGAGGTCATTCGCACCGAGCTTGCCGAGGTCCGAGCGCTCTATGCCGACGCGCGCCGCACGGAGATCGTCGAGGACTACAACGACCTCACGGTCGAGGACTTGATCCCCAAGGAGACCGTGGTCGTCACGCTCTCGCACGCGGGCTACGCGAAGTCGCAGCCGGCGGAGGTCTACCAGGCGCAGCGCCGGGGTGGCCGCGGCCGCGCGGCGGCGCGCACCAAGGACGAAGACTTCATCGACCAGCTGTTCGTCGCGAACTCGCACGCCACCGTGCTCTGCTTCTCGAGCCGCGGCAAGGTCTACTGGCTCAAGGTCTACCAAGTGCCGCAGGCGGGGTCGGGCTCGCGCGGCCGGCCGATCGTGAACCTGCTGCCGCTCGAGGAGGGCGAACGGATCAACACCGTGCTGCCGGTGCCCGCCTTCGAGGACAACAAATACGTGTTCCTCGTGACGAGCCGGGGCACGGTGAAGAAGACGCCGCTATCGGCGTTCGCGCGGCCGCGTACGAGCGGCATCATCGCGCTCGAGCTGCGGGACGACGACCGCTTGATCGGGGCCGGCATCACGGACGGGCAGCAAGACATCATGCTGTTCGCGAGCTCCGGCAAGGCGATTCGATTCAAGGAGCAGGACGTGCGGCCGATGGGCCGCAACGCAGCCGGCGTGCGCGGCTTGAAGCTCGGCGGCGCCGGCGACGAGGTCATCGCGCTCAGCATCATCGGCGCAGGGCCGATCATGACGGCTACCGCGAACGGCTACGGCAAGCTCACACCGCTCGAGGAGCATCCGGTGCAAGGCCGCGGCGGGCAGGGCGTCATCTGCATTCAGACGTCGGAGCGCAACGGCCGCGTGGTCGGCGCGCTGCAAGTGTCGCCGAGCGACGAGCTCATGCTGATCTCGTCGGCGGGCACGCTCGTGCGCACGCCCGTCGCCGAGGTCTCCGTCATGGGCCGCAACACGCAGGGCGTGCGCATGATTCGGCTCGACGACGGCGACCGGCTCGTCGGCATCTCGCGCGTCGAGTCGCTGCAGGACGACGAGCCAGTGACCACGGCAGGGTAGGAGACCCCAATGAAGCGCGTCTACAACTTCAGCCCCGGGCCGGCGATGCTGCCCGAAGCGGTGCTGCGGCGCGCACAGGCCGAGCTGCTCGACTGGCAGGACAGCGGCATGTCGGTCATCGAAGTGAGTCACCGCGGCACGGCGTTCGTCGAGTTCGCCGCGCGGTCGGAGAAGAATCTGCGCGCGCTGCTTGGCGTGCCGGACAATTACAAGGTGCTGTTCCTGCAGGGCGGCGCGACGCTGCAGTTCGCGGCCGTGCCGTTGAATCTCGCGCCTCCGGGCGCAGTGGTCGACTACGTCGTCACGGGCAACTGGGGCGAGAAGGCCGTTTCCGAGGCGCAGCGCTACGCCCAGGTTAACGTCGCGGCCAACAGCAAGGCGAGCAAGTTCACGACGATTCCCGATTCGAGCACGTGGCAGGTGTCGAAGACCGCCGCGTATCTCCACTACACGCCGAACGAGACCGTCTACGGCGTCGAGTTCCACGACGTGCCCGAGGTGTCGGACGCGCCGCTCGTCGCCGACATGTCCTCGAACATCTTGTCGCGCCCGATCGACGTGAGCCGGTTCGGCGTGATCTACGCCGGCGCGCAGAAGAACATCGGGCCCGCGGGGCTCGCGATCGTGATCGTGCGCGACGACTTGATCGGCCGCGCGCGGCGGGAGACGCCCGGCGCGATCGACTACAAGCTGATGGCCGACAACGACTCGATGTGGAACACGCCGGCCACGCTGTCGTGGTACTTCGCCGGGCTCGTCTTCGAATGGTTGGCGGAGCAGGGCGGCGTGGCCGCGATGGAGAAGCAGAACGCGCGCAAGGCTGCGATGCTCTACGCCGCGATCGACGACTCGGGCTTCTACAAGAATCCGGTCGACAAGCGTTATCGCTCGCGGATGAACGTGCCGTTCACGCTGGCCGACCCGGAGCTCGACAAAGTGTTCCTGCAGGAAGCGAAGGCCGCGGGGCTCACCAACCTCAAGGGTCACCGCGTGGTCGGCGGGATGCGCGCGAGCCTCTACAACGCGATGCCCGAGGCGGGCGTCAAGGCGCTGGTCGGCTTCATGGCCGACTTCGTGAAACGCCACGGCTGATCGCAATGTTCACGATCAAGACGCTGAACAGCATCGCGGTGACCGGGCTCGACCGGTTCCCGCGCGATCGTTACGAGGTCGCGTCCGAGATCGGCAAGCCCGACGCGATCCTGCTGCGCTCCTTCAAGATGCACGACATGGAGATCCCCGACAGCGTGCTGGCGGTCGGCCGCGCCGGCGCCGGCACGAACAATATCCCCGTCGCCAAGTTGAGCAAGCTCGGCATCCCGGTCTTCAACACGCCCGGGGCGAACGCGAACGCCGTCAAGGAGCTCGTGATCGCGGGGCTGTTGATGGCGGCGCGCAATCTGCCTCAGGCGCTCGCGTACGTCGACAAGCTCGAGGGCTCCGGCGACGCGCTCGACAAATCGGTCGAGTCGGGCAAGAAGCAGTTCGTCGGCTTCGAGCTGCCGAAGCGTACGCTCGGCGTCGTTGGGCTCGGAGCGATCGGCGTCGAGGTCGCGAACGCCGCGCTCAAGCTCGGGATGCAGGTGCTCGGCTACGACCCTACGATCACTGTGCAGTACGCTTGGCAGTTGTCTTCGGGCGTGCAGAAGGCCGTGAACCTAGACGACCTGTTCGCGCGCTCCGACGTGGTGACGGTACACGTGCCGCTCAACAAAGACACCGACAAGCTCGTGAGCGCCGCCCGCCTGCACTCGATGCCGCGCGGCGGCGTGATCTTGAACTTCTCGCGCGGCGAGATCGTGGACGGCGCGGCCGTGCTCGCGGCTCTCGACGCCGGTAAGCTCAAGAGCTACGTCACCGACTTCCCCACGCGCGAGCTGCTCGATCATCCGAAGGTGATCTGCCTCCCGCATCTCGGCGCGTCGACGGTCGAGGCCGAGGAGAACTGCGCGGTGATGGTTGCCGACAACGTGCGCGAGTTCCTGGAAAACGGCAACGTGTCTCGGTCGGTGAATTTCCCCGAGACGGTGCTGCAGCGAACGCGTCCGCACCGCCTGGCCATCCCGCACGCCAACGTGCCGAACATGGTGGCCCAGATCCTGAGCGCGATCGCGGCGGAGCACATCAACATCGCCGACATGCTCAATCACTCGCGCGGCGAGATCTCGTACACGCTCGTCGACCTCGACGCACCACCGAACGACGCCACGGTCGCGCGCATCCGCGCCATCGACGGAATCCTGTCGGCACGCGTGCTGCCCATCGTCGAGCGCGAGCACTAGACGTCGAGCCGTGAGCGCGAAACGCAAAGCAATCAAGCGGAAATCCGCCGGCGCAAGCGGGCCGACCGCCAGGGATGGCGGGAGTGCCGCAAATGCAGGACGCAATTTGCGGCCGACCGCCAGGGATGGCGGAAGTGCCGCAAATGCAGGACGCAATTTGCGGCCGACGCTCGAGCAGCTGCGCACGAAGATCGACTCGCTCGACGAGCGGATCCAGGAGCTCATTGCCGAACGGGCGCGCTGCGCGAAAGAAGTCGGCGTCGTGAAAGGCCTGACCGCGACCGCGGACTTCTACCGGCCCGAGCGCGAGGCTCAGGTGCTGCGGCGTGTCGTCGAGCGCAACAAGGGGCCGCTGCGCAACGAGGACATGGTGCGGCTGTTCCGCGAGCTCATGTCTGCCTGTCTCGCGCAGGAAGAGCCTCTCAAGGTCGCCTATCTGGGCCCCGAGGGCACGTTCACCCAGTCGGCCGTGCTCAAGCACTTCGGTCACTCCGTGCACGCATTGTCCGTGACGACGATCGACGAGGTATTCCACGAGGTCGAGGCGGCCGTCGCCGACTTCGGCGTCGCACCCGTGGAGAACTCGAGCGAGGGCACGGTCAACATCCACACGCTCGACATGCTCCTCGCGTCGCCTCTCAAGGTCTGCGGCGAGATCGAGCTCAGGATCCACCAGCATCTCATGGGCAAGATGGGCGGATTGAGCAAGATCCGCCGAGTGTGCTCGCATCCGCAATCGCTCGCACAATGCCGCGCGTGGCTCGCCGAGCACCTCACGGACGTGGAGAAGATTCCCGTCGCGAGCAACGCGGAAGCCGCCCGGCGCGCGCGCGACGAGGACGGCACGGCCGCCCTCGCCGGCGACGCCGCCGCCGAGCTATACGGTCTAAAGATTCTCTTCAGCAACGTCGAGGATCAGGCCGACAACTCGACCCGCTTCCTGGTCGTCGGCCGCAAGCTGTTTCCGCCGAGCGGCAACGACAAGACCTCGCTGCTCGTGTCGGCGCGCGGCACGGAAGGGCCGGGCGTGCTGCTGCATCTCCTCGACCCGCTCGCGCGCCACGGCGTGAACATGACGCGGATCGAGTCGCGGCCGTCGCGCCGCGCGAAGTGGGACTACGTGTTCTTCGTCGACCTCGACGGCCACGCCGAAGAGCCGAACGTGGCCAAGGCGCTCGCGGAGATCCAGAAGAAGGCGACGTTGTTCAAGGTGCTCGGGGCCTATCCCAAGGCCGTGCTGTAGCGGTCGTGGCGAACCATCCGAACAGCTTCCGCGCCCGTCCCGTCGACGGCATCGCAGGCACCATCACCGTGCCCGGCGACAAATCGATCTCGCATCGGGCACTGATGCTCGGGGCGATCGCGGAAGGCCCGACCATCATCTACGGATTCCTCGAGAGCGAGGATTGCCTCGCGACACAGGCCGCGCTCGAAGCGCTCGGCGTGCGCGTCCGCAAGAGCGCGAACGAGGTGCGCGTGGAAGGGGTCGGCCCGCACGGGCTGCGCGCCCCGGCCGGCGTGCTCGACCTCGGCAACTCCGGCACCGCCATCCGCCTCCTCACCGGCCTGCTGGCCGGCCAGCCGTTCGCCACCGAGCTCACCGGCGACGCGTCGCTCAAAACACGCCCGATGGAGCGCGTCGCCGGCCCGCTGCGCACGATGGGCGCCGACATCGCGACCACGAACGGCACGCCGCCCATCAAGATCAGCGGCGGCGCGACGCTCCGCGGCATCGACTACACGCTGCCGATGGCGAGCGCGCAGGTGAAGTCGGCGCTGCTGCTCGCGGCGCTCGGCGCGGAGGGCGTGACGACGGTTCGCTCGCCGGGGCCGAGCCGCGATCACACCGAGCGCATGCTGCAGAGCATGGGTGTGCAGCTCGAGGTCGCGGAAGAGGGCGCCGGGCACCGGGTGACGCTCGCCGGGCCGGCATCGTTGCGCGGGCGCGAGATCGGCGTGCCGGGCGACTTTTCGTCCGCCGCCTTCTTCATCGTGGCCGGCTGCCTCGGGGCGTCCGACGGACTGTTGATCAAGAACGTGGGCGTCAATCCGACGCGCATCGGGCTGCTCGCGATCCTCCGCGAGATGGGCGCGGACATCGAGCTCGAGGCGCAACGCCGCCTCGGCGCCGAGCCCGTCGCGGACATCTACGTGCGGCAGAGCCCATTGCGCGGCGTCGACGTGCCGCCCGAGTACGTGCCGCTCGCCATCGACGAGTTCCCGATCCTGTTCATCGCGGCCGCGGCCGCGCGCGGCCCGACGACGGTCCGGGGCGCGGAGGAGCTGCGCAAGAAGGAAACGGACCGCATCGCCGTCATGGCCCAAGGCCTCGCCGCGCTCGGCGTCGGCGTCGAGGAGCGCCCCGACGGCCTCACCGTCACACCGGCCGGCAAGCTGCACGGCGGCGCGGTCGACAGCCGCGGCGACCACCGCATCGCGATGTCGTTCGCCGTCGCGAGCCTGCTCGCGAAAGCCCCGATCGAGATCCTGAATACCGCCGAGGTCGCCACGTCGTTTCCCTCGTTTCTCGACGCCGCGGCGGCCGTAGGCCTCGAGGTCGAGGCGAGCGGCGAAAGCGCGTGATCCCGCCCGTGCGCGTGCTCACGGTCGACGGGCCGAGCGGCTCCGGCAAGGGCACGATCGGCCGCAATGTCGCCCTCCGGCTCGGGTGGCATTTGCTCGACAGCGGCGCCCTCTATCGCTTGGTGGGGCTGGCCGCGGCCCGGCACCGCGTCGCTCTGGACGACGCGGAGGGACTAGCGGCGGTCGCCGCCGCCATGCGCGTGCGATTCGGCGCCGATGCGGAGCGCGTCGAGCTCGAGGGGGCCGATGTCACCGCCAGCTTGAGAACCGAGAATGCCGGCGAAGCCGCCTCGCGGGTGGCGGCTATCCCTCAAGTCCGGGCGGCCTTGCTACAGCGCCAGCGCGACTTCGCTCGGCCGCCGGGCCTCGTGGCCGACGGCCGGGACATGGGAACCGTAGTCTTCCCGTCGGCAACCCTCAAGGTATTCCTCACGGCCAGCGCCGAGGAGCGCGCGGCAAGAAGGCATAAGCAGTTGAAGGGACAGGGGATTGATGTTAGCCTGCCCGACCTTTCTTGGGACATAGCGCAACGCGATGCTCGCGACGCCAGCCGCTCGGTGGCACCGCTCAAGCCCGCGTCGGACGCGCGAGTGATCGACTCGACGAGTCTCAATCCCGAGGAAGTCATTGCCCGCATCTTGAAATGGCTCGAGGACGTGGGCATTCGGCCGGATCGAGCCTGAGGCGTGCGTCGACAGGATGTCGGCGCCTTATCAAACAACCCACGTGGGCAGGATGCCCCGCTGGTCACTAGGATAGATATGAGTGAATCGTTTGCTGAAATGCTCGAAGAGAGCTTTGCGAATCAAAAGATCAAGCCGGGTGCGATTCTCACCGGCACCGTCGTCGGCCTCAACGCCGACATGGTCATCGTCAACGCGGGGCTGAAATCCGAGGCCGTGATACCGGCCGAACAATTTTTCAACGAGCGCGGCGAGCTCGACGTCAAAGTCGGCGACCTCGTGGAGGTTGCACTCGACACCGTCGAGGACGGCTTCGGCGAGACCCGCCTGTCGCGCGAGAAGGCGAAGCGCACGCGCACCTGGACGCGGCTCGAGGAGTCGTTCCAGAAGGGCGAGATCGTCACGGGCATGATCAGCGGCCGCGTGCGCGGCGGCTTCACGGTCGACATCGACTTGGTCCGCGCGTTCCTGCCGGGCTCGCTGGTCGACGTGCGGCCGATCCGCGATCCCGCGGCGCTCGAGGGCCAGTCGCTCGAGTTCAAGGTCATCAAGCTCGACCAGAAGCGCAACAACGTCGTCGTCTCGCGGCGAGCGGTGGTCGAAGCGGAGTACAGCGCCGAGCGCGAGTCGCTGCTCAAGAACCTGCAAGAGGGCACGGTGCTCAAGGGCGTCGTGAAGAACCTCACCGACTACGGCGCGTTCGTGGATCTCGGCGGCATCGACGGGCTGCTGCACATCACCGACATGGCGTGGAAGCGCGTGAAGCACCCGTCGGAGGTCGTCAGCGTCGGCCAGGAGCTCGAGGTCAAGGTGCTCAAGTTCGACCGCGAGCGCAATCGCGTGTCGCTGGGTCTCAAGCAGCTCGGCGCCGATCCGTGGGCCGACCTCGCGCGGCGCTATCCGCCGGGCACGCGCCTCTTCGGCAAGGTCACGAACATCGCCGATTACGGTTGCTTCGCGGAGATCGAAGAGGGCGTCGAAGGGCTCGTTCACGTCTCCGAGATGGATTGGACGAACAAGAACGTCAATCCGCACAAGGTCGTGCAAATCGGCGATGAAGTGGAAGTCATGGTCCTCGACATCGACGAGGAGCGCCGCCGCATCTCGCTCGGCTTGAAGCAGTGCAAGCCGAATCCGTGGGTCGAGTTCAGCGAGAACTACAAGAAGGGCGACAAGGTTGCCGGCCAGATCAAGTCGATCACCGACTTCGGCGTGTTCATCGGGCTGCCGGGCGGTATCGACGGCCTCGTGCACCTCTCCGATCTATCGTGGGACATCGCCGGCGAAGAGGCCGTGCGCAACTACAAGAAGGGCGAGGAGCTCGAGACGACGGTGCTCGCGATCGATCCGGAGCGCGAGCGCATCTCGCTCGGAGTCAAACAGCTCGACAAGGACCCGCTGTCGCTGTTCCTCGCGGACCATCCGAAGGGCAGCATCGTGAAAGGCACGGTCCAGGAGATCGACGCGAAGATGGCGACGGTGGCGCTCGACGGCGGCATCTTGGGCCAGCTCCGCGCTTCCGAGATCTCGCGCGATCGCGTGGAGGACGCGCGCACCATGCTCAAGGTCGGCGACGCCGTCGAGGCGAAATTCACGGGCGTCGACCGCAAGAACCGGATCATCTCTCTGTCGATCAAGGCCAAGGAAGCGCACGAAGAGGCGCAAGCAATTCAAAACTACAAGAGCGACGCGGGTCGGCCCGCGACCGGAACGAGGCTCGGAGACTTGCTCAAGGAGCAACTGACTCCGGAATGATTTCGTCGAGGTCGACGGGAAGACGTGCAGAAGCCCGGGAGGAAGGTCTGTACCCATGACAAAGTCCGAGTTGATCGAGTCGATTGCTCGTAGCCAGAAACACTTGCCGGCCAAGGACGTGGAATTGGCCGTCAAGCACATCCTGGAGCTCATGAGCGAGGCGCTCGCGAGCGGCGAGCGCATCGAGATTCGTGGGTTCGGTAGTTTCTCCCTGCACTATCGCCCACCGCGGATGGGGCGCAATCCGAAGACCGGCGAGGCCGTCGCCCTCGCCGGCAAGAACGTGCCCCATTTCAAACCCGGTAAGGACCTGCGCGAGCGCGTCAACGAGTCGCGGCACTTGCCCGTACGAAACTAGCCTCGCGGCCCTTACAATTGGGCGTCCTTAACAGGTCAAGGATGCCGCCTTGGTCACGCTGCGCCGGATCGCGTTCGTACTCGCGTTGATCGTGTTCGTGCTCGCGGCCGCGGTGTTCGCTTATAGCAACCCGCAGCCGATCACGGTCGACGTCGGGTTCGTACGCGTCGAGCAGGTCTCGCTGGCGAGCGCATTCGCCGTCGTCTTCGCGTGCGGCTGGCTCTTCGGCCTCCTGTCGGCGGGCCTCGCCCTATGGCGCACCGCGGGCGAGAAAAGGCGGCTGCGCCGCGACTTGCGCAACGCAGAAGCGGAGCTCGGCACCACCCGCGCGTTGCCCGCGGCCGATGCCCGCGTGTCGGTGGACGATGCCCACTGACGCTACATTTCTCCTAGCCGCGATCTTCATCGTCTTCGGCGCGCTCGGCTTCGCGTACAAAATCTACAGCGACCGCGACCGCGAGCTCCCGCCGCGGATCAGCGCCGACTACATCCGCGGTCTGAATCTCGTCCTGAGCCGTAAAACCGACGAAGCGCTCGAGCTCTTCATCCAGATGGCGAAGGTGGACGAGGACACGCTCGAGACGCACTTTGCGCTCGGTCACCTGTTCCGCCGCCGCGGCGAGGTCGAGCGGGCGATCCGCGTGCACGAAAACCTGCTCGCGCGCCCCAATCTCAACGAGATGCAGCGCCACCAAGCCTTGTACTCGCTCGCGGAAGACTACCTCGGCGCGGGGTTGTTCGACCGCGCTGAAAAGCTCTTCGGCGAGATCACCGAGAGCCCGACCGTGGCGGAGAGCGCGCTCGAGAAGCTCGTCTATATCTACGAGCGCGAGCGCGAGTGGCAGAAGGCCATCGAAGCGCAACGCAAGCTCGAGATGCTGCGCGGCGCGAAGACCACGCAGGTAGCCCACTACTACTGCGAGCTCGCGGACCAGGCCCGCGCCAACGGCAACCGCGACCTCGCGCGCGACTATTTGCGGAACACGATCCGCAGCACATCGGGCCAGCTCCGCGGCAACTTGATCCGGGCAGGGCTCGCGCAGGAGGACGGCGACTTCACGCAGGCGATCGGGCTCTACGAGCAGACGATCGAAAAGGACCACAACTTCATCACGGAGGTGTTGTCGCCGCTGATGGAGTGCTACCGGAGTATCGACAAGCTGCCGTACTTCGAGGCGAAGGTCGAGCGGTGGGTCGCGGCGGAGCCTTCGCTGCGGCGCCACTTCGCGTTCGCCGCGATCTTGGGAGATCTCACGTCGCAGTCGCCCGGGCTCGCGAGCTGCGTCGAGGGCTTCGTGCTCGACAACCCCGTGCTGGCGAACCTCGTCAACGCCGCGGAGCTGAAGGCCCTGCCCGCGGAAGAGCGGCGCCGGGCGATCGAGCGCATCACCGTGGGACTGCGCCAGATCGCGTCGTCGAGCGCGCGCTATCGTTGCGCGAACTGCGGCTACAGCACGCAGCGATTCATCTGGCACTGCCCGAGCTGCAAGCTCTGGGAGACCGTGCGGCCGATCCAGACCCTGCCGCTCGAAGCCGTGCTCGGCTAGAGCCCACCGAAAATCTCGTCCAAGTCGGCAGATTGCGCTGCTGCCGCGCGCGGCGCGGCCCCCTACGATGCGCCCTCGTAACTTCACGGAGGAGTACGTCGATGAAGCACTTTAGTCTACGGATCGGGGGTCTACGGGTTGGGTACCTCGCCCTGTGCGGTCTCGCAACGTTCGGCGCGTTTGCCGGTCCGGTGAACATCAACACCGCCGACGCCACGACGCTCGCGGCCGAGCTACAAGGCATCGGGCCGGCGCTCGCGGAAGCGATCGTCCGCGACCGAACGGAGCACGGCAAGTTCGAGACACCCGACGCGCTGGCGCGCGTCAAGGGCGTGGGCGCGCGGATCGTCGAGATCAATCGGGCCAACATCCTGGTCGGGGATCCGGCGCCGAAGCGCTGAGCACGGGCAGACGACGGGAGGGCGCGGGCGCCGGGCCCGCGCCCTCCCGGCCCCGCGGCCGCCCTCCCGGGCGACTCGGTCGCCGCGCACCCACGACGGGCGGCGCTCCGCTATCATTGGGGCGGAGTAGCTTCGAGGTGCCTGGATGCGCAAGATTCGTACCGCCGTTTTTCCGGTCGCAGGGCGCGGCACGCGCTTCCTCCCCGCGACCAAGGCGTCGCCGAAGGAAATGCTGCCGATCGTCGACAAGCCGTTGATCCAGTACGCCGTCGAAGAGGCCCTTGCCGCGGACGTCGAGCGGCTCGTCTTCATCACGGGGTCCTCGAAACGGGCGATCGAGGATCACTTCGACACCGACGCCGAGCTCGAGCGTCAGCTCGAGGAATCCGGCAGGCATGACCTTCTGGCTCTGGTGCGGAACATCGTCCCGCCCGGCGTCGCGTGCCTCTACGTGCGCCAGGGCACGCCGCTCGGGCTCGGGCACGCCGTGCTGTGCGCGAAGCAGGCGGTCGGCGACGAGCCGTTCTTCGTGCATCTCGCCGACGACCTCATTTATAGCGACGTACCATGCCTCAAGCAGATGCGGCTGCATTTCGAGAAGCACGGCGCGAGCGTGCTCGGTGTCGAGATGGTGCCGCACGATCAGACGGGCAGCTACGGCATCGTCGCCGTGCAGGCCGAAAGCTCGGGCGCGCAGCGCGTCACGCGAATCGTCGAGAAGCCGCAGCCCAAGGATGCGCCATCCAACCTCGCCGTCGTCGGCCGCTACATCTTGACGCCGACAATCTTCGCGAAGCTCGAGCGCACCCAGCGCGGCGCCGGCGGAGAGATTCAGCTGACGGACGGGATTGCGAGCCTTTTGCTCGACGAGCCGGTGCACGTGTTGCCCTTCCAGGGCGTGCGGTACGACTGCGGTAGCAAGATCGGCTATCTGCGCGCCATGGTCGAGTACGGGCTGCGTCACCCCGATCTCGGCGAAGGTTTCCGCGCCTACCTACAGAGCGTCTGGGAACGCTGAGCGCGTCACCAACGCTCCGCCGTGCGGATCTCCTCGTTGTGCTCGCCGAGCCTCGGCGGGTAGCGCCGATAGGTCGGCCCGTTTGCGGCGAAGCGAATCGGCACCGCCAGCGACTTCACCGCGCCAATCAGCGGGTGCTCGAGCTCCACGATCATGCGTCTCGCGATGATGTGCTCGTCGCACAGCGTCTCGTCGGGGTAATTGATCGGGCCCGCGGGGACACCCGCCTCGACGAGCAGCTCGACCCAGCGCTCGGCGTCGCGCGTCGTCAGGATCTCCTCGAGCAGCGGAATCAGCGCCTCCCGATGAATCGTGCGCTGTGCGTTCGACACGAACCGCGGGTCTCGGCCGAGCGTGGCGGCTACACCTAAGACCTCGCAGAACTTCGCCCAGAGCCGCTCGTTGCCGACCGCGACGATCAGCGTCTTGTCGCGGGCGCGCATCGGCTGATAGGGCGTGACGCTCGGGTGCGCGTTGCCGAGCCGAGAAGGGCGCTTGCCGGTCGCGAACCAGCTTGCCGCGACGTTCGCGAGCCAGCTCGCCTGCGCGTCGACGAGCGCGACGTCGAGGAACTGACCCGTGCCCGAGCCGCCGCGGCGATCGCGCGCGTAGAGCGCGGTCAGAACGCCGATGCACGAGTAGACTCCGCCGGAGATGTCGGCCATCGGCGTCGGAAACCGGCTCGGCCCGCCGTCCGGCGGCCCGGTCAACGCCATGAGACCGGCCTCGCCCTGCGCGATGATGTCGTAGCCGCCCCGGTCGGCCTTCGGGCCGGTGTGCCCGTAGCCGCTGATGGCCGCGTAGACGAGCGCCGGATGCTTGGCGCGCAGCGCGTCCGGATCGAGCCCTTGGCGCGCGAGAGAGGAGAGGCGCGGATTGTTGGTGAGAAACACGTCGGCGCGCGCGACGAGCTTGTGCAGGAGCTCGAGGTCGCGCGCCTGCTTGATGTCGAGCTCGATGCTGCGCTTGTTGCGGTTCACTGCGAGGAAGTACGCGCTTTCGCCTTCGAGGAACGGCGGGCCCCAGCCGCGCGCCTGATCGCCGACCTGCGGCCGCTCCACCTTGATCACGTCGGCACCGAGATCGCCGAGCAACATCGAGCAATACGGACCGGCGAGCGCCTCGGTCATGTCGAGCACTTTGATGCCGTCGAGAGGGCTCACGTCTACCACACCAGCTCCGGTGTCAGAGAAAATAGGGACATGCTACTTTTCGTGGTGTTACTTCGGCCATTTAGCGCCGTGGTGGCTGCGGCCGCACCTCAAGAGGGCTTCCCGAGACACGCCGGAAGACCATCCCTGGGGCTCCGCGCCGCACATCCCTGTGCGGCGAGGGTCTCGGGAAGCCCTCTTGAGGTACGTCCGCAGCCGTTACGCGCATCGCGCGGCCGAAGTAAGACCACGAAAAGTAGCATGTCCCTATTTTCCCTGGGAGAGTTTGCGTGAAGAACGTCGCCGTCAGAAACATCGATCGCGCCGAACGCGGCATCGTTGACGCGCTCGGCGAGCTCGGTGTCGCCACCGTGCACGAAGCGCAAGGCAGAGCCGGCCTGCTGCAACCGTACATGCGCCCGATCTACTCGGGCGCGCGGATCGGCGGCAGCGCCGTCACGGTGCTCCTGCATCCAGGCGACAACTGGATGCTCCACGTAGCCGTGGAGCTCGCGAAGCCCGGGGACATCATCGTGGCGACCGTGAGCGCGATGAACACCGATGGCATGTTCGGCGAGCTGCTCGCCACGTCGTTCCGAGCGCACGGCGTGGTCGGGCTCGTGATCGACGCGGGCTGCCGCGACGTCAAGGAGCTCACCGAGATGCGCTTCCCGGTTTGGAGCCGCGCCGTGTCCGCTAAGGGCACGGTCAAGGCGACCGTCGGCTCGGTGAATTTGGCCGTCGTCTGCGCCGGCATGGTCGTGAATCCCGGCGACGTGATCGTCGCCGACGACGACGGCGTCGTGGTGGTTGCGCGGCGCGACGCCGGCAAGGTCCTCGAATCGAGCCGGGCACGGCTCGCGAACGAGGAGCAGAAGCGCGCGCGATTGGCCGCCGGCGACCTCGGGCTCGATCTGTACAAGATGCGCGAGCCGCTGCAGAAAGCCGGGCTCGTCTACGTCGACCGCGCGAGCGACCTCGACGGCGGAAAGTAGGCGCCGGGGATCAGTGTTTCGCCGCGGCCCGGGGCGGCGTCGCCGACAGCATCGTCCGCGCGAGCGTCCTCGCCTGGGCCTCCGGTTGGCTCTCGACCGTCTGGGTCTTCGTGCCGTGGAGCGGATGACTCACCGTCACGCGCGCGGGCCGCCCGTCGGTTACCCACCAGAGGAACTTCACTCCCTCGAGGATGAGTTGACCGCTCAATACCACCGTGCTCGTGACCACCCGCTCTCCACCTCTCCCCGTCCCCCGGACTGTATATGCAACAGCTAACTAGGGACCGTGAGGCTGGTCACGCCCGCGCCAATACCGGTGTTTGCCTGAGTCGGCAGGCGGGGCCGCGTGTGCCGTTCTAGGCCGGCTCGGCGCCCGGGCCCGCGAACAACGAAACGAACAGCCCGCGGATCCATTGGCTGCCGGGCTCGCGGTGAAAGCGTTCGTGCCAGTACTGAGATACGTCGATGCGCGGCATCTTGAGGGGCGGGGCGAAGGTCCGCAGCTTGAGGGGCTCGGCGAGCTCCGCCGCCATCGTGGCCGGCACCGTAACCACGGCGTCGGTGCGGCTCGCCACGAACGCAGCCGTAACGAACGTCGGAACGCGGCACACGATCCGCGACGGATCGATCGCCTCCTCGAGCGCGCGCTCCGCGAGTCGATGCGCGTGCCCGGTTCCAACCGCCGACACGAGCACGTGCCGCTCCGCGGCGAAAGCCTTGAACGACGGCCGCGCGCCGAGACGCGGATGATCGGCGCGCGCGACGCTCACGTAGGTAACCGACCAGAGCAATTGGCGGCGGATGCGCTTGCTCAGCGACGGGAACGAGCCCATCACGAAATCGAGATGGCCGGACTCGAGTGACGCCTCGAGCCGCTCGACGTCGAGCGGAACGATGCGCAATCCGATGCCGGGAGCGTGCTCCTCGAGAAACCGGAGTAGCGGCGGCAATAGTCGCAGCATGCCGGCGTCGACGACGCTGAAGCAAAAGGTGCGCGTGATGCTCCGCGGATCGAACGGCCGGTGGCGAGTCCTCAGCATCGTCACGTCGTCGAGCAAGGATCGAATCGACGACTCGAGCTCGAGCGACTTGGCCGTGGGCTCCATGCGGTGACCGACGCGAATGAACAGAGGATCGCCGAAGTAGCGCCTCAGGCTCGCGAGCTTTTTGCTGAGCGCGGGCTGGCTCACGCCGAGCACGGCAGCGGCGCGCGTGAGGTTGCGCTCGCGCAGCAGCACTTCGAACGCCCGAATCTCGCGAAGGTCGAGCTCCGGATCATTCCTGCGGGGAATAGTACGCATAGCCGCCAGTGTATAGGCCCGGAGGCCGGCTGGGGCTAGGCTTGCACGGCGAGGCGCTGCCCGCTCGGGGGTCCGCTCGCGTCGAATTCTCGGGGGGAGACGCCGATGAGCACACGCTGGCTTGTTTCGATCGCGGTCCTCGCGACCATCGCGGGTTGCGACGGCGGCGGATCTCAGGCGCCCCCGGCGCCGAGCTCCACGGCCGCGCCCGCGGCGCCGGCCACGCCCGCCGCGACGGAGAGAATCGTCTATTCCTCGCTGCGCCCCGGCAACTGGGACATCTACTACTTCGCGAAGGGCGAGAAGACGCCGCGGCGCCTCACCGACCATCCGGGGCTCGACTACGACGCGGCGCTCTCGCCGGACGGCCGCTGGGTGGTGTTCACGTCGGAGCGCCGCGGCAACCCCGACCTCTACGCGATCGACCTGCAGGGACTGCAAGCGGGCGCCGTGCCCCAACCGAAGCTGCTGATCGACAGCGCGGCGATGGAGGACCAAGCCGCATTCTCTCCCGACGGGCGCACGCTCGCGTTCGTGAGCACGGCCGGCGGCAACGCCGACGTCTACACAATCACGTTCGCGCCGAACGCGCCGCAGCCATTGTCCGCGGCCACGAACCTGAGCAACGATCCGGGCGGCGACTTCCGTCCCGACTATTCGCCGGACGGAACGAAGATCGCGTTCTCCTCGGACCGCGACACGCCCGTCTACGGCCACCCGATTTTCCCCTTCACGCGCCAACGGGAGGGCGATCTCTACGTCATGGAGGCCAACGGCGCGAACGCGCGGCGCCTCGCGGCCGCCGCGGACTGGGACGGCTCGCCCGAATGGTCCGCGGACGGCCGGACGATCTACTTCTATTCGGCGCGGCCGCGCGAGCTGCCGGGCCCGCCGACGAGCCCGATTTTGGGCCAAGAGGGTGGCTTCAGGATCTGGGCGATCGACGCGGACGGGTCGAATCCACGCGCGATCACGCCAGTTGGCGTCGAGGCGCTCGCGCCGGCCGTCATGCCCGGCGGCCGGATCGCGTTCCAGACGCGCAAGGGCTACGCCGAATGGAGCATCGCGTCCGTCGACGCGAGCGGCGGCGACTCGCGCACCGAAACCGACGGCGCGACGAGCTACTGGCTGCCCGACTACGCCGCGAACGGGTCGATGGTTTGCCACGGCGTGGGACCGGCCACCACCGAGACGCAAGCCGTAGAGGCGATCCTCGGCGCGGGCGCGATGCTCGCCGCCGACTATCCCGCCCCCGTCCAGCTGCCCGATCGCACGGTGACGCTGTATCCGATGCGGCACACAACCGGCCTCGCGCCGCATCCCGACCGCAACGAGGCCGCGGTGACGATCGAGAACGAGCAGGGCAGCCGCCTCGTGCTCGCGGATTTCGACGGCGGCCACCAGCAAGAGCTGTTCTCGGTCGCCGGTGTCGGCATCGTGAGCGGCACGCCGAACCGCCTGTTCGACATCAAGTGGTCGGACGACGGCAACTGGATCACGTACACGCAGGGGTTCTTCGCCGGTGGCGGCACCGACGACGCCGACGTCTGGGTGATGCGGGCCGACGGCAGCGAGCGGCGCAACCTGAGCGCCGACCGCCCCGGCAACGAGGGCGTCGCCGCCTTGTCGCCGGACGGCTCGAAGCTCGTGTTCCGCAGCGCGCGCGGTGGCCACTTCGATCTTTACACGATGAGCCGCGACGGCAGCGGCCTCGTGCAGCTCACGTCGGACGCGGCGCACGACAACTTCCCGGTATTCGCCCCGAACGGCAATGCAATCGCGTTCTCGTCGGATCGCGACGGCGCCGTCGACCGCTTCGGCAATCGCACGTTCGACAACTACATCCTCGATCTGAAGCCCGACGGCACGGCGGGCGCGCTGCGCCGGATCTCCGATCATCCGGGGCAGGACGCGCATCCGTGGTACTCGCCCGACGGGCAGTGGATCGTCTACACGTCCGAACGTGGCGGCATCAGCGACGAGGAGCCGATGGTGCAGGAAGTCGTGTTCGGCCCGCAGATGTACGGCGAGATCTGGGCGCACCGGCTGAGCGACGGGCTCGAGGTCCGGCTCACGCACAACAAATGGGAGGAGGGCAACCCGTTCTGGGTGCGTCCCGCGCGCTGAGCTAGTCGGCGACCGTCGCGAGAAATCGCGGCCCGGGGAACGACCCGCGCGCCGTCTCGAACGCCGCCGCGATGTCTACGAGACGACCGTCCTCGCGCGGCTTACCGATGAACGCGAGACCGAGCGGCAGCTCGGCCGACAGCGCCATCGGTACCGCGACGCTCGGATAGCCCGACACGGCCGCGATCGTCGCACTACCGACGCCGAAGCGGTCGCCCTTCTGCCAATCCGTGCGCCAGGCGCGGCCGTTAGCCGGCGCGACGATCGCGTCGAGCCGCTCTGCCGCGAACAGTCGCGCGAGGTCCGCACCGAATCGCGCCGTGCGCTCCCGGGCCGCCGAGTAGGCCGGGTCGTCGAGCCCGCCGTGCGCGCGCGCCGCGACCAGCCATTCCTGACCGAAGTAGCGCAGCTCGTCGGCGGCGTGCGCATCGTTGAACTTCATGAGCTCGTCGAGCGACCGCGGTCCATCCTCGACGTCCGCGAGATAGCGCCCGAGGTGCTCGCGCAGCTCGAACAGCAGCAGCTCGAGCTCCGCGTCGCGTACACCGTCGAACGGCAGCTCGACCGGGTCCACGAGCTCCGCCCCGGCCGCGCGCAGCCGCGCGAGCGCCTCCGTAAACGCGGCGTCCACGCGCTCGTCGACGCCGTAGCCGCGAAACACGCCGAGCCGCAGGCCGGCGAGGCTCGGCGTTGCGGACGGCGCCGCCTCCGCGCCTGACGCGCCGCCGTCGTCGGCGATCGCCGCGAGCAGCAGCGCGGCATCGCGCACGGTGCGCGCGATCGGCCCGGCCGTATCTTGGCTCGGCGCAACGGGAATGATTCCGCGGCCGCTCACGAGACCGTGCGTCGGCTTGATCCCGACGACGCCGTTCGCCCCGGACGGGCACACGATCGAGCCGTCCGTCTCCGTACCGATCGCGAGCGGCGTGAGCCGCGCGGCGACCGCGACGGCCGAGCCGCTCGACGATCCGCACGGATTGCGGTCGAGCACGTACGCGTTGCGCGTCTGCCCGCCGAGCGCGCTCCAGCCGCTCGTCGAGTGCGACGAGCGGATGTTCGCCCATTCGCTCAAGTTGGCCTTCGCGAGGATCACCGCGCCGGCCGCGCGCAGCCGCGCGACGACGTCGGCGTCGGCCCTGGCCCGGTGCCGCGCGAGCGCCAGCGATCCCGCACTCGTCGCCATGCGATCGGCCGTGTCGATGTTGGCTTTGATGACCACGGGAACGCCGTGCAACGGGCCGGCGCGCTCGCCGCGGCGCAAGCGCTCGTCGAGCGCGCGCGCGATCGCGAGCGCGTCGGGGTTCACCTCGATGATCGCCGCGAGGGCGGGGCCCGAATGGTCGAGCGCGGCGATCCGATCGAGGAACACCTGCGTCACGCGCTCCGAAGAGACTCGTCCCGCCGCGATCTCCGCCGCGAGATCCACGGCCGAGAGCTCGACGATCCGGCGGTCGCCGAGCTGGTCCGCGGTGCAGCCCGCGAGCGCGAGCGCCACACCCGCCCAAGCCCAGAAGGCGCGCACGCGCCGATGGTCGCTCACGATTCGCTCATCCCCGAAGATCGCCGGCCATCGTACGCCGCGGGCGGGGGAGGGAAAACCGCGCTATCCGGCGCTACGATGCCCACATGCTCGCCAAACGCTCGCGCGGCCGCCCCCGGCACGACGATCTGCTGACGCCTGCCGAATGGCGCGTCGTGCAGGCGGTGCGCCACGGCATGAGCAACGGTCAGATCGCGAAGCGCCGCGGCATCAGCCTCGACGCCGTGAAGTATCACGTCGAAAACGCGGTGGCCAAGCTCGGCTTGAGCAGCCGCCAAGAGCTGCGCCAATGGCGCGGCATCCCGAAACACAGCGCCCTGTATCGCAAGCTCGCGCGCGAGGAGAGTCGAATGTCGTCGTCCGCGAAGCTCGAGCTCGGCCCCATCGGCCAGATCTCTCGAACCGTGAAGAACATCGCGGAAGCCGAAGCCTGGTACGGCGGAGTGCTCGGTCTCAAGCACTTGTTCACGTTCGGCAAGCTCGCGTTCTACGACTGCGGCGGCACGCGGCTGTACTTGAGCGCGGAGCAAGCCGCCCCGACGCCGGAGTCGATTCTCTATCTGCGCGTCGACGACATCGCCGCCGCGCACGACACGCTCGCCGGGCGCGGCGTCGAGTTCACGTCGCCGCCGCACATGATTCACCGCCATGCGGACGGCACCGAGGAATGGATGGCGTTCTTCAAAGATCCGGACGGCCGCCCGCTCGCGCTGATGTCGCAAGTCAAAGCTTGACGGGAGAGGACGACTCCGCCGCGTAGACGCGCACGAGCGCCTCCGCGCCCGCGCGTACCCGCTCCCGCAGCGTCGCGGGCTCGAGCAGCTCGACGCCGTGCCCAAGCCCGAGCGCGAGGTGCACGGCCTCGTCCTCGATCTCGAAGCGCATGCGGACGCGGAACCCGTCGCCGTCCGGAACTTCCTCGACGACGCGCGAGCCGCGGTAGCGGATCCACACGATCGCGCTCGGCGTGACGCGGAAGGTGGCGTAGAAGCGCGGCAGCCCCTCGCGAAACTCGCTCGACGACTGCTCCCAGTGCGCGGCCAAGTCGAAGCCCGCGGGCCGCGCGCACGGCTCGTCGAGCACTGCGGCCTGGCGGATCCGCGAGACGCGATAGGTGCGCCGCTGCTCGCCCTTGTCGGCGACGAGATACCAGGAGCTCGCGCGCGCGACGAGGCCGAGCGGCGTGACGAGTCGCTCGCCGCCGTCGGTGCCGCGCTCGTAGACGAAGCGGAGCTGGCGGCCGCGCCATAGAGCCTCGAGCAGCACCGGCAGGCACAAGAGGCTCTCGCCCACGTCGCGCCAACCGCGCGGATCGATGAGGATCCGCTGCCGGACGAATTCTGCCTGGGCGCGAACCTCGACCGGCAGAGACGCCTGCAGCTTGATCCACGCGCCCTCGGCCGCCTCCTTGAGCCCGAGGTCGGCGAGGAGCTTCGGCGGACGGCCGAGGAACAAGGTCTGGATCTCGGTGGCGGTGAGGCCGGTGAGCTTGGTTTGATAGCCGTCGATGAGGCGCCAGCCGCCGCCGGCGCCGCGCTCGGCCGTGACCGGGACTCCGGCGCCGCTCAACGCGTCCATGTCGCGCAGGATCGTGCGCTCGGACACCTCGAGGCGCCTCGCGAGCGTATTGGCCGTCATCCGGCCGTTGGCCTGGAGCAGCAGGAGGATCGACAGCAGACGGTCCGCGCGCATGGGCGAACCGTAGCAGAAAAACCTGACACGGGATGTCAGGAAAGGGGCGCTAGGGTGACGCCCATTCCTCGCAGCAAGAGCTCGCCATGCAGACGGCACGAGGCACTTCCAAGGCACTGGCTCGGTTCCCGGCCGCGGCGCACCGCGAACCGGTCGCGCTCGGCATCGCGACCCATCTCGGCTGGGCGGCCGTAGTCGCCGTTACGCCGACGGCCGAGCTGTTGCGCGTCGTCGCGAACGTGCGCATCGAGACCGCGAAGCCGAGCGACATCGTCGCCGCCGCGCCGTATCACCGCGCCGCCGGCTACGAGGGGGCGAAACGGATTCCGTCGCCGCGCAACCCGAAGGCGGTGCTCGAACGGGCGATCGAACGCCAACGGCGGCACACGCTCGCGCAGCTACGCGCACTCCTCGAGGAGCTCGCCGCCGGCGGGCACGATGTGACGTCGGCCGCGATCCTCGCGGGCCGCGGCCGGCTCGGCGATTCGCTCGACCCAGTTGCTCGCGTCGCACTCGCAGATCCACGTCGCGGAGGGGCTCGCCGTGCGCGAGTCGTGCGAGCGAACGCTGGTGGCGCTCGGCGTAGCTACTGTGCGGATCGATCAGCAGACCGCGATCGAGCGGGCGGCAGCCGTTCTGGACCTTGATCGGGATCGAATCGCCGCCAAGTTGGGCGACCTGCGCCGGGAGGCGGGCGGCCCGTGGCGAGAGGAGCAGAGGCTCGCCGCGCTCGCCGCAAGAATGTCGAGGGAGTTGTCTTCCCGGGCCGGACTCGCGACTCCAATGACCTCGCCTCCTAGCGGCCGGGGCAGGGGAGTTGCCCATTTAGATGCCCATTCGCGTGCTAGCATTTGCCCCGCGCCGAGCGGCAAGGGGTGAGGGCCGCGCGGGGATTGGGGAGCGGAACCCGCTCGGTGGGTGATTACCAGGGTGGTTCTTGCGAATTCGTCACACCCGCCTATCATAATTTTGGGATAATGGGTTGCAGGAACGGCCACTAGAGTTCTGGGACCAGGCTGAGTTCAGCAGGATCGTCAGAGAGTGGCCAGACACTGTTCGTCGTCAGTTCGGCAATGACCTCCGTATCGTCCAGCTCGGGGGGCACCCTGGGTCGAACGCGAAACCGCTCAAAGGGTTTGCGATACCGCTCTGGGAGTTGAAGCATCGCGAGGGGCAACGAATTGTGTATTGCACTCACTACGCAACGCTCAGCGGAAAAATCTTCGTACTGGATGCGTTCGAAAAGGATTCCAGGGACGGCTCAACGATGCGCACGAGCGACAAGGATCGAATCGAGCGCCGAGCGAAGGAGCTGACGGACAAGATGGACGCGCTAAAGAAGCGCTCGAACGCGGCTAGCCGCAACCTGCACTAAAGGACACTAACAAAATGAAAAACGCGTTCTCGGCATTCGGGTTTGAGGCGGACGACGCAACCATCGACACGCTTCGGACGGACCTCGCGTTCGCGCTTCGTCAGTTCATCGAACGAAGCCAGCTAGGGCAGGTACGAGTTGGTAAGGTTCTCGGACTTAAACAGTCGGTCGTCAGCAAGATCGTGCGTGGCGACATTAAGAACCTCTCCGTCGAGCGCCTGATACGCGCGATGGTCAATGCGAAGATCACCGGATTTGCCGAGTGGGGCGAGTCCCCAGAACTCGCACGCGCTGGCGCCGGGTTCCGCATCGCGAGCACCGCGACTATCGTGTTCACGGTGCCGGCCGGTACTCCCTATTTCACCGACAAGCTGCCGACCGCGTCCAACGTTGGGGACCTGTCTGCGAACTTTGACCTGCCGTCAAGCGGCGACCAAAGCGGGATGAATTGAACTCATGGCTCGCCTTGAGTGGGTGATCATCACCGAGCGCACGATCGTCGAGGCACAGACCGGATCTGTTTCACTCCAGTCCATCGTCGAAACGATTTTGTTAGCTCCACCGACCGATGAGCCGCAGGAGATGGGGAAGAAACTCCTGATCCCCTTTCGCTTCTACGTGAACCTACAGGTTGTACGCGAGGACGCAAATCGTCCGGAACGCCCGCAGGGACGTGCGCTCCTTAAGGGGCCGGATGGGAAGACCTATATGGAGATCGCGCTCGACGTAAACCTCGAAACACACGTTAGAGCGCGGGTGATTGGTCTGTGCATGGGTTTTCCGTTCCTCGGGGCGGGCGAGTATCCGATTGTGATCCAATTCCGCAGCGGCTCTCGATGGCGCACGATCGGTCGCACTCAGTTCGCCGTCGCGTTCACGCCGCAGCCTCCAGCAACCGGCGTCCACTAAGACTTCCCCCCCCGACGGCAAGCGAGGCCGAAGGTCAAGTCGAAACGGCAGAGCGAGAGTTCGAGACTCTCGCGGAGCGCAAAACGGTTCCGGGAGACGCCAATGTCGCATAAGTGACAGACGTTTTCGGGTGCCTCCGGTTACGCTTGTGCCATCTCCCATCGCGCCCCAGGAAAACATGGCAACGCCGAAAGAGATCCTTGCGTTCCTAACCAAGAACAAAGGCGTGCAACTAGTTGCTCTCGTTCTAGCGTTTCTCGTCGGCGCGCTGTTCGGACAGGGGGCCATTTTTCAGTGGCTCTCGCTGGGCAACGACTCCGAAAGAGCTACCCAGGCCCGCGTGGAGCTTGAGACCAAGCTGATAGGCCAACTCTATGACTACGAGAGCACTATTCAGACGCTGGTCCCTCGGTACGTCACGATGCGTGACGCGCTCTCCGACGAAACCCCGAGAGCGCAGCGGCTAGAGTACGACTCCCTGCGCTATCAACTCATCGGCCTCTTCTTGAGCTACAACAAACTGGAGGCCAAGCTCAGTCAGCTTGAGAAACGTGGCGCACAGTTCATGCTACCCGCCCAACTAATCTCTCCGCGCGCTCCGCGGGTGGCTGTCCGCTCTACGCTGCCTGCAACTGCAAGCAGTCAAGCGGTGAATATCGTTGACGTAACGTTGGACGAAGACGACGTGACAAAGGCAGTCGATCAACAGCTCGAGCTCATTTTCGATCAGTACAACGCTTCATTTCGCAATGCCTACTACCAGCAGTCGTGCAAGAGCGGACTTGCCAGGGCATGCGTCATTCTTGCGGACGCTGGGTCCGGAGCACGACTAGAGCAACGCCTTCAGTCCGAGGATCGTGAGCTCTATGAGAAGGCGTGTTCTCTCGGCGACTCTTTGGGATGCGAAAAGTTAGGCTTCAACGCGTTCTACCAGCTGCAATACACCTCTGCCATGCAGTGGCTTACGAAGGCTTGCGACCTCGGGAGCGGGAGCGGATGCGGATTCCTGGGAACGCTCTACGCAAGCAGAGAGGTCGCTGAACGACAGGACCCATCCAAAGCGCGCGAAATGCTGGCGCGTGGCTGCGAAGGTGGCAACAATCGGAGCTGCTACTATTTAGCGATCTTGTACGTCTCTGGGCTCATCCCCCGAGACCCATCAGCGGCTATGCGGCAACTAGAGATAGCGTGCGCTCTGCGCCTCGACGAGGGATGCAAGAGTCTTGAGCAATTCGAAAAGTTCCAAGCCTGCTCGTCGGACGCTGTTTATACGCTGCCTGGTGAGGCGCACCTGACCCTTGAATGCAACGCGCCGTCGCAGTAGGGATTCACCCGACTCAAGCGGGATTGACCGGTGACCCACCACGTCGCAGCGTTTGAACGGCTAGGTAGCGCTCCCAAAGATGCGCCGTTGACTCGCGCACTTTTGGCCGACGACGGCGGGCTTGGTCCCCGAGGGCGACTGTCAAATACGCGAGTTTGTATTATGCGCGACCAATACGTTCGAACCGATCGTGTCCCACGGCGTGGTGTACGAGTCGTGAGTCCTGGTTCGGTTGGACTCGTGCTCAGTTGACCACGGCGGAC
>Ga0137409_10000907_pt1 | contig 32501 bp, 30 predicted proteins | sample CZODoug1_16funga_FD_122059 | JGI IMG/M metagenome (GOLD analysis project Ga0137409, IMG submission 122059) | Vadose zone soil fungal communities from Angelo Coast Range Reserve, California, USA - CZODoug1_16fungal (Hybrid Assembly) | ecosystem: Environmental > Terrestrial > Soil > Vadose zone... | reverse complement strand
ACTGGGGCTCGAGATCCGGGACTCGACCGCCGAACAGTCCCGCATTCTCCTGAACGCCGCGCGGACTCGTCATCCGGATGCCGCGTGGACCGTGGCCGTCGACAAGCTCCTCAAGACACTGGAACCCGAGACGACTGCCGCAATCCGGCCCACAACGCCGCCGCCCCCTGCCGCTCCGCCCAAGCCGGTGCCTCCTCCGCCGGCCCCGAAGTTCCCCCCGGGCTGGGAGAGCGCGATGCGGAGCGCCACCGCGCGCGATTATGCGGCAGCCCTCGCGGCGCTCGACGCATCGCCGGACGCCGCGCTGGTCAAAGCCGTCGGCGCCCTGCAGGCCGAAGCCCTCAAGATCCTCGGCCGGACCCCGCGGGGGCAGAAGGTCGCGATCGACGCCGCCGGCGGCCGCCACGTCGAAGGGGCCTTCCTCCGCGAGAACGGCGGCATCTTCGAGATCAAGGAGGACGCGGCGACCGCCGAAGTGGACGCCGGCGATCTCACGGCCGCGTCGATGGTCGCCGTCGCCCGTGCGGCGGGACCCGTCGACCCCCGGACCGCCGCGGCGCTCTGCCTGATCGAGGGCGAGACCGAGGCCGCCCGCACGATCCTCGTCGCGGAGAAGAGCGCGCTCCCCGAACGCTTCTGGCTCTACGCGGCGGAGATCTCGCACGGCCCGACGGAGCCCTCGCGCGAACAGTACCTGGAAGCCCTGGCGTCGCTTTCAAAGCCCGCGACGAGCGCGGACGGCGTCGCACGGCTTCAGCTCCTGCTCAAGGACCGTGCCGGCGACCTCTTTGTCCGCCGCAACCGCGCGGCGATCACGACGCGCAGTCAGGGAGGACGCGACTTCGTCTGGTTCGCCGAGGACCTGAAATCCTCAGGGGTCTTCCACCTGGCGAAGGGCAGCAAACTGGAGAGTTGCTGGACGAACGAAAGCGACGTCGAAGGCCCCAAGGCGAAGGAGAACTTCCTCGAGGTCGAGTTTTCTACGCTCCCCGACATCCCCTATAAGGCGTGGGCCCTGATCGGCGGCTGCTGCCAGGAGGTCCTGGAGTTCTCCTGCCAGGGCACGGAGATGGAGGCCGGCAAGGGGGCGAAGGAGTCCGCGGAGCCGGGCAGCGCCGCGGCGGTGCCCGTGAAGCCCTGGATGTCGAGCCTCAAGAAGACCCATTCGCAGCATAACGGGCCGAAGGCGCCCGCCCGCTGGGACTGGACGCCGCTCCCCCTGCCCCGCTACACCAGGACCGGCCTGCAGCGGCTGCGCCTCCTGAGCGACCAGAAGGGATTTTCAGTCGCCGCGGTCGTCGTCAGCGCGGCGCGGACCGCTCCTCCGTCGGACGCGGAACTCAGGGACCTCCTCCGCCTGCGAGGGGACCGGCCGAAGGCGCCGCCGCCGCCGAAGGCCGTGGTGCTCGCCGCCTGCAAGTTCGACGGCAGCGACCGCTTCCTCGTCGGCGAACTGAAGGACAAGGCCCTCCACGGCGTCCCCCTCTTCGGCCAGCTCTTCACGGGCTACGAGGGACTCCAACTCGTCACGATGACGGAGAACGGGGAGATCCGCTTCACCTATTTCGTGAAGTCGCCGACGAAGTTGACCGTGCGCATCCGCGTGGAGCGGGACGGCGGCACCATCCCCTGCGACCTCCCGGTGCCGAACGTCGTCGTGGGCACGCCGACGGAGGTCCGCATCCGCTTCACCGACTTCAAGCCGGCGTACACCCCCGGCCCGAACATCGCCCCCGGCGAAACCGCCCACATGTTCCACATCTTCGCCGCCGCCACCGACAGCGCCCTCCGCATCGACGCCTTCTCCCTGGTCGAGATCAGGAAGTAGCCTTCTTCCCCCTCATTCTCTATTCTTCATTCTCTATTCTTTCTCCGACTGTATCTTAGTCGTCTCTCACAACAGGAGCCCGACCATGCTCGCTCTTCTCGCCCTGCTGATGCAGCAGCTTCCCAACTTCAAGGAACAGGTCGTCGACCCGGACGTCGGCGTCTGCTACGCCACGACGATCGCGGACGTGAACGGCGACGGCAAGCCGGACATCGTCGTCGTCACCGAGATCCCCGACCAGGTCGTCTGGTACGAGAATCCGTCGTGGAAGCGCCGCGTCCTGCTCGAGAAGGAGCCCGCCCTGCCCGTCTGCATCCAGGCGCTCGACGTGGACGGCGACGGCAAGCTGGAGTTCATCCTCGGGGCCGACTGGCCGATCAACCCGAAGACCAAGATCTCGGGCACCGTGTGGCTCCTCAAGCGTCCGGACGACCTGGACAAGCCCTGGACGCCGATCAAGATCGAGGAAGAGGCGACGATGCACCGCATGCGGGTGATCGACGTCGAGGGCAAGGGCCGCAAGGAACTGGTGTGCGCGCCGCTGCACGGCAAAGGCACCAAGGACCAGAACGGCCCCGGTGCCTCGCTGTTCATCCTCAAGCGCCCCGCGGACCCGTTCACCGGCAAGTGGGAGCGCGAGATCATCGCCGACGACATCCACATCAACCACAACGTGTGGCCCCTGGACTGGGACGGCGACGGCAAGGAGGAGATCGTTTCGGCCGGCTATGAAGGGATCTTCGTCCTGAAGCGCGTCGCCGACGGAAAGTGGGGCCGCGTCAAGATCGGCGAGGGCGACCCCGTCAAGCACGGCGCGGGCGAGGTCAAGATCGGCCGCCTGCCGGGCGGCAGGCGCTACGTCGTGACGGCCGAGCCCTGGCACGGCCACTCCGCGGCGGTCTATATCGAGCCCGAGAAGGCCGGCGAGCCCTGGCGCCGCCAGGTCCTCGTCGAAGGCCTCAAGGGCTGCCATGCGATCTGGACCGCCGACCTGACCGGCACCCAGGTCGACTCCGCGGTCGTCGGCTTCCGCGGCGTCCCCGAGGGCAAGAAGGAGGAGTGCATCGTCTTCGTCTTCCATCCGCTCGACCCCGCCGGCGAGAAGTGGGAAAAGAAGGTGCTCGACGACAAGGGCGTCGGCAGCGAGGACGCCATCTGCGCGGACCTCAACGGCGACGGCAAGATCGACATCGTCGCGGTGGGCCGCAGCACCAGGAACGTCAAGATCTACTGGAACGAGGGAAGATAAGACACCGGGACACAAGGACTCCAAGACTCCAGAGAAGAGGTTTTCCGGGGTCTCGGTGGCTCCGGTGTCTCCGTGTTGTTCTTCAGGCTTGGGGGGCGCTGGGGGGCTGCTGCTCGATCGCCTGCTTGCCGTATTCCCGGGCCCGGCTGAGGAAGCCGTCGAGGGACATCTCCTGGTTTTGCGACGCGGCCGTGAGGAACTCGTGCATCATCGCCTGCTGCACGACGTGGAAGGCCTGGCCCGCCTCGAAACCGCCCGCGACGAGCGCGGCGAAGACGGCCTGGATCCCCGCGGGCTCGTTCTTCTCCAGCGACCGCTCCGCGGCGGCATCCATCGCGATATGGACGAGAAGGTTTTCGCCCTCGACCTCGAGCGGCGTCGCCGGATCCACGAGCAGCTTGTCCCAGATCGCATGAAAGTCCTCGTGGAGCATCATGAACTTCTGGAAGGAGGCGAGCGCCTCGTCGGTCGCGACCCTTTCCGCCTTGAGGTCGCGCCAGAGGTCCGCCAGAAGTGCGGGAGTCAGGGCGTGTTCTTCGGCCACGTCGACATCCTATGTAATTCTCCGGGCACATCCTCGAAAAAACACGATAGGATCAGGGGATCATGAATCTCACCCGGACACTGACCGAGGCTCTCCCCAAACTCGTTTCCGCGACGCTGAGCGATCCGTCGCGCGGCAACGTCGACCGCATCCGCGTCCGCCCCGTGCTCCTCAAGGGCCGGCGCCAGTACCAGTTCGAGGAGCTCAAGGGGCCCAAGGCGTTCCACCGCAACCTCAGCGAGGACGCGGCCGTCCACGAACTCGTCGAACGGCTGGCCGTGTTCCGCCGCGGCGTGTTCAAGACCGAGGACGCGGACCTGCAGGTGGAGCGCGGCCGCATCGTGACCCGTCCGGCCGAGCGGCCGGCGGCCGATCCCGCGCACGACCGCGGCAAGTCCTATCTGCTGGCCGCCGGAACGCCGGTGCCCTTCCTCGTCGGCCTGGACATCATGGCGAAGGACGGAAAGGTGTTCGCCGCGAAGCAGGACAAGTTCCGGCAGATCAATCGTTTCCTCGAGTTCGTGGACGACATCGCCGGCGAGCTCCCCGCGGGGAAGGTCCGCGTCGTCGACTTCGGCTGCGGCAAGTCCTATCTCACCTTCGCGCTTCACCACCTGCTCAAGGTCCATAAGGGGCTGGACGTCGACATTGTCGGGGTCGACCTGAAGGACGACGTCATCGCGGACTGCTCCGCGCTCGCGCGCGACCTGGGGCTCCAGGGCCTCCGATTCGTCGTCGCCGACATCGCCGGCTTCCGCGAGCTCGACCGGGCGGACCTCGTCGTCTCGCTCCACGCGTGCGACACCGCGACGGATGAGGCGCTCGCGAAGGCGGTTGCGTGGGGCGCGACGGCGATCCTCGCGGCGCCCTGCTGCCAGCACGAGGTCGCGGGCTCGATCGCGAGCGAGGTCCAGGCCCCGCTGCTGCGACACGGCATCCTCAAGGAGCGGGTCGCCTCGCTCGTGACCGACGCGATGCGCGCCGAACTGCTCGGGATGGCGGGCTACGCGGTCCAGGTCCTGGAGTTCATCGACACGGAGCATACGCCGAAGAACCTGATGATCCGGGCGCTGAAGCGGGGGACGCCGCGGGACGATGCCGACTACCGCCGCTTCCGCGATGCCTGGGGCGCCGTTCCGAGCCTGGAGCGGCTGCTGAAGGAGCTGCCAGGAAAAACAGGACCGGTAACCTCCGCCGAACGGGGGAGTACATAGGGGTGTATTTCCATGGAGGTTCCATGAATCCCCAGGACGACCCCCAGAAGCGCCCCGCGACGAAGTTCGTCGAGCGTCACACCCAGAAGAAGACGCATCCGGAGAACCGGCCCGACATCGACGCCCAGCCCCTGGACAGCAGCCCCTCGGAGCCCTCGGCGCAGCCGAAGCGGCCGGATCCGAACTGGCAGAAGGGGAAGTACACGAAGAGCCACGACAAGGACGAGGGCCTGGAAGGCCGATAGCGCAGCGATGAAAAAAGCCCCGCCCGTCCGGGCGGGGCTTTTCAGATCTCTCGGGGCGGGCTTCAGCCCTTCAACGTCTTCATGTCGATCACGAAGCGGTACTTCACGTCGCCCTTCAGCATGCGCGCATAGGCTTCGTTGATCTTCTGCACGGGGATCATCTCGATATCCGACACGATCTTCTTCTGCTCGCAGAAGTCGAGCATCTCCTGGGTCTCGGGGATGCCGCCGATGCCCGAGCCCGCCAGGGAACGTCGGGCGAAGATCAGATTGAAGACCGCGGGCGACGGATGCGGATGCTCCGGCGCGCCGACGAGGACCATCGTGCCGTCCCTCTTCAGCAGCGAGAGGAACGGATCCAGGTCGTGGGAGGCCGCGACCGTATTGACGAGAAGGTCGAAGCTGCGCAGGTGCTTCTTCATCTCGTCGGGGTTCTTCGAGATGATCACGTGATCCGCCCCGAGGCGTTTGCCGTCTTCGATCTTCGACGGCGACGTCGTGAACAGCGCGGTCTCGGCCCCCATTGCGTGGGACAGCTTGACGCCCATATGGCCCAGTCCGCCGAGGCCGACGATGCCGACCTTCTTCCCCTTCTGCGCCCCCCAGTGACGGAGCGGCGAATACAGGGTGATTCCCGCGCACAGCAGGGGCGCGACGGCCGCCGGGTTGAGCGACGCCGGCACGCGCAGGACGAATTTCTGCGGGACGACGATCTTTTCCGAGTATCCGCCATAGGTGACCGGCGCGGTCTCAAACGCATCCGGCGAGTTGTACGTGAAGACGCCGGCGCCCTTGTCGCAGTACTGTTCCAGCCCTTCCTTGCAGCTGGGACAGGTCCCGCAGGAGCCCACCATGCACCCGACGGCGGCCAGGTCGCCGGACTTGAACGCGGTGACCTTCGCTCCCACTTTCGCGACGCGACCCACGATCTCATGCCCGGGAACGCAGGGATAGACGGTGGGCCAGCCCGCCCATTCGCTGCGGGCCGCATGGATGTCGGAGTGGCAGACCCCGCAATACTGGATCTCGATTTCAACGTCGTCGGGGGTCGGCTCCCGCCGCGGAATATTCAGCGGCGCGAGCGGCGACGTCTTGGAACCGGCTCCGAACGCTTTGACGGTGGCCATGATTTTCCCTCCTTCTCAGACGATTCCGGCCTAACTCCACCCGGGCGGGGAGAATTCCGGAAAAAGTGTCGGCGAACGGTGAAGTTCAGACCGGAAGAACTTTGGCCCCGGAATTGGGGATCTCGAGGACGAGGGAACGGCCGGGCACGCCGGACGCCTGCGCGTTCGCCGACATCGCGGCCGCGACCGCGTCTGCCTTCGCCCGAGACGACAGCGCCAGGATTGCGGATCCGGCGCCCGAGAGGCAGGCGCCCCACGCGCCCGCGTCGAGCCCGGCCCGGATCAGCGCCTCCATGAACGGCATCAGTATCGCGCGGTACGGCTGGTGCAGGCGGTCCTGCATCGCGACGCGCAGCAGGTCGGGCCGGTGCTGCGTCAGCGCGGACACGAGCAGGCCCACGCGGCTGTGGTTGAAGACCGCGTCCGCCCGGGGAACCTCCTTCGGCAGGATCGCGCGCGCGTCCTTCGTGGGAACGATGAGCTCCGGGACGTACAGCACCGCGCGCCAGTCGGTCGGCGGCGTGAACGGGACGACGGTGAGCGGACCGTCGACGCGGCCCTCGTCGAGCACCGTCAGCACCGCGCCGCCGTACAGGGCGGGCGCGACGTTGTCGGGATGTCCTTCCATCGGCAGGGCCAGCTGCAGCAGTTTCTGGCGCGAGAGCCCGGTCTCCGCCAGCGCGTCCGCCGCGACGAGGCCGCCGACGATCGCCGCCGCCGAGCTGCCCAGGCCGCGGCCGAAGGGGATGCGATTGACGAGCGTCAGGCCGACCTTTGGCAGCGCCTTCCCCGTCGCCTGGGAGAAGCGCTCCATGGCCGCCTGGACGAGGTTGGGCTCGCCCTTCTTGAGCAGGTCGGCGCCTTCGCCCTCGACGTCGAGCCGTCCGGGCGTCTCCGTGTCGACGACGACCTCGTTCGCCAGTCCGTAGGCGATGCCGAGGCTGTCGAAGGCGGAGCCGGTGTTTCCGGCCGACGCGGGGACGGTGACGCGGACCCTCATTGCCGGGACATCTTAGGACGCCCCGCGAGCGCCGTCAACCGAGCGCCTACTTCTTCCCCCAGTCGTCCGTGCGGAACGGCGACGCCGGCAGCCCCTCCTTGTTGCAGAGGTTGCAGTCGGGGTTGTCCGCCCAGGCGTAGCGCACCGCAGCCGGCTTGGCCACCTTCTCGCTCGACACGACGACCGTGCTGCCGTCGATTTTCGCGTCGGCCCACACAAAGACCTTGTCCTCGCCCGCGATCGAGAAGCCCGTCAGCTTGTCGCCCTTCGCCTCCAAGCCGGTGCCCGTGTGCTTGAACGAGATCCTCGCCTTGCCGTCCTCGATCTTCATCGAGTCATAAAGCGGGCTGGAGTAGACGAGGTCCTTGCCGTAGACCTGCGACTGTGCCCAGAGAGCCAGTCGCTTGCCCACGTCCTGTTTGTTGCGGGGATGGATGTCCTTCGCATCGCCGATGTCGATGATGACCGCCATGCCGGTCTTGGGCAGCGACAGCGTCATCGTCTGCGCCTCGCGGAGCTCGGCCCAGTTGCTGTCGGCCGGCTGGTCCTTGCGCGCCATGAAATTGGCGAGCTGGACGAAGCCGAAGGGGAAATCCCCCTGGCCCCAGTCTTTGCGCCAGTTCCTGATCATCTCGGGGAAAAGGGTCTGGTACTGCTTCGCGCCTCCCGCGTTCGACTCGCCCTGGTACCAGATCGCGCCCTTGATGCCGTAGGGGATCACCGGCGCGATCATGCCGTTGTAGAGGCAGGAGGGCGCCATGGGCTTGTTCGGCGCTTTGGGCGCCGGCTTGTTCTCCGCCTTGGCCTTTTCAGCGGCTTCCTTGTAGGCGGCCACCTGCTTCTCGTAGCCTTCCATCCGCTTGGTGAAGCCCTCGACGATCGGCTTCAGGATCTCGTTGCCCTCAAGGACGGGCTTCGAGGTCCACAGCTCGGCCGCCGTGCCGCCCCAGGAGGTGTGGATGAGGCCGACCGGGACCGCCGTCTTGCGGTGCAGTTCGCGTCCGAAGAAATAGCCGACCGCGGTGAAGCCGCCCACGTTTTCGGGCGTCGCGGGCTTCCACGAACCGCTCACGTCGGACACCGGCGCGTCCTGCGGATTCTTCTTCACCAGGAAGTGGCGGAGGTTCGGATACTTCGCGTCTTCCTTCTCCGCCGCGAAGTTGTTGGAGTTGGAGACGACCCACTCCATGTTCGACTGGCCGCTGCAGACCCACACCTCGCCGAACAGGACGTCCTCGACCTTGACCGACGTCTTGCCGGCCACGGTCATCTCGTGGGGGCCGCCGGCCTTCACCGGGTCCAGCTTGAGCGACCACTTCCCGTCCGCGCCCGCTTTCGCGGTCTTCGTCTGGCCGGCGACGCTGACCTTGATCTCGTCGCCCGCCTCGCCGGTGCCCCAGACGGGGCAGGCGAAGTCGGCCTGGAGGACCATATGGTCCTGGAACAGCGAATGGAGCTTCAGTTCCGCCCGGGGTTCCGCCGCGGTGCCCAGCGCCGCCACCAGCAGAAAGAGAAATGCCGCTGCCGACTTTCGCATCGTGAGATCTCCTATCGTGAAATTGCGCCGCCCCAGCTCCATGAATCCTTACGCCGGCCCGCGGGCCGGAGTGACTCTATATAGCAGGACGGGCGCGAATCCGGACCGCAAAAAATGCGGCCGCGGCCGCGTCGGTGAGACGCAGCCGCGGCGGAATCGGGAGAGATCAGGAAAGGGGAACCCCGGAGGGACCGCTCGGCCCCCCCGGGATCCGGAAGAGGGAAGGGAAGTTTTCTATCGTCGTCGTCGTCCGTTCACGCGTCATGGCTATCCTCAATGCAAGCGGCGTGCCAGCGGACGGACGGGGATTGGGGCGGATTGGAGGGGGTCGCGCGCGACGCTGTCGGAGCCTCCGACGAAAATGTCGGTGCCGTCTATCCGCGCTTGCGGACAACGTTCAGCGAAAAGACCAGCTTTTTGAGGTAGAGGATCAGGTCGGCCTGTTCGAGGGGATGCACGGCGCCCTTCTCCCACGTCGCCTTCAGATCGCCGTAGGCCAGCGTCCCGTAGGGCTTGCCCGTGTTGGGCGGCGTCCTCCCCGCGGCGGCGACCCAGGCCTCGACCTTCGTGGAAAGTTCCCAGCGTTCCTCGTTGGTCAGATACGCGCGACGCTCGACATCGGTAAAGAGCTGCCGCTTGCACACCGACGTGCCTTCGCCCTCGGGCGTGATGGTCAGGGTCAGCGTCCCGATCATGGGAATGATCCCGCCCTGCTCCTCGAAGTCCGGCTCGACGAGCGTGATGGCGTGCGGGAGCGGCGGCGCGGCGGGCCCGCTGGAGGCGCAGCCGGCGAGGGCGACGACGGCGAGGGCGAGCGGAAGCAGTTTCATGGGGGGCAACGATACCAGATCGGAGCGACGGAGGGGAGCAGGAATCGACCGCGTCGCCGGCCAACATCGCTAGTTTAAAATGCGGGTCGCAGCCGCAAATTCAACAGCGTTTCTTGCCGCAATCTACCTCGACCGATATAATCCCGCTTCTTCGGGAATAGGGTGGAGCTTATGCAGCGGGTCCTGGTGGCGAATCGCAGCGAGATCGCCATCCGCGTTTTCCGTGCCGCCGCGGAGCTCGGAATCAAGACCGTCGCCGTCTTCGCGTGGGAGGACCGCTTCTCGCTCCACCGCTTCAAGGCCGACGAGGCCTACCAGATCGGACACGGCAAGGGTCCCGTCGCCGCCTACCTCGACATCCAGAGCATCGTCGACCTCGCCAAGCGCGTGAAGGTCGATGCGATCCATCCCGGCTACGGCTTCCTCTCCGAGAACGCGAACTTCGCCCGCGCCTGCCGCGATGCGGGCGTCACCTTCATCGGGCCGCCGCCCGAGGTGCTGGAGCTGTTCGGCGACAAGGTCGCCGCGCGCAAGCTCGCGATCGAGACGGGACTCCCGGTGCTCCCGGGCACCGACGGCCCCGTCAAGGCGGGCCCCGGCCTGAAGAAGGAGGCCAAGCGCATCGGCTTCCCGCTCATCATGAAGGCCAGCTTCGGCGGCGGCGGCCGCGGCATGCGCGTCGTCCACAAGGCCGACGAGCTCGAGGGGCTGCTCGCGGAGGCGAGCCGCGAGGCGGGCTCCGCGTTCGGCAACGACGCCGTCTTCCTCGAACGGTATGTCCCCCGCGCGAAGCACATCGAGGTCCAGGTCCTCGGCGACACGCACGGGGAGATCGTCCACCTCTGGGAGCGCGACTGCTCCGTGCAGCGCCGCCATCAGAAGGTCGTCGAGCTCGCGCCCGCGCCGAACCTCGACCCGCAGCTCCGCCAGGCGCTCGCCAACGCCGCCGTCGCCCTCGTCTCGAAGGCGAAGCTCGTCAACGCGGCGACGGTCGAGTTCCTGGTCGACGTCGACCGCAACGAGTTCTACTTCATCGAGGTCAACCCGCGCATCCAGGTCGAGCACACGGTCACCGAGATGGTGACGGGCATCGACCTCGTGCGCTCGCAGATCCTGATCGCGCAGGGGCTCCCGATGCACGAGCCGCCGGTCGGGATCCCCCCGCAGGACAAGATCGAGACGCGCGGTTATGCGATGCAGTGCCGCGTGACGACCGAGGACCCGGAGAACAAGTTCACCCCGGACATCGGCCGCCTCACGCACTACCGCTCGCCCGCCGGCTTCGGCATCCGCCTGGACGGCGGCACCGCGTACAGCGGCGCCGTGATCACCCCGTATTACGATTCACTGCTCGTGAAGGTGACGGCCTGGGCGCCGACGTTCGACCAGACGATCCGGCGCATGGACCGCGCCCTCCGCGAGTTCCGCGTGCGCGGCGTCAAGGTCAACATCCCGTTCCTCGAGAACGTCCTGCTCCATCCGAACTTCGTCGCGGGGAACGCGACGACGACGTTCATCGACTCGACGCCCGAGCTCGTCCGCTGGAACCCGAAGAAGGACCGAGCGACGAAGGTCCTCACGTTCCTCGCCGACGTGATCGTGAACGGCAATCCCGAAGTGAAGGGGCGCACCGACGCGCGCGTACTCCCGGAGCCCGAGACCCCCATCGTCGATCCGCACTCGACGATCCCGCCGGGCACGCGCGACAAGTTCAAGGAGCTCGGCCCCGAGAAGTTCGCGCGCTGGATCCAGTCGCAGCAGGTCCTGCTGATGACGGACACCACGTTCCGCGACGCCCACCAGTCGCTGCTCGCCACGCGGGTCCGCTCGATCGACCTGCTCCGCATCGCCCCCTACGTCGCGCGCACGCTCTCCGACCTCTTCAGCATCGAGATGTGGGGCGGCGCGACGTTCGACTCGGCGATGCGCTTCCTCAAGGAGGACCCCTGGGAGCGCCTGAACCTCCTGCGTGCGGAGATCCCGAACGTCCTCTTCCAGATGCTGCTCCGCGCCGGCAACGCGGTGGGCTACACGAACTATCCGGACTCCGTCGTGGCCGCCTTCGTCAAGACGGCCGCCGCGAACGGGATCGACGTCTTCCGCGTCTTCGACTGCTTCAACTGGATCGAGAACATGCGTCCGTCGCTCGAGGCCGTGCTCGAGACGGGCCGGATCTGCGAGGGCGCGATCTGCTATACGGGCGATCTGCTCGACCCGAAACGCGACAAGTATCCGCTGGAGTACTACGTCAAAGCGGCCAAGCAGCTCGAGAAGATCGGCGTCCACATCCTCGGCATCAAGGACATGGCGGGCCTCTGCAAGCCCTACGCGGCGCACAAGCTCGTGAAGGCGCTGCGCGAGGAGGTCGGCCTGCCGATCCACTTCCACACGCATGACACCGCCGGCGTCCAGGCGGCCACGATCCTCAAGGCTTCCGAGGCCGGCGTCCACATCGCCGACGCCGCCATCTCCTCGATGAGCGGCCTCACCAGCCAGCCGAACCTGAACTCGCTCGCCGAGGCGCTGCGCAACACGGAGCGCGACACCGGGCTCGACATCGACGCGCTGAACCGCTGTTCCGACTACTGGGAGACCGTCCGCGAGGTCTACTACCCGTTCGAGTCCGGGATGCGCGCGGGCACCTCGCAGGTGTATCGGCACGAGATTCCGGGCGGCCAGATCACGAACCTGAAGGAGCAGGCGCAGAAGCTCGGCCTCGGAGCCCGCTGGCGCGAGATCCTGAAGACCTACGCCGACGTCAACCAGCTCTTCGGCGACATCGTCAAAGTGACGCCCTCGAGCAAGGTGGTCGGCGACATGACGCTCTACCTCGTCGCGAACAACCTGAAGGCGGCGGACGTGCTGGACGAGAAGCGCGAGCTCTCGTTCCCCAAATCGGTGGTCGAGCTCATGGAAGGACGCCTGGGCCGCCCGCACTTCGGATGGCCCAAGAAGGTCCAGCAGATCATCCTCAAGGACGCAAAGCCCATCAAAGGCCGCCCCGCCGACGTGCTGCCGAACGTGAAGCTCGACGAGGTCCGCTCCGAGCTCAAGGCCAAGATCAAGTCGACGCCGACCGACAACGACCTGATGAGCTACCTGATGTATCCCCGCGAGTTCGTCGAGTTCGACGCGCACCGCAAGAACCACGGGGACACGTCGACGTTCCCCTCCGACGTCTTCTTCTTCGGCATGAAGCCCTCGCAGGAGATCTCGCTGGAGATCGAGCCCGGCAAGACGCTGATCATCAAGTTCCAGGCGGTCGGCGAACCCGACCCCGACGGCGGCCGCCCGGTCTTCTTCGAGCTCAACGGCGTACCGCGGCAGGTGGTGGTGCAGGACCGCGCGCTGAAGGCGGAGAAGGAGCAGCGGCCGAAGGCGGACCCGGACAACGCGGGCCATATCGCGGCCCCGATGCCGGGCAAGGTCGTGCAGGTCCTGGTCAGCGTGGGCCAGCAGGTCGCGCGCAGCCAGAAGCTGCTGGGCATCGAGGCGATGAAGATGGAGACGTCGGTCTATTCGCCGATCGCGGCGCGGGTGAAGGAGGTGCTCGTCACTTCGGGCACCGCGGTCGCGTCGAAGGATCTGATGATGATCCTGGATCCCATCCCCGAGCCGGCGGCCGAGCTGCGGCGCTGACGCGCCCCGGATAATCCCAAAACCCAAATCCCGACCGCCCTGGATCGGGCGTAGAGTCTTTGGTCCATCCCGGAGAGCTCCATGCAGCGACTCGCATTCGCGGCGGTCCTGATCCTCGGCCTGCCGCTTGCAGCCCAGGACAAGAAAAGCCCGTATGAACTCGGGCCCGACTCCAAGCCGCAGGAGGGCGTGCCGACGGGGAGGACGCTCGAGGGGAAATGGGAGAGCAAGGGCCTCTATGCCGGCACCGTCCGCGACTACCGGGTCTATATCCCCGCCAAGGTCGAGCCCGACACCCTCCCCTGTCTCATGGTGTTCATGGACGGCCTGGGGTATTTCGACCCCAAGGGCTCGTTCCGCACCCCCACCGTCTTCGACAACCTGATCCAGAAGGGGGAGCTGCCCCCGACCATCGGCGTCTTCGTCAATCCCGGCGTCATCCCCGGCGCGCGGCCGGGCGCGGGGGGCCGCCAGAACCGCAGCTTCGAGTACGACGCGATGGGCGACCTCTACGCGCGCTTCCTCATCGACGAATTCCTCCCGGGCATCGCCGAGCGGCACGGGCTGAAGTGGACCGACGACCCCGACGGCCGCGCCGTCTGCGGCATCAGCTCCGGAGGCATCTGCGCGTTCACCGTCGCGTGGGAGCGGCCCGACCAGTTCCACAAAGTGCTCAGCCACATCGGCAGCTTCACCAACATCCGCGGAGGCGACGTGTACCCGGGCCTGATCCGGAAGACCGAGGCCAAGCCTCTTCGCGTGTTCCTCCAGGACGGCTCGACCGACCTGGACAACGTCCACGGCTCCTGGCCGCTCGCGAACCAGTCGATGGCGGCGGCGCTCAAGTACATGAAGTACGACTACAAGTTCGAGTTCGGGGTCGAGGGTCACAGCGGCCGCCACGGCGGCGCGATCCTTCCCGACTCGCTGCGCTGGCTCTGGCGCGACCACAAACCGAACAAGTAGAGGGAACCCGATGATGCTTCGCGTCCTGTCGTTCGCCGCGCTCTGCTCCCTCGCGTCCGCCCAGGATTTCGCGGGCGACATGCCGATCAGCCGCGTCCTCATCGACGGCCAGGGCTGGCAGCTGGTCTCCGAAGGCCACCAGTTCACCGAGGGTCCGGCGGTCGACCGCGAGGGCAACGTCTATTTCAGCGACATCCCCGCGAACAGGATCCATAAGGTGGATCTCGCTGGCAAGGTCACCCTTTTCGCGGAGAACACGGCGGCGACGAACGGACTCATGTTCGGCGCCGACGGCCGCCTCTACGGCTGCCGCAACGGGGAGAAGAAGATCGTCGCTTACGCGATGGACGGGACGATCTCGACGCTGGCGGAGAACGTCGAGAGCAACGACCTCGTCGTGAACGCCGCCGGCGAGATCTGGTTCAGCGATCCGAAGGGCGGGAAGGTCTGGCATATCCCCGTCGGCGGCGCGGCGAAGACCGCGGCCGAGGGCCTCAAGCCCAACGGCCTGATCCTTTCGCCGGACCAGGGGACGCTGTTCGTCACCGACTCCACCGAGCCCGTCCTCTGGGCGTTCCGCGTGCAGGCCGACGGCAGCCTGACCCACAAGGACCGCTATTGCCAGCCGCTGAGGATGGTCGAGGGGAAGGCGGGCACGGGCGCGGACGGCATGACCGTGGATAAGGCCGGCCGCATCTATGTGTGCACCCGCGCAGGGCTGCAGATGTTCGACCCGACGGGCCGCCTGGGCGGCGTCATCGCCAAGCCGCAGGAGAAGTCGCTCTCCAACGTCGTCTTCGGCGGCTCCGAGTTCGCATATCTCTACGTCACGTGCACCGACAAGGTCTACCGCCGGAAGACGAAGAGCCCGGGCGAGCCGTACTTCCTGCACGCCAAGCCCAAATGACGGAGCGCCCGAAACACGGCGGCTACCGGGCCAGCCCGGAAGACGAGGCGTTCTATCGCCGGCTCCACGACGTCGTGCTCGAGAAAGTCCGCGGCGGCATGGCGTCCGACATCCTTGAACGGGAACTCCGGGACCAAGGAGTCCCCGAGAAGACCGCGCAGCGCATCGTCGTCGCCGTGCGGCAGGAAGCGGAGTTGACCCGGGCGCGCGACACCGTGCCTTCCCGCCATCGATGGATCGTGATGGGGTTCACCGCGCTGGTCCTCGGCAGCGGCGGCGCCTTCGTTTACCGGCGGAACCGGCAGAACGAATACTGGACTCCCCGGACTTTCTGGCTGTCCCTTCTCGCCCTGGGCATCGTCAGCGTGTTTTCGTTCAGACGATTGGCCATGAAACCCCAGGGGCCCGCCAGGTCCTGATCCGACGCGCAAGCTATGGCCGCAGGACCGATCCCGATATAATCGTGCCGATGCCCGACCCGCAGCCCGAGCCGGCCAAAACCGACGACGCCTGCGTCGTGCCCACCTGGGACGTCCGCATGTGCTTGGTCTGCGGGAAGCAGATGGAAGGCCGCAAGTGCAAGTACATCTGCCGAAGCTGCGGCACGATGATCGACTGCTCCGACGCCTATTGAGGAAAGCGCATGATCCACATCGTCGTCCAGATCGAACCCAAACCCGAGAAGGTCGAGGCCTTCCTCGAGCTCGCGCTCTTCGACGCGCAGAATTCCCGCAAGGAGTCCGGCTGCCTCCGCTTCGACGTGCTCAAGGCCCTGGACAACCCGCCGCGCTTCTCGTTCTACGAGGTCTATAAGGACGAGGCCGCGGTCCAGGCGCATCGCCAGACGCCGCACTATGCGCGCTGGATCCAGGAGATCGACGCCCTCCAGGCCAAACCCCGCACCGCCGTCAAGTACTCGACCGTCGACCCGCTGCCGTACGCGTAGGCGACTGTGGAGTTCACGTTCCTCACGCCGCCCGAGATCCTCTTCGGCCCCGACGAGAGCCGGAAGACGCTCGACGTCGCCCGCCGCTTCGGGTCGCGCGTCTTCGTCGTCACCGGCGGCAAGTCGTTCGAGACGCTCCCGATCGCGCCGCTGCTGAAAGACCTCCCCCGCTGGAGCGTGTCCGGCGAGCCCGACGTGGCCGCCGTCGACGAGGGCGTCCGTCGCTGCGGAGACGCCGACGTCGTCGTCGCCGTCGGCGGCGGGAGCGTCATGGATACCGCCAAGGCCGTGGCCGGCGTGGTCACGAACGGCGGCAGCGTGCGCGACTATCTCGAGCAGGTCGGCGACCGGAAGCTCGTGAAGCCGCCCCTGCCCTTTATAGCGGTCCCGACCACGGCGGGCAGCGGCTCCGAGGCGACCAAGAATGCCGTCATCCGAGTGCCCGACCTCAAGGTCAAGCGCTCGATCCGCCACGATCTCCTGATGCCGCGCGTGGCGATCGTCGATCCGAAGCTGTCGGCGGCGGCGCCGCGGGAGGTGGCCGCGTCGGCCGCGCTCGACGCGTTCACGCATCTGCTGGAGGGCTACGTCTCGACCGGCGCCCAGCCGATGACCGACGCCCTGGCCCTGCCGGGCCTCGCCCTCGCGGCGGAGGGATTGCGGGGCATCGCGTGCGGAAAGGACGCGTTTGCGTCGATGTCGCAGGCCAGTCTCTGGGGCGGGATGGTGCTGGCGAACGCGGGCTTGGGCGCGGTGCACGGCCTCGTCGCGCCGCTGGGCGGCCGCTGCGCGATCCCGCACGGGATCGGCTGCGCCTGCCTGCTGGCCGACACGGTCCGCGTCAATCTCGCGGCGCTGAGGTCCCGGGCGAAAGACAGTCCGGCCTTAGGCCGATACGAGAAGGCGGCGCAGGCGGTCGGTCAGAAGTCGAGCGACGGGCTGCTGACGTTGCTGGCCGGATATCGCCGCACGTTCGATCTGCCCTGGCTATCCGCGCGGGGCATGAACGCCGAGGATCTGGCGCCCATCGTCAAGGCCTCGCGCGGCAGCAGCATGCGCAGCAATCCGATCGAGCTCAGCGATGCCGAGCTGGAGGAGATCCTCCGCGCGGCGATGAAGGCTTGAGCGCGCGCACCGCCGCTTCGACCTTGGCGGCGATCTCCGTCCAGCCTTCCTTATCATTGGACACGGCCGGGAAACGCAGCGGCGTCCCCACCGTCAGGATCAGCTTGCGCGGCCGCGGGAACTTCTTGTCGGCCGAAAACGCCTGGTAGGCCCCCTGCAGATAGCACGGAACCACGGGGACCAGGGTCGACGCCACCAGGGACCCGATCCCCCGCTTGAAGATCCCCATCTCGCCGGTCCGCGTCCGGGTCCCTTCCGGAAAGAGCACGTACGCGCAGGGCTCGTCCGTCAGCCGCTGGCGCATCTCCTGCAGATCGGCCGGATCGCAGTGCTTGCGCCAGAGGGGCAGCGCATTGAGCGCATAGGCGGCGAACGCCGCGACCGGGAGCTTCTCGAAGAACGTGTCGCCCGCCGCGATGGGGAAAATGCGATCGCGCAGCCGCGCAGGGCAGGAGCCCGCGAGCGCAAGCACGTCGAGATGACTCGCGTGATTGGCGACGAGGAGGAACGGCGCCTCCGTCGGCAGATGTTCGCGGCCCCGCACGCTGAACCGATGGTAGACCTTCAGGTAGAAGCGGACTAAGCCCCACCAGACGTGATGCAGCAGGGTCTCGACGAGGCCGCTCTCGCGCTTCAGGCTCTTCAGCCGTTCCGCGTGAGAAAGACCCAGGTCCTTGGCCGGCTGGAATTTCCAGTCGTCCATGTCACGGGCCCGTGAGGATGCGCGGCGTCTGATCGAGTCCGAACCCGACGAAGTAACCGACGTAGTGAAACACCGCCGGGGCCGCCAGCAGGAGGCTGTTGACCCGGTCGAGCACCCCGCCGTGACCGGGAATGATCGAGCCCATGTCCTTGATCCCCAGATCGCGCTTGATCGACGACAGCATCAGGTCGCCTAGCTGGCCCGAGACGCTGACTAAGACGCCCAGCAGGATCAGCCAGCCGGGCTTGTCCAGGTCGGTCCCCAAAAACACAAAGTGGGCGATGACCGCGACCAGCGGCGTGGTCAGCACGAGGGCGCCGAGGTGTCCGCCGAGCGTCTTTCCCGGACTCGTGTGCGGGACCAGCTTGCGATGGCCCAGCGTCTTCCCGACGCAGAACGCGAAGACGTCGTTCAGCTGCACGCCCAGGAGCAGCATCAGGACGATCGGCCGGTAGTCCTTGTCGTTGGTCATGTAGGACAGATGCGCGAGCGAGGAACCGAACAGCATGTAGGCGAGGACCCCCAGGGCGACGCGCTGGAGATAGCCCTTGGGGTTGTCCGGCAGGATCGACGCGGCCGCGATGATGATGACGGTGAGCGGGAAGAGCGCGACGAAGAACCCGTACCAGTGGTCGAAGGCCGCGAAATTGATGACGAGGATGCCGACCCCGACCACCGCACTTACCAGCTTCTCCCGGAAGAGGCCCGTCGCCCGCGCGAACTCGCTGTAGCACGCCAGGCTCAGCAGGGTGACGGCCAGGACCGTCCAGCCCGGGCCCAGGAGCACCGGAGCGATCATCAGCGGCGCCATCACCGCCCAGGCCAGGGTCCGCTTCCAGAGTTCCTTGCGGAAGGGGTTCTTCACGACGCCGGCCGCCGAAAGGATGCCGATGATGAGGAGCGCGACAACGAGGGCCGCGCCCACGCCGATCGCGATCCATTTCGCCACGGGATGATCGAAGGCGTGCGAGGCGCCCAGGAAGCGATCCCCGATCATGCGGGCCCCCGCAGCTTCACCGCGATCCTCAATAGGCGCCGCACGGTCGTGACCAAGGCGCCGATGATGATGATCGACAGGGTCGCGGAAGGGACGCCCATCCGGCAGTGATCGCAGCCGAAGCGCTGCCAGAGCACGGGCGTGAAGGCGCAGAAGAGGCAGGTCATCGTCACGAGGAACATCCTCTGCTGCTTGGCCATCGGGCCGCAGAACTCGTTCGGCGTCCCGGCGCCCTTCCCGACCGCGCGGACATACGCGGTCATCATCGCCGCGAGCGCGGCGCCGTACCCGAGGATGACGTGGCCGCCCGGCGCATAGCCCAGGCCGATCAGGATGGCGCTGTCGGAGACGCGGTCCGGCACCTCGTTGAAGAGCTCGCCGACTTTCGACGCCGTCCCGCGCGCGATGGCGACCATCCCGTCGAACAGGTTGGCGAGGAGGCGCAGCTGGACGCAGGCCGCGCCGGCAATCCACAGCCCGCGCGAGGCGAGGTCGGGCGTCCGCGCGCTGAAGAACAGCGCGACCCCGCCCAGGAGCCCGAAGACCATGCCCGCGACGGAGATCCCGTTGGCCGAGAATCCGCGGGCGGCCATCCACGCGGCCGTGGCCTGCATCACCTTGAGGTCCCGGGCGGCGATGGGCCGCCGGTCGAGGGGGGCATCCACGGGGCCCAGTCTATCCGGGAACAAAACAGACCGTCTGTATTATTCTTGCACCCATATTTGGGAGGCGACTTGACAGCGCCCGGGGGAGGGGGAATACTTCGAATGCACGTCTCCCAGGAGTCTTTGGCCTCATGTTGGACAGTGTTTCCGACGACGCCTTCGCCCGCTACGTGAAGCAGACGGGGATGGCGACCCCGGAGCAGATCGACGCCGCGCGCAAGGACAGCTCCATCCCTCTCGCCGAAGCCCTCGTCCAGCAGGGCGTCATCACCGCGCAGCAGCGCGACACCGTCGAGAAGAAGCTCGAAGCCCAGCGCGAAGGCGTGGGCGAACTGGGCGGCTGCCGCCTGCTGAAGAAGATCGGCGAGGGCGGCATGGGCGCCGTCTACCTCGCAGAAGACCCCGACCGGAAGGCCAGGGTCGCGATCAAGGTCCTGCCCAAGAAGCACGCCGCCGACCGGGAGTTCCTCAAGCGCTTCCGGCGCGAGATCGAGGCCGTCACCCAGCTCGACCACCCGAACATCGTCCGGGCCTGGCGTGCGGGCGAGGACAAGGGCCACCACTACTACATCATGGAGTACTGCGAGGGCGAGTCGTTGCGGAAGCGAATCGACCACCTCAAGGGCCTGCCCCCCGACGACGCCTGCCGCCTCGTGATCCAGGTCGCCCAGGGCCTGCAGCACGCGCACGACAGGAGCTTCATCCACCGCGACGTCAAACCCGAGAACCTGATGGTGACCCCCGCGGGCGTCGTCAAGATCCTCGACCTCGGCCTCGCGAAGAACCTCGACGACACCAACGCGACCTTCCGCACCGTCACGGGCTCCGCGATGGGCACGCCGCACTACATCTCGCCGGAGCAGGCGCGCGGCGACAAGAACGTGGACGGCCGCTCCGACATCTACTCGCTCGGTGCGACCTACTATCACCTCGTCACGGGCCAGGTCCCGTTCCAGGGCAGCTCGATCTTCGAGATCATCCAGAAGCACCTCATGGAGCAGCTGCCCGATCCGCGCGACGTGAAAGCGGACATCCCCGAGAGCGTCGTGCTGGTGCTCCGGAAGATGCTCGCGAAAAACGTCGAGGACCGCTACCGGAACTGCGGCGACCTGCTGAAGGACCTCGACCAGCTGCTCGCGAAGCAGAAGCCGCTCAGCGCGCCTCTGGATCCGTCGCTCTCCTCGCTCGCCCTGCCGAAGAGGTCCGCGGCGCCGCCCTCGAAGCAGCCGAAGCCCGTCGTGTGGGCCCTCGCCGCCGCGGCCGCCGTCCTCGTCGGAATCATCGGCTACTTGGCCTGGCCGTCGACGCCGCCCCCTGCCTCACCGAAGAAGAATGACGGGGTCGTCGTCGCGAAGAAGGACCCCGCCAAGGTCGCGCCGAAAGTCGAGGCTCCGCGGGAGGACCCGAGACCGGAGCCGCCGAAGGAGGAGCCGAAACCCGAGCGCGCGAAGCCGGAGCCGCCCAAGCCGGCGTCCGTCGAACCCGAGCCCGCCAAGGTCGAACCCCGACCGGAGCCGAAGCCGGAGCTTCCCCCGCCGGCGCCCGAGCCGGTCAAGCCGTCGAAGGCGGCCGTCCCCGCCGCGCCGAAGCTGCGCGAGGCCGAGTCGGCGCTCAAAGAGCGCTATAAGGACGACTACGCGAATAAGGCCGCGTCCGACAACATCGCAACGGCAAAGAAACTGCTCGCGCTCGACGCGCCCGAGGACGCCGCCGCGAACTACCAGCGTCTCCTGGCCGCGCGCGACTTCGCCGCGCAGGGCGGCGACGCCGCGACCGCCCTCGCCTCCGTCGACCGCATCGCCGACACTTTCGCCGTCGACCCCCTCCCGCTCAAGACCGACGGCATCGTCGCGTGCGTGACGCGGACCGCCGACGGCGGCGCGGCCATCGTCGCCGCTGCGCTGGCGCTGATCGACGACGCGGTCCAGGTCGACCGGTACGATCTCGCCGTGAAGCTGGCGGCGAAGGCCAAGTCGGTCGCCGAGCCGCTGAAGAACGACGAGCTCCGGGCGACGGCGGCGGCGCGTGAAAAATCTGTCGCCCTGCTGCAGAAGGAGTTCACGTCGGTCGCGGTCTATGCGAAGACGCTGGCGGAGAAGCCCGAGGACCCGGCCGCGAACGCCCAGATCGGCCGCTTTTATTGCCTCGTGAAGGACGACTGGGACCGGGGGCTCGCGATGCTGGCGAAAGGCTCGGACGCGACCCTCCGGGGGCTTGCGGGGAAGGAGCTGTCCCGGTCCGGGGACTCCGCGGTGCAGAAGGACCTCTGCGAGGGCTGGCTGGCGCTGGCCGAGAAGGAGCCCAAGGGGCCGCGTCGCGACAACCTGACCGAGCGGGCGCGGCTCTGGTTCATCGCGGTGGACGAGAAGCTGCTGCCGGCAGACCGCGCCCGGATCTCGAAGCGGCTCGAGACGCTCGAGAAATCCATGACGGCCAGGGCGCCGGCGGTGAAGAAGACGCCGAAGCCGGGCACGATCCCGCCCGGCGCGGACCTGCTGGCGCGCGTCAACCAGGCCGTCTTCGAGCACGCGCGGGGCAACTGGCGCCTGAGCGACGGCGCGCTGGTCTCGCCGCCCGACGGCGTCAATATGACGCCGACGCTGATCCACCTGCCCTGCCAGCTGCAGGAGGAGTACGACCTCTATGTCGAGGCGCAGCGGACGGGCGGGAACGAAGACCTCGTCTTCGCGCTTTCGAGCGGACGCAACGAGTTCGGGATGGGCATCGACGGCTGGGCCGGGGAGTCGGCGGGCCTGAACGGCCCCGGCGGCCAGTTCACCTGGCACCGCAGCGGGCCGGGTCGCGTCTTCGCGGACGGCAAAGTCCACCTGCTCCGCTTCGAGGTGCGGCGAGCGGGCGCGACGCTCCGGGTGGACGATTCGGCCACCCCGCTCCTCGAGATCCGGGACTACAGTCAGAACTCGATCCCCGCGACGATGGCGCCTCCGGGACGGGCCGGGGGTTGCCTGTCGATCGCGACGGTGCGGAGCACCTACCGCATCACGAAGGTCGTCCTGGTGCCGCGCCGCTGATCAGCTGCGGAAGAGCGGGCCCAGTTCGTCGAGGAAGGCGACGCCGTCGCCGGTCGCGCTGACCTCCACCTTCATCTCCGAGCGGATCGCCTCGCGTACTTCGTGCAGGTAGTTCCGCACGTCGCTTTCTTTGATGCCGCAGCGTCCCGCCAGCATCGCGTAGGTCGGCGTCTCGCCTTCCGGCGCGAGGTCGTACTGCTGGAAGACGAGGAACGGCACGGCGCGGCGGTTGGCCTGGTAGCGGGCGCGGACGCGGTCGATGGCCCGGTCGAGCAATTCCTTCAGCCAGCTTCGGTCGAAGGCCTGGTCGGGATCGACGGCCGGGGCGGCGAGGCCGACTTGGGCGAGGTCGACCGGGACTGCTTTCGGCCCGCCGCCTCGCTTGAGCCGCTGGAGGGCCTGGTGCTCGTTTCCGGCGAAGTTGCGAAGGATGCCCTTGAGGAAGGTGCGGAAGCTGGATCGCTCGGAGTCGTAGCGCAGAAGCAGGTCGCGCTCCATCAGCCAGGCGAAGAAGGCCTGGGTGAGGTCCTTCGCGTCCTCGTTGGACTTCGAATAGCTCATGCGAAGGAAGTGGTAGACCGGCTTCCAGTAGCGCGTGGCGAGCGTCTCCATCACCTCCATGCGTGCGACGCTGTCGGGGTCGCGGAGGCGGGCCTGGAAGTTGGCCGTGGTGAGGGGAAAGTCCTTGCGGACGCCGCCGAGGTCGGTCTGCACGTCGCTCATGGCGCCCCTATTCTACCCCGCGGAGGGAAAAGCGCCGGCGGGCAGGGACCCGACCACGGGCCGGGACCCCGCCCGTGCACGCGATCACGTCTCCCGTCGCGTGCGTCGCCCGCCGGCGAAATCTTTCTCCCGCTCCAGGATCCTGATTTGCGGCCGGACCCGAGGCGTTTGGAGAAAAGGCGCGGGAGCGGTTTTTTGCCAAACGGGCGGAAGGCGCCGAAAATCAGGGGGTATGAGAAACGACTCGACCCTCCTGAGACGGCCGAAGGCCTGGGTGACCCTCGTCCTGGCCCTGGGTCATCTGGCCATCATCGTCGGCCTGCTCGCGTCCTCGGCCCTGACGCCGAGGCACGACCGGGTGGAACAGGTAAGACCGTCCATTCTGTTGCCGGAACCGGAGTGACCCTTACTTCCCTTCTTTCCACTTCAGGGCGCGGATCTCGTAGTTGGCGAACTCGGCCTGGATCCCCAAATGACCCCGCGCGATCGGAAAATCCTCCCACACCAGGGTCTCGCCCCCGTTGACCGAGAGCGAAATCCGGCTCCCCTTGCAGGTGATCTCGGTGGTGTTCCAGTCCCCCACCGGCGCCTCCCGGCTCGGACCCGTCTGCAGCTTGTCGATCCGCGTCGGCTTGCCGTCGACCATCAGCATCCCGATGAAGTCGCCCACGACCGGCGGCTTCGGCTGAGCCCGGGCCACCTGAGCCTGTATCCAGGTCTTCCCGTCCACCGCGCTGCGCAGGTAGATGCCCCCGTTGTAGTTCGGCTTCTCCCCCTGGTTCCTGCCCCAGCGCCACTCGACGTGGAAGACCCCGTCGCCGCGCTCTTCGTCGTTGATCAGGACCTCTTTGATGCCGCCGACCGCGTCGACGACGAGCAGCCCGTCGACGACCTTATAGACCTCCTTCGAGGCGAGGGGCAGCGCGGGATCCAGCGGAAGCCGCTTCCACCCTTTCAGGTCCTTCGACGGCATCAGATCGACCCAGCCGTCCCCCTTCGGCGCCGTTCCAGCGCAGCCCGCGACGAGGAGCAGCGACACCAGCATGGCAGCGTTTTTCATGAATACCCTACGCCTGGCGGAGCCATTTGAGGACGACCTCGGCATTCCGGTCCGGCGGGAAGACGGGGTAGAAGACTTTGACGATCTTCCCCTGACGGGCGACAAAGGCGAGCCTCGTGATGAGCCGCACGCCCTCGAAGACGAACGTCGGCAGGCGCAGCGCGTCCGTCAGTCGGAACTGCGCGTCGCTCAGGATCTCATACGGCAGCGTCGTCCGCTGCACGAGTTCGCGCTGGTACTCCGGTTCCTGGCTGCTCACGCCATAGACCGCGATCCTGCGCTGCCGGAAATCGTCGAAGCGATCGCGGTAGCCGCAGGAGTGCGGCGTGCAGCCGCGTGCGCCCGGGATCGCATTCCAGCTCTCGGGAATCTCGACCCCCGGCCGCCCGGTGCGCGGATAGAAAAAGAAGACGGTCGTGCCCTGCGACGCCTCGACCAGACCGACCTCGCGGCCGGCGGTCGACGGCAACGCGAGCGCCGGCAGCGTCATCCCCATCAGGTGATCGCAGGCGCCGTCGTCCTGCGGCACGGGCAGATTGTCCGGCAGTTCCTTCAGGGGGTCATTCATGGAGCGACACCAGAATTTCGCGGGGCGTCGGACGGTCGCGGTGCTCCCAGAGATAGATGCCCTGCCACGTGCCCAGGGCGAGTTTCCCGTCGAGGATCGGAACCGACAGGCTGACCTGCGTCAGCACGGACTTGATGTGCGACGGCATGTCGTCGTCGCCCTCGAGCGTGTGGGTGATCCACGGCGCGTTTTCCGGCACGAGCCGCTCCATGAACGTCTCGAGGTCGTGCCGCGCGCTCGGATCATAATTCTCCTGGATGATCAGGCTGGCGGACGTGTGGCGGATGAACAGCGTGCACATTCCGGTCGACAGTCCGGCCTTCGCGACGAGTCGCGCGACCTGATCGGTGATGTCCAGGAGCCCCTTCCGGGGCGCGCAAACGCTCAGCGACTGGGTGGAGACGGGCATGGCCTAGGTTACCGGAATCGACGGCAAGTCGAAATCTCTTTGGACGGCACGGTGCGACAGGAGTCCCATCAGCGTCCAGGTTCCGATCACCACCGGGAGAGGGACCCGGGACAACAGGAAAGCGCGCAGCGGAGTCGACGACTCCTTCCCCTCAGGTCGACCCGTCGGCAGACTGCCGTATCCCTGGCCGTCGGCATTCCCTCCCTCCGGACCCCCTCCCTGGGGAGGCGTCTTGCGAGGGACCCCCTCGCATCGATCGCCGATCTTGTACTCAGACGTCGACGACCATCTCCGCCGCCGCCCGGCATCGAGGTCATGGAAGCCTGGCTCGGAGATGGCTGAACATGCCCATCCGTCCACCGCCCTTACCCTTCCGCGAAGAAGTGCTTCAGCTGGATCTCCGCATCCTGGACGGCGACGTGCGGCAGATCGACCTTGAAGATCTTCCCCTTCGCCTGGAACCAGGAGGACGCGCAAACCGACTTGAAGCCGAAGGGATTCTCGCCGAGATGGGTCCAGGAGTACCAGACGATCCAGGGCCAGTCGAACGCGGCCGGCCGCGCGATGAAGAGCGCCTTCTTCTCCAGCAGAGGCGCGCTCCAGGCCGCGAAGCGCTTCATCGCCTCGGCGGGCGCCTCGCCCGACTTCTTCGCCTTCTCGAAGGAATCGCGGCTCGCGACGACGGCGGTTCCGATCGGCCGGATCAGCGCCTCGAAGCGGTCGACCATGCCGTCCTGGATCGACCCGGCCACGGCGCCCAGCTCCGTCATCGAATGGGTGCCGATGATCGGACCGCTGGTTTCGATATCGACCATGATCCAGAGCTGCGGGTCGCGGGCCATGCCCCCGATCTTACTCGGGAGCATGGCCGCGTCGAGGGTCTTTCTACTTCGATTCCGGGAGGCAGAGGCAGGACGACGTGATCGGGAGGTCGGCGTTCTTCCAGACCTCCTTGAACTGCGCCTCGACCTCGGCGGCCTCGGGCTTCCTGCCCTGGGCGCCGAGGCTGCGGGACAGGCCGAACAGCGACCAGCCGTTGTTCGGCCAGTGCTTCAGGTCCTCCTTATAGACTTCCTCCGCCTCCGCGGGCTTGCCGGAGCGCAGAAGCGCCGCGCCCAGCGTGTGCCGCACGGGCTGAATCCAGTCGGGCGGCTCGTCGTAGCGCAGCGCGTCCTCACGCACGACGGCGTCGCGCAGCATCGCGAATGCCTCCGTCTCCTTCCCTTCGCGGTACAGGATTTCCCCGTCCATCATCTTCTCCGCGACGGCCATCAGATCCGCGGCGGCGTTGTTGCCGAACGTCGCCTCCTTCGCGACCTTCCCCCTCGCCTCCCCGAATTTCTTCTGCTCGTCCCGAGCCTCCGCGGTCTTTCCGAGGGCGGCATAGGACACGGCCCGGGCGAAGCGCCACAGCGCGCGCGACAGCGGGAAGAGCTCCTTCGGTTCCGGCTCCTTCAGCATCTCCTCCCATCGTCCGAAACGCAGATGGACTTCGAACGGCGACGCCAGGAATCCGTCGACCAGGGGCGCGAACGCGGCCAGGAACTCCTCCGGCATCCCGGCGATCATCGACTTCAGCGACTCCGTGGCCTGCCGGCTCTCGCCGCGCATCATCGACGCGAACGCGAGCATGTGATGGTTGTGCGCCATATAGAGGCGGTAGAAGCCCGGCGGCTTTGCCCGATTGATGTAGGCCGCGTCGCTCGCCATCGCGATCTTGTTGGCTGTCACCGCTGCTTCCCAGCGGCCGCGGCGCACGTCGATGTGCGACGGCATGTGGACCAGGTGGCCCAGGCCCGGCGTCAGCGTGCGGAGCGTGTCGGCCGCGGCGTCCGCCCGGCCCGGGTCGGGCGACGCCTCCACGGCGTGGATATACAGGTGCAGCGCGAGAGGATGCTTGGGATCCAGCCGGATCGTCTCCTCGAGGACCGCGACGATTTCCGGCGTCTCCGGCTGCGGCTTCCCATCGACGGTCCACAAGTCCCAGGGCCGGGTGTCCATGAGCGCCTCCGCGAAGAGCGCGCCGCCGTCGGCGTCCTTCGGATGCGACTTCCGGACCTCGCGCATCGCGGCGGCGTAGGCTTTGTCGAGGCCGCTGCGGTCCTCGGGCTGCGGATCCGCGTAGCGTTTCCCGAGCGCGTCGATCAGGGCCTTCTCGACCGCCGACGCCCCGCCGGACAGCTCGCGCGCCCTGGCAAGCCATTTCCACGCCGCCTTCGCATGCGCCTCGTCGACCATCGGATTATTGATGTGCGGCCCGTTCGCGAGCGAGACGCCCCAGGCCGCCATCGCGCACGTCGGATCGATGTCGGCCGCCTTCTCGAACGAGCGGATGGCCTCGTCGTGATTGAACGCGTAGAGGAAGTTCAATCCCTGGTCGAACCAGGCCTGGGCTTCCGTCGACTTCGTCCCGATCGCTCGATGATGCGCGCCCATGCCGGGGAAGCGCCCTTCCGGCAACGCCCCCGTCGATTCCTGACCGGCGCACCCCGCCTCGACGAGGCCGACCATCAATGCCGCAATCGCAAATCGTTTCATGGTTGCCGTCCCTCCCGAACAGTTCATACGGACCTGAGGCCGGATGCGCAAGGCGCCGGGCCGGATCAGAACTGCGCGTCGATGGCGACCGCTCCCTTGACGAACGTCTTGATGGCCGCGGCAGGGATGTCCTTCGCGGACGTCAATTTCAAACTGCGCACCGTCTTGCCGGTGCCGGCGAGCAGCCGCTTCGGATCCTTCAGCAGCCTGCCGTGGTGAAAGAAGATGCTGACGTGGCCCTTCGCGCCCATGAGGGCGCAAAGCATCTTGTTCTTCGAATAGCAGGGCATGCCCCACTTGAGCTCGGCGCGGAGCGCCGGGTCGGCCGACATCACGAGCTTATGGAGCTTCTCCGCGATCGCGCGCGGCTCCGGGTTGAGCTTCTTGAACCAGGGGGCTACCGGTTTCCCCAGGTCGGCACGGACTTTCTGAACCATGGGCGCCTCCCGGGCTGATGATGCCACGGGACGAATCGCGGGCCAAGAAAAAACCCCGCGCGGATCGGTCGATCCGCGCGGGGCTTCCGGAATTCCTGCCTACTGCTTCAAGGCCGCTTCGATGTCGCCGCGCAGGCCGGCGTCGTCGGGGGCCACGGCGCTCTTGTAGAACTTCACGACCTTGCCGTTCTTCGCGACGAGGTACTTGGAGAAGTTCCAGGCCGGAAGCTCCTTCGCCTGGGCCTGGAGGTTGGCATAGATCGGCGACTGCTCCTTGCCGGCCTTCGTCACGACCTTCTCGAAGAGCGGGAAGGTCACGCTGTACTTGCTGGAGCAGAATTTCTGGATCTCCTCGGGGGAGCCGGGCTCCTGGCCGCCGAAGTCGTTGCTCGGGAAGGCGAGGATCACGAAGTTCCTGTCCTTCAGCTCCTCATAGAGCTTCTCCAGCCCGGTGTACTGCTTCGTGAAGCCGCACTGGCTCGCGACGTTCACCACCAGCGTCACTTTGCCGGAGTACTCCTTGAGGTCCGCCGGCTTGCCGTCCAGCGACTTGGTCTGCAGCTTGTAGAGCGAATCCGCAGGCAAGGGCAGCTCCTTTTTCTTCTTCTCCTGAGCGAACGCCGGCGCCACCAGGGCGACCGACACCGCCAGAGCAATATACGCGATAGACCGCATGATTCTTCTCCTCAATGCATATACCCTTACACGCGGAACCCGCCGGACGGGGCGCGGAAAAGTGCAACGCCACCGACCCCCGCCGACATAGTAAGATCAACGATGCGCCGCTGGACTATATTCCCCCTGCTGCTCGCCCTTCCGGGCGCGCAGGACGTCCCCAACTTCGACGCGGGCCTCCACGAGCTGACGGATGTCAGCGTGGCGGGCTGGAATCATCGCCTGGGTCCCGACTACTCCTCGTCGATCCCTTCCGGCGAGCGGAAGAAGATCCCGAAGCTCTACCAGCCCCCCTCGCAGTTCTGCCCTCCCGCGCGGAACGCCAAGGGCATGACGTACGAAGTGGGCGGGCCCCCCGCCAAGGAGGCCGGCGACTTCAGCAGCACGCAGGCCCAGGTGCTCTATGCCACCGAGTCCGGCGGCTCGGGGCTCGACCGCGTCCTCATCCTCGACATGGGGAACAAGTGCTTCAGCGAGAAGCCCGAGCCTCCGTGGTGGGGAGGCTTCCGGCCCGAGCCCGCGGTGCAGGAATGGCGCGAGAAGCGGGGGGCGACCCCCGGCGGCCCCGTCGGCATCTCCCGCGGAACCGGGACGTGGTCCAACCACGCCGTCATCGTCTTCCGGAACGGCCTGGTGGGGACGGCCGGCACCGCCACCTCCCAGAGCACCCATCCCACCTTCCAGTTCCCCGCCGACAAGGTCCCGACCGCCGTTGCCGTCACCCCGCGCAACGAGATGGCGCTCATCACGGTCTTCGATACGAGGCAGCGCAAAGGCCAGCTGGCGGTGATCGCGCTGGAAAGTTTCGCGCCGAACTTCGCCCATGACTGGCACGAGCGCGTGCCGCTGCTTCCCAGCGTCGCGAGCTACTCGGACATGAAGCTGCTGGGCTACGTCGATCTTCCGATCAAGCTCCCCTCCGCCGTCAGCGGCGGCGGCAATGCGGGAGGCGGCTGGCTGCATTCCAGCAACGGCCAGAACGCCCTCCCGAAGGACCTCAACCTCGGCGATGCCGGCACCCGGGCCTCGTTCCTCAAGGGCAGCAACGACAGTTGGGTGAGCTCGAGCGGCTTCGCCGTCGTGCTCTCGAAAACCGAGCAGAAGGCGGTGCTCGTCGATCTGCGCCCCCTCTTTGCCGGCGTCCGCCAGGCCTACTTCGGCGGCGATCAGAGCTGGGCGAAGACGCGCGAGCTCGGGCCGAAGCCCGCGCAGTGGCCCTGGACCTTCGATTCGGAGTCGTCGCTCCGGCCCGTCGTGGTCGGCGACATCGACGTCCCGAAACCCGTCAGCGTTTTCGCCCGGACGACGGGAGGAGAGCACGCCCGGGCGTTCATTGGCTGCCAGGACGGCACGCTGATCAGCTATAAGGTCGGCGCGGACGGGCTCCAGGAGGCGGGCCGGATGACGGTCGGCCGAAACCCCGTCTGGATCGCCGGCAAGGGCAGCCACGGCGGACCCGACACGGGATTCATCGTCGTCAGCCGCGCCGAGCGCTCGCTCCAGTGGGTCCGGTTCGCAAAGGACCAGGGCAGCATCGTCCGAGAGCTCCGCGACGAGCGGATGATCGATCCCGTCTACGCCGAGGTCGCCGATACGCACGGCATCGAGACGCAGATCGTCACAGTGGCCGACTTCAAGGGCCGGCGGATCATCAATTATCGCTGCAGCCCGGTGATCTTCGCGACCAACGGCGGCGCAAAATTCGGCTGCGGACCGAAAGGCGACGAGGAATTCGAGTGCGGCGGGGTCCTGAGTTTCCCCGGCAATCCCATCGCCGTCAGTGGCACCAATGTGAACTGAGCCCTTCGCAAGGGCTTATCCTCCGGTCGCTTGACGCTGCCCCGTGTCCGCTGTTAGGGTGGCCCGCGATGGACACCGCCCTGAGCGCCCATCGCTTCCACTTCGCGTTCACGATCGTCTATCACTATCTCTTCCCGCAGCTCACGATGGGGCTGGCGTTCCTCATCGCCCTCTTCAAGATCCAGGGGCTGCGGACGAAGGATCCGCGCTTCGACGTGGCCGCCCGCTTCTGGACCCGCATCTTCGCGATCAACTTCGCGATGGGCGTCGTCACCGGCATCCCGATGGAGTTCCAGTTCGGTACGAACTGGTCGGAGTTCTCGCGGAGGGCGGGCGGCGTCGTCGGCCAGACGCTGGCGATGGAGGGCGTCTTCGCGTTTTTCCTCGAATCCTCGTTCCTCGGCCTGGTCCTCTTCGGAGAAAAGAAGCTGGGCCCGCGCGGGCACGCCGTCGCCACGGTCATGCTGGCGGCCGGCACCTGGCTGTCGGGCTACTTCATCACCGCGACGAACGCGTGGATGCAGCATCCCGTCGGCCACAAGGTCCTCCCCGACGGCCGGATCCAGCTCGAGAGCCTCGGGGCCGTGCTCACGAACCCCTGGCTGGTCTGGCAGTATCCCCATACGATCCTGGGCTCGCTCGTCACCGCGTCGATCGTGATGTCGTCGATCGGCGCCCTTTATCTCGTGCTCAAGGTTCACGAGGACCACGGGCGGATGTTTGTCACGCTCGGCGTCTGCGTCGGGCTGCCGTCGGTGCTCGCCGTCGGATTCCCGACCGGCGACCAGCAGGCCCGCAACGTCGCCATCCACCAGCCCGCGGGCTTCGCCGCAATGGAGGGGCTGTTCAGGACCGAGCAGGGAGCCGACCTAGTCCTGATCGGGCAGCCGGACGTCGAGCGCATGCGGCTGGACAACCCGGTTCAGGTCCCCAACATCCTGAGCTTCCTCACGCATCGGCGCTGGCAGGCCGAGATCAAGGGCCTCGAGGCCTTCCCCCGGGAGGAGTGGCCGCAGAACATCCCGATCCTCTACTTCGCGTACCACATCATGGTCGGGCTCGGGACGATCTTCATCGCGGTCCTCGGCCTAGCCGCGCTGCTGCTCCGGCGCCGCAAGCTGTTCGCGCAGACCTGGATGCTGTGGATCCTGATGCTGCTGCTGCCCTTCCCCTATATTGCGAATACCGCGGGCTGGGTGACCGCCGAACTGGGCCGCCAGCCCTGGCTGATCCACGGGATCCTCCGCACGCGGGACGGCGCCTCGGCTCACGTCTCCTCGGGCAACGCCCTCTTCACGCTGCTCGGATTCATGGGCCTCTACGCCGCGCTGAGCGCCCTCTTCCTGATCCTCGTCCTCCGCAAGATCGTGAAAGGACCGGTTCCGGATCCGGAACCGCATCCGGCCTGACATGGAAACGCTCTGGTTCTGCCTCCTCGCCGCGATGCTGACGACCTACGTCGTCCTCGACGGCTTCGATCTCGGCGCCGGGATCCTCCACCTGTGGATCGCGCGCACGCCCAAGGAACGGGCGACGGTCATCCGCGCGGTCGGCCAGGTCTGGGACGGCAACGAAGTCTGGCTGCTGGCAAGCGGAGGCGCGATCTTCGCCGGCTTCCCGACGCTCTTCGCAACCTCGTTCAGCGGCTTCTACCTGCCGCTGATGATGCTGCTGTGGCTGATCACCGGCCGCGCCCTGGGGATCGAGTTCCGGCATCAGCTCGAGGAGCGCGCTTGG
>Ga0137409_10000905_pt1 | contig 32538 bp, 34 predicted proteins | sample CZODoug1_16funga_FD_122059 | JGI IMG/M metagenome (GOLD analysis project Ga0137409, IMG submission 122059) | Vadose zone soil fungal communities from Angelo Coast Range Reserve, California, USA - CZODoug1_16fungal (Hybrid Assembly) | ecosystem: Environmental > Terrestrial > Soil > Vadose zone... | reverse complement strand
TGGCTCCCCGACCAGGGCTCGAACCTGGGACCTGCGGATTAACAGTCCGTCGCTCTACCAACTGAGCTATCGGGGAAGATAAAGGCCGCGTATCATATCCGCTCGCTCCAACACGGTCAACGGATTCCCCGTCCGTCAGTTCGAATGAAATCCAGGAAGCGCTGGTATCTCAGTACCGGCATTGCCTTTGCACTTCTGCTCGTCGTTCCTTTCGTCCTGCCCCTGGGAGGATTCATTCCCGAAATCGAGCGCGTGGCTTCGGAGCAGCTCAAGGCGCCGGTCAAAATCGAGTCGTTGCGATTGTTTTTCCTGCCGTTGCCTCGCTTGTCCGTCGAAGGCATCTCGGTAGGGCGGAAGCCCTTCCTGCAGGTGCAAAAAGTCCAGGTCACGCCGCGGCTGACTTCCCTGTTCAGCGAGCAGAAAGTGATTCGTGAGATTAGCTTGCGTGGCGTCGTGATGAACCAGCAGTTGATCAACAAGGCCTCGACATGGGCGAGCCAGCCGGGTTCCGGCGGACCGGCGCCGGTGCGTGTGGAACGCATCGAAATCCGCGACGCCAACATCAATTTCACCGATTTCAAGCTGCACCAGGCCGAGGTCGACCTGGAACTTACGCCAGAGGGCGGACTGGCGCAGGCACAAGTGCGTGCCGACCAGGGACATGTGATCGCGACCCTGGTGCCGCGAGGGAAGGATTTCGCGCTCGATCTTTCGGCGCAGGACTGGAAGCTGCCCGCCGGGCCGCCGATTGTGCTCAGCAGCCTGGCTGCGTTGGGCATCGTCAACGCGGATGGACTGGTGCTGTCCACCATCGACGGCCGTCTCTACGACGGCACGCTTGCCGGCAGGCTGACGGTGGGCTGGAAAAAGGAATGGACCATCGCCGGGAATCTCGACGTCCGGGAGGTGGAGATCGGGCCGGTAGTCGCGCTATTCAGCAAGGAGACCACGATCAGCGGCCGGTTGATCGCGAATCCGACAATCGATATGCGCGCGCCGTCGGCTGCGCGGCTCGCAGATGCAATCGACGTCGAATCGGATTTCAAAGTCGAGAACGGCGTGTTGTACAAAGTGGATCTTGCGGCGGCACCGAAGGTATTGTTCAACAAGGATGCGATGAAGGGCGGGGATACGCATTTCGACCAGTTTTCCGGGCATTTCACCGTCGATCCGGCCGGATATCATCTGAGCGACCTGAATATTTCCTCCGGTGTGATCAAGGCGCAGGGTGAGTTGTCGATCTCGCCCAAGCAGGAGTTGTCGGGCAGGATCGATGTCGCGGTAAAGGGAACCTCTTCCTTGGTGAGCACACCGCTGGCGGTGTCCGGCACGGTGCAGAACCCCACGTTGTTCCCGACCAAAGCCGCGCTGGCCGGTGCCGCCGCCGGCACCGCGTTGCTGGGCCCCGGAGTCGGCACGACTATCGGCATGAAGGCGGCGCAGATCACCGAACGCCTGTTCGGCAGGAAGTCCCCGAAAAAGAAGGACCCAGCCAAGGCCGCGCCCGCTACCGCCGATGCCTCCAAGACGGGCTCAGCGAAAACAGGTGCGACCAAGGAGGAAGCGAGCGCCAAATCGGAGTCTGCGACTCCGCAGCCTGCCGCGCCCGCCAGTACGAAACCCGATTCGGAATCCTTCGGCCGACGCTGAGCCGATCAGCCGATCACCCGGGCGATGGCATCCGCAACGTAGTCGACGTTGCGCGAGTTGAGCGCCGCAACGCAGATGCGCCCGCTGTCGATCGCATACACCGAGAATTCCTCGCGCAACCTGCCGACCTGGCTCTTGGACAGCCCGGAATAGGAAAACATCCCGCGCTGGCGCATGACGAAGCCGAAGTCCGCGCGCGGAGCACGCGCGCGCAACTTCTCGACCAGTTGCCGGCGCAAGTCGCGGATGCGTTCGCGCATCTGGCCAAGTTCCCTTTCCCAAAACGCCCGCAATTCCGGCGTGGTCAGGACGGCTGCCACGATCTGGCTGCCGTGCGTGGGCGGGTTCGAATAGTTGGTGCGTACCGTGCGCTTCAACTGGCTGAGTACCCGCGCGGCCTCCTCGCCGCTGCCGGCCACCACGCTCAACGCCCCGACGCGTTCACCGTAGAGAGAAAACGATTTGGAGAAGGAATTGGAGACGAATACGGGTCCACCGGCCTGGGCGAAACGCCTGACTACTTCACCGTCCGCGTCTATGCCTTCGCCGAATCCCTGATAGGCGATGTCGACGAAGGGGATCAGGCCGCGTGATACCACGGTTTCGATGACTGTGGTCCATTGCTCCGCGGCCAGATCGACCCCGGTGGGGTTGTGGCAACACGCATGCAGCACCACGATCGATGCCGGCGGCAGCGCTCGCAGTGTTCCGATCATGCCGGCAAAGTCCACACCGCTCGAAGACGGATCGTAGTATGGGTAGGTATTGACCGTGAATCCCGCGCTCTCGAACAGCGCGCGGTGATTCTCCCAGCTTGGCTCCGAGATCCATACCTGCGAATCCGGCGCGATCCTGCGCAGAAAATCGGCACCGATCTTCAGTCCGCCGGTTCCTCCCAGCGCCTGCACCGTGACCACCCGATTCTCCCTGGCCGCCGCACTGTCCGTGCCGAACACAAGGGCTTGCACTGCGCGGTCGTAGTCGGGCAGGCCGTCGATGGGCAAATAGCCGCGCGGGGCGGGCTTTTCGGCAAGTCGGGTTTCCGCGCGGCGCACGCATTCCAGCAGCGGCACCTTGCCGTTGTCGTCGTAATACACGCCGACGCCGAGATTGACCTTGTTGGGGTTCTTGTCGGCGTTGAAGGTCTCGGTCACGCCGAGAATGGGATCCTTGGGCGCCATCTGCACGGCGGCCAGCGGGGAGGAGGAGTGCGGGGCGTTCATCGTGATAACATCAAAATTTGTCAGCCGCGTATTCTACCCGTGCTGGTTACTTTCCCAAACAGTCCCTTCCGCCTCTACCGGCCCTTCGAGCCCGCAGGCGACCAGCCCGAGGCGATCGCCAAGCTCATCGAAGGGCTGGGCGACGGCCTGGCGTACCAGACACTGCTCGGCGTGACCGGCTCCGGCAAGACCTACACCATGGCCAACGTCATCGCGCACACTGGACGGCCCGCGATCATCATGGCGCCGAACAAGACGCTGGCGGCCCAGCTTTATTCCGAGATGCGCGAGTTCTTTCCCGAGAACGCCATCGAGTATTTCGTCTCGTACTACGACTACTACCAGCCCGAAGCTTACGTACCGTCGCGCGACCTCTACATCGAGAAGGACTCGAGCATCAATGAGCACATCGAGCAGATGCGGCTATCCGCTACCAAATCGCTGCTGGAGCGCGACGACGCAGTAATCGTCGCCACGGTGTCGGCGATATACGGCATCGGCGACCCGGTGGACTACCACGGCATGATCCTGCATCTCAGGGAGAAAGAGAACAAGAGTCAGCGCGACATCATCGGTCGCCTGGCCGAGATGCAGTACGAGCGCAACGAGCTCGACTTCCGGCGCGGGACCTTCCGCGTGCGCGGCGACGTGCTCGACGTGTTCCCCGCGGAAAGTTCGGAAACCGCGTTGCGCATCTCGCTGTTCGACGACGAGGTGGAGTCGCTGACCCTGTTCGATCCACTGACCGGACACCTGCACCAGAAGGTGCCGCGCTATACCGTCTATCCCTCCAGCCATTACGTGACGCCGCGCAGTACCACCCTCAAGGCAATCGAGGCGATCAAGGTCGAACTGCGCCAGCGCATCGAGTTCTTCCAGACGCACGGCAAACTGGTGGAGGCGCAGCGCGTCGAACAGCGCACCCGCTTCGACCTGGAAATGCTCAATGAACTGGGTTTCTGCAAGGGCATCGAGAACTACTCGCGGCACCTCTCCGGCCGCAAGCCCGGCGAGCCGCCGCCGACGCTACTGGACTACCTGCCGCTCAACGCGATGATGATCATCGACGAGAGCCACGTCACCGTCCCGCAGATCGGCGGCATGTATCGCGGCGACCGCGCGCGCAAAGAGAATCTGGTGGACTACGGCTTCCGGCTGCCGAGCGCGCTCGACAACCGCCCGCTCAGGTTCGACGAGTTCGAGAAGATCATGCCGCAGACTTTTTTCGTTTCCGCCACGCCCGCGGAATATGAACGCCAACACCAGGCGCAGGTGGTGGAGCAGGTAGTGCGGCCGACCGGGTTGGTGGACCCCGAGATCGAGGTGCGGCCGGCCGCCACCCAGGTGGACGACCTGTTGTCCGAGATCAGCGAGCGGGTGAAGCGTAATGAACGCGTGCTGGTGACCACGCTTACCAAACGCATGGCGGAGGACCTGACTGACTATCTTGCGGAACACGGCGTCAAGGTGCGTTATCTGCACTCCGACATTGATACCGTGGAGCGAGTGGAAATCATCCGGGATTTGCGGCTTGGGGAGTTCGACGTTCTGGTGGGCATCAACCTGCTGCGCGAGGGACTGGACATCCCCGAAGTCTCGCTGGTAGCGATTCTGGATGCGGATAAAGAGGGCTTCCTGCGTTCCGAGCGTTCCCTGATCCAGACCATCGGCCGCGCCGCACGCCATCTGAACGGCTCGGCCATCATGTACGCGGACCGTGTCACCGATTCGATGAAACGCGCGATCGCCGAAACCGATCGCCGGCGCCAGAAGCAGGTGGCCTACAACATCGTGCATAGCATCACCCCGAAGGGTGTTTCCAAGCGCATCAAGGACATGATCGAAGGCGTGTACGAGCCCTCCACGCTGCAGGACATGAAAGCAGCGGAAAAACTCGCCGCGTACGGCGCGATGAACGAAAAGGACCTGCTCAGGGAACTGAAGCGCGTCGAGAAGGAGATGCTCGATGCCGCCAGGAACCTCGAATTCGAGACTGCGGCGCAGTTGCGCGACCAGTTGAAGGAACTCAAGGAGCTGGCATTCGGCGTCGCCGAAAGCGACGAAGCGCCGCTCGCGGCGACCGGAACCGATGGCAAGCCGGCCAAGGTCGCGTCGATTGCGGCCGCGCGCAAGCGCAGCCGATAGAGGATGGCACGGATCGCTACCCCCGCCAGGGTGCTGTTCGTCTGCATGGGCAATATTTGCCGGTCGCCTACAGCCGAAGGCGTGTTTCGCCATGCGGTGGCGTCGGCAGGACTGAAGCAGAAAATTCTCGCCGACTCGGCGGGCACCCACGGTTATCACCTCGGCCACCCGCCCGATCGCCGTGCCCAATTGGCCGCGGCCCGACGCGGCTACGATCTCGCGAATCTGCGCGCCCGCCAGGTGACCGCACAAGATTTCGTCGAATTCGATTACATCCTGGCAATGGATCTGGACAATCTCTCTGAACTGAAACGGCTTGCCCCGGCGCAACATCACGGCGAGGTTTGCCTGTTCATGGAATACAGCAGCGCGCGGCGCGGAGGAGAAGTGCCGGATCCCTACTACGGTGGGGCGCAGGATTTCGAACTGGTGCTGGACATGGCCGAGGATGCGGCCGCAGGGCTCCTTCGACACATAAAAAAGAAGCTCGGGGTCTAGCCGAGCTTCGGTTGTGCTGCTGACGGCATTGGCCGCCGTCGATCCGCGGATTATTCCTTGCGCGTTTCCACTTGTTGCAGCGGCTCGTCTGGAATGACGGGCTCGGGCTTGCGCTGGCGGGGCGCCCTGGCGGGCCGGGGCACGTCCTGTCGTTCTCCCTCGAGCATCCTGGCCGCCTTGTCCGCCTGCGTCTCGATCATCATCATGTCGGGCGGCAGCGCGACCGGCTCCATCTTCCAGGGTTGCCGGTCAGGCGCCGTGGCTTCGGGTTCAGGTTGCTGCTCGCCAGTGTTTGTCTCGGGCAGGTAAGGTTCCTGCGGCAGGGTAGCCGGAGCGATGGTCGACGGCGGTTCGGCGGCAACCGGCTCGTGCGTGAACATCACCGGTTCGAGAACAGCCGTCTGGAGCTCAGGTGAAGGCGTCGTCGGCGCTGGATGTTCACGCTCGCGGGCCGGCCTGGCCATTTCGGCGGTCGCAGGAGAGTTCGAGGGGTGATCGGCGCGCGGCTGCTGACTGACATTGTCCTGACGCTCACCTTGGCGGTCGCGCCGGCCGCGGCGCCTGCGGCCGCGACCTTCTCCTTCGCGCGGGCCTTCCGGTCGCTCTCCCGGTTGGCGTTGCTCGACCGCAGCCAGTCCCTGTTCGGGACGCGGTGGACGTTGCTGATGCTGCTGCTGGCGTTCCTGGGGCTTGCGTTCGGCATGCTCCTGGCCACGCGGACGGATATGTTCGCGGCGGCTTTCCCCATCCTGGCGCGGCGGGCGCTCGTCACGCTTTTCATCCAGGCGACCCCGGCCGCGCCCCCGGCCGTCGCGCGTGTGGTCACGGCGCTGCTGCGGATCGCGCGGCCGGATTTTGGGCGGTTCGAGCTTGACTTCCGGCTTTCGGGTAAGCCAGCCGAAGATCTTGTCCAGGATCGAAGGCTTGGGTTCTTCCTTGCGCATAGGGGCAGGCTGGGCAGGCGTGATTCCCTGCACTGCGGCCTGCGGCCGTTGCGGTTCCGGCTTCGGCACGGTCGCCGCGGGCTCCGCGACTTCGGCGGCCACCTCTACCAACCTGTAGCTCGGTTGCACCACATCGGTCTGGTTGAGCTCGTCGTGCCGCAGCCGAGTGACGGAATAGTTGGGCGTCTGCAGATTCACGTTCGGGACCAGCAGCACGTTGACCTTGAGCCGCGTCTCGATCGAGTGGAATTCGTTGCGCTTCTCGTTGAGCAGGTAAGTCGCCACGTCCACCGGGACCTGCGCGTGCAGCGCCGCGGTGTTCTCCTTCATCGCCTCTTCCTGGAGGATGCGCAAGATATGCAGCGCCGAGGATTCGATCGAGCGGATGTGGCCGGTGCCATGGCAGCGCGGGCAGGCGATGTGGCTGGTTTCGCCGAGCGAAGTCTGCAGCCGCTGGCGCGACAGCTCCAGCAGCCCGAAGCGGGAGATCTTGCCGGTCTGCACGCGGGCGCGGTCATACTTCAGCGCATCGCGCAGCCGGTTCTCCACGTCGCGCTGGTTGCGCGCGGACTCCATGTCGATGAAGTCGATCACCACCAGTCCCCCCAGATCGCGCAGCCTGAGCTGCCGGGCGATTTCGTCCGCGGCTTCCAGGTTGGTGCGCAGCGCGGTTTCTTCGATGTCGGCGCCGCGCGTGGCGCGCGCGGAGTTGACGTCCACCGACACCAGCGCCTCGGTGTGGTCGATCACCACTGCGCCGCCGGACGGCAGCGGCACCTGCCGCGAATAGGCCGTTTCGATTTGGTGCTCGATCTGGAATCGCGAGAACAGCGGCACGTCGTCCTTGTACATCTTCACGCGGTTGACGTTCTGCGGCATCACGTGGCCCATGAACTGGCGGGCCTGATCGTAAATGCTCTCGGTATCGATCAGGATTTCACCGATCTCCTGGTGGAAATAGTCGCGAATGGCGCGAATGACCAGGCTGCCTTCCTGGTAAATCAGGAACGCGCCGCCCTGCTGCTTGGCGGCGGTTTCGATCGCCCGCCACAACTGCATCAGGTAGCCAAGATCCCAGGTGAGTTCCTCCACCGAACGGCCGATGCCGGCGGTGCGGGCGATGATGCTCATGCCGGGCGGAACATCCAGTTGCGAGATAGTGTCGCGCAGTTCGTTGCGGTCCTCGCCCTCGACCCGGCGCGAAACGCCGCCGCCGCGGGGATTGTTCGGCATCAGGACCAGATAGCGGCCGGCCAGGCTGATGAACGTTGTCAGCGCCGCGCCCTTGTTGCCGCGCTCGTCCTTGTCTATCTGGACGATGAGTTCCTGGCCTTCGCGCAGGGCGTCCTTGATGCTGACGCGGGCGGGGTCGGCATCGGGGTTCTGGAAAAAGGAGCGGCTGACTTCCTTGAACGGAAGAAAGCCATGACGTTCACTGCCGTAGTCGACAAACGCCGCTTCGAGGCTGGGCTCGAGGCGGGTGATGACACCTTTATAGATATTGCTCTTGCGTTGCTCTTTTCCGGCAGTTTCGATATCCAAATCGATGAGCTTCTGGCCATCGACGATCGCGACGCGCAGTTCTTCTGCGTGGGTCGCGTTAAACAACATGCGCTTCATTTTTGTTCTCCCGCGCTCACATATTCACGGGGAGGACAAACCTGGGGGGCGCCCCGGTTGTCGAGGGGCTCTAGCTTTCTGTCGTCGGGAAATTCATTGGGTGGAGGAGGACGAGAGATTCTGGCCTGAGGTTTGTCAATACACATCCTGCTTCACGCAGGAGGGTGGAATCCACTTTTGGTGTGCGAGCGCGTAATTCATCAATTACCATCGCTACTTTTTCGGGTGAGCGAAGTTAACCCCTCGTTACCGGCGTGACATGGCGGGAGATGAAGCCGCTGGTTTGCGGCGTACGAGGCTCGACCGCCAGATTCTGACCGATTGCCTGTTTGCCGGAATAGTATAAGCAAAATGAATACCTTAAGCAAAGGATCCGTAACCTGGCGGCAGGTGGACGAGACTGCACAAGACCAGCGGATAGACAATTTCCTGCACAAGATCCTGAAAGGGGTGCCAAAAAGCCACATCTACCGCATCGTTCGCGGCGGTGAAGTCAGAGTGAATGGCCGGCGGGTGGAGGTTGCCTACCGGCTTCAATCCGGGGACAAGGTCAGACTTCCGCCGGTTCGTACCGCCCGCCCAGCATCGGAACCCGGAACCCGGATAGTCAAAGCGATGTTCGCGGGCAAAGTGCTGCTTGAAGACGAGGACCTGCTCGTCGTCGACAAGCCGGGGAGGGTGGCAGTTCATGGCGGCAGCGGCATTTCCAGCGGCGTGATCGAACAATTGCGTCAGGCGCGGTCAGGAATCCGCTTTCTTGAGCTTGTGCACCGGCTTGATCGCGATACCTCGGGCGTGCTGGTGCTGGCCAAGAAACGCAGCGCCCTGACCGCCTTGCACGCGCAGTTGCGCGATGGGGCGGTGAAAAAGCATTATCTTGTGCTGGTGCTGGGCGAGTGGAAGGATGCCAAACGCAACGTCAAACTGGCGCTGCACAAATACGTATCCGCATCCGGCGAACGCCGGGTGGTGGTCGACGAGGACGGCGCGCAGGCGCATACCGTGTTCCGCCTGGAGCGCAATTTCCCCGGATTCAGCCTGCTCGACGCCGAGCTCAAGACCGGCCGCACCCATCAGATTCGCGTACATCTGGCGCACCTCGGTTTTCCGATCGCCGGCGACGACAAGTATGGTGATTTCGACGCTAACAAGCGGCTGGCAAAGCAGGGCCTGAAGCGCATGTTCCTGCACGCCGCCAGCCTCGAATTCCGCCACCCCCGCAGCGGCGCGACGATGCGGGTGCAAGCCCCGCTCGCACCCGAGCTGGAAAGCTTCCTGCGCTCCCTCAAGACCAGCGGGCACTAGAATTGACGTCCGGACGCTTCGAACTGCTGGTCTTCGACTGGGATGGCACGCTGGTGGACTCCGCCGGTCATATCGTCGCCTCGTTGCAGGCCGCGTTCCGGGACCTTGATCTTCCAGTGCCGAGCCCGGAAGCGGCGCGCCACGTGATCGGACTCGGGCTGCAGGACGCGCTGGCCTATCTCAACCCCGGTCTGGAAAGCAGTCGTTACCGCGAAGTCGCGGACCGCTATAGTGCCCACTTTCTGATTGGCCACGAGGACATCGAGCTGTTTCCGCTGGTTGAAGAAGGCATAGCCGAACTCAACCGCGACGGTTACCTTTTGGCGGTCGCCACCGGCAAGAGCCGCCGCGGGCTGGACCGTGCCTTACACAGCACGGCGCTCGGGGCACATTTTCACGCTTCGCGTTGCGCTGACGAGGGTTTCCCCAAACCGCATCCCGACATGCTGGAAACGCTGATGCGGTTGCTGGGAGTCACGCGAGAACGCACGCTGATGATCGGAGACACCACGCACGACCTGCAGATGGCCGCCAACGCCGGGGTACCTGCGGTCGGACTGAGCTATGGCGCACACCCGCCCGAGGAGCTCGATCGCCTGGAACCGCTGGCGTGTTTCGGCAGTTTCGCCGAACTGATGCAATGGCTGAAGCAAGACGCCTGATCTGCGCGGCCGGCGACCTGCCCGAGCGCGGCAGGGGCGTGCGCTTTACCGTGAATACGGAGCGCGGGCTGGCGGCGGCGTTTGCCGTGCGCTACCGGGGCCGGGTGCACGGCTATGTAAACCGCTGCGCCCATGTCGGGGTCGAACTCGACTGGCAGCCAGGTGAGTTCTTCGATGTGTCCGGTCTATACTTGGTGTGTTCGACGCACGGTGCTGCGTATCTTCCGGATACCGGCTACTGCGTTGGCGGTCCGTGCATAGGCCAGAACCTGACCAAACTGCCGATCGAGGAGCGGGACGGACAGGTTTATCTGTTCGAAAACAAGGATACGCTTCATGGCTGAAACCGATCAGGGCGGCTCCGCAGGCAACTGGGAACGCGACATCATAGTAAAGCTTGCACGCGCTGGGCTCGACGAACAGCGCAAGGCACGCCACTGGGGTATCTTTTTCAAGACGCTCACCTTCATTTATCTTTTTCTTCTGATGTTCGCCGCATTCGGCTGGTTCGGCGGGCGTGAAGTGGCGATGCCCGGCAACCATACCGCACTGGTGGAATTGAACGGCGTCATTGCGGCGGATACGCACGCCAATGCCGACAACATCAATCACGGGCTCCAGGACGCTTTCGGGGACAAGAGCACCAAGGGCGTGATCCTGCGCATCAACAGCCCAGGCGGCAGCCCGGTGCAGGCCGCCACCATCAACATCGAAATCGGCCGGCTGCGCGAGAAATATCCGGACATTCCGATCTATGCGGTGATCGAGGACATCTGTGCCTCGGGCGGCTACTACGTGGCGGTTGCCGCCGATCGGATCTACGTCGACAAGGCGAGCATTGTCGGTTCGATCGGCGTGCTCATGGACGGCTTCGGTTTTACCGGCACGATGGAGAAACTCGGCGTCGAACGCAGGCTGCTCACTGCCGGAGAGAACAAGGGATTCCTCGATCCGTTCTCGCCACTCGATCCCGCACAACGCGAATACGCCAGGCGCATGCTTGGGGAGATTCACCAGCAGTTCGTCGAAGTGGTCCGCAAGGGGCGCGGCAAGCGCCTGAAGGAAGCGCCGGACATTTTTTCCGGCTTAGTGTGGACGGGGCAGAAAAGTATCGACCTGGGCCTGACCGATGCCCTCGGGAGCGTTGATTTCGTTGCCCGTGAAGTCATCAAGGCCGAGAAAATCGTCGACTTCACGCCGCGCGAAAATCTGGCCGAGCGCTTCGCCAAGCGCTTCGGTGCTTCGCTCGGCGAGGCGCTAGTGCGCGCCGCCGGGCAGCTTTCCCCGGTGCGCTGAAACTTTCCGCTTTGCCAGGAGCAGGAATACGGTTGGCCTGCGGTCCAGGTTCGGCGATGCATTTTCCCATTGCGCCACGGTTCGGGTCGCCAGCTGTTCGGTTGCGCCGGTAAGATCGGTTGCCAGCGATAGCATCGTATCCGCGTCGCAGCTTCGCAGCAGCGCAGCGAACAACTGATCGTTGCGGTAGGGCGCCTCGATGAATATTTCGGTCTGCCCCAGGCGTCGCGATCTCTCCTCCAGTTCCCGAATGCCGCGCTCGCGATCAGGGGAGCGTGCGGGCAGGTAGCCATTGAAGGCAAAACGCTGGCCATTGAGTCCGGAGGCCATCAATGCCAAGACGATGGAGGAGGGACCGACCATTGGGACCACTCGCGCGCCTATCCGGTGCGCCTCGGCTACCAGCGCCGCGCCCGGATCGGCAATCGCCGGACAGCCCGCTTCCGACAGCAGACCGAGATCGACTCCTGCTTCCAGTTTGCGCACGAATCGCTGCACGTCTTCGGTTCCTGAATGCTCGTCCAGCACTTCGAGGGTCAGTTCCGGCAACGACAGATTCAATGCTTTCAGGAACTGCCGGGCTGACTTCGGATGCTCCACCACAAAAAAGCGCAGAGCCTGCACCGCGGTTTTCAGTCGCGTTCCGATCCAGTCGCCTGTGTTTCCGGGGACCAGATCAACTGGAATCAGATAAAGTCGCCCCTTATCCATTATTTACATGAAAAGAATACGATAATACATTGTTATGGAATAATTAATTGTTCTTCCCTAAGCATGCTCGAAAGGGCTATAAGCGGCAGGCCGATGAGCGCGGTCGGGTCACCGGACTCGATGCTTTCGACCAGTGAGATGCCCAATCCTTCCGCCTTGGCGCTGCCGGCGCAGTCGTATGCCGGTTCGCGGCGTAAATAACGCTCGATTTCCGCGTCGTTGAGGCGGCGGAACTTTACCGTGGTGGGCACCAGCCGCCACTGTATCCGGCCACTGCTCGCGTTGAGTAGTGCCACAGCAGAATGGAAAATCACGGACCTGCCGCTGACATGGCGCAGTTGCTGAACGGCCACCTCATGGGTCAGCGGCTTGTCGAGGCGCACGCCATCGCACACCGCAACCTGATCGGAACCGATGATAAGCGCGCCCGGGAATCTGGTGCGTACCGCTTGGGCCTTGGCCAGCGCGAGTCGGCGCGCGGTGTCGGTGGGTTGCTCGCTGTCCAGAGGTGTTTCATCCACTTCCGGCGCGGCGGTTTCGAAGGCCAAGCCGAGCCTCGAAAGCAAGTCCTTGCGGTAGCGCGAGGTCGAGGCGAGAATCAACTGCAGACCACTGTTTGTTGAAGACATTTTGTTTTGACAGGGTAATTCAAAACTAATATTATGCGCGGCTTATGTTTGACCGGGCTGTCGTCGATAGCGTTGCGTTTGCGCGTGAGTCCGGTGAACTGCGCGCAACGGTAGCAGTCGCGGGGCTTGCGCGTTTGCACGATGCGTTGTTCGATCAGTCCGGCGCAATCGCGTATGAGCTGGCAGGTCGTGTCGATCAGGAGGGCAAACCCTGGTTGCGTCTTGCGCTCGACGGCGAGCTCGTGCTCCGCTGCCAGCGTTGCCTCGGGCCAGTTCGCTTTCGATTCGAAGCGGTGCGCAGCTTCCTGCTGGTTCCCGCGGACCAGGCATTGAGCGACCCCGCCGATGAGGCGGAGGATACGGAACAGCTGTACGCCGACCCGAAACTCGACGTTATCGCTTTGGTCGAAGACGAAGTTATTCTAGGTCTGCCGATGGTGGCGGGCCACGAGGAGGGCGCCTGTGCGGCGCCGTTGCCGAAAGCGCAAGCCGGCAGGCGGGAATCGCCGTTCGACGCGTTGGCGGACCTCAAGCGGCAGTGAAAAAGTTTCAATTGAAGGAGTCATCTCATGGCAGTCCAACAGAACAAGAAGTCGCCCTCGAAACGCGGTATGCATCGCTCCCACGACTTTCTGACCAGCCCGCCGCTTGCCGTCGAGCCCACCACTGGCGAAGTGCATCTGCGCCATCACGTCAGCCCCAACGGCTATTACCGCGGCAAGAAAGTTCTCAAGACCAAGGGCGACTGACCGACCCCGGCTTTTGGCGGCGAGGCCGCGCAGCTGGATCGAATGAGTCGAACGTCCGCTTCGACCCGCTACAGCGGGTGCAACAACCGCCCGAGCGCGTATCCTGCATCTCCCCGCTGCGGCGCGCTAGCCGAGGCAACGCATAATCCATGGCGATCACGATAGCGCTCGACTGCATGGGTGGCGACCACGGCGCCCACGTTACCGTGCCCGCCGCCCTCGATTTTGTCGACCGCGTCGATGACGCGCAGGTCGTCCTGGTGGGAATCCCCGAGACAATCGAAACCGAGCTGAAGCGGCGCCGCGCAAAGACAGGCGAGCGCATTCGCATCGAAGCTGCAACCGAAGTGGTGGCAATGGACGAAGCGCCGGCCTCGGCGCTGCGGGGAAAACGCGACTCGTCGATGCGGCTCGCGATCGACCTGGTCAAAATCGAACGGGCGGATGCCTGCGTAAGCGCCGGCAACACCGGCGCCCTTATGGCGATGTCGCGGTTCGTGCTCAAGATGTCGCCCGGCATCGAGCGTCCGGCCATCGCCTCTTTCCTGCCGACCCAGCGTGGCCGCACCTGCGTGCTTGATCTCGGCGCCAATGTGGACTGCAGCGCGGAACATCTGCTGCAGTTCGGCGCGATGGGATCGTCGCTGGTGAGCGCTGTGGAACGTGTCGAGCGTCCGACGGTGGGCCTGCTCAACATCGGTGAAGAGGAAATCAAGGGCAACGAAGTGGTCAAGCAGGCCGCGGAACTGATGCGAGACAGCAGCCTCAATTTCTACGGCAACATCGAGGGTACCGACATCTACAAGGGCACCACCGACGTGATCGTATGCGATGGCTTCGTCGGCAACGTCGCGCTCAAGACCTCGGAAGGGCTGGCGCAGATGCTGGCGATGTACCTGCGCCAGGAGTTCGGCCGCAATCTGTTCACCAAGCTCTCTGGCGCAATGGCTTTGCCCGTCATCAATGCCTTCCGCCGCCGCGTCGATCCTCGTCGCTACAATGGCGCCAGTCTGCTCGGTCTGAAAGGCATCGTGGTCAAGAGCCACGGTTCGGCAGACAGTTTCGGTTTCGGTTTCGCGATCCAGCGGGCCTACGACGAAGCGCATAATGACATGCTCCACGGCATCAGCGAGCGCATGGCCTCAATTCATCAAAGGGTGGCGTGATGAATTCCCGGATCGTCGGCACAGGCAGCTATCTTCCCGAGAAGATTCTCACCAACGCCGATCTGGAAAAAATCGTCGACACCTCCGATGAATGGATCCGCAGCCGCACCGGCATTCGCAGCCGCCATATCGCGGCGGATGGTGAGCTGACCAGCGATCTGGCGCTGCCGGCTGCGCAGAAGGCGCTGCAGTCCGCAGGTGTCGCGGCGGGCGACCTCGACATGATCATCGTCGCGACCACCACGCCGGACATGATTTTCCCGAGTACCGCATGCATCCTGCAATCCAGGCTTGGCATTGCCGGCTGCCCGGCGTTCGACCTGCAGGCGGTGTGCAGCGGTTTCGTCTATGCGCTGGGTACGGCGGATCTTTTCATTCGCGCCGGCCAGGCAAAGAAAGTGCTGGTGGTGGGCGCCGAAGTCTACTCCCGGATTCTCGACTGGAACGATCGTGGCACCTGCGTGCTGTTCGGCGACGGAGCGGGTGCGGTCGTGCTCGCGGCGAGCAACACACCAGGGATTCTTGCCACACGGCTGCACGCCGATGGCAGCTACAAGGACCATCTTTCCGTCCCGGGCAGCGTATGCGGGGGCAAGGTGTGGGGCCGGCCGTTCGTCCATATGGACGGGGGCTCGGTTTTCAGGTTCGCCGTGCGGGTATTCGAGGAGGTCGCGCACGAAGTGCTGGATCAGGCCGGATTGAAGGTGTCGGACCTGGACTGGTTCGTGCCGCACCAGGCCAACATCCGCATCATGGAAGCGACCGCCAGACGACTCGGACTGCCGGTCGAGAAAGTCATCGCCACCGTGGATCATCACGGCAATACTTCTGCTGCCTCGATCCCGCTGGCGCTCGACGAAGCGGTGCGCGACGGGCGAATCCGCCCCGGGCAAACGCTGCTGCTGGAAGGCGTGGGCGGAGGATTTACCTGGGGCGCGGTGTTGCTGCGCTGGTAATTGCGTCGACATGAGGATTGCTTTCGTCTTTCCGGGGCAGGGCTCGCAGTCGGTCGGCATGATGCAGTCCTTCGCAGAACTGCCGGGCGTGCACGAATCGTTTGCGCAGGCTTCCGACCTGCTGGGGCAGGATCTGTGGAAGCTTGCTGCCGAGGGTCCCGCGGATGAACTCAATCTCACCACCAATACGCAGCCGGTGATGCTAGTGGCGGGCGTAGCGCTGTATCGTGCGTGGCAGGCGCGGCAAGGATCGGCGCCGGCGATCATGGCGGGGCACAGCCTCGGAGAATACACGGCCCTGGTGGCAGGCGGTGCGCTGGAATTTGCCGATGCGGTGCCGCTGGTGCGGTTTCGCGCCCGCGCAATGCAGGAAGCCGTGCCCGCCGGCGTGGGCGCAATGGCGGCGATACTCGGTCTGGACGATGACACGGTGCGCGCGTTATGTTCGGAGGCGAGCAGAACAAACGAGGTGGTCGAGGCCGCGAACTTCAATTCACCCGCGCAGGTGGTCATCGCCGGCAACAAGGCCGCCGTCGAACGTGGAATGCAAATCGCTGAAGCCAGGGGAGCGAAACGTGCGGTGCTCCTGCCCATGAGCGTGCCGTCGCATTGCAGTCTCATGCAGCCAGCGGCAAAGCGTATGCGCCAAGAACTGGGCTCCCGCGCATTCAGGCGCGGCACGGTCCCGGTTCTGCACAATGCCGATGTCAAGAGTGCCGAATCGCCTGACGCGATCAAGGACGCGCTGGTTCGGCAGATGGTTCAGCCCGTGCGCTGGGTGGAGACGGTGCGGCAGATGGTGTCGGACGGCGTTACCCATATCGTCGAATGCGGGCCCGGCAAGGTGCTGGCCGGACTGAACAAGCGCATCGCGCCGGAATCCAAGATTCTTTCATTCAGCGACGGCGCAGCATTCGTGCAAGCCCTGTCCGTACTGAAATAGGCCTGCAACAGATCTACGGGGAGGAGTTCATGCTCGCAGGAAAAGTTGCGCTCGTAACAGGCGCCAGCCGGGGGATCGGGCAGGCAACCGCGGTTGCGCTCGGCAGGGTCGGCGCGACGGTGGTGGGTACCGCCACCAGCGCCGCGGGCGCCGCGGCAATTTCCGCCTATCTGGCCGACGAAGCCATAAAGGGTGCCGGGTTCAAGCTCAATGTCAACGATCCCGCAGTCATGGAACAGGTGCTCGGCAACATCGAGTCGCAGTTTGGTTCGGTCGCAATCCTGGTGAACAATGCTGGAATTACCCGCGACAACCTGCTGCTGCGAATGAAGGACAGCGAATGGGACGAAATCATGGACACCAACCTGAAATCTGTGTACCGCTTGAGTAAGCTGGTGATCCGCTCCATGATGAAAGCCCGATTCGGGCGCATCATCAACATTACTTCGGTGGTGGGTTCCATGGGCAACCCGGGGCAGGTGAATTATGCCGCAGCCAAGGCCGGAATCGCGGGATTCAGCAAGTCGCTTGCCCGTGAAGTGGGTAGCCGCAACATCACTGTAAACTGCGTGGCGCCCGGATTCATCGACACCGACATGACGCGCGGATTGCCGGAGGAAAGCAAGACTGCGCTGCTGGCGCACGTGCCGTTGGCCCGATTCGGGCAGCCGCAGGAAGTGGCGGCGGCGGTCGTGTTTCTCGCCTCCGAGGGCGCCGCCTACGTCACCGGAAGTACCCTGCATGTCAATGGTGGCATGTACATGGATTGACTCCGGAAGCCCTGCAATTTTGGTAGACTAACGCGCGTGTTTTTCGCCGTTGCGGGTGCCCCTCCGGGGCGGGCGGCAATCAGACACGTAACTGCATCTTCAAGTAAAGGGAAGGGACATTAATGGAATCCGTAGAACAGCGCGTGAAAAAAATCGTTGCCGAGCAGCTGGGCGTGAACGAGGCGGACGTGAAGAATGAATCGACGTTCGTCGACGACCTCGGAGCCGATTCCCTCGACACCGTCGAACTGGTGATGGCGCTTGAAGAAGAGTTCGAGTGCGAGATCCCCGACGAAGAGGCGGAAAAGATCACCTCCGTTCAGCAGGCCATTGATTACATCAAGGCGCACCTCAACTAACCACGCCTTTTTTCCTCTTCTTCTGGAGTCCCGTTGTCTAGGCGCCGAGTCGTAGTCACCGGCCTGGGGACCGTTTGCCCGGTCGGCAACAGCGTCAAGGAGGCCTGGACCAACATCCAGGCGGGCAAGTCCGGGATCACCCGGATCACCCGTTTTGACGCCAGCCCTTTCGCATCCCAGATCGCCGGCGAGGTAAAGAATTTCGACGTCGGCCAGGTGCTGTCGCCGAAAGAGGCGCGGCGTGTGGATGTTTTCATCCATTACGGCATTGCCGCTGCGGTGGAGGCAATCCGCGACGCCGGACTCGAGGCCCATCCGAAGAATGCCGAGCGCATCGGCCTGAATATCGGTTCGGGAATCGGCGGGCTGACGATAATCGAGGAAACCCACCGGGCCATGATCGAAGGCGGTGCGCGCAAGATCTCCCCGTTCTTCATCCCTAGCGCGATCATCAACATGATCTCCGGAAATATTTCGATCATGTACGGTTTCAAGGGGCCGTGCCTGGCGATGGTCACGGCATGCACGACCGCGAATCATTGCTTGGGCGATTCGGCGCGACTGATCGAGTACGGGGATGCCGACATCATGGTTGCCGGCGGGTCCGAGGCCGCGATTTGTTCACTGGGTATCGGAGGATTCTCGGCGGCGCGCGCGCTCAGCACGCGCAACGACGATCCGGCGACCGCGAGCCGACCCTGGGACAAGGATCGAGACGGCTTCGTGCTGGGCGAGGGCGCCGGAGTCCTCGTGCTGGAGGAACTGGAACACGCGAGGTCGCGTGGCGCGCACATCTACTGCGAGCTTGCCGGTTACGGCGTGAGCGCCGATGCGCACCATATCACCGCGCCCTGCGAGGATGGCGAGGGCGCCGCGCGCGGCATGCTCAATGCAATGCGCAATGCCGGCATCAATCCGGACCAGGTGGATTACATCAATGCCCACGGCACTTCGACGCCGCTGGGCGATATGGCCGAGACCATTGCGGTGAAGCGTTGTTTCGGCGGGCACGCCAAGCGTCTCGCAATCAGTTCGACCAAATCGGCGACGGGACACCTGCTCGGCGCCGCCGGCGGGGTGGAAGCGATTTTCTCCGTGCTCGCCATTCGAGACCAGGTGGCCCCACCGACCATCAATTTGTTCAATCAAGACCCCCAGTGCGACCTTGATTACGTGCCGAACGCCGCACGATCGATGAAAATCAGGGTTGCCATGTCGAATTCTTTCGGATTCGGCGGAACCAACGGCACGCTGATTTTCCGCGCGGTCTGAACGCTCCCGGAAAAGCATCCCCCGACGGCGCCGGCCGGCTGAGCTGGCGACCGCCGCGGGTCTTCTGAAAGATAGCGAATATGCCGTTGAGGTGACCAGCCCCAGCATGGCAAAGCGCAAGAACCTTTTTCTGCCGCAACCCAAGTGGACGCTCATGCGCCAGTTGCAGACGCTGATTCTATTCGGCGTATTCGCGGCGATCGGCGCCGCCTGCTGGCTCGGTTATTTCGCGCTGACGCCGGCCGAAGTGGCGCCGCAGGCGCGTCATTTCAACGTCGAACACGGCAGCAGTCTGCGCAGCGTGGCGGAACAATTCGAACAGGCGGGCCTGATTTCGGACAGATGGAGCTTTCTGGTGCTCGCGCGTCTGCTCGGAAACGCAGGCGATATCAAGGCGGGCAGCTATAGCGTCGGCGCCAAGGTCACGCCGTATCATCTGCTCGACAAGATTGTCAGTGGTGATTTTGCCCAGTCGGAACTTCGGTTTATCGAAGGCTGGACCTTCCGCCAAATCCGCAACGTGCTCGATCAGCACCCGGCCGTGAAGCACGACAGCGCGGGACTATCCGATGCGCAAATTCTGGAGCGGCTCGGACTTGAGGAAAAATCCCCCGAGGGGCTATTTTTCCCGGATACCTACTATTTCGCTGCCGGTACCAGCGACGTGACGATCCTCAGGCAGGCTTACCTGAGGATGCGTACAAAGCTCGAAGAGCTTTGGGAACAACGGGCCAAGGGCCTGCCGGTTGCCAGCGCATACGAAGCGCTCATCCTGGCTTCGATAGTGGAAAAAGAAACCGGCCGGGCCGAGGAACGCGATATGGTCGCCGCCGTGTTCGTCAATCGTTTGAGACGGGGCATGCGCCTGCAGACCGACCCTACCGTCATCTATGGGCTGGGGGCGTCGTTTGACGGCAACCTGCGGCGCCGCGATCTTGAGACCGACCAGCGCTACAACACTTATACCCGCTACGGGCTTCCGCCGACCCCGATCGCGATGCCCGGTGAAGCATCCATCCAGGCCACGTTGAACCCCGCCAATAGCCGTGCGCTCTACTTTGTTGCCCGCGGTGACGGCAGCCATGAATTCTCCTCGACGTTGGCAGAGCACAATCGTGCCGTAAATAAGTACCAGCGATCGCGGTGAAGCGCGGCCAGTTCATTACTTTCGAAGGCATCGACGGGGCAGGGAAGAGCACTCACCTGGCCTGGGCCACCGATTTCCTGCGTGGGCGCGGCATCGGTCTGATCGTGACCCGCGAACCCGGCGGAACCATCCTCGGGGAACAACTGCGTCAGATATTGCTTGCCAGCGTCCATTGCATCCATCCCGAAACCGAAACGCTGATGATGTTCACGGCCAGGCGTCAACACCTGGAAGACGTGATCCGTCCGGCGCTGCAGCGCGGCGACTGGGTCCTGTGCGACCGCTTCACCGATGCCAGCTTTGCCTATCAAGGGGGCGGACGCGGGGTTGCGAAGAGTAAACTGGAGGCGCTTGAACGCTGGGTCCATCCCGATCTGCAGCCGGACCTGACGCTGCTTTTCGATATCAGTGTCGAACTCGGACAAAGCCGGGTTGCCCGCAGCAAGTCGCCGGACCGGTTCGAACGCGAGGACGCGGAATTTTTCAGCAAGGTGCGCAATGCTTACCTCGAGCGCGCGCAACAGTGGCCCAGCCGGATAGTCAGAATCGATGGCAGCAAGCCCCTCGCCGATATCCAGCGGGAAATTGAGCAGCGACTGCTGGCCATATGGAAAAAATAGACTTTCCGTGGGTCAAACTCGCGCTTGAAAGATTGCCGGCAACCGTCTCGGCGATGCCGCACGCGCTCCTGCTCGGCGGCCAGGCGGGGCTGGGGAAAAGAACAACGGCACTGTTTCTGGCCAAGGCCCTGCTCTGTGAAACGAGGCGTGCAGGGCAGGGGGCCTGCGGAAAATGTCCGTCTTGTCACTTGTACGAGGCCGGCAATCATCCCGATCTGCGTACCATCGAAACCGGGCAGGAAGACGCGCAAGCCATCGAGGCAACGGACGAAGAGTCGGTAACATCCGCACGGAAACCGAGCCGCCAGATTCCCGTGGACGCGATCCGTGCCCTGGCCGATTTCGTCGCCACCACTGCACATCGAGGGGGCGCCAAGGTCATCGTGATCGTACCGGCGGAAGCCATGCATCCCAGCGCGGCCAACGCCTTGCTCAAGATGCTCGAGGAACCTCCCGGTGGTGCGACTTATTTCGTGTTGGTCAGTCACCGGCCCGACCGCGTGCTGGCAACCATACGCAGTCGCTGTTTCCGGGTGCCGTTTGGTGTGCCGGCGGCCGATGCCGCGCTGGACTGGCTGAAGGGACAGGGAATAGGAGATCCCCGGCTGGCGCTCGCGCAGGGGGGCTTTGCTCCTCTGGCAGCAATGGAGAGGGCCGGTGACGTGGAGTTCTGGAATCAGCGCAGGGCACTTTTAGATGAGTTGGCTCGTCCCGGCTTCAATCTTCTGGCCGCTGCGGATCACGCCGAACCAATCGACGGGCCGGTGGTAGCCAGGCTGCTGTCGCAGTGGGCCTACGATCTGGTTTCGCTCAAATCCGGCGGAATGGTCCGCTATCACCCCGATTACGCCTCGGTCCTGGAGCCGCTGGCGCAAAAGCTGCCGGCGCAGGCGCTCATGGTCTGGTACGACTCGGTACTACAATACGGGCGTGCGGCTCAGCATCCGTTGAACAAGCGACTGGCTATGGAAAGTCTGCTGTCGGGCTACCCCGGCGCATGAGTACGCAGGCACAGAACCGTTTGGATAACGATCGTCCCCAGAACTCCCGCCCCGGCGCGCTCTCGCTGAATATTCGCGAGAAGTCGATCCTGTACGCGGCTTACATGCCGTTCCTGAAGGGCGGTGGCATTTTCATTCCCACCACAAAGCAGTATCGGTTGGGCGATGAGATCTTCCTGCTGATCGGGCTGATGGGGGACACCAACAAAATTCCGGTGGCGGGCAAGGTGGTCTGGATTACTCCGGCGGGATCCCAAGGCAACAAAGCACAGGGCATTGGCGTGCAGTTCGGCGAAGACGAAGGCGGTGTCGCGGCACGCAACAGGATCGAGGAGCTGTTGGGCGGTCAATTGAAGATCAATCGCCCGACCCATACGATGTGAGAAAAAAGATGAAGTAGTGTATTCATCCACTTAATATAAAATAATAATTTGTTCGTAGATTCTCACTGCCATATCAATTTCCCTGAGCTTGCGGCCGACCTTGACGGTGTGGTCGCGGCGATGCGATCGAACGCCGTGACCCACGCCTTGTGCGTTTCGGTCAACCTCGAAACGCTTCCCCAGGTTCTGTCGATTGCCGAGCGCTTTCCCAACGTATTTGCGTCGGTTGGGGTGCATCCGGACGATCAGGGCGGTGAGGAGCCCGACCTCGATCGCTTGCTCGCGTTATCCAGACACCCTCGAGTAGTCGCGATCGGAGAAACGGGACTCGACTATTACCGGCTGCAAGGTGACCTGGAGTGGCAGCGGGAACGTTTCCGCTGTCATGTACGGGCAGCACGCGAGTCCGGAAAGCCGCTCATCATTCATACACGGGAAGCGGCTGCAGACACGCTCAGGATCATGAAGGAGGAAAACGCGGCCCAATGCGGTGGCGTCATGCATTGTTTCACTGAAAATCAGGCTGTTGCAGACGCCGCCATGGAGATGAACTTCCTCATATCCTTCTCCGGCATCGTGACGTTCAAGAACGCGCTTGCACTTAAATCAGTGGCACGCGAGGTGCCGCTGGAACACATGCTGATCGAGACCGATTCGCCGTATCTGGCCCCGGTTCCCTATCGCGGCAGGACCAACCAACCCGCATACGTCCGCTTTGTCGCAGAGGAAGTGGCGCGCCTCAAGGGAGTTACTGTCGAAGCCGTGGCGACCGCAACGACCGCCAATTTTTTCGAGTTGTTCAAGAACGCGGCCTAATTGCCGGTTCGGCCGGGCTTTGGCTGCGCAACGCCGTTGTCCGAAGCGGCCGCGGCCCTCGTTTGTGCTGGTCAGATCACAACCTCCAGCCGTCCCAAATTCGTAGGCTCGGAGACCTCATAGCCTTCCCAGAATCTCATGAAGACCCCTAAGACGTCGACCGCAGCCGGGGAAAAGTAGTAGTAATAGCCGCCGCCACCTTGCCTGTAGTAGACATGGCAGTTGGGCGGCTGACCTTTATCTTGGTACGCGCCCAAGAGCATATTGCGAAAGGTAACGTTTACCGCCTTCGCAATGCGCGTCTTGTCGATGAATACGCAATGCCAGCCCATATCGGTCCCTCGGCCTCTGTCCCGCTTTTTTGTCGACAGCAGTGACAGCGCATTCTGACTTATTACGTAGGCATCATTTTCACAGGGGGAGGATGAGCCGAATAGGCTACGACGGCTTCAATCGTCCAGTTCATATACTTCGCATAATGTATATTATGTTAAATTTAGTGTGTCTGTACCCAAGCACGGCTGTTGTTCAGTGGGCTGAGACCATTCCCCCTGCCCCTTAACAGTCTCGCGAGCATGTTGGATCAGCGCGCCCGGGGGAAATCAGACTAGGGGGATGGCCTCAGGGCCGTCGCAACCCGTCGATTAGTCTATAAAGCGCGGTTGGGGCAGACCGGTTGTAGGCGTTCGGGTTATCACGAGGGAACAGAACCGGCTTGAATCGATCCTGGAACCAGCCAGGTTGGTCGTGCACCCGGTCAGGTATGCCGGGTCTGGCGAAGTCGCTCGAAACAGCATACGGCCGCGGCAGCGGCGACATTGAGCGATTCCATCCTGCGCGCCATCGGAACGTGAACCAACTGGGTTGCCATTTCGACCCCCTCTTCTCCCACGCCCCTGCCCTCACTGCCGAAAATCATCGCCACGGGTCCGGTCAGATCAACGTCGAAGATCGATTTCTTTGCTCGCGGACTGGTGGCGATGACGCTGCCCTTGAATCCCGACAACGCAGTGGTCAGATCCACGCGTTCGCGCACCGCCAACACGAACTGCGCACCCATGCCACCGCGCAGCGATTTCGGCGACCAGGCATCCGCGCATCCCTTGGCGAGATACGCCGAGGTGGCGCCCGCCGCCGCCGCAGTGCGCAGCAATCCTCCCACGTTGCCTGGATCCTGCACGCCTTCGAGCACCACGCGAAAATCGTCCGGCGATTTCGTTTCGAGCCGCGGGATTTCGACGATCGCGGTCACGCCTTCAGGAGTTTCAACCTGGGTGATTTCGTCGAATAGTTCGTCCGCGAGCAGATATGCGCGACGGGGCTCGACGGCTTCGATGAGTTTGCGCACTTCGGGATGCCGCGCGCCCTGCTCGCTTACCAGCAACGTTATTGCTTTCACCCCGAACCGCTCGGCGTACGCGCCGATGAGCCGCGTACCGTCGAGCAGCGTACGGCTGCTCTTGGTGCGCTCGCGCGCAGACTCGGCCAGCTTGTGCGCCTGCTTGACGTGCGCATTTTGGCGCGAGGAGATGCGTTCCATTTGGAATGATGTTGGTGCCGGAGCCGGATTCGAACCGGCATGAAACTGTCGAGATGGTGGGCGAGACCGGATTCGAACCGGCATGGCTTACGCCGAGGCATTTTAAGTGCCTTGTGTATCCCAGTTCCACCACTCGCCCGCGGTACTAAATCCTCGCAAATTTTAACAGTCGTGGAGCTTTGGCGCGACCGTCCGGTCTTGGCCGGACTGAGACTATCAGCCTACGGGCGCTTTCAACGCAATTACGTTCTGGCGTAGCCAGCTTCCCGCTGACTGCGTATTGCGAGCACGAAGACCGTGTCGATCTGCTCGATGTAGCGGTACAACGCTACGTAGCCACGGGCGCTGCGTCCAATGACCAACTCCCTCGTATTTGCGGATACGGGTCTGCCGATGATCGGATTGTGATGGAGTACGTCGATGGCCTCAATGATTTCCCTGATACGGCCGGGCGCATCCTCAACAGCGTGCTCCGCGAGATGCTCGAGGATGCGATCGAAGTCATCCTGAATCTCAGGAGCCAACTCGATCCTGGCCATCCTCAGCGAGCTAGTTTCTTAGCCACCGGGCGCGCGCGCGTTTTCCCCGCGATTCGATCTTCAAGATAGCTGCGCATTTTTTCCCAGGGAATCGTCTTACCGGACGCCACGAGATCGGCATAGCGCTTCTCGGCAACGTCATGAAAGTCTGCGCGGCGTTCTGCTTGATCCGCCTTCTCTGCGATCGCCTCCAGAATGAAGCTATGCGCCGTAGTTCCGGCGCGCTCAGCGGCAGCAGCAACGCGAGTCTTTAGATCCTCCGGTAGCCGAATGGTGGTCGTGGACATGTTCGGACTCCACTGCAAAGCTGAAATGTAGCACAAACGTGCTACGTCAGCAAGGACGCAGATCCACCAGATCGGTGGCAATACCGCTACATCTGCTTTCTGGAAAATTTCGACGTGGTCCTGACCGTTACCCGACATTGCCACTCGTTTTGCCACTCAGAGGTGCCAAGACAGCGATACCACTCATGTGGCGGAGTGGCGCTCTGCCCAAAGGGGACGGACCTGTGGATACAGTCGGGTAAACCGCTCGTAACGGGCGTGCAAGCTGGAATCTGGCGATGGATCCGGCTCGAAGCGGCTGCGCTCGGGCGCGGTGCGACACACTTCCCTTTCTTCGCCCCCATCGGCCAACCATGCCAGCCGGGCCGCCCCAAGCGCGGCAGCAGTTTCGGCGCCGGCTCTCAGGACGAGTGGACGCTGCAGTAGCGTAGCGAGAAGCTGCGCCCAGTAACTGCTGCGCGCGCCACCCCCGACCAACGACAGCTCGCGCACACTCGACCGCAATTCCGTATCGAGGGAATTGAACCCATCGAGCAGCCCATAACTTACTCCCTCCACCACCGCGTGTGCGACGTCTCCGGGCCCATGCTCGTGAGTCAGTCCGAACAGCACGCCCTTGGCGTTTGGATCGTTGTGCGGCGTGCGTTCACCGGCAAGGTATGGCAGAAACAACGGCGCCAGGGTTCGCTGCGACAGGCTCAGCGCCTCCGCTGCATTGAGCAGGCTGGCTTCGCTTTCGCGACCCGTCAGTTGCGTGGCCCAGCGCAGGGCACTGGCCGCCGACAGCATCACCGACATTTGGTGCCACCGATCCGGCAGCGCGTGACAGAACGCGTGCACAGCGCTGTCAGGGTTCGGGAGGAATCGGTCTGCGCAAACGAAAATGACGCCGGAAGTGCCGAGCGAAACGAACCCCTGACCGGGCATGACAGCGCCGATGCCAATGGCGCTGGCTGCATTGTCGCCGGCGCCCCCGGCCACCGGGATGTCCTCAGGCAGCCCCCACCGCCGCGCAACCGCTCCATGCAAGCGGCCGGCTACAGCGCTACCCTCGACCAGGGAAGGCATCTGGGCGCGCGACAGCCCACAAGCCGAGAGCATTCGATCCGACCAGGTGCGCGCGCCGACGTCGAGCCAAAGGGTCCCCGAAGCATCCGAGTAGTCCGTGTGCCGCTCGTTGGTCAGACGCAAGCGGATCCAGTCTTTGGGCAATAGAACGCACGCCGTGCGAGCGTGGATTTCCGGCTCGTTCTCACGCAGCCAGTACAACTTCGGCGCGGTGAAGCCGGGCATCGCGAGATTGCCCGTGATGCCGCGCAACTCCGGCACAGCCGACTCCAGCGCAGCACATGCGTCACTGCTGCGGCCATCGTTCCACAGAATCGCAGGGCGAAGCACCTCACCCAATGCATCGAGCAACACGGCTCCGTGCATCTGGCCCGACAGGCCGATTGCCCTGACCCTTGCCATCGCACTGCCGTGCTGCCCCGCCAGGCGCAGCATTGCGCCGTCGAGCGCGGCCCACCATTCATGCGGGTGTTGCTCGCTCCATAGCGGGCGGGGCCGGGAGATCTGCAACGATTCCCCGGTGACGGCTACAACGTGATGGCCGGCATCGAGGAGCAATACCTTGACCTCGGAGGTGCCGAGGTCGATGCCGAGGTACATGCGCGAATCCGGCTCAGTCGCCGAATCGGCGGCTGGCATGACGCCGGAACTCGCTTGGCGTCATGCCCTTTATTTCCAGGAAGCGTCGATTGAAGTTGGCGACATTGTTGAAGCCGACGTCGTAGCAGATGTGCGTGATGTAGCGGTTCGAGTCCATCAGCAACAGGCAGGCCCTGCTGATGCGCACGCGATTGACGAAATCGATGAAATTGTTTCCTGTCGCCCGCCGGAAGAAACGCGAAAACCGGCTCTCGGTCATGGCGAACTGCGCTGCAAACTCGCTCATCGACGGCGCTTGCGCGATATTATCGGTAAGCTGGTTTACGATGCTGTTGATCTGTTCGAGCGAGATGTCGTCGTCGAAACTCTGCAATCGCACGCTCGATAGCAACTGGTATTCGCTGCAGTGCGACAGGGCGGCCATGAACTGGCAGAAGGCGGCGAATCGCTCCAGGCCCCGGCTGCTCTTGATGCTCTCGAAGTAAATCCGCGCGCGATCCGAAAGGCCGAAGAATTCGATGCCGTTGCGAGCTCGCTCCAGTAAGGGCAGGACCTCGGCAAGCTCCGGTACGCTCCTGCAGGCTTGCGCGATCGGCGCATGGTGAAACTGGATCACCCGGTCGCGCAGTTGCACACCGCCGTCCGGCAAGTCGAGCGAGATCCAGTTGTGCGGCAGTCGCGGTCCGGCAAGGACCAGATGCCCGGGCTGGAATTGCCCGATCCAGTCGCCCACGAATGCCTTGCCGGAGGTCGCGACGATGAGGTGCAGCTCGTACTCGTCGTGATAGTGCCAGCGCGCGAGAGGCGTCGGATAGCCGTGATCCAGGCAACGGATGAAGCCGACGTCCTCGGCCGCTTCGTAGCCGAGCGAGGGAGTGCGCGATGCGTCGAGCTCGAGTTCCGGCTGTCGATGCCTGGGCCGCAGACGCTGCTGAACGTGCATGTTTCGAACCCCCCGTGCACTTCTAGCTCATCACGTTGCCGCCGTCGACGTTCAAGGTCTGGGCGGTGATGTAGGACGCTTCGTCGCTGGCGAGAAACACCGCCGCGCCGGCCACCTGACCGGGGCGGCCCATGTATCCGAGCGGCACGGCTTTGCCTACCGCAGCTTTCTTCTCCCCTGGCTGGAGACCTTCATAGCGGGCGAAGAGCGCATCAACCTGCTGCCACATCGGTGTGTCGATCACGCCCGGAGCTATCGCGTTCACTCGGATGCCGTACGGCGCCATCGCGAGGGCTGCGGATTGCGTGTAGCTTACGACCGCCGCCTTGGTGGCGCAATAGTGCGAGACCAGGGCCTCGCCGCGCCTGCCCGCCTGCGAGGCGAGGTTGATGACCGTCCCCGCGGCCGGCGAATCGCCGCGTTTCGCTACCATCTGCGCCAGCACCTTCTGCATGACGAAGAACATGCCGCGCACGTTCACGGCAAAAAGCCGGTCGTACATCGCCTCGTCGCTGTCCAGCAGCGGTGCGAGATCGAACAGGGCGGCGTTGTTGAACAGGACGTCGATGGGGCCGAAGCGCGCCTGTGCGACAGTGATGAGATCGTCGATCTGCGCGGTCTTCGATACATCACAGGCGATGTATTGCAGCTCATTGCGGTGCTGCGCCATCAGCTCGGCAAGCTCCCGGGCCGGTTCTCGCGCTACATCAACCGCTGTGCAGCGCGCGCCTTCCGCAAGGTATGCCGTGGTCACCGCCAGACCGATACCGCCGGCCGCGCCGGTCAGCAGGGCGTGGCGGTTCTCGAGGCGCCGGTTCATCGCTGATGCTCGCGCACAAACGTCGCGACACGCTCGCTGGCCGCTCGAATCTCTCCAACCAAACGGGGATCGCCGGACAGTGGACCCCACAACACCGTGTCGCGACAGAACGCGTCTACCGGATCGATCGCCTCGCAGATCGCGTGTGCTGCGCCGGGATCCATCGCCTGATCGTGATAGATGTATGGAAGTTCATTGCGATGCCAGCGCTGCAGGAACGCGAGGAACAGCGCGGGAAGCATCGCGACGCTGGCGATCGACGCGTTATCGGCCAACCGCTCGCGCACTGTCGGAGCCATGAACCCCGGGATCTTGGAGTAGGCGTCCATGGCCACGCGCTGGTTGGAATCCCGGATCGCCGGATTCCCGAAGCGTTCCAGCACGACGTCGCGGTAGGCGGCGAGGTCGATGGGACTGGGATGCTCCGGCGTGGACAGGCACGGGATCGCGTCGTTGGTCACATAGTCCCACGCGATGCGGTGAATCGCCGGATCGCGCGTGCCTTCGTGGATGGACTGATGGCCCACCAGCGTGCCCGCCCAGGCGATGCCGCTGTGGCTCGCGTTCAGAATGCGGATCTTCGCTTCCTCGTAGGGGTTGACGGACTCGACCATCTCCACGCCGACCCGCTCCCAGGCCGGGCGGCCATTGCAGAAATCGTCCTCGATCACCCATTGAATGAAGCTCTCGCTCATGACGGGCGCGGCATCATCCCAGCCGGTCGCGCGCTTCACGCGCTCGGCGACATCGGACGTCGGGCGCGGCGTGATGCGGTCCACCATGGCGTTCGGAGTGCTGGTGTTCGCCACCACCCAGTCGTGCAACCGGCTGTCGTTCAGCAGTGCGATGAACTGCAGCAGGCCGCCGCGGAAGCGTTCGCCGTTGTGCCGCAGGTTGTCGCAATTGAGCAGCGTGACCTTGCCGCGTGAGCGGCGCATCCGCTCGCGCAGAATGGCCGTCAGTGCTGCGTAGATCGTGCCGCCCGGTTTGCCCTGCCGTGCCGCGGCGACGTCAGCCGCCAAATCCGGAAAACTCAAATCAAGACGATTCTTGGCATCGAGATAGTAACCGGCCTCCGTCACGGTGAAGGAGATGATGCGCGTCGAGGGGTCCGCCCCGATCGCGATCAAACCTGCCAGGCTTGGCTCATACGGGACAACAGTCTTGATCGCCGTGATTTTGGTGTAGCTTCGCGCCCCAGTGGGCGCAATGGTCTCCAGCGTGTACGTGCCGCCCTGCGCCGCGAGGCTGGCTATCAGCTCCATCGCGTCCGGCCGGGTGTTGCCTCCGGCCAGAACCCAGCCGTTGTCTCCCGATTCGATGAGCCGATGGAGGTACCAGGCCTGATGCGCGCGATGGAAGAAGCCGAGCCCCAGGTGGAGCATCACGAGCGGGGCCGACATGGATAGTGCTCCGGCGCAAAATCAGCGTGCGGACGGCGCTACGACCTGACCCTTCGAGTCGAACAGATGGGCAGCCGTGGCGTCGATCTGGACCCCGACCGTATCGCCGACATGCGGCAGGTTCTGGGTGCTGTTTTTGCGAGCCACCAGCTGAGTGCCACGCGCGGTGCTGACGTAGACCAGCGTCTCGGCGCCCAGTGCCTCCACCAACTCGACACGCGCCTGCAGTTGTCCGCCACCGGGCGCGCTCAAGGTCAGGCTCTCGGGACGCAGGCCCAGGTAACCGCCGGGCGGCACCGGCACGCTCAGTGCGGATTGGAACTGAGCCACATCGGGACCGGCGACCATGTTCATTTGCGGGGTGCCGATGAACTGCGCGACGAATTGGCTGTTCGGGCGGTAATACGCCTCCAATGGTGTGCCCACCTGCTCGACCCGGCCGTCGCGCAGCACGACGACACGGTGCGCGAGCGTCATGGCCTCCACCTGGTCATGAGTGACGTAGATCGTGGTAGCACCCAGTTCCCGATGCAGCTTTGCGATCTCCACGCGCGTCTGTCCGCGCAGCGCCGCATCCAAGTTGGACAGCGGTTCGTCGAACAGAAATACCTTGGGCGAACGAACTATTGCGCGTCCGATTGCGACGCGCTGCCGTTGACCGCCGGACAGCTCCTTCGGCGTGCGCTTCAGGTACGGCTCCAGATTGAGAATTTTCGCGACGTGCTCGACCTTCTCGCGGATCACTGCCGGATTTACCTTCGCCAGCATCAGCGCGAAGCTCATGTTGTCGTAGACGCTCATGTGCGGGTATAGCGCGTAGCTCTGGAACACCATCGCCAGATCGCGCTTCGACGATGGAAGCCTGGTGATGTCGCGCCCGTCCAGGTGCACGGAGCCGCCATCGACCGTTTCCAGCCCGGCAATAAGCCGCAGCAATGTCGACTTGCCGCATCCCGAGGGCCCTACGAATACGACGAACTCGCCCTTCTCTATGTTCAGGTCGATGCCCTTGATGGCACGCTGCTCGCCGAAGAATTTTTCCACGCCTTTGAGTTCGATAAATGCCATGCGCGCTGCTCCCAGGTCACTTCACCGCCGATTTATTTCACCGCGCCGAACGTCAATCCCTGCACCAGTTGCCGCTGACAGAACCAGCCGAAGACCACGATCGGTGCGATCGCCATGAACGAAGCACACGACAGCTTGGCCCAGAACAGGCCTTCGGGGCTCGAGTACGAAGCGATCAGCGCAGCCAGGGTGCCGGCCTTTGCCGCACTCAGGTTGAGCGACCAGAACGCTTCGTTCCAGGCCAGCACGAGGCACAGAAGGCCGGTGGAGAAGAGCCCTCCCATTCCCAGCGGCAGCAGAACCCGGCGGAACTCCTGCCACACGGTCGCCCCGTCCATGCGCGCTGCTTCGAGGATCTCGTGCGGAATCTCGCGGAAGCTCGAATAAAGCATCCACACCATGATGGGCAGGTTGCTCAGCGTGAACACGACGATCAATACCAGGCGTGTGTCCAGCAGTCCCGCTGTCTGCGCCAGCACGTAGATCGGCACCAGCGCGCCCACCGCCGGCATCATCTTGGTGGACAGCATCCACATCAGCACATCCCGCGTCCACTTGCTGCGGAAGAACGCCATCGAGTACGCCGCGGGCGCCGCTATGGCCAGCCCGAGCAGCGTTGAAACCACGCTGGTGATCAGCGAATTCTGCGCGTAGAGCAAATAGTCGCTGCGCCGCTCCACCTCTACGAAGTTGTCCAGCGTTGGCGTAAAGAACAGCAGCGGCGGCACCGATATCGCCTGCAACTCGGTCTTGAAGGCGGTCAGCACCAGCCAGCCGAGCGGAAAGAAGAGCAGGAGGGTCACGATCCATGCGACGACGGTACGCACGAGCAGGACGGTGGAAAAGGCGGGCGCGGGAGCCATGGGTTTGTCAATCCAGGGGTTCGTCAATCCAGGTTCTTGCCGATGAGGCGGATGAGAAATATCGCCACGATATTGGCGAGGACGACGGCAAAGAGGGCTCCGGCCGACGCCACGCCGGCATCGAAGTTGAGCAACGCCTGTTTGAAGATCAGGAATGCGACGTTGGTGCTGGCATCGCCCGGGCCTCCGCCGGTGGTCGTGTAGATTTCGGCGAAAACGCTCATGAGGAAAATCATCTCGATCATGATCACGACCGCGATCGAGCGTCCGAGGTGTGGAACGTACAGATAGCGCAGCTGTTGGAGGTAGCGTGCGCCGTCCATGCGTGCGGCTTCCAGCTGCTCGCGGTTCATCGACTGCAGCGCAGTCACGAAGATAAGCGTGGCAAACGGCAACCACTGCCAGGCAACCATCAAGATCACGGAGAACAGCGGCCAGTCCGTCATCCAATCCACGGGTTGCATCCCGAAGAAAATCCAGACCTGCGCGAACACCCCGTAGATCGGGTTCATCATCATGTGCTTCCACAGCAGCGCGTTCAC
>Ga0137409_10000903_pt1 | contig 32561 bp, 29 predicted proteins | sample CZODoug1_16funga_FD_122059 | JGI IMG/M metagenome (GOLD analysis project Ga0137409, IMG submission 122059) | Vadose zone soil fungal communities from Angelo Coast Range Reserve, California, USA - CZODoug1_16fungal (Hybrid Assembly) | ecosystem: Environmental > Terrestrial > Soil > Vadose zone... | reverse complement strand
CGCCATCCGCAAGCTCCCCGACGCCGCGCGCAAGCGCGGCGTGATCACCTACTCGTCCGGGAATCACGGCCAGGCCGTGGCCTACGCCGCCAAGCAATTCGGCGTGCGCGCCGTGATCGTCATGCCCGAAACGGCTCCGGCCGTGAAGGTCGAGGGCGTGAAGCACTGGGGCGGCGAAGTGGTGATGGCCGGGCGCACCTCCGAAGACCGCCGCACCAAGGCCGAGGAGATCGCCGCGCGGGACGGGCTCGCCATCGTGCCCCCTTTCGATCACCCCGACATCATCGCCGGTCAGGCGACCGTGGCGCTCGAGATCGTGGAGCAGCTGCCAGAGGTCGAGACGGTGCTCGTGCCGGTGGGCGGCGGGGGGCTGATCTCGGGCGTTCTGGCCGGCCTCGCCGCCGTCAAGAGCCGGGCGAAGGTGTGGGGCGTGGAGCCCGCCGGCGCGCCCAAGCTCAAGCGCTCGCTCGAGGCAGGCAAGCCGGTACGCCTCGAGACAACTGCCAGCATCGCCGACGGGTTGATCACGCTGAACGTCGGCGGCATCCCGTTCGCCGAGCTGGAGGCGCACCGCCAGCGGCTGCGCGGCGTCGTGCTGGTCGAGGATGACAGCATCCGCGATGCGGTGCACTTTCTCTGGCGCACCTGCCAGCTCGCGGTCGAGCCCTCGGGTGCCGCCACGACGGCCGCTCTGCTCTCCGGCGCCGTTCGGCCGTCGGGAGTCACGGTATTGGTAGTCAGCGGCGGCAACGTCGACCGCGCGTTGCTCGGGGACTGACGCACTCCATGGCCAACACCACCGGCGCGCGCATTCTGGTTGCGGACGACGACGAATCGCTCGTCAAGACGCTGTCGTGGATCCTCAAGGAGCACGGCTACGAGGTGGTCGTGTGCCCCGGGGGCGACGGCCTGCTGACGAAGCTCGAGGAGGTCAAGCCGGCACTCCTGCTGCTCGACATCATGATGCCGAAGGTCGACGGCCTGCAGCTGCTCGAGCGCCTCAAGGCGGACGAGCGTCACAAGGACCTCCCCGTCCTGATGGTCTCCTCCATGCCTCCCGAGGACGCCACCGTCAAAGCCCTCGGCCTCGGCGCTGCGGACTTCATCGCCAAGCCGTTCCGCGTCCGCGAGCTGCTCGCCCGCGTCGAGGCCCACATCCGCGTCGGCCAGGCGCTGGCGCAGGCGCGCGAGGAAGCCCGCAGCCGCGCCGCGATGGTGGACATCCTCCACGAGGTCACGGACTCCCTCAAGCCCGACGAGATCTACCACATCCTCGCGCGCCGGGTGGCGCGCGTCCTCAACATCTCGAAGTGCTCGATGGTGCTGGCCAAATCGGGAGACGAGACGGGCGTCGTCGTGGCCGCCTACGAAAACCCGATGCTGCGCAATCTCCAGATCGAGCTGGCGCGCTATCCGGAGATTCGCCAGGCCCTGACGACGGGCCGGCTCGTCCTGGTGGAAGACGTCTCCACCGACCCGCTCTACAAGGAAGAGCGGCTGCGCTGGGAGAAGGACGGCATCAAGGTGCCGACCCGCTCGGCCGTCGCGCTGCCCTTCTGGATGAAGGACCAGCAGATGGGCGTCTTCTTCCTGCGCACCACCGGCGACGACCCGCCGCTCACGCGCGCCGACGCCCAGTTCGGCGAGACGGTGATCAAGACGGCCGTGTCGGCGATCGAAAAGGCGTACGACTTCGAAACGGCCGTGTCCGACAAGCAGCGTCTCGAGAAGCTGGCGTTGACCGACGCGCTCACGGGGTGCCTCAACCGACGCGCCCTGTCCGAAGCGTTGACCCAGGAGCTGGACCGGGCGCGCCGCTACAATCTGGCGCTCACGATTCTGCTCGCCGACATCGACCGGTTCAAGCAGATCAACGACACGCGCGGTCACATTGCGGGCGATTCGGTGCTCCGCCAAGTCGGCGAGCTGCTGCGCCGGGAAGCGCGCTCGGTCGACATCGTGGCTCGGTACGGGGGCGAGGAGTTCGTGGTGGTGATGCCGGAAACGGCGCTGCACGGTGCGGCAATTTTCGCCGAGCGGCTCAGACGGCGCGTGATGGCGCGCGACTTCGGCGAGCCCGGGGAAGACCCGCTGCACATGACCGTCAGCATCGGCCTCGCGTCGTTCCCCGACGACCGCGTCCAGAGTTCCGATAGCTTCGTTTCACTCGCCGACCAGGCCCTCTATCGCGCCAAGAATGAAGGGCGCAACTTGGTGCGGCAATGAGTGAACGCCGCTGTCCCAAATGCGGGTCGGTCTACACCGACACGGCCCGCTTCTGTCCCAAAGACGGCACGATGCTCGTCGAAATCCAGGCGAAGCCGGCCTCTTCGGGGAGCGGCACCGCCGTGCGCCAGCCGCCCGTCTCGGGCAAGGGTCAGGGGCTCGACCGCGCGTCCACCCTCTCGAACCAGATCCTCGACGCCCGCTACCAGGTGCTCAAGAAGCTGGGTGAGGGCGGCATGTCGTACGTCTACCTTGCCAAGGAGATCTCCTCCGAAGCGACCGTAGCGATCAAGGTGCTCTCGCCGCGTCTCGCCTCTGACAAGAGCTCCGTCGAGCGGCTGCGCCGCGAGGCGGGGCTCGCGATGCGCCTCGAGCATCCCAACGTCTGCCGCATCCTGCGCCTGGGCGAGTCGGAGGACGGCCTCATCTACCTGGTGATGCCGTTCCTCAAGGGAGAATTGCTCTCCGACCGCGAGGTGCGCGGCGGTCCGATGGACCTCGCCGTGGGCATCACGCTGTTGCAGGAGATGTGCGCCGGCCTGCACCACGCGCACGAGCTGCAGATCATCCACCGCGACCTGAAGCCCGAGAACATCCTCGTCGACCGCGTCCATCAGCCGCGCATCACGGACTTCGGACTGGCCAAGATGGTCGGCTCCTCCGTCCAGAAGGCGGCGACCGCGACCGGCACATCCCTCGGCACGCCCGCCTATATGAGCCCGGAGCAGGTCCGCGGCGACCGGACGGTCGACGGACGCACCGACGTCTATGCCCTCGGCGTCATGCTCTACGAGCTGCTGGCGGGCCGCCGGCCCTTCGAGGGCGAGTCCGCCTACGAGATCATGATGAAGGCCGTCAACAGCCCGGTGACGGCGCCGTCCAAGATCGCCACCCTGCAGATCAACCCCGTGCTCTACCGGAGCCTCGAGAACATCTGCCTGACCGCGCTCGCCAAGGACCCGGCGCAGCGGTATCACGACGCCGACGCGCTGGCCCGCGACCTGTCGGCATGGCTCAAGGGCGGAGACGTCCGCGCCGTCGCGCCGCGCGGCGGGTCGCGTCGGCTGATCCTGATCGGCGCCGCCGCGGCGGCGGTCCTGCTCGCGGCGGCGGGGATCGCCGGCATGATCCTCCGCGACCGCGACGACAAGGCGGGTGTCAAGACGGCGGCCATGGTCAAGGCCGAGACCCTGCAGCCCGGCCTCATCGCCGAGTATTACGCCGGGGTGAACTTCAACGCCCTGGGCATCCGCAAGATCGACACGCGCTCGGCCTTCGACGACGTCTCGCAGCCGCTGTGGCGCGACGGCCAGAGCGGCTGGACCTCGCGCCGCTGGTTCGGCTACCTCCGCGTCCCGTCCACCGGCAACTGGAGCTTCGAGATCAAGGCGGAGGAGGCCGCGCGCCTGGTGATCGACGGCATCGAGCTCTATAAGGGCAACGCCGCGATGACGCGCTCGGCGCAGCTGGGCGAAGGACCGCACAAGTTCCTCCTCGAGCACATGCACGGGGGCCCGAACGACACGGTCTCGATCGCGATGCGCCGCGCGGACGCGCGGCCCGAGACGGCCGAGAAGCTCGGGCCGGGCTCGCTGTTCCACTCGATCAAGGAGTTCAAGCCGGTGCTGCCGCAGTCGCCGTTCCGCAACTGGATGCAGCCGGTCCCGGGCGCCGAGGAGGGCGAGTCGATCGCGGTCCTCGAGCACTCCGGCCATGCGCCACAGCGCAAGGGCTACGCCTACTATGCGTCGTTCTGGAAAGGCAGCTGGAGCGCGTCGGAGCACCTGTGGTGGGGGCCAGGCGTCCAGGTCGGCGACCGCCTCCGCGTCCGCTTCACGGCGCAGCGGGCGGGGACGGACGACGTGGCTCTGGGCCTGACGCACGCCGCCGACCACGGCATCTTCAAGGTGTCCGTGAACGGGACGGTCGCGATCGACCGGCTTGACCTCTACAGCGCCGACTTGCTGACCGAGGAGACGCTGCTGAAGGATGTCGCGCTCAAAACCGGCGCCAACGAGCTGGAGTTCGAGGTGGTCGGCACGAATCCCGCGGCCCGCGAATGGGGCCCGGGCGCCGGGATCCACAAGCTCGGCCTGGATCACGTCCTCGTCCGCTAGGAACCCAGCTTGTCCGTCTTCGAGAGAAGCTCGCCGCCCAGGCTCAGCATGAAGGTATAGGCGTAGTCGCCGCTTTTGCACTGCCCGCCGCAGGCCACGGCCGTCAGCTGCCCGCCCTCGATCCGCAGATTCCCGGCCATGACGACGAGGTTGTAGGCCTGGAGATAGCGGCGCCAGCACAGCGCTCCGCCGGAGTCGAGACAGGTGACGAACACCGCCTCCTCCCGGCCGGCGTCGGCCAGCTCGTAGCGGAGGCCCTGATGCTCCAGCACCGCGAGCACGTTGCCGGGAACCGGCTCCTTGGCCATGCGAACAGGATACACTCCTCCGCGGCGCCGGTGTACTGTAGTCAGTTCCGGGGCGACGCCATGAGACTCCTCGCGCTGCTGCTTCCCGTCCTTCTCGTCGGCGTCTCCGCTACCCCCGAAGACAAGACCGATATCGCCGTCCGCCGCGCCGTCTCCTTCCTCGTCACCCAGCAGGACAAGGAGGGCGCGATTCAGACGCAGTGGCAGTGGGCGAACCGCACCGCGATCACGGCCATGTCCATCCTCGCCATGGCCTCCGTCGGCCACCAGCCCTCGGACGACTCGCCCGAGGGCCGCTGCATGAAGAAGGCGCTCGCCTTCGTCCTCAAGCCGGAGCACCAGGACGTCGACGGCTACTTCGGCAACGCCGACGGCTCGCGCATGTACGGGCACGGCATCATCACGCTCACGCTCGCGGAGCTGCTGGGCATGGGGGCGGACGCGTCCCAGGACAAGCTGCTCACCGAGCGCTGCAAGGCCGCGGTGCAGCTGATCCTGCGGGCGCAGTCGGTGTCGAAGGGCGGCTCCGACGAGGGCGGCTGGCGCTATACGCCGGACGCCTACGACTCGGACCTTTCCGCAAGCGTCTGGCAGGTGTCGGCGCTCCGCTCGGCGAAGAACGCGGGGATCGAGGTGCCGAAGGGGGCGATCGACCGCGCGGTCGAATACATCAAGGGGACCTATTACTCCAGCCGCGACGCGTCGGGCAAGCCGACGGACCTGAAGAGCGCCACGGCGTACGGGGTGAACGGGCGGGCGCCAGTCTATTCGACGGCGGCGGCGGGTCTGCTGTCGATGCAGATGTGCGGGAAATACGAGGGCATGGAGGTGCAGGCCTGCGCGGACTGGCTGATGGAGCGCAAGCCGGATCCGGACGGCCTGTGGTTCTACTACGGAACCTACTACTACGCGCAGGGCATGTACCAGCGCGGCGGCAAGTACGCGGAGGCAGCCAAGCGGAACGTCGAGGAGGCGCTGCTGCCCCGGCAGGCGTCGGACGGATCCTGGTCGGCCACGCAGCACCGCGAAGTCGAGGCGGGCACCGTCTATTGCACGTCGCTGGGCATCCTGGCCCTCGCCGTGAAGTACCACTTCCTGCCGATCTACCAGCGCTAGCGGCCCCCGTGTTATAGTGCCGCCATGCCGGACATCCTCATCCAGGACGGCGTCACCGTCCCCGAGAGCGCGATCGAAACCAAGGCGGTGCGCGCGTCGGGGCCCGGCGGGCAGAACGTCAACAAGGTCTCGAGCAAGATCCAGATGTGGGTCGACCTCGGCCAGATCGTCGGCCTCCGCCCCGAGCAGCTCGCCCGGGTCCGCGAGTTTCTGAAGTCGCGGCTCGACCACGACGGTCGGCTGCTCGTCGCGAGCCAGGACACGAGGTCGCAGCTGCGGAACCGAGACGACGTGGCGGCGAAAGTGGCAGAGCTGATTCGCGCGGCGCTGGTCGTGCCGAAGTTCCGGAAGAAGACGAAGCCAACCTGGTCTTCCAAACAGCGCCGCATCGACGAGAAGCGCCACCGCTCCAAGCGGATCGAGCAGCGCCACATCGACGACTAGTCCCGCCGGATCAGCGCCCGGAAGAAGTCGTCGATGCGGTCGAGGTGGCGTTCCATCGCGACGTGCTTCGTGCCCGGCAAGGTGGTGATGTTGATCCGGCGCACAACCTCAACCTCCTGAGACCGCAGGAGTATCTCCCGGTCCGCGATGGGTGCCGTCTCGTCGACGAGGAGGCAGTCCGGGCCGAAGTCATCGGGAAGTTCCCGGCGAAGCTGCCTGGCTTCGCGCAACAGCCGCACGAACGTCTTCCGTTCCTCCCGACCCAGTGTCCGTCGCCGTTCCCCGTGGCTCGAATCCCTCCAGGGTAGCCAGGGCACCGGTCGTGCAAAGACGCGCATCGACGAGGCCATCCTCATACACCCGGACTTCTTCGACCTTGGGACTGAGAGTGTAGGATTGATCGGTCGAACGCCATTCGACCCGCACCCTCGGGCCGGCCTCGCCGTCGGGTCGGGGCGCGGCACACCCCGCGATCAACAGCGGGAGGAAGACCAGGACCGCGCGGCGAGACAGCACAATATAAGGGACGGCGGCGGCTGCGGATCTACCCCACGTCGACGCGCTTCCTGGCGACCGACGGCACCCGCTCGTCCGGGGTGAGGATGCCGCGGAAGTTCAGCGGGTCGGCGGCCGACACGGACACGGGCTGCAGCTCGCCCCGCTTCCGCACCGCGCGCAGCAGCGCCACGGCCTCCGGAAGCGCATATTGCTCCCCGCTGAAGCTCGCGACGAAGCGGCCGCCGCGGATCTCGCCCCGCGCCTCCAGCGTCCGGCAGCAGCGCGCGAGGTCGCGCCAGGGAACCGGCAGCTTTTCGCGTTCGATCGTCCGGCGGAAGACCACGCCCGTCCGCCGCAGCAGCTGCCGGGCGACAAACTCCACCTCCGGCGGCGGCAGGGTCTCGCGGCGGAACAGGCTCCAGCGGCCGACCGTCGACATCGGCCCGCGCCGCCGCGACGGCGGGACGATGAGCCACCTCAGGGCGCCGAACGAGTCGCAGGTCAGCAGCCCCTGCGCGATCAGCTCGCCCAGACCCATCTCGACGTGCGCCGGCACCAGCTTCGCCGCTCGCGCCAGCTCCTGCGGGAACATCGCGCCCTTCGTCATCAGCGCCGCGTGCAGGTCCTTCGCGGGGCCCGACAAGGCGGCCACGTCCGACGGCACCGAAAGCCCCACCCAGCTGTCCAGTTCTTCGCGCGGCAGCACGCAGATCGGCGTGATGCGGATCGCCGTCGCCCCCCCGCCCCAGAGCCGGCCCCAGGCCGCCTCCCCCGACAGCGTCAGCGAATCCAGCCACTCCCGCTTATAGCCCTTCACCCGCAGCGGGAGCACCGACGCCTCCCAGGCCGCCGCCGGGATCTCGAAGCCCGCCAGCTGCCGGATCGCCTCGGCCACCCCGCGCGGGCCCTCGAGCTGATGCTCCGCGTCCACGTGCTGCCAGCAGCCGAGGAAGCGCAGGAACTCCGCCGCCGTCACCGGCTCGATCTCCTTGCGCAGCCGCTCCAGCGTATAGCGGTGGATGCGCGCCAGCAGCCGCCGGTCGCACCAGCCCGGCCGACCCTCGAAGCGACCCCGGAGCACGAGACCCCGGCGCTCCAGCTCCAGCAGCGCGGGATCGTCACTCTCGATCGGACCCAGCGCCTCGAGCCGGCCCTTCAGCACCTCGACCGGGTCGCGCGTCGACTCCGCCGCATAATGACGGTCGCCGTCGCGCACGACCCGCCACGCCGCCGTCAGCTCGTCGAGCCAGGACTGCCAGGCACGCCCCTCCTCGACGGTGACGTAGCCCATCCAGAGCAGCGCCTCGTGCACCTCCTCGGCGCTCTCCGGCTTCGGCCAGGCCTCGTCGCGCACACGGGCGATGGCCTCGGGATCGAGGCCGCCCAGCTCGTCGGCGCTCTTCACGTCGAGCGTCCGCCGCGAGATCACCGCCTGGGTGCGACGCTCCTCGAGCGGCGCGTCGTCGAGGAACGCGTACGGCGCCGCATTCAGGATTCCCTGGGCGAAGGGCGACGGCTCGGTCGTATCGACCGCCCGCCGCTCGATGATTCCCGCACGCAGGTCGCGCAGCACCTGGAGGAACCCCTCGACGTCCATCGCCTCGTTCAGACAGTCCTCGACGGTCTGCCGGACTATAGGATGATCCATCGGCACGTCGATGTCGCCGCCCGCCAGCGTCTCCGGGCACGCCGCCGCCTGGGGAAAGGCCTGCACCAGCCAGTCCTGCGCGCGCATCCGGATCAGCGGCGCGGGGACCTTCTTCCCCGCCGTCATGCGCTCGACCAGGAGCGAGCGCGTCACGTTCCAGCGCCAGCGCACCTCGAACATCGGGGCCTGCAGCAGGGCCTGGATGAGCAGCTCTCGCGCCGTATTGGGGTGCAGGTAGTCGAACACCTCCTCGAGCGCGAAGCTGTGCTGCGGGCCGAGCGAGAGCACGATGGCCTCCTCGTTTGCGGCCGCCTGGAGCTCGAAGCCGAAGCCGCGGCAGAAGCGCTTGCGCAGCGCCAGCCCCCACGCCCGGTTGATGCGTCCGCCGAACGGCGCGTGGACGATCAGCTGCATCCCGCCGCTCTCGTCGAAGAAACGTTCGAGGATCACGCGCTTCTGCGTCGGCGCCCCGCCCAGGGCCTTCCGGCCGGCGAGGACATACTCCCCGATCTGCGTCGAGGCGGCCGCGTCGACCCCGATCTCGCGCGTCGCCCATTCGAGGTCGCTGCACTCCTCGCGAAGGATCGCGATCTCGGCGGAGAGCTCCGCGGTGCGCGCCGGCGCCTCGCCGGTCCAGAACGGCAGCGTGGGCGGCTGGCCCTTGGCGTCGGCCACGCGGACGATCCCCGGCTCGACCTTCAGGATGCGCCACGACGTGTTGCCGAGCTGGAAGATGTCGCCCGCGTTCGACTCGATCGCGAAGTCCTCATTGACGTTGCCGACCGGCGCCCCGTCCGGCTCCATCACGACCTGGTAATCGGCGGTGTCGGGGATCGCGCCGCCGGAGAGGATCGCGGTGAGCCGCGCGCGTCGGGTCGCCATCACGCGGCGGCCGACGCCGTCGCGGTGCAACAAAGCGCGTCGTCCTCCCGAGTGCAATTCGAGGACCTTGTCGAAATCGCCCCGCAGGAGATCCCGATACGGCCACGCGCGGCGATATCGGTCGAAGAGCGCATCCTCGTCCCACGATTCCGGCACGCAGGCGGCGACGACCTGCTGCGCGAGGATGTCGAGGGGCGCCGGCGGCTGCGGGGTGCGGTCGAGGATGCCCTTTTTGATCGCCCGCAGGATCGCGCCCGCTTCGACGAGCTCGTCCAGCGTCAGCGCGAAGATGCGCGCCTTCGGCGTGCGCCGGATCATATGGCCCGCGCGGCCCGCCCGCTGCAGGAAAGTCGCGATCGACCGCGACGCGCCGACCTGCAGCGCGAGGTCGACGTCGCCGATGTCGATGCCGAGTTCCAGCGACGACGTCGCGACGAGCGCGCGCAGTTGTCCCGCCTTCAGGCGCTGCTCGGCGTCGAGGCGGTGCTTGCGCGACAGGCTGCCGTGGTGGCTCGTGACCGCGTCCTCCCCGAGGATCTTGGTCAGGCGCGCGGCGATACGCTCGGCCATCTTGCGCGTGTTGACGAAGATCAGCGTGGTGCGATGGGTGCCGATCAGCTCGGCCATGCGGGCGTAGATCTCCTCCCAGGTTTCGTGGGAGCAGACGGCGCCGAGCGGCGACTTGGGGACTTCGACGCCCAGGTCGAGGTCGCGGAGATGGCCGATGTCGACCAGCTCGCAGTCGCGGTCCTTCCCGACGAGAAAGCGGGCCACGTCGCGGAGCGGCTTCTGCGTGGCGGAGAGGCCGACGCGCTGGAAGCCGCCGGTGAGGGCTTCGAGGCGCTCGAGGGAGAGGGCGAGGTGGCTGCCGCGTTTGTCGCGGGCAAGGGCGTGGATTTCGTCGACGATGACGGTCTTGACGGTCGAGAGGATGCGGCGGCCGCCGTCGCTGGTCAGGAGGATATAGAGTGATTCGGGGGTCGTGACCAGGATATGGGGCGGCCGCTTGGTCATGGAGGCGCGGTCCTTGGCGGACGTATCGCCCGTCCGCACAAGGACGCGCACCGGAGGGAGGAACGGGTCCGCCGCCGTGATTTCGGCGAGCGGGAGAGAGAGATTTTTCTGGATGTCGTTGCCGAGGGCCTTCAGCGGCGAGATGTAGAGGACCTGGGTCTCGTCGGCCAGGTACGGCCCCTGGCGGAGAAGGACGTCGATGGAGGAGAGGAAGGCGGCGAGGGTTTTGCCCGACCCGGTCGGCGCTGCAATGAGGACGTTCTTCCCCTCGCGGATGAGGGGCCAGCCCTGGACCTGCGGCGGGGTCGGCTCCCCGAGCTTCCCGGCGAACCACCGGGCCACGGCCGGATGAAAGGCGTCAAGTTCCATCACGAACACTCTACAAACAGCCTGTGTCAGGATGTGACACACTCCACCACAAAACAGCCCGTCTTGTTTGTGGGGGGCTAGAGGACGAGGATGTTCTTGATGCCGTCGGGACGGCCGAACAGCAGCTTCCCGAAAGTCTCCAGGGGGTGGCGGCCCGTGATCATGCCCTTCAACGACTCCGGCCAGCGCCGATTCAGGTCGCCCAGCAGGGCGATCGCCCCGCTGAACGACTCGCGCCCCGCATTCACCGTGCCCAGGATCAGCTGGTTCTGGAGCACGATGTTGCGCAGGATGCGGCCGCCGTCGAACTGGATCGGCTCCCCCGCCGCCGGCACCCCCGTCAGGATGCAGACCCCGTTCGGCGCCAGCGTCGCCAGCGATTCGAATGCGGTCGCCGGCGACCCCGCCGCCTCATAGATCACGTCGAACGGGCCCAGGTCCTGCAGCGACGTCTCGCGCGAGCTGACGTATTTGGCCCCGAACGACCGCGCCAGCGCCGCGTTCGTCGTCGTCCCGGGGCTCCGTGCGACGACCGTCGTGTCGCAGCCGCGCTGACGGAACACCATCGCGCCCAGCAGTCCGACCGCCCCCGCGCCCAGCACCAGCGCGCGACCGCCCAGCCCCGGCGACCACGGCATCCGCCGCTGGATCTGCTCCACCTCGCGCAGGGCCTTGTCGAGGATGGTCAGGGGCTCGACCAGGACCGCGACGCTCCGCAGGTCGGGCCCGACGGGAACCAGGAACTTCTCGCGCTCGACGATGCGCTCGGTCATGAACCCGTGACAGCGCCGGATCCCATGCTCGGGGAAGCTGTCGGTGAGGCAGAAATCCTGCCGCCCGGCGACGCAGGCCGAGCACGACGCGTCGGCGCAGGGCAGCCGGACCATGGGCACCACGAGCCCGCCGGGCTGCAGCCCCTTCACCGCCGGGCCGACCTCGACCACCTCGCCCAGCGCCTCATGGCCCAGGACCAGGTGCTGCGACCCCGCCGGCGGCTCGCCGAACTTGAACTCGCAGATCTCGCGGTCGGTCCCGCAGACCCCCACTTCGAGGATGCGCAGCTTGACCTCGTCGGGCCGGAGCAGCGCCGGCTCGGGATGGTCGATCAGCCGGACCTCGCGGTTCGCGATCGACACCCCGACGGCTCTCATCGACGGGGCATGATATCGCAATAAGGGACTCGGAGTCACTTATTGCATTAAGAGTCCCGGCGGACGTCGAGGTCATGGCGGCCCAGCAGGCCGCGTCCGTGGTCGCCGCAGCGGAGAAACGCCTTGCGGGTCTCGCCGCGCTCGTCCCGGAACTCCACCCGGAAGTCCGTATACCCGCTGCCCGGAGCGCCGAAGAACGTCCCCTTGAAGAGGATCCGGTCCTCCCACGAGACCTCCGTCAGCCCGTTCTCCTTCATCCAGCGCCGGTAACTGGCGCTGGATCGGCGGGAGAGGAACAGGGATCTCGGGATGGCGAGAAGGGTGACGATGCCCCCGGTGATGGCGATCGCAGCGGCGGCAAGGGCGACCTCCGTCATGCCCTATGATGGCGCCCGAGGCCTACTTCTTTGGCAGGATCCAGATGTTCCTGAACTTGACCTTCGCTCCGTGGTCCTGGAAGAGGATCGGGCCGGGCTCGGCGCCCTCGGGCTTGCCGGCGCCCGTCTTGTCCTTGATCTCGTAGTCGTCGTGCACCTTCACGCCGTTCCAGACCAGCGTGATCCGCGCGCTCTTGGTCTTCTTCCCGTCCTCGAAGCGCGCGCCCTGGAAGGTGATGTCGTAGGTCTGCCACTCCCCCGCCTTCTTCCCCGCGTTCTTGTCGGGCGGCTTCTGCCGGTAGATCGACCCGCAGCTGTTGAAGACCGGCTCCAGGCCGAAGGTCTCCAGGATCTGGACCTCGTAGCGGCGCTGGATATAGACGCCGCTGTTGGAGCGCGCCTGGTCCTTCGCGCCCTCGGGCGGCTCCGGGATGTTGAACTCCACGTGCAGCTGGAAGTCCTGGTACTTCTCCTTCGTGATGACGCTGCCCTTCCCGACCTCGAGGACGCCGTCGGTCACCGGCCAGGAGCAGGGCTTCCCGTCCTCCTGCGTCAGCTGGGAGGCGTCGAGGATCGTCGCCCCCTCCGGAGCCTTCTCCTGCACCACAAACAGGACCGTTATGTTTGTGGTAGCCAGCAGTCCGAATGCCAGCGCGAGTTTGATCATCTATTTCTCCGGAGGAATGACCTTATAGCCGGGAGCAGCCTTTTCCACGTTGGGGGTGACGTCGGCCTCGACTTCCCTGAGCGCCCACTTGAGCCCGCCTTCGAGCATCGACTGGAACGTCGCGTTCGTCCACACGTCCTCGCGGTGGCCCATCGAGGTGTAGAAGACGCGGCCCTCCCCGTGCTTCCGCGCCCACGTCGCGGGAAACGGCGGGCGGTTATAGACGCTGTCGCCCCCGGTCTTGGCCATGTCCTTGGTCTCGGAGACCAGGATGACGTGCAGGTCGTCCCGGTAGTCCTTGAAGGAGTACCACTCCTCGAGCATGTCGAAGCCTTCGCCCGCGGCGGCGGCGCCGGGGAACTTGGGGTCCGTGCAGATCATCCGGGTCTTCTGCTGCTTGCCGTGGCGGATGAACTCGCCGCCGATCATGAGCAGGTAGGGATCGTTCTTGTCGCCGAACGCCTTGAAGCGGTCCTCGCGCGGCTCCGTCGGATGGAAGGTGTCCGCCGCGCTGTGGGTGCCGACGAAGCCCTTCCCGGCCTTGATGGCGTCGAGGAAGGCTGTCTTGCCTTCGGCGGACATCGGGGGGTTCTTGTCGGTGCCAGGCGTGGTGAGCACGCCCGTGGTGTAGAAGAAGAACGCGTCGAACTTCGCGAGGTTCTCCTTCGTGAAGACGCCGCCGTCCTTCGTCTGTGTCACTTCCCAGCTGTTCTTCGCGGCCAGCTCGCCGAGGATCTTTTCCGCGTGGCTGGGCTCGTCGCCCTTCTTCTTGATGGCGCTGTGCTCGAAGCCCGAGGACTTCGTGAAGAAGAGGATCTTCTTCTTCGCGCCCTGCGGGGCCGCGCCGAGACAGAGCAGCAGGACGGCCAGGACCGCGACGCTTCTCTGGATCATGCCATCGCCTTTCTCAACAGCTCGAGGTGTTTGGGGATCGCCGTCGTGGGCTCCTCGGCCGACTCGTACTCGAGGGTCAGGAAGCCATGATAGTTCGCCTTGCGCAGCAGCGCCACGATCCGCGGATAGTCGGAGTCCTCGCGCTTCCCAGCCTGGCTGATCTCGACCTTGACCTGGCAGGTGACGGCATACGGGGCGCACTTCTCCAGTTCCGCGTAGATGTCGGCGCTGTGGAAGTTGCCCGTGTCCAGGTTGACGCCGAACCAGTCGCTTTTGACCGCCTTCACGATCCCGAGCACGCCCTCGGCCGTCGCGACGATGCCGCCGTGGTTCTCCACCGCGAGCACGACGCCGCGCTTCTCGGCGTGCGGCAGCAGCGTCTCGATGCATTCCACCGCCCATTTCCGCGCCTCGGCCTCGTCGGTCCCCTTGGCCGCGTTCCCCGCGAAGATGCGGATCGCCGGCGACCCCAGATCCGCGGACACGTTGATCCAGCTCATGACGAGCGCGATCTGCTTGTCGCGCGCCTCGCCGGGCGGCAGCGTGAACGTGTTCCCGACCGGCGTCCCGGTGACCGGAAGGCCGGCCTTGATGCAGGCCCGCTTGATCTTCACGATGTATTCGGGCGTGATCGGCTTCTTGAAGTAGTACTCGGTGAGCTCGACCCCGTCGACGCCCCACTCGGCGGACTTCTCGATGAACTCCTCGAGCGTCATCGTCGGATTCTTGAGATCGAGGTACTTCCGCATCGAGTACGCCGCGAGCCCGAGCTTGAGCCGGGGCGCGGCGAAGGCGGGCAGCGCCGCCGACGCGGCCAAAGCCGCGCCCGAGGCGAGGAATCCGCGTCGATCCATCCGCATGGTCCAGCCCTCCTGTCCAGACATAACACGCCATCCCGCCCGGAAGGTTCGGAAAACCAACCGCCGCAATAGATAGGTATTGACCTAACTATGAGGCCACGATACATTCCCGGTCATGACCGCGCTCGACCGCGTCTTCCAGGCCCTGGCCGACCCCACCCGCCGCGCCGTCGTCGCGCGCCTCCACCGCGGCCCGGCCCCCGTCAGCGAGCTCGCCGCGCCGTTCCGCATGGCGCTGCCCTCGTTCCTGCAGCATCTCGGCGTCCTGGAGTCCAGCGGCCTCGTCCGTTCGCGCAAGAAGGGCCGCGTCCGCACCTACCGCCTCTCCCCCCGTCGCATGAAGACCGCCGAACACTGGCTGACCCGGCAGCGCGCGCTCTGGGAGCGCCGTCTGGATCAGCTGGACGATTACCTTCGGTCCATGAAGGAGAACGACCCATGAAGCCCGACCCGAAGCTCGACCTCACCCTGGAGCGGACGATCGACGTCCCCCCGCGCCTTCTATGGAAAGCGTGGACGGAGCCCCGGCACCTCCTGAAGTGGTACTGTCCGTTGCCCTGGAAGGTGGTCGAATGCGACATCGACCTCCGCCCCGGCGGCCTGTTCCGCACCCTGATGCGGGGCCCCGGCAAGGGCGAAGAACAGGTCATCACCGGCTGCTACCTCGAGCTGGTCGAGAACCGGAAACTCGTCTGGACCGACTCCCTGGTCGCCGACTTCCGCCCGAACGCCGAGCCCTTCCTGACGTTCACCGCCGTCATCGAGATGCAGGCGAAAGGCAAGGGCACGAAGTACTCGGCGCTCGTGATGCACAAGGACCCGGAGACCCGGAAGAAGCACGACGAAATGGGCTTCCGGGACGGATGGGGCAAGGCCACCGACCAGCTCGCCGAGTTCGCAAAGACGCTGTGAGGACCCTCCCCGTCCTGTTGGCCCTCCTTGGAGGATGCGCGACCATGATCAGCGGCTACGCTCCGGTGAACGGCCTGCAGCTGTACTACGAACTCCACGGGACCGACGACGGCCGCCCGCCCCTCGTCCTGCTTCATGGCGGCGGCTCGACGATCCAGACCTCCTTCAGCGAACTGCTTCCGGCGCTCGCGCGACACCGTCGCGTGATCGCCGTCGAGCAGCAGGGACACGGCCATACCGCCGACGTCGACCGCCCTTTCGCCTTCGACCAGTCGGCCGACGACATCGCCGCACTGCTGCGCCATCTTCACGTCGACCAGGCCGACGTCCTGGGCTACAGCAACGGAGGCCATATCGCGATCGAGCTCGCGCTCCGTCATCCGAAGCTGGTCCGAAGAATCGTGATCGAGTCCTCGATGGTGAGCCGCGACGGCTGCGATCCCGCGTTCTGGGAGGGCTTCAAGGGGGCGAAGCTGGAGTCGATGCCGCCGGAGCTGAAGAAGGCTTATGTCGAGACGTCGCCGCACCCGGACCGTCTGCAGAGCTTCTTCGACAAGAGCGTCGAGCGAATGCTCCATTTCAAGGGCTGGACGCCGGAGCAGCTGAAGTCGATCCAGGCTCCCGTCCTCGTCCTGGCCGGCGATCGCGACATCGGGACGCCGGAGCATTCGGTGCGCATGTTCCGGATGTTCCCGAACGCGGATCTCGCCATCCTGCCCGGCACGGACCATATGAGGATCGTCCAGCGGTCGGACGGGGTGGCGTCCCTGACGGAATCCTTCCTGGCGAAATAAAGCGCGGGGTTCCGGGGATATAATACTGGAGCTCCCGGGAGGTGATGTCATGACGCTGCTCGCTTTCGCCCTCGTCCTGTCTCTTCAATCGCAGGACGACAAAGCCGCCGCCAAGTCCGCCGACAAGGCCGCGCAGGAGGCGGTCGACACCTTCGAGAAGGAGTATAAGGGCGGCGAGGCGAAGAAGCTCGCCGCGGTCGAAGACCTCGGCAAAACCCACCATCCGAAGACGGCGAGCCGGCTGGGCAAGGTCGTGGAGACCAGCGAATCGAGCTCCGTACGGCAGGCGGCGGTCAAGGCGCTCGGCGCCTTCACGGACGCGAAGAAGCCGGCCGGGGCGGTGCTCAGCAACATCCTGCCCGCGAGCGCGAAAGACCCCGGCTTCTTCGGTCACACCTGCATCGCGATCGGGGAGCTGAAGGAGCCGGTCTCGGCGAACACGCTCGCCAAGTTCTTCGAGGACAAGGACGAGAACATGGCAAAGATCGCGATCGAGGCGTCCGGAAAGGCCGGCTGCTCGGTGTCGATCGATCCTCTGATCCAGACGCTCGGCCGCGGCGAGCGGGCGATCCGCGCGGCGCAGAACGCCGCCGGTGGGGTCGTCACCAACCCCAGCGGCACCAACCAGTTCCTGGCCCCGCCCGAGGTCCGCGCACGGGACCGCGCGAAGGCGCTCAACCCCGCCATCAACAAGGCGCTCGGCGAGATCACCAAGGAGTCGCTGGCCACTTCGGATGCCTGGCAGGCCTGGTGGGCCCGCAACAAGGACAGCTTCGACCGCAAGTGATCCGAGGGTGACGGTCACTCTCTAGGACTCCTGCTCGGGGGACCGATCCTGTCCGCGTCGATCACGGTGCGCAGAACTGATTCCGAAGAGCGCCTTCTCCTCGCCCGAGGATAGGGTCTCCTTCCAAGAACTGCTGGGACGCAGCTTGCGCCCGGGACCCGCATCCGATTCTCGGCCGGACGAGGGGTTGGTTCACCCTGGCCTTCATCCTGGTCATCGTCCTGCTGATGATGTCCCGGTGACTGATGTTCCCGGGATTGCCCAAGAGAAGTGACCGCGCCTTCCTGGCGCTCGTCCTTGGCCACGTCGGACGCGGGGCGCCAGAAGACTCCTCGACCGTAACATTTCCTGCGCCGGGGGCTCTTAGGCTGCAACTCGCTCCGGGTCTCCATCATCGGGACCGGGCAGTTTCTGACAGGAACGAAGAGGGCGGTCACCAGCACCATGCTCGGCAAATCCGCCATCCGCTCGGTCTTCATCGGTGTCGTCCTCGTCCTGTTCGTCAGCTTCGCTTTTGTCTACGTCATGGGACGCATCGCCGTCGACAGCAGCCGGCGACTGGCCTATCAGCGCGCCGTGCTGCTGGATTTCAACCGCTTCCTTTCGAGCGTCAAGGACGCGGAAACCGGCCAGCGCGGCTACCTGCTGACGGGAGACGAACGGTACCTGGAACCCTATCGTCAGGCGAAAGCCGTGGTGCGCCAGGAGAGCGCCGCGCTGCTGCGGCTGGCGGCCGAGGGCGCCCTGGCGCGGGACCAGGTCGCCCGGCTGAACTCCCTGAGCGAAGAGAAGTTCGTGGAACTGGAGCGGACCATCGACCTGCGCCGCAGCGGCGGCCTGGACCAGGCGTTAGAGCTCGTCAAAGGAGGCTCCGGCAAGGCGCTGATGGACAGGATCCGCGCGGAAGTGGATCGCATGGCCCTCTCGGAAACGCGGGAACTCGAGGACGCCGCGGCGACCGCCGACTCGACCAGCACGCTGCGGACGGCAGCCACCGCCCTGACCTTCCTCTTCAACCTGCTCTTCCTGAGCTGGGCCTACCGGCGCCTCTCCCGCGAGACGAAATCGCGCGAAGAGGCTCTTCTGGAGACCTCCCGCCAGAAGGAGCTGATCTCGACCACCCTGTCGAGCATCGGGGACGGCGTCATCGTCACCGATGCGGGCGGGCGCATCACCTTCCTCAATGCGGAGGCCGAGCGGCTGACCGGCTGGAATCACTCCGAGGCCGCCGGCCGCCCCCTCCCCGAAGTGTTCCGCATCGTGAACGAGCAGACCCGACGGGCGTTGGAGAACCCCGTCGACAAGATCCTGCGCCAGGGGAATGTCGTGGGCCTCGAGAACCATACGGTCCTGATCTCCCGGACCGGGAGCGAGGCCCCGATCGATGACAGCGTCGCGCCGATCCGCCAGCCGGGAGCAGCCCTCTTCGGCGTCGTGCTCGTCTTCCGCGACGTGACCCGGCAGCGGCACGCGGAGGAGGCCCGGGCGCGCCTCGCGGCCATCGTCGAATCCTCCGGCGACGCCATCGTCACCGTCGATATGGACGGCATCGTGCAGACCTGGAACGAGGGCGCCCGCACCCTCTTCGGCTATGAGCCGGCCGAGATCATCGGGCATCCCGCCTCCGTCCTCTTTCCTCTGGGCCAGGCCGCGGAGGTCGCCGCGAACCTGGAGCGTCTTCGCGAAGGGAGTCCGTCGGAGCAGCGGCAGGGAATGCTCCGCTCGAAAACCGGCCAGAGGGTCCCCGTCCTCTCGACCCTCTCTCCGCTGAGGAACGTGGAGGGTCGGCTGACGGGGGCGTCGGTGATCCTGCGCGACATCACCCCGATCGTGGCCGCCCAGGAAACCCTGGCCCGGGGCCATCACGAGCTGGAGCGCCTCGTCGACGAGCGCACGACCAGCCTTCGCGAGATGATCGACGAACTCCAGCACGTGTCCTACGCCATCAGCCACGACATGAGGGCGCCGCTCCGGGCGATGGGGACCTTCGCGCAGATGCTGTTCGAGGACGCCCAGGCCGGAGGACTCTCGGCCGAGATGATCGACTACTGCCGTCGCATCGTCATCGGCGCCGGCCGCCTCGACGCCCTGATCAACGACGCGCTGAACTATACCCAGGCCGTGCTTCAGCACCTGCCTCTGGAGCCGGTCAACCTTTCGACGCTGCTGCGCGGCCTCCTCGACACCTACCCGAACTTCCACCCGGACAAGGCGGACATCCGCGTCGAGGGCGACTTGGCGGTCGTCCTCGGCAACGAATCCCTGCTGACGCAGTGCTTCTCCAATCTCCTGGGAAACGCGGTCAAGTTCGTGGCGCCGGGGGTCCGTCCCATCGTCCGGGTCCGCTCCGAAGCGAAGGACGGCAGTGCCCGGATCTGGGTCGAGGACAACGGCATCGGCATCCCGCGCAATTCGCAGTCGAGGCTGTTCGGGATGTTCCAGAAGCTGGACACCACCTATGAAGGGAGGGGCGTCGGTCTCGCGATTGTACGAAAGGTGGTGGAGCGCATGGGCGGAAAGGTCGGCGTCGAATCCGAACCGGGCAAAGGCAGCCGCTTCTGGGTCGACCTTCCCCTGGCGACGGTGGCCGCGTGATCCGTCCGGTGCTGGCGGCGGAGGACGAGGAGTCCGACGCGGTCATCCTGGCCCGCGTCTTCCTGCGCGCGCAGGTGCCGAACCCGCTGATCGTCGTCCGCGACGGACAGGACGCGATCGACTATCTGGGCGGGGTCGGCGCCTATGCGGACCGCAGCGCGCATCCGCTGCCGGCGCTGCTGCTGTTGGATCTCAAGATGCCGCGGGTCAGCGGCTTCGAAGTGCTGACCTGGCTCTCGTCGAGGCCGGAACTGAAGGAGCTGCCGGCCGTGGTCCTGTCGTCGTCCACGCACCAGTCGGACATCGACCGCGCCCTGCAGCTCGGAGCGCGCGGGTACCATATCAAGCCGCAGGCTCTCGACCGCTTCGTGGAGCTTGCGAAGGGCTTGCGCTCCCGCTGGCTGCAACCAAGGTGACGGTCGCACGGGGAAACACTTCCGTTGATCCCCGCGACTTGAGAGGATGAGAACGTGATTCTGGGCTTTCCGCTTCCGGAGCTTCGGGATGGCCTGCACGATCACGCCCGCAAGCTGATCGAAGCCGGCCGGACACTGAAGCAAGTCAAGACGCACAAGGTCATCAAGTCGGTCTGGAAGGCCGATCCCTCACGCTCGCCGCTGGAACTCTACGCCTTCCTGCTCCGGATGTCCCAGAATTGGATTGCGCGCTACCCGCTCTTCGAGACCCAGGGCAACTTCGGATCCATCGACGGAGATCCGCCTACCGGGATGCGCTACAACGAGGTGTGGCCGTCATCCTGGGGGTTGCAGGAGGGCGTCTTCCCGCAGCTCCTGGTCAACGGGGGCTTCGCTCACTCGGGCGCCATCGAGACGGACGCACCCCGGAGCACCGAGGCCGACCCTGAGTTCATGGAGCCCCTGGTGAGTTACTGTCCGACCGGCGGCCTGCACGGCGGGGTCCTTCGCTCATTCCTCCCGCCGCACAATCTGAAAGAGGTGGCGGGGTCGCTGCTCCTGCTCCTGGAGAATCCCGATGCCCGGCTGCAGGACCTGATCAAAGTCCTTCGCGGACCGGACTTCCCGACCGGCGGCATCCTGATGAATCCGCAGGATCTCGAAGGCATCTATCGTACCGGCGAAGGGACGCTGGTCGTGCGGGCACGGACGTCGATCGGGAAAGGGTCCCAGGGAGAATCCCGGATCACCTTGCACGACGTTCCCTATGGAACATCGAAGAGGGACCTCCTCAAGGGGCTGACGGACATGGCGAAGACGAATCAGGGGACCCGGATCGCGGATCTTCTGGATCTTTCCACGCGCGAGCAGGTGAACATCGAAATCGTGTTGCAGCGCGACCAGCCGCCCCGGGCGTTGATCGACTTCCTCAGCCGCAGCCAGATTCTGGAAAACCGGATCGAGGTGTGGATGCACGTCGCGAAGGACGGCAAGGAAATGCGGATTAGCCTCCTGGACCTGCTCCGATCGCACCTGACCCTCGCGCGGAGACGGGCGGGCTCGGAACGTCGGCTTCGCGTGGAGCTCCGCAGTCTCGCCGAGCAATCCGACGCCCGGCGAACCGAGATCGCCGGAGGCGGACCGGTCAGCGCTCGTATTTGAAGGCCGGCTGGCCCATCCGCGAGATATAGAAGATGTTGGCCTTGGGGTCCCAGGCCACGTTCGAGAACCACTTGTCGGTCAACTTCTTCTCCGAGGGCGGGGGCGCCGCCACCGTCCACGTTCCGCCGCCGTCCTGCGTCTCCGAGAATCCGTCCTTGCCGAACACGACGAAGTGCTTCTCGTCCTTGAAATACGGGCCGAACCAGGCGCTCACCGATCCCGCGAGCGGCGTCCACGTCGCGCCCTTATCCTTGCTGGCAAGGAGGCCCTTGTCCGTCAGCCAGTAGCCGACGCCTTTATAGACCGAGACGATGCGCCCGGTCGGGGTGATGTCCGACACCGTCTTCCATGTCGCTCCCGCGTCCGTCGACCGCTCGATCCCCTTGCCGCGGTGTGCGACCAGCGTCTCGAAGTCGAAGACGCCGAAGCCCTTCCAGCCCTTCTCCACTTCCTTCCAGGCCGCGCCGCCGTTGTCGCTCAACAATCCGACGTCGCCGCTTTCGTGGCGTACCCCCCACATCCGGCGCGCCTTGGGGTCGCTCCAGTCGACCGCGACGAAGTCGAAGCCGCGTCGGCCGCCGTCGCTGCAGGGGTTCCAGGTTTTGCCGCCGTCCCCGGTCCACGCGGCCTTCCCGTCGAGCTGGAAGAACGCGAGCCGCCCGCCGCCCATCGGATCGATCTGGATCGCGGCGCCGGTCTCGCAGCGACCGCCGACCTTGCCCTGGTCGACCTGGGTGAACGTCTTTCCATGGTCGCTGCTCTTCCAGAGGCCGGCCCCGGCGATGACGAGGTAGACCTCGCCCGAGGAGGGATCGACGGCGATGCCGGCCGCGAGGAACGGCCACTTCTGCTCGACCTTCGACGTCACGCTTTCCGAGATGTTGACCCACTGCCCCTTTTCCTGCGGACCGCAGAGACACGCCGCGAGCGCCAGAGCGAAGAGCTTCATGGTTCCTCCCTTGGGGTCTATTTGCCCGGGGACCCGGAATCTTTTACAAAAGTGACGGTCCCTTCGGTCATTGGTCCGACGACGGGCCCTTGAAATAGCCGCTCTCGGCGGGGGCCTCGTACGAGACCTCCATCGACGCGTCCTCCAGCCGCTTGCCGCCCGCCGCCAGCGAGCGCATCCCGTGGTCCAGGACGGCGGTCGTCAGCAGCGTCCGTTCGACCGGATACGGCGGCTTCCCCGCCCGGAACAGCTTTTCGATGTTCCAGGTCAGCGCGCTGAAGTAGCGCGCCCCCGGCGGCGCCGGCAGCTCGAAGAGCGTCGAGATCGGCGCCTTCTGCCCCTTCACCCGCGCCGCGAACGTGAAGTCCGCGACGTGCTCGTTCAGCTGCAGGCAGGTCCCCCGCGCGCCATCCTGATACTCGACCAGGAACGCCCAGGGATCCGGGCAGTTGTCCTTCGGCGAACCGTAGTTGCAGCTCGGGCTGCGCGACAGCGCCGCGTCCAGCAGATCCTTCGGCCAGAGGCCTTCCGCCCCCGCCCGCCAGACCGCCTCACCCTTCAGCGCCGTCACGGCCTTGACCCCGGCTTCCCTCGCCCCGCGCCGCTCCATCATCACCTGCAGCGACTCGAGACAATGGAACATGTATGCCTCGCCTGCGCCGTACCCGCACACCAGCGCGTCCGTCATCGGCGTCCCGATCGCCGGCTCGAGCTCGGGCCGCCGCCACGTGACCGGCAGCGACGACCCCGCCATGAACCCGAACTTCAGCTCGCGCGACGCGGCGACCATCTCATGGGCGAGCTTCGTGTCGTAGGACAGATGCTTGTCGTTGAAGACCGGCGCTGTCTTCCCGCACTTCCGGAAGTAGTCGACGATCTCCATGAACAGCCGGTGGCGCGGATAGAGCTTCTGGCCGATCTCGTTGTTCGGATATTGCCCGTGCTCGCCGATCAGGAGCACCGCGTCGACGTCGAGCCCGCCCGCCCCGCCGAGGGCGTCGGCCACGGTCCTCGAGATCTCGAACCCGTGCTTCGGCGCCAGGTCGCGGCTCAGGTCGTTGCCCGCATATTGGTCGTTGAACATCCGCACGAGCTTCCACTCGGGCTGGTGATGGACGCCGTCGACCGGATACCCGTGGATGAAGCGGCCGGCGATGTGGTATGCGTGCGAGCGCAGATGATAGACCGTGTTGATCGCGGCGACCCGCTTCCCGCGCAGCGGCGGGACGAGGGCGGACGCGGTCAGGGCGGCGCCCGCGCCGAGAAACTCCCGACGGGTCAGGGTCATGCGGTTCTCCTCTCGACCGGATCCCGCGTCCACAGAGCCACGAACAGAACGAGCGCCGCCAGGGGCGCCCAGCCCACGAGCGCCATCGGCAGGTCGAACGAATTGCGGGCGTCCACCACGGCGCCGAACAGCCACTGGAAGCCGCCGGTGACGATCCACCCGCACACGGACAGCAGGCCGTTCACCTTTCCCACGTGGCGCTCGGAGATCTCCTGCGCGAACGAGTAATAGCAGGGGAAGACCCCCAGCGCGCCGAATCCGACGATCAGCAGCGTGCCCAGCAGCGGCAGCCCCCGGGGCATGAAGACCGCCGCGTTCGTCAGCGCGGCCAGCATCGCCATCCCCACGAAGACCCGCAGCCGGGCGCCGTGCACGGTCTCTCCGCGCCGCGTCATCCGCAGCGCCAGGGCCCCCGCCGCCAGCGCCCCCAGGTCCGTCGCTAGATAGTACGGCACCGTGAAGTAGTTCGCGTAAGCCTCGTCGTAACCCCGCCCTTCCCTCAGGAAGAGGGGCAGCCAGGCGCGCAGCAGCTGCCACGCGGTGTTGATCAGCGAGAGCATCAGCACCAGGGCAAGGAAGCGGCGGCTCAGCACGGCCTCGAGGAACCCCATCGAGGACGCGGGCGTCGTTGACGGATCGCCCTGGAGATCGTCGCTGCGGATCAACACGAACCACACCAGGGACCATAAGGCGCCGACGGCGCCGATCACCATGAAGGGCAGGCGCCAGCCGAGCTCGCGGTCAAGGAAGGGCTGGACGATGAAGGGCGTGATCACCGCGCCGAGCGACGCGCCGCTCTGCAGAAGGCCGTTCCCCATCGCGCGGTCCTTCGGCTCGAGGATGCGCTGGACCGTCCGCAGGGCGCAGGGCCAGTGGCCCGCCTCGAAGAGACCCAGCAGGGTGCGGCAGACGATCAGGCCGGAATAGCTGCGGACCAGGCCCGTCGCGAAGCCGGTGGCCGACCACAGGATCAGCACGACCGGATACAGCAGCCGCAACGAGACGCGGTCGGCCAGGATGCCGAAGACCATGCTCCCGGCGGCGAACGCCAGGCTGAACGACGTTTCGATCTTGCCGTACTGGGCGTTGTCGAGCGTGAACTCGGTCTTGACCCGCTTCGCCGTGGTCGAGAGGGTGAGCCGGTCCATGTAGTTGATGGTGGTCGCCGCGAGGAGGAGGACGCAGACGCCCCAGCGCCAGGCCTTGGACCGGGTCGGCGTCCCGTCGCTCATCCGTTCCAGGAGCTGCCGTCCCAGGCGAGGACCCGCTCGAGGAACTTGACCGCGTCGTCGCTGAAGGCCTTGAAGAGTTTCTCCCCCTTTTCGGCGCTGGCTTTTCGCGGGTCGCCGACGTGGCCGGGGGCGCTGCGCTCCTGGGTGATCCAGCCGCGGTCGGCGGGCTCGAAGGACTCGCCGAACTCGACGGGCTTGATCTTCTTATAGTCCCCCACGAGCTGCGGCGCGAGGCGCAGCATCATCGAGGTCTCCAGGTCGCAGCCGTGGCCCATCCGGTCCTCGTGGATGGCGGCATCGACCTGGGTCGGCTTCGAGCCGAGGCGCCAGTAGGTCGCCGCGAGCAGGAGCAGGTCGCGACGCGCGCGGTGACGCTGACGCAGCTCGAAGATGGCCTGCTGGCCGGGGGTGATGTTGCCGCCGTGGCCGTTGAAGAAGACCAGGCGCTTGAAGCCGTGGTGAATGAGATTCTCGAAAACGCCGACCAGCGTGTCGAGATAGGTGCGCGGCTCGGCGGAGAGGGTTCCCACGAAGTCGAGGTGGTGGTGGGAGTTGCCCAGCCAGATCAGGGGAGTGAAAACGACCTTATCCTCGAGTCTCCCGGCGACGCGGCGGACGACTTCGCCGCAGAGGAGGCTGTCCGTGAAGAGCGGCATATGGGCCCCGTGCTGCTCGAGGGCGGCGATGGGGACGACGATGGGGGTATCCTTGGACAGCGACGCGACCTCGGGCGACTTCATTTCATGGAGCTGCACGGGTTCCTCCTGCCGGATGATGACTACGGTACGATACCCCGCCTCCCCGCGCTCCACAAACATGACGGGCTTGTTTGTGGAAGCCCTCGAACAGGCCGGGCGATCGGGGGGACGTGGTACACTCGCGACGATGGGAACCTGGAGTCGAATCCTGACCCTTGGCCTCCTGACGGCCGCCGGCTGCGCGGCGCCGCCCGCTGCGACATGGGCGTTCGATCCCGCGGCCGAAGAGGGCGTCCATGGCGACGTCCGCGTCGAATGGTGGTACCACTGGGGATTCCTGGAGGACGACGCCGGCGGCCGCTGGACCGTCTTCTCGAGCTTCTTCCGCTCCCTGCGGCCGGGTCAGCCGCCCACCCGGTACCAGCTCTATGACCTGACGAACCTCGCGACGGGAGAACGTTCGTCCCGGTCGGCCGTCGGCGCCGAGCTCCTCCCCCTCGTCAAGGCGCTGACCGGCGACACGAAACTGCCCAGGCCGCACCTCCTGATTCCCGGCGAGCCGCTCGAGAAGGCCGGCGACCCGCTCCAGGTCCGCTACGGCGACGACCTGTTCGAGCGCAGCGCCCCCGGCGCGTATCGCCTGAAGACCGGCGACGTGGACCTGCAGCTCAAGGCCGAGTCGGCGTTCATGGCCATCGAAGGCACCGGGCTGACGGGGCTGGGGAACTCCGGGGACATGCACTATTACTCGATACCCCGGCTGCGCGCGACAGGCACCGTCCACGGGCGGAAGGCGACGGGCAGCTTCTGGTACGACCATCAGTGGGGATCGACGTGGACCGAGCCGACCGTCGGCTGGTCCTGGTGGGGTCTCCAGCTGGACGACGGCAGCAACGTGAACGCGTACGTGCTGCGGGAGCTGAAAACCGGGCTGCTGCTGCGGGCGGTCTGCACCCACGACGCCCGCGTCTATCCGCTCGATGCGACGGTCGAAACCATCTGGGAATCGCCCACCAAAGTCCGCTATCCGGTCGCCTGGACGCTCAAGGCCGGGCCGCTCACGCTGCGGATCGACCCGCTGTTCCGCGACCGCGAGTCCCCGGTTCTGGGCGAACAGGAGTCCATCTGGGAAGGACCGGTCCACGTGACCGGGTCCGCGACGGGCCGGGGATTCCAGGAGCTCGTCAGCTATGCCCGGGAGCGGCGCAAGACGGAGTAGACGGTCCGCGTCGACCCGACCGCGGGCGCAGCGAACGCGCGACCGCGTCGCGCAGCACGCCGATGCTGAACGGCTTGGCGAGGAACTGCACCGGGGCGAAGGGGCGGCAGCCGGCGCGCACGTCGTCCGGAAGGTGGGCGGACATCAAGATGACCGGAGTCGAGGGGTCGTCCTGCCGGAGCGCTTTCAGGACCGTGGTGCCCAGGCGGCGGGGCATGCGGTAGTCGAGGATGACGAGGGCGTAGCCGCCCTGCCGGGCTTTCGCGAGCGCCGTGGCGCCCTCTTCGCAAAGGTCGACCTGGTGGCCCGCGAGGACGAGAGCCCGTCCGATGAGCTCCCGGATTTCCGGATCATCCTCCGCGACCAGGATGCGGCCCGCCCGTTTCGAAGTCCGCCCTCTCATCAAGATGGGAGAGTTTAGGTCCGGGCGGCCCGCGGCGCAAAAACTTTCTACGCGCCGGTGCCGGGAGGTTTTGTTTTTTCAGGACGTCCGAGGCCCTGCTGCGACAGCAGGTGGAACAGCGCCCCGGCCTCCTTCGCCTCGCTGATGAGGGTTTCCAGGACGCGCTTCTGTTCGTCGTTGACCGGGCCGTAGGCGCCGTCGCGAAGGAGCTCCGCGAAGCCACAGACGACCGTGAGGCGGTCCGCCACGCGGTGAAGCGAGGCGTCGCGCTCGGGCTCGTGCGACGACGGAGTCATCGTGTCCCCTCCAAGCCGGGGGGCGGAGGTCCCAAAGCGGGGACCCCCGCCCCTCGTGCGACCGGGGAAAAACTTGGCCGGGCTCCCGTCACCGGGGCCCCGGGTCCTAATCAGGAGCAATCACCAGAATCTTCAGTTCGGGGCGGGACTGGAGCGCCTCCAGAACCGCCGACGCGCTCTCCCCCAGGGGCACCCCCTGGACGAACGACGGGCAGTCCGGCCGCCGGACGTGCAGCACTTCGTCGGGAAAGCTCCGGTCGTAGGGGTCCCCGTCGCCCAGGTGGAATTCGTCGGTATTGCGGATCCCGTCGATGGCCACCCCCCGCCCGGGCTCCACCGCGAGCACGCGGATCCCCGGAAACGCCTTCCGCAGCGACGTTCCGACGCCCTGGATCAAGCCGCCCGTGCCGACGGGACACGCGACGGCCTCCGGCCCGACGCCGCCCGCTTCGCGGAGCTGCCCGACCAGTTCATGCCCGAGGTCCTCATAGGCGGTGATCAAGGACCTCCGGTCGTACTGATCCAGGTGCCAGCAAAGACCTCTTGCCGCCCGATCCCGCACGGAGTCGAGCAGCGACGACACCGGAGTCCCCTCCGGATGAAGGACCAGCCGTGCGCCGTACGCCCGGATCCGCTCGCGCTTCGCGGCGGAGATCGACGCAAGCGCATGCAGTTCGACCGACAGGCCCAGGTGCCGCCCCGCATAGGCCAGCGCGACCCCCGTCGATCCCGACGTCACCTCGGCCAGCGTCGTGCCGGCCGCGACCCGGCCCTCCGCGATCGCGCTTTGAAGCTTCGCATAGACCATCCGGTACTTCGCGGACCCCGACCACTGCTTCACTTCGAGCTTCACCCCGCAGACGCCGGTATTCAGGATCGGCGTCCTCACGGGGACCGGCAGCGCCGGCGACGAGACGGCTGTGACGGTCATCGGAGCCGCAGCTCCCCGTCGCTGAAGTCGACGATTCGGGCCAGGAACGACGGGTCCGAGAGATCCGCCTGGATCCCCCGCGGGACGGCCACGATCCGCTCCTGCCGCCCGAGCAGCAGGTTTTCCACCGCCGCCGACGCCAGGACCGAGGCCTGGTCGACGCCGACCGCGTCGAGCGGGATCGTCCGCTCGCCGAGCGCCGCCGCGCGGTAGAGAGCCTCCGGCGCCTCGGGCGGAAAATGCGGAATCAACCGCTTCAGGAAGCGGAGGGCCAGTTCGCCCGGGGGCATCCCGACCTCGTATCCGAAGAACTCCTCGAACGAGGGGCTCTCCGGAGTGAAGACATAAAGCACCGCGCCGTTCACGACGGACGGCGTCGTCACGACGCACTTCCCTTCGACCCGCGCCGCACGGCAGAGCGCGACCTTTTCCCCGAGCGCGTGGAAGTCGAGCATGTCGACGACCACGTCCGCGCGGCGGACCAGGTCCGGCGCGTTGCCGACCGTGATCCCCTCTCGCACGCAGGTCAGGTCCAGATGGGGGTTGATGTCCTTGAGGCGCCCGGCCATCACCGAGGTCTTCTCGCTGCCCCAGCTGCTCGCGAGGCTCCCGCGCTGGCGGATGTTGTGCGGCTCGTAGACGTCGAGGTCGGCGATCGTCATGCGACCGACCCCCTTCCGCACCAGGAGCTCCGCGATGTTGGAGCCTCCGCCGAGGCCCGCGATGAGGACCGAGGCCCCGCGCAGCCGGCCGAACGAGTCCGGCGGAAGATGCGCGGTCAGGCTCCGCTGGAAGAGATCTTCAACTTTGGGCGTCATCGCTCACCTCCCCGCCACAATGAGGTAGGCGGCGCCGAAATACAGGTCCTTCTTCAGCGTCAGCACGTCGCCGAACCCGAGATGGCGGAGCAGCGCCACCATGCCCTCGGCGGACCAGGTGCTGCCGTGGTCGAGCGCCAGGCGGCGATGGCCGTCCCGCAGCACCTCGAGCAGCCCCTCCCGCCCCTGGAGCCGGCGGTCCTGCTCCAGTTGCGTGCTGATCCGCTCGCCCACCGACGCCAGGCTGTCCGGCGCGACGGGCGCGCTGAGGATCAGCCGGCCTCCCGGACGCAGGGCCCGCAGCGCGCGGCGGAGCTGGTCGACGGCATCGACCCCGGGAAGGTGCAGCGTCTGAAGCAGGGTGACCACGTCATGCCGGGCATCGATGTCGATGCCGGCGGGATCCGATGCGGCGAACGCGATGCCGGGCCGCTGCGAGTAGCGGCGGGCGGCGATCGACGTCAGCTCCGCGGAGCGGTCGAGCCCGAGGTAGTCGACGCCTTCCGAGAGATACTCGGCGAGCAGCCCGATGCCGCAGCCGAGGTCGAGGACCCGGGCGGCGTCGGGGATATGGCGCGCCGCTTCGCGCAGCAACTCCGAGTGGGCGCGGACGTGGCGGAGGAAATCCTGCGCGCACTCCTGGTAGATCCGGGCGTTCGTCTCCGCCATGGTCGGCCTCCGGGCAATGGTGATCTCTCCCGGGCACATCATCACGCTTTCGTCCCCTTCGAAGCGGATGTGCCCGTCTCTGCGAAGCGCGAGGGCGCGCACCTGCGCGATCTGGAATTCGACCTCGTCCCGCTCCCGGACCTCCGGGGCGAAGTACTGGCCGGCCACCACGCGGGACCGGATCCGGTACTCGATCGGCCGGACCGGGCGGACGTCGACGAAGCCGGCCCCCTCCAGGAAGCCGTACAACTCCGCGCGCGTCAGGAAGTAGCGGTTGCGCACCGCCGCTTCCATGCCCGCCAGGCGGTCCTTGGCCCGCGCGATATGGCCGAACTCGTCGCGGCCGACGACATCCTCGAACAGGAATCCCAGGTTGTGGAACGACCCTCCGGGCCGGAGGACGTCGAACACGCCCTGGTAGAGACGGGGCTGGTCGACTTTGGGGATCTCGTGGTTGGAGCTTTTGATGAGGACGCGGTCATAGGACTGCCGCGGCAGGGCGGCGCCGGTCTCGAGGTCCGACATGCTCAGCGCGTCGCCCCAATAGACTCGGACGCCGATCGGATCCAGGGCATGGCGCGCGAACTCCGCCTGAACGCGGGAGTACTCCAGCACCGACGTGCGCGGGAACGGAAGGCCCCGCGCCGCGCAGTATCGCTGAAGGCGCAGGGTGAGGTTTCCGTCTCCGGCCATGGCGTCGAGAATGTTGCGGGCCCCGGCCGGATCGGCGGAGTCGAGGAATCCGTCCAGCAGCTCGTCCGTGAACCCATTGATTTCGTCCTGTCGATAGCGTCCGACGGCGTCATACGACGCCACCATTCCCTTCCCGGTCGCATTGCCCATGCTTCACCTTCCTTATGCAAAAGACAGGCCATGACACTGCAACACCCATGCCAATCATGAAAATTGGAATTCGCTTTGCGAGTATGGGCAGGAAGGGGCCGCTATGGGTCAGTCGAGGCGGGAGGCGCTGCGCTTCTCCGACAGCACCCGCTCGTCAAAGGCCCGGCTCAGGGCCCGCAGCAGGTCCGTCGGCGTCGCCGGCTTGAGCAGGATCGCCGAGGCTCCGATGGCCTTCAACGCAGCCTCTTGATCCCCAGTGAGATAGGAAGTATGGATGACGGAGCGGATCCCCGGCCGGATGTGCATCGCCCCCATCAGTACTTCCTCCCCGTTCAGGTGCGGAAGTCCCAAGTCGAGCAGCAGGAGGTCGACCGGCTGGGTCTGCAGCACCCTCAGCGCCTCCCGGCCATCGCCCGCCGAAAGCACCGTATAGCCCTTCGCCGCAAGGACCTCCCGGCACCCGCGGAGGGTCGAAGTGTCATCGTCGACCACGAGCACTGTCGCATTACGCGACAAATTCTCCGCAATTTCGTCGCCCCGCGGGGGTTCGATGGCCGGGAAATAGAGCGTGAAGTGCGTGCCCTGCGGCCCCGTTTCGAGGTCCAGCACCCCCCGATGGTCGTCCACGACGGCGGCGACAATCGTCAGGCCCAGGCCCGACCCGGAGCGGTGCCGCCCCCCCTTGGACGAATAGAACGGCTCGAAGATATGGTCGAGGTACTTGTCTTGGATTCCGGGTCCGGTGTCCTCGACGGACACGAACGAATATCGGCCGGGCGAGAGGAATCCGAGATGGCAGCGGCGGTTCGCGTCGAGCACCCGGGTGCCGGTCCGGAGGGACACCGACACGCGGCGGTCCAGGTCGCTCTCGAACGCGTTGGTCACGAGGTTGGAGATTCCGCGGGAGATCTGCGACGCCGAGCCCTGGATCCACGAGGTTCCCTCGGAGGCGACCGAGAGGTTCTGGCCGGGGAAGCGGTCGGCCACGTCTCGGGCGACGTCGGCGAGCAGCACGGCCTGACGTTCGTCCCGGCCCCGCCGCGAGAGCGCGAGGAGCTGGGTATTGAGGGACATGAGCTGCTCGACCTGGCGGCGGATGACCGCGCATATCCCGGCGAGGTCCGCTCCGACGCGGCCGGTCTCGAGCTCCTCGAGGCGGACGAGGATGGGGGAGACGAGATTCTGGATATCGTGGGCGACCTGCCCGGCGGTCTGGGCGGCGAGCTCCAGACGGCGCTGGCGGTCGATGACCTGGGTCTTCGCCCGGAGATCGCGCTCCTGCTCGGCGAGCTTCTCGGCGAGGATCTCGTTCTGCCGCGCAAGCTCCCCCTGGGCGGCGCGCAGCTCGCGGGTGCGCTCCTCGAGCAGCTCGCCGATGTTGTCGGTGTGGATGACGAGTTGGTGGCGGTGCACGAAATAGAACGCGAACGCGACGATCTGTTGGACGGCCGCGCCTGCGAGGAACAGGGTCGGCGTCGGGCGATAGAAGACCAGCAGCCCAAGCCAGACGGGGATTTCGGCCGCGAGGAAGGCGCCCGCGAAGGTCCGGGCATCGCGAACGCTCATGCGCACGGGCGAGCGGCCGCGGAGTTCCCGCGGCAGGTGCACCCATCCGAAGAGGACCCCGATGATCGAGACCGAGGCATAGTGGGCGTAGCCCAGGATCATGATCGCGGGGTTCCCGATCGCGATCGTGCTGAAGTACAAGGCGCACATGACGCCCTGGGCGGCGGAGCAGGCGGCAAGGAAGGCGGAGGCGAAGCCCCGCCCCCGGCGGTACTGGACGGCATGGACGACCGCCGCGACTCCATACATGATCGGATACGTGACGCTCGTGGCGATGTCGGTGCGGTACCCGTAGAAGACGCCGAAGCCCAGCGCGGGCAGGCCGAGCGCCGCCGCCAGCGAGAGCCGGGCCGGATGTCCGAAAAGGTGCAGGACGGCCCCGGCGTAGGCGCCGGCCCAGAGCAGCCGCAGCT